>Ga0209718_1003252_pt1 | contig 14753 bp, 10 predicted proteins | sample AD_JPNAS1_MetaG_FD_184420 | JGI IMG/M metagenome (GOLD analysis project Ga0209718, IMG submission 184420) | Active sludge microbial communities of municipal wastewater-treating anaerobic digesters from Japan - AD_JPNAS1_MetaG (SPAdes) (version 2) | ecosystem: Engineered > Bioreactor > Anaerobic... | reverse complement strand
TCCCATGCGGACAGCAAGTGGGTTACCAAGACCACCTGCTGCTTCGCATCATACCTCAACGTGCGGCAGTCTTTAAAGCCCCGTATACACGGTTCTTCTCAGAACGCCACCCACATTACCAACAGATTTTTTGAGGGATGCGACAGCCGCAAGTCGCGGGTCGAACGTCGCAGGTCAACCGCTCTTGTTGCGACCACGCAGTGGCTCGCAACGGCGAGTGTAAAAGCTGTGCTCGGCTTTTTGAACGCAGAATACCGAACTCAGAACGCCCAACGCCGAAGTGTGAAACTTGAAACTCCGCAAGAACGGGGTTGACTGTTTTTCCGCCCCCCCACATAATGAAAGTCGAAATGCCGCATTCTGGCGGGGACTCCCGTTGCGGTAAGCCAATTTTTTCTTTAAGGAGATCGGGGAGTATAATGCGCGGTGTTGTGATAGGTGTGACGATAGCGGCGCTGGCATGGGCCGGATGGGCCGCAGAGGGTGTGGGCCGCCCGGCGGCGGTGCGGATACCGGCGGGTACCAACGAAGGGAAGGATCCGGATTTCGGCGACTATGTGCTGACGGTGGAGGAGCCTTTCCACATGGATGCGACCGAGGTGACGTGGGCCCACTGGCGTGAGGTGCGCGATTGGGCACTCACCAACGGGTACGACGATCTGGCCGGTGTGGGCGCTGGCAAGGCGGATGACCATCCGGTGCAGGGTGTCAACTGGGTTGACAGTGTCAAGTGGTGTAACGCCCGCAGCGAGAAGGAGGGGCTCGGCCCCTGCTACCGTGTGGGCGGCGTGGTGTGCCGCCGTTCGGGCGGTGCGCCCGACTGTTTGTTCTCGGCTTCCGGTTACCGGCTGCCCACCCATATCGAGTGGGAGTATGCGGCGCGCGGCGGGCAGGTCGGTAAACGCTATCCGTGGGGCGATACCATCAGCCAGAAGCAGGCCAACTATTTCAGCTTCGTTGGCGATACCAACGATGTGAGCACGACGCGCGGTCACCATCCGGATTACGCCAAGGGGGCGATGCCCTACACTTCTCCGGTTGCATCGTTCGAGCCCAACGGTTTCGGGCTCTACGACATAGCAGGAAACGTCTGGGAGTGGTGCTGGGCGCCGAAGGGTGCCAGCCGCACCTTCCGCGGCGGGAGCTGGGATGCGGACGGCGGCGGCGTGCGGTGCGGCTACCGCAGCGAGAATAGCGGCAATGGCGAGGCGAGTGTGTTCGGCGGCTTCCGCTGTGTGCGCCGCGCGGGACAGTGAACGGGAGTAGGGGTGTGATCCATATCGAGGTGATTCCGGTCGGGCCGTATGCGGCTAACAGTGTGTTGCTCTGGCAGGAGCCGGATCAGGCGTGGGTGGTGGACCCCGGCGCGGATGGCGGCACGCTGCTGGAAGCCCTGCGGCGCAATGGGCTTATGCCGGCCGCCGTTGTGCTGACGCATGCCCATTTTGATCACATCTCGGCGGTGAACGACATCGTCGCCGCTCATCCGGTGCCGGTCTATCTGCATGCGGACGACGTGACATTCGCCTTCTCGCCGCTGAACGCGATGCCGCCCTATCCGGCGACGCGCCGTCCGGCCACGCTGGACACGAGTAAGCGCGATGGCGATACGCTGTCGTTCGGCGGATTGACGGCGCGTCTGATCCATACGCCGGGACATACGCCCGGCGGCTGGTGCCTGTATTTCGAAGCCGATGGCTTGCTGGTCGCGGGCGACACGCTCTTTGCGGGGTCGGTCGGGCGCACCGATTTTCCGGGCGGCAGTTGGGATGAGTTGCAGGCTTCGTTGCGGCGCTTGCAGGAGTTGCCGGATGAGACGCGTGTGATATGCGGGCATGGCCCGATGACCACGCTGGGCGCGGAGAAACGGAGCAATCCCTATTTCACATGACACCGCTTTTGACCACGCAGCGGATCGGACGCGACTTGCGCCATGTGGCGGAGAGCGTTTCAACCAACCGTGATATTGCGGCACTGGCGCAGGCTGGTGCGCCGGAAGGGGTGGTGGTTGTCGCTGACCAGCAGAGCGCGGGGCGCGGCCGCATGACGCGCGTCTGGTTCTCTCCGCCCGGCGTGAATCTCTATTTTTCCCTGTTGTTGCGTCCGAAGATCGAGCCGGGGCATGCCGCCTCGTTGCCATTGGTGGCGGGGCTGGCGGTGGCCGAAGCGCTCGAACAGACGGCACCGGCCTGCGCGCCGATGATCAAGTGGCCCAACGATATTCTGAGTGGCGGCCGCAAACTCTGCGGCGTGCTCTGCGAGATGCAGGCTGAGACCGGTCGCGTTCACCACATCACGCTCGGCATCGGTGTGAACGTTAATCTTACGTGCGCCATGCTGCCCGTCGAGTTGCGTGAGCGCGCCACCTCGTTGCGCATGGCAACGGGGCGCGACTTCTCGCGCGAGGCGGTACTGGCTGCGATCTTGAATGCGTTTGAGCCGCTTTACGACTGCTGGCGTGTCGAGGGGCTTGAGCCGTTGTTGCCGCGCCTGGCGCAACGGGATGCGCTGCGCGGGCGGGCGATTGAGGTGGATCAGGCGGGAACCCGTCTGGCGGGCCGTGCGGACGGTATTTTGCCGGATGGCGCGTTGCGGTTGGTGACGCCGCAGGGAGCGGTGCCGGTCTACTCCGGTGAGGCGCATATCGGCAGTTGAAAGGGAAGTGTATGGAATACCGGGCCAAACAGGAGAAGGTCGGTGCGCTGCGGCGGATGCGGCGTTTTGTGAATGGCCTCGGCCGTGCGCGGCAGTGCTGCGTCTGCGGTCACAGTTTTTTCCGCTTTTCGCGGTTTCGCGGCGGCTGGAAAGGCTTTTCGCCCTACCTGCACAATGTCAAATGGACCGGCAGCGATTTCGATAACTTCTGGTGTCCCTTCTGTCGCTGCCATGACCGCGAGCGCCACCTGATACTCTACTTCGACCAACTGGGCATCTGGGGCAAGTTGGCGGGCGCGTCGATCCTGCATCTGGCGCCGGAAAAACATCTCGCCGCGCGTATCGAGACGTGTCAACCGGAACGGTATGTCAAAGGCGATCTCGTTCCGAGTCGTGAAGGGGTTGAGTGCATAGACGTGACGCAAATCCCCTACGCCGCAGCCTCATTCGACTGGGTGATCTGCAACCACGTTCTGGAGCATGTGCCGGATGACGCCCGGGCGCTCAATGAAATCTGGCGCGTCTTGCGTTCGGGCGGGAGCGCCATCCTGCAAACCCCGTTCGCCTCGGGTCTGGAAACGAGCTTGGAGGATCCGGAGATCGCGACGGACGCGAAACGTATCGAGTTCTATGGGCAGGAGGATCATGTACGGCTCTACGGGTGCGACCTGTTTGACCGTATCCGTGCGCCCGGATTTCAGCTCACGCTCGTCAAGCATGCCGAGTGCTTGCCGGCGATTGATGCCCGCCGTTACGGCGTGAACCCCGACGAGCCGCTCTTTTTATGCGTGAAGGCTGTCCCCGATGTGTGATATGTTTGGGCCAACTCGGAGTGTTTGAACATGCGTGCTTGTAAAACGATCTGCCTTTTTCTGCTGGGTACCTTGGTTTGCGCCATTCCTCTGGACGTTTGGAGTAAAAGCAAAGACAAGGAGCCCAAAGTCACTGAATTGCTTCAGCCGGCCAACGATATGATGGCCGAGGCCTCGGCCGCATATATCGACGGCAAGGCCAAGGAGGCGATTGAGGGGTATCGTAAGGCGCTCGCCGAACTGGCGCGCTTGGAGAGCGAAAACCCCGCGCGTGCCACCAGCTCTGAGTTCGCGCCGGTCCATTTCCGCAAGGCGCTGTGCGAGACTGAGATCGACCGCATTATGCTCGAAGAGATGAACGCCACAGCCCGGACCGTGGCTGTCACCGATACGTCAACGCTGGCGGCCAAGCGCGCGGCTCGCAAGAAGGAGGCTGAAACCAACAACCTGCCGGACGTGGCGATTAAGCTGGCCCCCAAAAAAGGCGAAATACTTGAGCCTGCATCCGGCGCAGCCGCCGACAAACAAAAGGGGGGAGCGGAGAAATCGGTCAACGTCCGTAATGAGCTGGAGTGGGCCAAGGACATGTTGTCCGTCGATCGTTTTGACGAGGTCGAGGCTTCGTTGATCAAAGTGTTGAAGCAGGATCCAGAAAATGTCGATGCACGCCTGTTGATGGTGCTGTCGAATGTGCAGCAAGGCAAGCACAGTGACGCTCTGGTGGTTTTGGACGACCTGTTGCAGGATGTGCCGGACGACGAATCGGTTTTGTTGCTGGCTGCGGGCTGCTATGCGGCATCCGGTGGCTACTCCCGAGCCATGACCACGCTGGACAAGGCACTCAAGGTCAATCCGAAACGTCCGGACGGCTATCTCAATATGGCATGGCTGTTGCTGGAGATGACGCCCAGCAAGCTCGACGAGCCCGAAATGTACTATCGCCAAGCCGTGAAGCTCGGGGGTGCGCGTGACCGCGACCTCGAACGCCGGCTGGGCATCCGTCCCGAGTAGGCGTAATCGGCTGGTGGCGGAGGTCATGCGTTTCTGGTGAAAAGGGGAGCAGAGAGACGGAGCAAACTACGCCCCCGGATAACCTACGATGAAGATACCTATTCAGATCGCCAGTGGAATCGGCCTTATCGTCTGTTGTATTCTTTCTCTATGTCCTCTTAGCCTTGCTCGCGGCCCAAAGGCGTGGTCCCTTTATCTCCCAATCATCGGTACGTTGTTTTATGGGGTTTACGAAGTTCTTATGCCTGTGGAGATGAACATCCGAATCGACATGGTGTTTGTTCTTCCGATGCTCCTATTCCTCTGGCTCAATGGTTTTGCCAAATTGGCGGTTTCAGTTGCGATGGCGAGAGCGCGGAAAAGAGATCAACAATGTGCCGAGTCGTTCCCCCAACGAAGAATACAAGTGGCTCTCACGGCGCCTATTCTCCTCGCGTGCTTCTTATGGTTCGCCAAGATATGGTGGTGGCCATAGGCGGACGTAGCTCAAGAGAAGCGGCGTCGTTTCATGGTTAGGAACCAGAAATGCTCTTGGACGTGATTAGAGCGGACAGCCGCCGCACTTATGGGGTATACTGTGTCTCATGTTTTCCCCTGTTATCGCATTCAAGCGCGTGGTCCGCGGGGTGTCTATTGTTGTGGGCGTGGTGGCGGTCAGTGTCATGCTCGCGGCGGCGACGCTCTGGTTGCGGCGTATTCATATCGCGACGCGCGCGGTGCATGCAGTGCTGGCGCGTCAGGGTATCGATGATGTCTCTTTCAGGTTGACCAAGCTCTCGCCGTGGCGGCTGGCGTTGCGTGACGTGCACTGGGGCAAGGGGCCGGTCCCGCTTCTGGCGATCGACCAGATCGACCTGCATTATTCGCCGGACGATTTGCCGCGACGCCATGTCGAACGCATTCACGTTCAAGGCGTGCGCACGACCCTGCTGGTTCAAGATGGTGCGTGGGTGTCGCCATTGGCTGAACGTCTGAAGCCTCTGTTGCCGACATCTGACCGTTCCGACCGCGCACGACCGGCGTCTGATGCGCCGCCCTTTTCGTTTTGGATGACGACCCTGCACGATGTGCGGATCGCGGTGGCGACGCCGTCTGATCCGGCCGAGCCGCTGGCGTGCCTCGTATTTTCAGGCGGCGGTGTCGGCGAAGCCGTCGAGCGCTACCGCTTCTGGGGACAGGTGCAGGGCGAGGGGACCCCCGGCACGGGTACGCTGTCCCAAGTGAGGCTGGTCGGCAGCGCGGATCTTGCGAAAGGCGCGGTCACGCTCACATCGGAGTTGGCTTTCCCGGATCTCGGCGGCGGCCTGGCGGTTGCACGCCGGTTGGCTCCCGACGCATTGTCGCGCTGGGAGGTTGAGCCAGCGGCGGGTGCCAGTCTGACGGCGCGGGGTGAGTTCTCGGTGATGGCGTGGACCAACGTCCAGCCGTTTCAGCTTTCGGTGGCGCTCGGGCGCAACAGCCGGTTCGACCTGCCGTCGCGTCAGGCGCATGCGGTGTTGCAGAGTGCGCGGATCGAGGCGTCGGGCACGCCGCAGGATGTACAGTTCCGGGTCAATGCCGGTCTGTCAGGTTTTGCTTGGGGGCAGGGACTTGGAGCATCGCAAGAACGCGGGCGGATGCTTAGTCTGCGGGGCTCGGGGCGGTGGAAACAGGAGGCGACAGGGCAGCGGCTGAACGCCTCGTTGGAAAGCGATCTGCCGGGACGCTCGATTGCGACGCTGTTGCCGCGTGTGTTGCCGCTCGTGCCGATCTTTTTTTCCGACGGTGGCACGTTGAAGGTCGATGCTGAAGTGCAGTGTCCGTCGGGCGGCGCGTGGGACGGTCGCGTGCAGTACGCGGCCGAGGCGTTGCGTTCGTCTGTACCGCTCTCCGGCACCTACGTTGGTGCCAAAGCGGTGCGGGTGGTTGGCGAGGCTGATATCGAGGCATCCAAACCGGGCGCGGTACGCTGCGAGATCGCGTTGCAAGACGGGTATGTCTTCCGTGATGCGTTTACGCTCACCGGCAGCGTTGATGCGAAGCTGACAGCGCAGCCGCCTTATGCAGAGGCGCGCGGCACGTTCACGGGGCATCTGGGCGAAGCGCGTGCGCTGCGGAAATTGCCGCTGGCGCTGGATGCGGAGCGTGTGCGCTTTGAGGGTGAGGCCGTGGTGACTAGCCTGACGTCTAATCCGGTGTGGCGCCTTGCGTTGACGTTGCCTGACGCGTCGACGGCTTGGACGCAGCAGCAGGCGCAGGTGGTGGGACGGTTGGGCGGCACGGCCGAAATCCGTTACAGCACCGACAGTCTGGCAGCGCGCGGCGCAGTGTGGGCGCGTGAGGTCAAGGCGCAGACCGGGCCGGAGACGAATCGCACGTTGACGGCCGGCGCGGAGAGTCTTGGCGCAAGCTTTGAGATTCCGGAGTTCAAGCGCACCGCGCATCCGCAATGGGCGGCTGACGTGACGCTCGCTGTCAGCAATGCCTGGGCCGAGAGCGGTTCTCAGGCACGGCTGGAGCAGGCCTGCATGGAGTTGCCGTTCAATTGGTCGGCGGCGGACGGACTGGCCTTCCGGCCGGAGCAGCGGCTGGCTTGGCAGCGGTTGGAGGCGCAGGGCATCGCGGTCGAGATGGACGGTATGAAATGGTCGGCTGATGACGATACGGTCACGGCGCAAATCGCGCTGCGGCTGGCGGAGAGCGCGCTGCGTGTGCAGACGGAGGCGCAAATCCCGTTGCGTGATCCGCGTGCGATGCGGCTTGCGGTCACGCTGCCTGAAACCGAGTTGGAGCCGACCGGCGCGCTTGCGGCGCTGATCCGCGACAAAGCTGCCGGGGCCGAGGTCGGCGGACGTGTGGCTGCTGAGGCGAACATGCGTCTCTTGGGGGTGCGTCCGCATGTGATCGGACGACTACGCGTCAATGAGGGCTGGTTGCGCAAGGAACAAGCCGAGGTGCGTGGCGTCACCGCTGATGTGCCGTTTTCGGTGGGTGTCTTTTTCCGGACAATAGAACAGCCCTTTGTTGCGCTTACTCATGCGAAGGTCGGAAACGTGTCCTTCGACCAAGGGCGTGTTGATTTTCAGGTGACGCGCCGCGGGATCTTTGTGGACCGAGCCGAGGTCGGCTGGTGCAAGGGCAGTCTCAACGCCTACTCGGTGAACTGGGAGTTTGTGCGGCCGAGCGATGAGTTTGTGGTGTATGCCGACCGCATTGATCTGGGTGAGGCGCTGATGATGGTCATGCCTTTCAAGGGGCGGATGGAAGGGGTGTTGTTCGGCCGCTTCCCGGTGGGGATCAAAGAGGGCCATGTACGGCTTGCGCCCGGTTTCCTCTATTCGTTGCCGGGGCAGGGCGGTTCGTTGCGACTTGAGGACAGCGAGCAGATGCGGGCACTGCTGGAGCGCTCGGGAATCAAGGGCGATGTGCAGAAGCCGTTGGCCCAAGCGTTGAGCGACTTGGATTTCAACATGCTCAAGCTGGATTTGGAGCCGCGGGCGGACGGCGAGGGGACATTGCGGATCAAGTTGGTCGGCAAATCTAACGACAAGGCATGGCCCGCGCCGGTGGATTTGAACTTGAATCTCCACGGGCCATTGGAGAAACTAGTGAACATGGGATTGGATGCGTCGCGTCAGCAGGCGCCCAAACGATGATTTTCAGGAAGGAGAGGAGTGCATGAGGAGAATGAGACGAGCGGTGGTGGTTGGGATCTTGATGGCGTTGGTGGCAGGCGGGTGCCTGTCCGTCAAAACAGAGCATGAGATCAAACCGATCCACATCACGATGGATGTGAACCTGAAGGTGCAGAAGGAACTGGAAGATTTCTTGAATTTCGATTAACGGCCTAGCCGGGAAAGGAAGGCAAAATGATGATGAGAACAGTGATGGGTGCCGTGATGGCAGTGCTGGTGGGTGTGGCCTGCGTGGCGCAAGCGGATGACATTGAGGCGGCGAAGGCCCGGCGCAAAGAACGCAACGCACAGATCACACAAATTCTGAAGGCGGGCGATGCGTCAGAGGGTGCGGACGGTTATCTCGTGGCCAAGGCTGGTCTTGATGCAGCCAAGACTGAGGTGGTCAATGCAGAGAATGCGGATCGCAAGATCGGATACACGGCGATCGCCAAAGCCAATGGCAAGACGGTCGAAGCGGTCGGCAAACAGGCGGCTGCGATCAATCAAGCGCGGGCACGCGCTGCCCAAAAATAGGCGGCGCGGTCACTCGCGTTCGAGTACGAACACGTCGCGCCAGATGATGGCGTTGTCGGCGGTGAGCGTCAGCGCGAGAGGATGTTCGCCGTTAAACGTGAAGGGCGTCCACCAGATGGCGGTTGGCAGCCCAGAGACCCCCGTGGCCCGGGGGTCTTTGACTTTTTGTAGCGCACAGAAGATGTAGTCGCCCGGCGGCATTGCGAACTGCCAGCGCAGCGTTCCAATCATGGCCTGCGACCGGATGCGGAAGTGTTGTTGCATGAGCGTTTCGAGAAAGTGTACCGCGCTCAGTTCTGCGCCGCGCGTGGCGTTCTGCTTGTCGCGTTGCGAGGGGCTGACGATCGGCGAGACGACCGTACCCGAACGGCGTCTCGTGATACGCGGCACGCCATGGAAACGCACATCTGCGGTTTCGGCGTCGACGCGGTTGGCGAGCGCGGCGTACTTGGCGCGTAGCGCATACAACTCGCGTCTAAGCGCGGGCGAGTCGGGTGCGATACCGATCAGCGGGAGTTGGTTGATACGGTCGGGATGCGTGAGCGCGACGGTCAGGACCGGTGCGATGCGCACGAACGTCATCTCGGCTTGACCCAGACGGACGGGGGCGCCGTCGGTTGTTGCAAAGGGACCGTAGACCGTGTTGGTCGCGTTCGGGGCGGTCAGCGTGAAACTCCGGCCCTGATCGACAAGGCCCAGCAAATACGTGGTATGCGGCGGGCCGATACGGGCGTTGTGGGAGAGGGTGTAAGGGCCGTAACGGCCGGCGGTGCCGAAGGTCAGATAGAAGCGGATCGGCTCGCGGACCACCGGTAGCGTGGCCATCACGAGATCACCAGTAGCACGTACCGGTGGCGGTGCCAGCGTGACTGGCGCTTCAGGGACGGAGTCGAAGGTCACGCTGCCGCGTTGCGTGGCGAGCGATTGCGCGGCGGCTTGCGGCGCGGCACTGCAAACACAACAGAGCCATACCAAGGACGCGCAAGCGGCTTGCGGCCAGCGTTTTTTTGTTTCAGGTTTCATTGAAGAGGTGCGCCTTCGGCGATGACCGTGACGCGCACACGCGCTTCGTCCGGCCCCGCACTCTCGCCGGTAAAGGAGATCGCGTTTGCGCCCTGTTTGAGCATTGGCACACCGCCTTGGGGCGTCACCTTTTGGATTGTCTTTCCGGCTTTGCTGTACAGGTTGCACTCTGCGCCGGATTTCATTTCCAGATACATGCCGGTGGACATCTCCACGGGGAATGTGACGGCCGCGCCGTTCACATGGACTGCGGGATTCTTGACTGTCTTCTCGACGAGATCCAGCGCTTTCACCGGTCCGATCCGCACATTCACGCGTTTGTTCGCCGGAAGGTTGTTGAGCCAAAGTTCAAAATTCTGCGCCGTCTTGTAACCCTTGTGCCCCCAATCCGTGAAATAGGTGTACACGTTCCCCTCGGGCCAGATATAGTCTCTGGCACGGGTTGATTCTGCCTCAACCAGTTCGAAATAGTTCCACCCCGTGAAATCGACGGTGACGTAATGGTGGGAACCGCCGACCTTAAAGTTCAGCAGTTCGCCGTTGCCGTCCCCATGAATCCAGACGCCGATCGCCTCGCGGCCCCACAGGTTGGTCGCCGCCGGGAAGGTCCGGCGGATCGAAACCCACGACCCTTCGATCGGGACAGCCCCGGTGCTCAGGGCGGAGACCTCAATGGCCGGCTCTCCCGTGGCCGGAACGGCAATGGAAGACGGTTGCGCGGAACAAGTGACGCCTGCGGCCATACGCGCTACCTTAACTTCATCCGCTTTTGCCGGATCAAGTAGCAGGAACGGTTCCGGGCTGTTCACGAGGCCGGCGGACAACATCGGTTCGATGCGCAGTTTGACGGGCTGTTCCGCGTAATCATTCTGAACGGCCCACTGCGCGGTGGGGTGCCGCAGCCCGCGCACCATGTGCGCGTTGTAGGCGACCGGCTTGAAGTTCCATTTCCCGTCCTGACCCCGGAACAGCGTGAAATCTTTTTCGACTTGCCGTAACTGCTTGCGGACAGACTCGCCGAAGTAATTGGCGTGGCGCAGTTCCTCATACTGCTTCACCATGCTCACGTAATCCCTGAACACCGGATAGCTATTCAACATCGACTCGCCGATATCGCCGTTCAAAGAGAGACCGGCGTTATGGCCGATCATCTTGCAGCAGTAATATTCGACATCGTCGGCGAAGGTCGGCTCGGACTGAGCGCCGCCCCACACGTGGAACCGCCACCACCCGAACTGGAAGGGAAGGTAAAGCGCGTTCTCGTTCATTGGGGCATATTTGTCGATTTTCGGGCGGTGCCCTGTCCATGCTCCATGCTGGTACTCTTCGCCAGCATTCATTGAGGCGATATGGATGTCCAGAAACCGCTTGTATCCCCGCGCCGGAGAGTCCCACGCCTGATATCGGGAGCGGTAATGCCACCAGGAGTGCATCATGCCGGCGTACTCCATGCCGACCGGCTTCTTGAGGCGTTTGGCAACCTCAAACACGAAGCGGCCGCCGTAATACCAGTAATTCTCCTGGCCCCACATGTGTTGGATTCCTTCGATGGCGTCGAAGTAGATGCCGTCGAACCCGCACTCGTTCACCACGTCGGCCGTGTTCTGTGCGACCTCGTTAAAGAGCGGCGAATCGGGGTTCGGGACATACAGCCCGCCCCAGAACGTTTTGAGAATACTCGCTTTCGCGCCCGCCGCATGAGCCGCAGCCACTGTCTTATGGTGTCCGCGCGTACAGCCGGTGAACCGGAACGGCGCTGTTTGGGTGACTCCCGAAAACCCGATGATTTCGTCGCCGATCCGCAAGGTCACGTCCCGTCCCAGCGCCTTGGCGGTCGATTCGTTCACCTCGATTTCCGTCGCGTCCACAGACAGCGGTTTGGCGAGCGTGAAAGTGGCCACGGTGTCAAGCCCCGGATGCGGCACGGGCGTCACATATTTCGACTGCGGCCCGATGTAGCAGGCATAGGTGTGGAGGATTGAGGAGATCCCGGCTCGATGCAGTTTGTCGACGATCTTCTTGAAGGTTTGCCACCCTTCAGGGAAACGCTGCTTGTTCAACTCCATACTTCCGAACAGGAAAAACGACTCGCCGCCCCCGTGGTTGTCGATCTGGGTGAAGCCGATGCGCTGACAGTTCTCGATCCATTGGTCGACCGTCTCTTCGGTCAGGCTGCCGAAGTTCATCAGGTAGGAGCCGCGCCCCTCTTTCGCATCGAGTGCCCAGGCACCGCCCTGATCATTGAAAGGGATATCCGGCGCGGCGGCCGTCATGACCTTCCGGATCACCGGGATGATCGACTTCTGGGGCACTCCGATCACTGCGACCCGCCCGCCTTTGTACCCGAACCGTTTGTAACAGGTGGCCCACAGCTCGGTTTGCAGGGCGGGAAGTTGGTGGACGTGCGTAAACAGGTTCAGGGAGAGCGCGCAGGCGGCAAACGGCTCGGACGGTCTCGCCTCAAGCGTGAGCGGAACATTCAAGAACGTGATGGATTCCGGATCGCCCGTCACCTCCTGAATCTCAAGCACAACCCGGTCTCGCTCATTGATCACACGGATCGATGCCGTGGCGTCCGCTCCGTCAAAACGCAGATTCAGCAGGCCGTCCGCCATGGCGGCGGACGAGACCGGGAACGTTTTTCCGTCCTTTTTCACGAACGCGCAATGCTGCCAATCCCCGCCTGCGGAACGGTTGTAGTAGTCCTTTCCGGTGGACTTGTCGATGAAATGGAGATTCTTTCCCGCAGAGTCAATCCCGTACAAGAACGTGTCGCACTTGATGAACAGGCTCCCCGGTGCTTTCATTTCCCCGCGAGAGACGGGCACCGCCAACGCACAGAGGAGCGTGGCAAACACCGCGATTTTTTGAAGGCGACAAAACTTTTCTTCAGCGTAGTTCGTTTGCATGAAACGTCTTCTCTTTTTGATTGTTTGGGCTCACGCTCCCGAAACCTATGAAGGCAGTGTACACCGTACAGTGGTGGCTCGTCCAGTCGATTCCTCGTATTCCGCGCACAGCGCGGCTCTTGTCACCGCACTCCCAAAAATTTCCGCAGCGCGAGCGCATACATAACATGATTTGGGGCAAGCGTCTGCTTGCCCGATGGTGGCATTTTTGTCTCCCGTCTTCATGCCGATTGCTGTACTCTTTTCTCCTAAAACAGAAGGAGCTGACTATGAGCCGTCCAATGCGAGCCACCGTCCTTTTCATGATTGCCCTTTGCGCGGTCGCCGGGGGCGCACGCGCCCAAGCCGTCATCGACGGCATTCTGAAAGGACTCGACCCCCTGCCGCCGCGGCCGGGCGAGGAGGCCTGGACCTTTGTTCAGGAGCAGCGGAAACCATTGTGGGAGGGCAGCCACGGCTGGAGCCCGCGTGAAGCGGCGGCGGGCGAGGCCGACCTGCGCTGCGGCGTGCGCGTGGATGCGCGTTTCCCCGACCCCGAAGGGTTGCTGAAGACTGCCTACGATGACTTGGCCCTTTTCCTGAAAGCTGGCAACGTGCCGACGAACGGCACCTTCGTCATTGAGACCGCCAAGGCCGAAACCCCGGTTTTCGAGGCCTACCGGATCGAGGTGGCGGCAGACCGCTGCCGTATCCTGGCAGCCGACACCGAGGGCATCCGGCGCGGCATTTTCGCGGTCGAGGATGCGATGCGCGCCGCGTGCGGCCCGTTCCTAATTCTGGGCACGGTCGAGCGTAAACCTTTCATCAAGTCGCGCATCTCCTGTTATTTCCAGCCCTTGAACATCAACCGCGTGCCCCGTTCTCCAGACGGGCTCTACTACTCCGACGGCTACCTCAACCGCATGGCCCACGACGGTATCAACGGGCTGTGGCTCTGGGTGCGTTTCGAGGACATCGTCAAGTCGGACACGATTCCTGAATTCGGCAAAAACCGCGACGTGCTTCTGGCCCGCCTGCGGCAGCAGGTCGAACAGTGCCGACGGTACGGGATCAAGATCTACCTCTTCTCGATCGAGCCTGAGAACTGGGACTCGAACAAGAACGATTATCTCAAGAGGCATCCCGAGATGGGCAGCGACGTCCCCGAGGGGTACACCCGATTTCTGTGCCCGTCGACTCAGGCCGGCGCGCGCTTCCTTTACGACGCGATGAACAGCGTCTTCTCCGAGGTTCCCCATCTGGGCGGTCAGATCAACCTCACGCTGGGCGAGTATGCGTCGACCTGTCTGCGAACCGTCTCGCCCCACTCCGACCGCAAGCCGACCTGCCGCGCTTGCGCGAAAAAAAGCAACGCGGAGGTGATGCGCGACATCCTCGCCCCCATGGCCAAGGGCATGCACGACGCCAATCCCGACGCCGAGCTGATCGCATGGTACTACGTCCCCTTCGCCACTTCCTTCGCGGACTGGTTCTACGAGATTCCCGCAGCCTGCAACAAAGACGTGTCGCTGCAATTGAATTTCGAGTCCGGCGTGACGAAGCAGGTCTTCGGCAGGGGCCGCACGGGGTATGACTACTGGCTGGCCGCCCCGGGGCCTTCCGTGCCGTACGACCGGTTTGCGCGCGTGGCCCGGCAGGCCGGCATGCCGATGTCCGCAAAAATCCAGACCTGCAACTCGCACGAGGTGGCCACCGCGCCGCAGATCCCGGTTCCGGGGCTACTCTACCGGAAATTCAAGGCCATGCGGGAGCTGGGCGTTTCCCGCACCATGCTTTGCTGGTACTTCGGCAACTTTCCGGGGATCATGAACAAGGCGGCGGGCGCACTTTCGTTCGAGCCCTTCCCCGAATCGGAAGAGGCATTCCTGAAGGAGCTGGCGCGCCCCGACTGGGGCAAACAGGCGGACAAGGTCGCCCAGGCCTGGAAGCGGATGGCCGACGGATATGAGCACATGCCGCTGATCACGGAGTTCCAGTGGTGGGGCCCCATGCACGACGGCGTGGTCTGGCCGTTGCTACTGCGCCCGCAGGACGCCCCGCTCGTCCCGACGTGGATGAATCCGGCGCCCTTCCCGCCCTGCGGGGACCGGATCGGCGAGTGTCTGGCGCAGGCCTATACCCTTTCCGAGGCCGTCGAGTCGTGCCGTACCCTG
>Ga0209718_1003222_pt1 | contig 14850 bp, 17 predicted proteins | sample AD_JPNAS1_MetaG_FD_184420 | JGI IMG/M metagenome (GOLD analysis project Ga0209718, IMG submission 184420) | Active sludge microbial communities of municipal wastewater-treating anaerobic digesters from Japan - AD_JPNAS1_MetaG (SPAdes) (version 2) | ecosystem: Engineered > Bioreactor > Anaerobic... | reverse complement strand
AAAAAAGTAGAGAAAATTTTTCTGTTTTGGTTTGCCGTAGCAGAGCGGAGGCAAGCGGAAACGCACCTCATTCTTGTTCGGGATTTTCTTTAAAAAAAGTTCGGATTTCGTTCAGAATACGGAGCCAGCGTGCACGAACAGAGGCAAGAGTCTCTGTTTTTGCTTTATTTATGGGCATTTTGGCTGGTTCTAACTTTAAGTATTCTGCTTCTAATGCAGGATAGCTATTCTTGATAGGTTGAAGCCACTCACTCGGTTCAATATAGAGCTTTTTGTCTTTAATTATCGGTGTTTTTCCTAAAGCCAGTAAAATTTCTTTTTTCAGTTCTAACTTACCTGTTATAAATGCTTTTCTGGCAAAGATAGCGAAGTTAAAGGTCTTTTCTGTTAGCTCTAACCATTGCTCGGCTCTGGTTTCAGTTTCTCTTAACTTTCCTTTGAGTTGAGTAATTCGGGTTTGAAGCTCGTTTCGTTCTTTGATAAAAGTTTCGTCGTCAATAAGCTGACGGTATCTCATTTTTGTAAGTTTGTCTAATTCTTTTTGGGTTTGAATAAGAGTTTTATGTTGCATCTCATAAATCTTTGTTCTGTCTTCAATTTCAGCGTCGTTTTTTTTATTCAATGCTTCTAACGCCCATTCTAAAAATTCTGGCAAAATAGTGTATTTTTCAATTTCTTTCTCAATTATCAAGTTCAAATCTTCCGTTTTGATATTATATCTTTGATTGCACTTAATTTTTGTTGCTTTCCTTGTGCGGTGATAATAAGTATATTGTCTGATTTCGCCTTTGCTTTATACAGAAAACCGAGAAGTGCCATCTTTGTTTTACAATCTTCAACTCGTTGTCTACGAAGTATTGGCGACAATTCAACGTTGACTTCAATTCTCCTTTCAGAAGAAAATTATCGCATTTTAGACAAAGAGTTTAGAAATAATTTTGCCACTGATATTGAAGAATTGTCAGCCCAAGACCAGAAATCTATTGAGCATATTTTAAAGATAGAGAAAAAGAAAAAATTAAAAGTCAGAAAAACCCTGAAAGAAATTTTGGCGGTTCAAAATCAGGATTTGGATAAGATTAAAATTGATTTCAAAAACTTCAAGCCAGAGAATTATTTGTCTTGTATCACAGAAGGCGGGATATTTTTAGATGAAAGCAAAGAAGCTGGCCATAAAAGAAGCGAGAATAAAAAAAGAAGTAAGAGAAATGGGCGATTTTACTTTTTACGAAATTATTGAAATTATCAACCGCTATACTCATTTGTCTTGTTTGGCTATTGAACAGATTTTGGAAAACAATGAATTATCAAAAGAAGACATAATAAAAAGAGTAAATAAAAATCCAGCATTTTTGTTGTTTATTACGCAGAACATTTTAGCTGGGGCGTATCGATATGAAGAAAAGACCGAGACCATTGAGGAAGGATTAGAGCTGGCGAAGCTATATCCGTTCAAAATCAGTATTGAGCAAGGCAGAAATATCCTTGTTATTTACAAAGAGCAGATGGAGAAAGTCTATGGCAAGAGCCGTTTAGGATTTCACATTAACCCGTATAATTTTGACAGCTCTGACGAAAACCTTTTTAAGTATCTGCGAGATGTGTTAGATAAAGACGAGGCGATTGTTGATGTTTATTTCACGGGCGGAGCAACCGACCCAACACACAATGATTTTTATTTTGAATACTACAGCTCAGAGAAAAAGCGTATTGCCCGCTACTTTCCTGATTTTCTTATAGAGACTACAAAGGGCAGGTTTTTGATAGTTGAAGTAAAATTTAACAAAGAAAAAGAGACTTACGAAAAAAAATAAAGAGAAATACGAAGGCAAGTTAGAAGACCTTTTTGATGAAGTGTTCGCCAAAGTAATCGGCTTTAGAGAGTTCCAGCAAGCTAATAAAAACTTTGAATATCGCATTATCTTTGACGCTTTGCTCCAAAAACGTTAGCAGGAGTTGTTGGAAAGTATAAGAAAAATTTGATTGAAAATTGGTTATTTACTTGACAAGCATTTTTTGCTATACTAAAAGTAGAATGCGACAACAGAAAAGTTTAGACAAATTTAAAGAACTCCTCATTTATATCGTTAAGAATTTTAACGATAACGAAACCTTAACAGAGACCAAGCTCTGGAAACTTTTGTATTTTTGCGATGCTGATTTTTTTGAAAAGCACAGGGAGACTATAACTGGTATAGATTATTACAAAAATAATTATGGAGCTACGCCCGACAAGAAAATTATTGATAAAGCTACACTTCAAATTAAAGATTATGTAAAAATAAAAAAGATAAAAAAACCAGATGGAAAAACGATAAAAGTTTATAAACCACAAAATGATTATAAGTATCAAGTTCTATCTGCTAATGAGATAGAAGAAGCACGAAGCACTTGCGAAAAATACTATCGTCTTTCGGTGCGGGATATTAGCGTTTTGGCACATAAAGACCCCCCTTATTTGGGAGCAAAAATGAAAGAAAGAATTGATTTTAATTTTGTTGATTATAGAGAAGATAAAGATGTTGAAAAAATCGTGGGTGAGGATAGGTCTTTTTATCAAGGTAAAATCTCTGATGAGGCGGCAGAGAGATTATTGGCTTATGTCGGGCGAAATTCTTGATTATGTTGGCACAGCTTTTATAAAGAATGACTTGAGACGACTTAAAAAATGGTCTTCTTTGGAGCAGGATATTTATAATAACTATAAAATTCTGATTGGTAAATTAACAGACGGCTTATTGCCGTCTATTTTTACTTCTCCTCTGGGAGACTTTATAACCGAAAAAAAGACAGAAAGCACGACTATATATTTTTATAAGATAAGAGTTGGTATATCTTCACCTAAGCTATCGCCCAGTAATGGAGCAAGACTTATATATGGAGTGATTTGGGAACAAAGAAAATTTGTCCCTATCTTGGTTTACGGAGCTTTTGAGGAAGGAAAATACTATTCAATTAACAACAAAAAGCTAATACTTCGAAAAAGTGGGTTGATAAAAATTATAGATGAGAAGCTAAAATCTGTTCAAATTTGAGGGGGAAAATGGCAAAATAAATAGTGAGTTGAGGGGTGGAGTAAGTTTATGCGTTTAAGTAAGTCCTCAAATCCGGGATATAAATATACTCATTTTGCCGCTGGATAATGGTTCTAACATTGTTCACAATTCGGAGCAAATCAAAAACCTCTGTTAATGAGGTTTTTTCTTTTTGCAAGGAGGGGATGGATTGCGCAAAAATCTCTCACCTCTTTTTCTTTATATTTTGTTCTGGCAGATTTTGTCATTTTTGACAAGAAAAATTAGTAGGTTTATACTAAAATTAATATGCTCAATCGTCTTCCTAAACCATTTATTTATGCTTTTGTATTGGTAGCGGTTTTAGGTGTTGGAATTTTGATAGGTAAAAACGGAACTAATAATATCTAGCAAACCGCAAGATAGCGGTTGATGAGTAATTTGAATAAGAAAAAGAAATTAAAGAAATAAAATATGGATTCAGATTTAACATTCATTACAAACGAAAAAAATAGAGAATATGGACTATAAAGATTTACAAAAAATTCAAAAGGAGTCCACGGAGCAGGTTTTGCCGTCCCAGAAAAAGGTTTTGTCTGCGGCGGATAAAATCAGACGGAAAACGAGCAACTTGCCCGACCCGACGCATCCGCCGATGGGCTGGAAAGACAATAAGGGCTACGACCATATTTTTCCGTGGATTCATTTGCCTCGGTTGCATCCTAAAAATCATGGTGACACGGTTATTTTCAACGCGTCGGAAAGACCGGCAAACCAGTTGATTTTAGGCGACAATTTGGAGGTCTTACGCACCCTGCCAAGCGAATCAATTGATTTAATTTACATTGACCCACCGTTTTTCTCGGGCAGAAATTACAATGTTATTTGGGGCGACACCAACGAAGTCCGCAGTTTTTACGATATCTGGGAAGGCGGAATTGATTCTTATTTAGTTTGGCTCAACGCTCGGTTTTGGGAAATGCGCCGCGTGCTCAAAAAGACCGGCTCAATTTATGTCCACTGCGACTGGCACGCCAGCCATTATATTAAAACGGAAATGGATAAAATTTTCGGGTATGAGAATTATTTAGGAGAAATTATATGGAAGTATCAGGGCATGAAAAGAAGAACTGCTAAATTCTTTCCACGAAAATTCGATTCAATTTTGTATTATTGCAAATCGTTAGATTATACATTTAATCATCAATATAAACCATATAAAGAACAATATTTAAAACAATTTTTTACACACAAAGATAAAGATGGAAGAATTTATAGAATTCAAAAGATGACAACGGGTGGTGATAGAAAGCAATATCTTGACGAAACAGAAGGAGAAATTATTGATAATGTTTGGGACGATATTAAGCCCGTACATATTTTTGGTGAAGCAATAAAAGAACGGCTTGGCTATCCCACCCAAAAACCTGAAGCGCTTTTGGAAAGAATCATTAAAGCGTCGTCTAATGAAGGCGATGTTGTGGCGGATTTTTTCTGCGGAGGCGGAACAACTTTGGCAGTGGCGCAAAAATTAAAAAGAAATTTTATCGGCTGCGATTCATCGCGCGTGGCGATTTCCGTTACTTTAGATCGTCTTGTAAAAGTCGGAGAAGAAATGAGTGGAGCAAAAAGCAATGTTCATAAAGATAAAGCCGGTCAGGAAAAATTGGAAATGAGTTTTGAAAAAGTGCCAAACATAGAAGTTTCGTATCTTGGCGTGTATCCTACGGAAAAATTTGCTAACATCCCGCAAAACGATTTTATTGATTTTATCTTAACTTGTTATGGCGCGAGCAAAAATACCGCCGATGGTATTGCTCACGGATTCCGTCCGCCAGGCCAGAGCGAGCCGATTTTGGTAGGGCCCTCAAATCCAAACGAATCAATCAGCGGCAAAGAGGTGAAAGCATTTTTTGACGAGATAAAATTGCGGCTTGAACCGAACAAGCTAGTAAACGCGAAAATTATCGGTTGGCGGTTCAGCCGACAAATTACGGAATATATAAAAATACTTGAGCAGTATATTTTTAAGTACAATCTGCCGGTAAAACTGGAACTTATTCCTCTTGATTCAAAAGAATTTCGGGCGAGGGTTTTGCAAAGGTATCCGGACGCGAGCGACGCGGAATTTTTTCTGCGGTTTTCTAAAGCGCCGGTTATCGGCGACATTAAAGTTAAAAAGATTAATGGACTGGAATACGAATTTGAAGCAATTGACGCTTTTTCAACCAATGAAGATGGCTGGCTAGTAAATTGCCAATGGGATTTTGATTATCAAGAAGGCCATTTTTCAGCGGACAAAGATTATGTTTTGTCGCGGGAGAAGATAAAAGACAACAAGAAAGGTGAACAATTTAAGGCGATTTTGAAAGCAAGGCATATTTTTGAGAAAGCGGGGGAATATACAATTGCTTGCAGGGTTCAAGATAATTTGGCGGGGGAGACGATATTGAATAAAAACTTAGTGGTTGAATAATAATATGTTTTCTAAACGAAAGACATTTTCACAACATTACAAATTTGATAGAAGCTTTTTAGAAAAGCTGATTTCCAATTTGAGAGGTGCAAACTTTGATCAAATTACGGTAAAGCTTCCACATAATCTAGTTGAGAACGGAAAAGACGAAATTCAGATTGGAGAATTTCTTGATAGAGAAAGAAACTATCCTTCTATAATATTGGTTGCGAAAAACACAAATACCAAAGATGTGATTAAAATACTTTTTGTGAATATTTCTACTAAAGCCTTTTTTAAAGACGACACCTTTCCGAGCGGACACAGTGAATCACCCGAACTATATGTCCAATCATCAGATCCAGCTCGTGCTTACGCCCTTTTTGGTTTTTTCTATGATTATCTAAAAAGTAATTTTAGGGGTAAGATTTTCTTCTTATGGTTTTTATCTGTTATCTCGTTTATCTTTTTTATCGTGGAGTTTTTATATTTATCTAATAAAAGCATTCTACTAGCGCAAAATTTGAATATAAGCCCAGTATTCGATTTCCTGGCTATTTTTATAGCTTTTATTTTAATCTTCAGATTCTTTTTCTACGATGGTGGCTTATATGTAAAAGAGAAGGAAAACAAATATCTTTCGGCAATTAGACGAGCAATTAAAGGCGAATTTCGAGATAATCCCGTTGTTAATCTTCTAATCACCATCGTTGGTGGTGTTATAGTGGTAATTATAGCAAAGCTAATAGGTTTTTAGCATGTATTACTTTTTTAAACAACATGAGAAAAATTTTAAAGAATGGCGAAATTCGGGATATCAAGGCATTCCTGATGTTGGCGTTGATTTTTTGAAGCATTTAGGATCGCGGAATTTTAAGCCGGATTTGAAAGTTGTGAAATTTTGGAATGAAGAACAATGGAAAAAAGTCCAGCTGGAAGCTATTGAACGATGTATTTATTCTTTTGAAGTTTTAGGCGAGAAAGATTTATTGACCAATATTGTTACCGGTGGCGGCAAAACGACAATTATCGGCGCGATGATTGCCTATATGATGATTGTCCACGACCAATATAAGTTTTTGATTCTTACGCCAAACACCATAGTCAGGGAAAGGTTAGACGATGAATTTGACCCGAATTCACCAACCTATATTTACAATGTTTTCCCATTTTTCTTTAATTCTTTTGAGTCGCTGAAAACAAGAATTCAATTGCACAAAATGCAACCGACTGCCAGCGCGGCCGGGATTCGTTCAGGAACGATTATTTTGGGCAACATCCATCAAATATATGAGCGAGGAGAAAATTGGAAGGTATTACGCGACAACGTTAATTCTCTTTGTATTTTTAATGACGAGGCGCATAACACCAAGGCCGAGCAGTATAATGATTTAATTGGGAAACTAAAACCGAAACGATTTTTTCGGCTTGATACCACTGCCACGCCCGATAGATTAGACGGTTTGCATCCAGATAGTAAGATGATTTTTGTGTATAGTATTGCGGAGGCGTTAGCGGATAAAATTATCAAACGGCCGATTGTTTTTCATCCAGATGTAAAAAAAGTAAAGCTTACTTATGAAGATTTGGAAACAGGCAAGACAATATCCGCGGAAGAAGTGCCTTGGGAAGAAATTGAAAAACGGAGAATGCCCGCCCGCCGTTATATCACAAGCTTGAAACCAATGCGTCAGCAAATTGCCATTGCTTGTGAGCTTTTGAAAGAACAAAAAATGAGAACTCCTGAGCCATATAAGCCGCTATTATTTTTGGTTACCTTTTCTATTGAAGACGCTAAAAATATTGCGAGAGAGCTTGAAAAAATTGGCGAGAAATACGGCATTAAAAAAATTCTTTTAGTCCATAACGAGACAGAAGAAGAATTAAAAGAAGCGGCTAGAGACTTAAATAAAGACCCTCAAACGGAATACGACGCGGTGGTTTCAGTATTGATGCTTCGGGAAGGCTGGGATGTGCGCAACATTTCCGTTGTTTTATTGTTCAGAAAATTTTGCTACAAAGAGGTGGACGGACAGATTTTTTCTGTATATGGCCCGCAGGTGATTGGACGAGGACTTCGCCGAATGAGTAAAGACCAAGAAAAATGGGAATCTCTTTTTATTGTTGATCACCCGATTTTGAAACACAGTTGGTTATGGGACCATTTGAAAGCGACTCAATATCCGGATGAGCTTGATCCCGCCAATGTTATTATTGACGAGCAGAAAATTCCCAAAGAAAAGGAAGCTGAAAAAATAGACGAAGGCGAAGTAAAACTTGACGAAGCGGAAAAGAAATTAGAAATTCAAAATTTGCCGCCGACGCCCGAACCGCCAAAAGTCGCTAAACCAATTTATGAATGGCAGAAATTTTTAGACGAATTCAAGTACGATTTTAATAGAATGAATATTATCGAAGATATTGATAAAATAAAAAGCTTGAATATCGATTCCGATTTGACGACTTTAGAGAAAGGCAATATACCTGACATAGAAGTTGAAAAAATAGCCGCCATAACTAAAACCGAAAATTGGCCAATTGATGAGTTAAAAAAGCAATTGGTAAAACAAATTCATTCAATAGCTAAATATTCGCTTTTAGAATATGATAGAAATCCAGACGAAAGACAGGTAATATTGGTTAAAATTATCAGAGAGCATATCAAGAAAAGATTACTAAACGGCAGTGATGTGGAAGATTCGACGGATGAAATATTATTAAGGCGATTATGGGCGATTATTGATCAAATCAGAGATGTTTTTATGCGGCCGGAACTTGTTGAGGGTATATTTATGCGCAAATAATATGATTAGCAAAAAGGGAACATTAATCAATCTCAAAAAAAGTCCAGATGGTCAAGAGAAATACGACTCCGCTTTGGAGCGCGAATATATGGTGGAACTTGAACGGGACCCGGCTGTTATTCGATGGACCAAAAAGCATAATTTGAAAATCGGCTATAAAATTATTGGCATCCCGCATTATTATATTCCCGATTTTTTGGTTGAGTACAAAGATGGACACAAAGAAATTCACGAAACGAAAGGATTGCCATTATTGTTTTGGCTTTCCACAAAGTTAAAACAGGAAACCGCGGAAGAATATTTTAAAAAATTGGGGTGGAGATATAAAATAATAACCAAAGGTAGGCAGGCGTTTTATAATAAAATTTAATTAGTTTATAAACTTTACGGCTTAACCAAAGAGGAGATTGAAATTGTTGAACAATGATTGATCGAATTGGGACATTTTTAAAGCAAAATTTAGTGAAAAACCTTAAGATAATTTTGAGTGGTTTTGTTATTCATTATTTTGCAGGGAGTTTAATAAAGATACCGGTATATTCAGATTCCGAAACCATGCTAGCGTAGAGACAAATCCAATTGAAGAAGAGGGCAAGTTATTATTTGGCAACCAAAAAGTGGTACTATCTTAAACGGTGGGGCTCGCTTGGTGGTTGCCTTTTTATATTAAGGTATTTTTTGAGAGATAAAATAAAAAAGTCCAGTCGTTCTACGGGCAATTTTGAAGATATAGTGAGTAGCAGGGTAGGGCAAGTTTAAGTTTATGTATTAGTATACATTAGCGTATTCTCTCAAATCCGGTATATAAATATACTCATTTTGTCGCTGGATAATGGTTCTAACATTGTTCACAATTCGGAGCCATGTGTATTTTTTATCGAGAAACCGGGAAAGGACAGATGGAAAATAATAATTTGTTAATTAATAAAACATCTCTTTTTGAGATGTTTTATTGACACAGAATATGAATTTTTTAGTAGCACCTATTTTTTATCCAGGATCATGTTTTAAAGATATAGTTTTTGGGATACTAGAGGCTGCTAAGAAAAATGATATAAAATTTGAACTGATGCCTATTGAATATAAAAAATTAAATTCATTCGGATTAGAAAATCCAAATGAATATTTTAATAATAGTTTGAAAAAATTAACATTTTTAAAAAAGAAATTAAGAAATGGAGACAGGGTGCTGCTGATAGATTATTTTTTTCCTGGCGTAGACCTTTTAGAGTATTATTTAAAAAGGAATAATATTTCTGTATTTAAGATTGCTTTAATGCATGGAGGGTCTTTTGTAGAGGGTGATTTATATCGTGAATATAATTGGTTAAATAATTTTGAAAAGGGGTGGTTTGATATTTTTGACTTAGTTATTAGTCCATCAAATTTTTTATAAAAAATTTAGATGAAAGTTTTAAAAAGAAAATTAGAATATTGCCATGGGGACTTTCTTTATCCTTGAAGCCAAATTTTAAAAACAAACCTATAGATGTTATTTTTCCTCATCGCTTCTCATACGATAAAGGAGTTGAAGATTTACTTTCAATTATTGAAAAATGCCAGATATTAATTTTTTTTATTTCAGGAACAAATGAAAAGCTTATAAAAAATTTCCCTAAAGATTTGAGAGACTTATATTTTAAGTTAAAATCTCTTAAGAATGTAAAATTTTTAGGCATAGAGGAAGAAAAAAACATATTGATACTTTAAAGTCTTTAAAAATAATTTTTAGCGCAGCTAGGCAAGAAGGGTTTGGGTACTCTGTTTTTAAAGCTATTCAGTGTGGAGCAATTCCAGTTTTGCCTAAAAGATGTTGTTATCCAGAATTTTTTAATGAAAAATATTTATATTCCTCTATTGACGAAGCAGTTCTAATGATAAATAATTTTATAAATACTTATCCAAAGCATTATTTTTATCCAGATCTAGAATTTTTTAATTTTAGTAAAATAGTAAATTTATTTAAATAAGATGAATTTTAAAACATACGATATACATTCTCATTCGGGAAAGCAGAGACATAATATCTTTGAACAAGGAGGTGAGTTAAAAAAAGTTTCACTTTCACAATTAATAGAGAGATATAAAAATAGAATTGATAAGATTGTTAATTTTCCTATGCCAGGAACGGTTTATTTTAATTACGAAAAACATGAGATAGAGGATAAGATATCTAATTATCCATATGAAATAGAAAATGCAGAATTACTTGAAGCAGTCAAAATTTATGATAAAGAAAAAAATACTATGTTTAATGATATCGTAAATATTTTTTCTTCTAAAAAAATAACAAAAAAAGAAATTATAAGATAACTAAATTAATAATATGACAATAAGAAAAATAAAAAAAGAAGATTTACTAAAATGTTCACAAATACTAAAAAGAGCATATTCACAGCCACCGTATAATGAAAACTTTAAAGAGAATACTTCTGAGTTTTACATATTAAATAAGTATAATAATTGTAAAGACGATAGTTTTGTTCTATTGAATGAAAAACAAGAAATTATAGCGTTCGTTTTTTTAAATATATCTTATTGGAGTGATGGAAAACAAGCAATTTTAGAGGAAATAGTAGTTGATCCTGATTTTCAAAATAACGGAGTTGGTACGACATTGTTAAATTATATTTTTAATTATGCAAAAACATTAGATGTGAAATCAGTTATGTTTTGGGCAAAAAATGATAATCGTTTATTGAATTTTTATAAAAAACACGGGTGTTTTAATGCTGATGATTTTGTAGTAATGTTTAAAAATTTTTAAATAAGAAATTATGGAAAAGTGTTATAAGTACTTAAATATTATTAGCATTTTTTTTTGCTTCAATTTTACTAATTTCAAATATTGCTTCAACAAAAATAGTTGATTTGATTTGGTTTACTTTTGATGGTGGAACTTTGCTTTTTCCGATAAGTTATATTTTTAATGATATATTAACAGAAGTTTATGGATATAAAAATTCACGTCAAATTATTTGGTTAGGTTTTTTTTCAGCACTAGTAATGTCTTTAGTTCTTATTATTATTGGAATGCTTCCTTCGGCTCTTGGGTGGGACAATCAAGATGCCTATATGAAGATACTTGGATTAACTCCAAGAATAGTTATTGCTAGCCTAATAGCCTATTTTTGTGGAGAATTTTTAAATTCTTTTGTTTTAGCAAAAATAAAAATTTTAACCAATAGAAAATGGCTTTGGGTAAGACTTATTGGTTCAACAATAGTAGGACAATTAGCAGATAGTTTACTTTTTATCTTAATCGCTTTTTGGGGAGTCTTGCCATTTTCCTTGATAAAAACTTTAATTATTTGTAATTTTATTTTTAAAAATCTACTTGAAATTTTATTGTTGCCAGTTACTTATAAAATCATAGCTTTTCTAAAGAGGAAAGAAGGTATAGATTTTTACGACAAAAAAACAAACTTTAGTCCCTTCAAGTTTTAATTAAAATCAAATTAGATAATTAATTATAGATTATTTTTACAATAGTTTGCGATCATTATACATTATGCTACACTAAAAATATAAAATAAATCTAAGCATTGTTCTTATTGCCACCACATGGTTCTAAAGCTTTTTGAGCGAGATTTAACACTGTATTTGCCGTAATATAATAGTTTTCATCGGCATTGGTGTATTTTTTTTCTTCGTTTATTTCTTCTTGTTTTTTTGTATTCTTTTAGCTTTTTATTAAACATATTAGTAGTAATACACCATCTAAACTTAACTAAAATAAGTTAATACTAAACTTAACTAAAAGGGTAAGTTTTTTATTTTTTTCTTTTAAGAAAAAAATATAGAATAAAATAATTAAAGCAGATATTAAAGAGCAAGAAAAACACCAAGAAATATTATTTAAGAAATAAACGAGGTTATAAATCTATTTTAAATGTTTGTTAGTTATCAACACTTGATAAACCTTTTTGATTTGCTACAATAAAAAGTAGTAAGTAGTAAGTAGTAAATCTTAATTAATATGAAATACGAAAAATTTCATTGTAATGATAAAACAAAAAAAATAGGAGAAAACCATCGTAGAAGAAGATGGTGATTTTGTATTCTCAACTACCACAGATTTCTCGATAGAAAAACTTAAAGAGAAAAAAAGAAGTCCCTGAAAGCAGGGAAAAAACAGGAAAAACAGAAACCCCAGAAATAGTTAGAGAAATAATAAAGACCTTAAAAGGCTAAATCTACATTATCTAAATTTATTTTTAAAACAATATGTCTAAAAAAAACGTTATTCTCCTTGTCTCTTTTATTATCATATTCTCAGTTCTTGCTTTCTTTCTTTTTGGAAATAATAAAAAGACAGATCAGATTGTATATGAGGATACATTAACAATATCTAAGGAGTATTTAGTATTAAGATACAAAACAGATAATGTTTTAGTAAATGCAAAAGATTACAAAAGTTATGATGATTGGAATGAAGAGATGACCTCAATTATTCAAGAGTGGGAAACATTAGAGAGTAAAGCATTAAAGCTAGAAGGAAATGCAAATGAGATGTCTGAGGAAACAACAGCGTTTAACTTTGTACAAAAGGCATATGCCTATACCTATGCCGAAGTCCAAGCAATAGTAGAGAAGGCTCCTATAGGAAGACAGATAAGGACATTAGCTCAACATCTAGGAGTAGATGCTAAAAGGGCTCAGTTGATACTAAATCAATCTCAAGATATGGCAACTAGAGAGGCATGGGGAGAAGCGGGAGATGTTTTTGAGAAGTTAGAGAATCAAGCAATAGCGGTTAAAGATACATGTAAAGTTACTGTTTATGTAGGGGGTATTGTAGCAACTGGTGGTGCTGCAGGATTTGCTACTATGGGAACTGTAACTCAAGTGACTACCGTTGTTGTCGGTGTGGATTTAGCATTGGAGGTCACAGAAGATAGTGCTCAGATAGCTCTTGGGGATAGGAATAAGGTGTCTTCCTTTGTCAAGGACGTTAGAACAGTTACAGAACCCATCGCTTCTGTTTTAACTATAACTGATATCCCTGATAATCTGGGTTCAGCTTATGGTAAGTTTGATGCCGTTATGGTTGGACTAGAGCAATTTAGAGACACTGTTCAGGAAGGAAAAGTTATTGGAATAGATCTTAAAAATTTTGAATATCATCCTTCTTTTCAAGTGATTAAAAACACTCAATATCCTGGAGATATAACTGTTGCGGAAATGGAAATGGCTGAGGTAGAGGAGTGGATAAAGAGTATTAACAAGGATTACAAACCAATGACAAAGGAAGAAGTACAAGAATTCCTAGCGAGCCCAAATAAAGAGACTGAACCAACCGAAGCAGTTACTAAGAAAGAAGTCACTAAAAACGAAAAAGAAAATAATGTCGAGCAAACTGACGAGAAAAAAGACGAAATTAGCGAAAGTCCTAGCAATGAAATTAAACTGATGCCCGTCGAAGAATTTGAAGAACTTTTTGGTGACTTTAAAATTGAAAATATTTCAGAGGTAAAAGAAATTTTTGGTGAGCCAGACGTTATAAACACTCTTGATGATGGATATGGTAACTATATTTATCACAGACGACTTGTGTATCCAAATGGAAATATTGCCGGAATGATGATTAGATTTCAGAATCTAGATGTAATTGGATATAGTATTATGATGGAAGAATATCAATAGAAGATTGCATCATCTGGCTAATTATTAATAAAACAAGTTTTAGAAACGATTGATTATAGTACATAGTTAAGTGAATCTGTAGAAATAAACGTTAAATATGGTGTGAACCAGTAAGTAGTAGTTTAAGACAAGCAAAACAGAAACTAATTCTAAGAAATAGTGAGTAGCAGGGTAGGGTAAAATTTGATTATTATGATGATTTTAGATTTGTGGTCTTAAATCCGGGATATAAATATACTCATTTTGCCGCTGGATAATGGTTCTAACATTGTCTACAATGCGGAGCCAAATTATTAGATAAGAACCGAATCTGTAAAGGTAATTTAGAAATGTCCTACTTTAGTTATATTCTTCTCTTTGCATACTCTTTCTTTATTAATCGAAAACTTCCTCCATGGATGATCAATCGGTGGTTTCCAGTCTGATTTCTTTCTAGTAATGGCAATTATAATTGAACATCTATCTCTCTTTGAGGTCTGGCGGGAAGAAGGAATGAATTAAGCAAGATGTCGTTCTTCTTAATTGATATTTTACCGTCAATATTGGTCTATTGATTTTCTTATCTATCAATTCATTGATTGTTTTTGATCTTCTGATTTCTTCTTTTGTCATAGTAATTGTTTCTTTTTCTTTCATATATATTATGTATTAATTATTATTAATACATATATACACTAAAAGTTATTACTAGAACATTTCTATTTTGCTTTAGGTAGGACATCATTATATTGCCACTATAAATTATTGGGTAATTTGACAAATAGGAGTTTAATAGTATGATCTCGGAAAGAGGTCAAAATAATAAAGAGGTGATTTTGTGCAAGAAAAGAGATTTCAAAAACGTGTAGAGGATTTTGTCTGCGAGAAATGCGGCAACAAAATAGAAGGCAAAGGATATACCGATCATTGTCCTCAATGTTTGTGGTCTAGG
>Ga0209718_1003215_pt1 | contig 14878 bp, 11 predicted proteins | sample AD_JPNAS1_MetaG_FD_184420 | JGI IMG/M metagenome (GOLD analysis project Ga0209718, IMG submission 184420) | Active sludge microbial communities of municipal wastewater-treating anaerobic digesters from Japan - AD_JPNAS1_MetaG (SPAdes) (version 2) | ecosystem: Engineered > Bioreactor > Anaerobic... | reverse complement strand
TCTCGACACCGAGTTTTTCCTTTATCCACTCCAGCCATTTGATATGGCTCGTTATCTGATCTATCGACATTCCAATCAGCTTGACGCCGAGCTTTTCGAATTCTGGAATTAGTTTTTGAAAAGCCACAAATTCACTTGTGCACACAGGCGTAAAGTCAGCAGGATGACTGAAAAGAATGAACCACGAACCTTTGAGATCGCCAGGTAGATTTAGCATTCCTTGCGTAGTCTGAAGACTGACTTGAGGAAAAGAATCCCCTAAAAGCGGCATACGTACTGCTTGCTGTTCCATAGCAAACTCCTTTTAAGACAATATTTCTGCATTGTGATGCACCCTACTCTCTTTGTAAGAATAGGCACAAGAATCTAAAGCAAGAATAGTGCCAATTAACTGCAAAAGAATAATAAAGCTGCTTGAATATCTAAGTCCTTATCGGTCAATGCTTTTTCAGATTGCTCTCATTGACTGATGGGTGGATGGACAGGATAAAAGGAGAGAGTTGTCTTGACAGCACCGAAATATCGGTATTAAATGACTGTATGTCGTTGGATACTGATAATTCGCTACTCAATCCTGATAGTTTTCCATTTGCCCTGTTGCCCTTAAGCATGAGAACGCAATTGCTGCAACCGGATAGAGTACTCGAGATAGTATTTCAATCCTTGAAAGAACTAGTCGACTACGAGCTTGCTGTGGTTTTATCCATCGAACAAGGAAATGTGCTTAGAGTCCGAAAAGCTTTCGGTCCACTAGCAATACCAGCCCTAGAAAATTTTTCCATTGGTCTCGATCAGCGCAAAGATATCGCAGAGATTCTCCAATCTAAGCAACCTAAGCTTTTCCATCAATCCGAAGCGCATATAGATACTTATTACGGAATTATCGATTTGCCATCCGGGCATTCATGCCTTGTTTCGCCACTCTATATTGAAGACCTTCTTGTGGGCATGCTTACCATTGACCATCGTTCCTGTAATCGATTCTCACCATCTATTGTGCAGTTTGTTGGAACAATCTCGAGACTTATTTCGGTGTCGCTTATTCAGACAGACGCTTCTACAGATCTTTTGAAACGCACTCGTGTGATTCTCGATGAACGAAATAGACTACTCGATGAGAATGCACAGGTATTTCATGACCTCATAGGCGTTTCTCCAACATGGATGCGCGTCCTGGATGATATACGACTTGTCGCGGCTTCAGAGCTCCCCATCTTCATTACGGGGGAGACTGGCACTGGCAAAGAACAAGTAGCAAGAACCATTCATGCGATGTCGACCCGAAATCAAGGCCCCTTTATAGCTGTCAATTGTTCCGGCCTCGTGACCACACTTGCCGAGAGCGAGCTTTTTGGTCATGAAAAGGGGGCTTTTACAGGCGCTACTACCTCCAGACGAGGCCGATTCGAAATTGCCGATGGTGGTACTCTTTTTCTCGACGAATTGGGAGATTTGCCGCTCGAGATTCAGCCTAAACTTTTGCGCGTATTACAGGATGGCATAATAGAGCGCGTCGGAGCTGAGCATCCTCTCCATGTCGATGTCCGTATCATCGCCGCAACGAACAAAAATCTCGAAGATGAAATGACAAAAGGCAACTTCCGAGAAGATCTATGGTATAGGATAAATGTTTTCCCAATTCACCTTCCACCCCTTCGCGAACGCGATCATGATGCAATACTCATTGCTCAATATTTCCTAGAAAAAATAAGAAAAAGGCCAGGATATGGCTTAGTGGAATTCTCCGATCAAGCGATAGACAAGATTTTGCAAATCCCCTGGTATGGCAATGTTCGCGAGCTAAGAAATAGCATAGAGCGTGCCGCTATTCTTGCAAGAGGAGGCATTATTCACGCAGAGCATATAATTTCCTATAGAGACCAAAGACAAGCGATGCATGAGAATGTGCTCATAGAAAAAAGCGAAATAGGATCACTAGAGGAAATCGAGAAACATCATATCGAGAAGATCCTCATGCAAACCAATGGAAAAATCTATGGTACCGATGGAGCTGCCGCAATACTCGGTCTCAAACCCAGCACCCTTCAAAGCAAAATGAAGAAATTAGGAATCCAGCGACCTGCAAGATCGTGAGCTAAGAGCTGCTTATTAATTGGCATAGATTATAACTCAAGCCAGGCTTTGATTATGGCGTCCTAAAAACGGACCATGAAGGCAGTCTTTCGATATTCTTAATCTTCTTTTTGTTCTTTTTGGCGAATTTTCTAGGCAAATTCTCTAACGGTAGACAATCAATCTTCCATATTCAATGATTTTTTATAATTCTATCGGATAAGACCTTTCGCTAACTTTGCCTGTCAAGTCTGTCGAATCGATAAAATAGACATTCTTTCCTTCGAATCTATCAAACAGCGCGAGGGGAATCTTACTTTTTGATATTGGACTTTTATCAAATTTGTTCCTCTATTTCTTGCTGACTATGATTTTCCACATTGCCCATCAAAATAGTCTTTAGATAGCTCTCCCTATCCTCATAGAGAAATGCAATGTGATGTGCAAGCATTTCATCTTTGTCGACGCTCCAATTTGATTCTTACTAAAAGTGACCTTGGGAGCGTTGCTCCTATGACTGTCATGGGTCGACGCTCCAATATGATTCTTACTAAAAGTGGCCTTGACGAACCAATCCGCCTTACATTACACCATCTTTGCCGTGTGCACGTGCAATATGTTTTTCTATTGGAGGCGGAATGATGAAAAAGATGAAAAAATTGATGGTTCTATTCCTTTTTGCAGTTGCAGCGCTGCAAGCCTTTGGTTTGGAAGGGCTAATAGAGACGAAAAGCAACACCCCTTTAAGTTCATCGGCATTGTGGACAACCCAAGACGCGAAAAAAGATAAAGTAGTCGTAGTTAGCGATATTCATCTGGGAGTACTAGACAAATACTCTGAAAACCTTAAAAACCGAGCGGTATTCATCGAGTTCCTGAAACGCCTCCAGAATACAGAGGATGTAGGAGAATTGGTTATAGCTGGCGATTTCCTCGATGAATGGTACCTTCCGCTAACCTACCCCGCGTATAGCGATTCGAGCAAATTCTATTGGCAAGTCGTAAAGAACAATCAGGCGGTTTTTGATGAACTCAAAGCCCTGATGGAGAAAGGCATAAAGCTGACCTATGTGCCCGGTAATCATGACATGACATTGGAAGGCGATATACTAGACAAGGCTCTCCCCAGGATCAACCAAGCAAGAGATGTCAATGGATTAGGAAAATACGTGACCGGGGTCCGAGACGAGATCATAATCGAGCATGGACATAGATATGATGTCTTTTCCGCGCCCGACAGCGTCTCAAACAAAGATATAACAGGGGATGCGCCATCTATCCTCCCACCGGGCTATTTCTACGCCAGGATTGCCGCCAGCTGGGTTCTGCAAGGCAAGCCAATGATCAAGAAAGATTATCCGGAGATTGACAAAGTGCCAGATCCAAAAACCGATCCAGACCAGTACGGCGCTTATCTATACTACAGGATCTGGAGCGGCGAGATAAACCGAATTACACCCTTTGAACGTTTCGAGGATCGCGTGATCGATATAAAAATCAATGGCTATAATGGAAAATACTCCATCAAGGATTTTTACCCTGTTGTCCAAGCCGATGGAACTATTAGCGCGCCAACTCTCTTCAAAAACTATCAGCGAGACTGGGACAAGATTCAGGAAAACAACTTGGTCTCGATTAAGACCTCCTTCGCGGAGAGTGTAGCTGGCGCGCTAGACAGCGAGTACTTCTTCAAGCAAGCGAAGAAACAGTACCTCGAGAACACGAATTGGAAGGTCGACGTAGTGGTATTCGGGCACACTCACAACCCAATGCTTAGAAAACTTCCTAATGCTGAAGGAAAATATTACGTAAACAGCGGCACCTGGATCGACGAGAATCCCGATCATCCTGCAGCGAGCACCTTTGTCGTTGTTACGAGCAGAGAAGATACTGATATTGTGGAGCTGTACGAGTATTACCGCGATGGGACAATTAGGAAATTGGACTGAACCTTTTTGTGCATCCTTGTAGTGGCACATCCTTAGATTTTGACCTTGATCGATGGCGAGAGATAAGTTTTTGCTACGCTATGCTTGTGGACGGAAATCTTCCTTATTATCTGCCAGAATCGTCTGTAGGTAGTGCTCTTTATCCTCGTACAGGAAAACTACATGATGTGCAAGCATCTTGGCTTTGTCGACGTTCCAGTGCAGCATCATGTCCATGGAGGATGTATCCGAAAGAATGTACGAGTCGAGGGTTAGGTCAGGGTCGGCAAGGCGTTTCTCGATGTCCTTGATGGTTTGGTAGAAATCAATTTTGGCATCCGTAAACTCGATGTGCTCTGTTCCTTTCGGATCGACAAAGCGCACGTGCTGGCGGCCATCCGCATCGACAAGCCATAGCATGAAGTCGGGATGGAAGTTGCCTGCTTCAAAAAAGCCCACGCCTTTGCCCCTACTCAAGTTGCGCAGCATAAAAAGCTCTCGGTGCGCAAAAAAACCGGCCTCGCCCTTGGCTTTCTCTCGGGCATAAAACTCCTTAATATCGCGTACAAACTGGCCTTCGCCCCTGTTGAGGGGCACAGGGCTGATCTCCAATTTGAGGTGCCCACCTGTGCCTTCTTCAGCAGAATATCCCGGTCTATCGGTATCGATTATCAAGAGCGGCTGAAAAAGGTGACCCGCGAACCAGATTGCATCCAAATTTCGGAAATTCCATTCGGTTTCAGAACGATTTTCAATTCTCTCCTTCAGCTGTCGTAGACTTGCAATGAGCTCTTGATCCGACTTGTCCACCGCCACGCGATAGTAAGGATCGCTGGGTTTTTCCCCAACGCCCAGCAAATTGGGATCGGAAGCCTCCAAATAGCGCACTTCAAGATGCGGCAACTCCCATTTTTGCTTCTGGAAGCTATAGAAGTGGTCCAGGTATTTCTTGAGGAGCGCGAGCGCGATCTCTTGCCAGGTACGCACGCGTTCATACGAACCAAATGCAAGTTCGGCCTTTGGAATGAGCAAGGTATACCACGATGGATCGACAAGGAGTTCGCCGATGACTGAGCGTGGAATGTTGAGATTGAACCAGCCGCGTTCGGCTTTGAAACGCTCAAGCTCGAAATAGAGCGCGTCCAAATCGAGGAATGCAACATGCTGTGCCGTCAGGTGTGCTTCATTGGGCTGATATTGCATTTGCTCGCCTAGCAAGCCCTTTGACTTCATGGCCTGAATTCTCGGATACCAATTCACCACGCTTTTGTTCTTAAGAAACAACTCGAACGCAGGATCGACCTTGGGATCGGGCCTGCACAACGTCGGTATAGGCGCAGCTTTTCGGAAAGCATCACCAAAGTCAGTTTGAATGCCATTGATGGTCTTTTGGAGCCGCACCATCTTGAGATGAGGCACTTGGTCCCGCTTTATAACCGGCAAAAGAATTTCCTCCTGCTCCTTGTCGGGGGACAGTCCTTCGTCCTTGAGGTATTCGCGGAATTGCGCCATGTAGTTGGCGTGTATGCCGAAAATGCTGAGCGTTTCCAGCGCTCCCAGATGCTGCGGGCGGGCAAGATCGGGCGGCAATTCTACCGCGGAACTGCGCTTCAAGCTCAGGTTATATCCTTTTAAGCGAACGCCTCTGCCAAAAAGCTGAATGATCTGCGCGCCCTCGCCTTTACCGACGTTCATAAGTCCCATGGTAGAAACGCGCCAGCTCGACCAGCCTTCGGTGAATTTTTTCGACCCGATGAGTAGGTTAACAGATGATTCCTGATCGTTGATGGTCTGAAAAAGCGAGCCAGAGAATTCGCGCTCTCCTGTTTCGAGTCCATTCTTGGCACAGAGTTTGAGAAGGCTCGCATCGTCACCCACATTGATCACGCCAAATTCCTGATTCTCGGCTCCCAAACGGAGCGCGATTTCTCCTTCGGCCCCCTTTAAGTTCTCGAGGTAGAGAAGGCCACCCGCAGGAGCATTGAAAATCATTGCAAGCGTCTCGTCAAAGATTGCCTCGGCGGAAAAGCCCCGCGTGTTAAGATAGACAAACCGCCGCTCAAAGATATTGCGACCATCGGCGGCCACGAGCCCGCGGGTGAGTACCTCCTGGATGCGCTGGATCGAGGCCTTCCTATCGCGCACATATCGCGCAAAGAACTTCAGAATGTCGACAATATCGCTCGCGTCGCGCGACGAGAGCGTTTTTGTAACGCTGCTACCCACGAACACCCAAAGCGGTTTTTCTACAAGGAAAGGACGCAAAGCGGAAGCTTCGTCCTTATACAGCTTGAGTTGCTGATAGAAGGTGAGTAAGCACGCCGTGAGGTAGAGTTCAAGATGGCCACGCTCGGTCTCTTCGTCCAAATTCAGAATCTGATAATCCTTGCCAAAGCCGTCCTCATAAAAGTATCGATAAGAATAGTCAACAAGGATGTTCTTGGCGTATTGGTCCGCAAGATCGCGATCGCCTTTTACCGCTTGGCCAAAGGTTGCCGAATACTCAAAAGAGAAGCCGTTTTCGCAAATTTGGTTGCGATATTTCATCCAGGCGCCCTCGCCGCCTCCTGAGGCACCGCGATGGCCTTCGTCGACAAGTACGAGGTTGTTGCCGAGGAAAGACTCGGCCGCTATGGTCTTTTCCCCGGAATCTTCACGAAGCTTCGTAACCTCTATGATCTCGACCGCATGCCCGATAAAAAGCGAGCTGCCTTCTTTCTGGAAAATGTCCGCATCGATACCGGACCGCTCGAATTCGCGCAGGTGCTGCTGAGAAAGCCCCTCATTTGGGGTGAGCAAAATAATATGAGTGATATCGCGCCTTCGGTCATGTTTTTCGAGGTAAAAGAGATATTGCAGGATATTGGCGTGCATAATGAGCGTCTTGCCGCTGCCCGTCGCCATCCAAAAGCTTATTTTGTTTAGTTGGGTTGTGGCATCGGCGCCGAGGTCAAATGGTTGAAGCAGATCGGCTTCTTCCCGACCCTGGCCGTCGGAACCGGCGTTATAGCGCTCGACACACTGGTTGAGCTCTGCAAGCAAGTCTTTTGGCTTGGCAAAGTATCGGTCCAGATAGATTTCAGTAAAAAGCAACGATAGATACTGAAAATACTTCCAGACAAGCGGCTTTTCTCCATGGAGTACGCGCTGTTCGCTCAAGCGTTGCGTATGGCGCACAATATTCTGATCGTATTCGAGCAACAAATCCTTAAACGACTGTGGTAGATTGTAAAATCGACTTATGAGCGCCTCGTGGAAGTGCGAGACATTGTTTTCATTGAGCCCTTCTAGCCCGTCGTCGCGCAAAAGATCCGCGAGCTTCTCGAAACTCTTGACATTGAAAAGAGAAAGAACCCACTGGTTGAGTATAAGTTTTTGGCTAAAGGGGACTTGGGTGTGATTATTGCCCTTTCTTGGTTGTCTTCGTCTTTGTGGCATCGTTGCATCCTTAACTAAGGCTCATCTTACTCTATAAGCTGTTGAAGTCAATGACGCTGATGGTCTGCGCTAATTTTCGCAGCAGTCTAGAGCCGGGCTGCGATTCCGTTTACCTTCGCGCTTCTATTGCGGAAAATTACAAAAAATCAGCATATATTATGCTGAAAAATGCAATAAATCCGCAGCATGGTTGCGGATTTTGTAAAGTCATTGTATACTGCTTCCATGGAATATGCTCGGAAACTCGATCTTATGAGGGAACGAAAATCTTTCTTTCTCTTCGGACCGCGCCTGACTGGCAAAACCTATCTTTTGAAGAAGACATTTCCGGAGGCGAAATATTACGATCTATTGCGCTCAGACACTTTCCTCAGGCTCTCAGTGAGACCTTCCATCCTGCGGGAAGAGCTTGAAACGTTGCCCCCAGGAACCACCGTGATCATCGATGAAGTGCAAAAACTTCCTATTTTGCTCGATGAAGTACATTCACTCATCGAAGATAAACATCTTCGCTTCATTCTCACTGGGTCGAGTGCAAGAAAATTGCGCAGAGCCGGCATCAATCTGCTTGGCGGTAGGGCACGAGTGCGCCGGCTTCACCCTTTGGTTTCTTCTGAGATTGGCGCCTATGACGTAGAGCGTATACTCACCTTTGGGAGCCTCCCCGCCATCTACGACTCCGATGAGCCATGGCAAGACCTCAAAGCATATTCGGGAACCTATCTTAAAGAAGAAATAGCCGCGGAAGGCGCAGCGCGAAGGCTCGACGCTTTTTCAAGGTTCTTGCACAGCGCAGCACTCTATTCCGGAAAGCAAATCAATTTTGAAGCCTGGAGTTCTGATGCCGCGGTTCCGGCTCGCACGGTGCGCGAATATTTCTCGGTCCTCAGCGATACGCTCATTGGAGAAATGCTAGAACCATGGAAAAGCGGTAAGAAGCGTAAACCAGCCTCGACCGGGAAGTGCTATTTCTTTGATATCGGAGTAAGGAATGCGCTTGCAGGAATTCAATCGATTTCTCCAGGCACCGATGAATACGGTAAAGCGTTCGAGCATTTCATCTATGAAGAACTTCGCGCATGGCTCGATTACCATCGCGATGACAGGCCGCTGACCTTCTGGAGAACTCAGGATAAAAAAGAAGTCGATTTCATCGTTGGAGACGGAATCGCCATAGAAGTCAAAGCGGCTGAATTACCGCAGTACCGTCATCTAAAAGGGCTTATCGCCATTGCGGATGAAGCCACCTTCAAACATCGCATTCTGGTCTGTCAGGCTCCAGAGCCGCGCCTATCGGAAGGTATCGAAATCCTTCCAGTCAAGGTGTTCCTGGAAGCACTTTGGGCAGATACTCTTATCGAATAGCGGTGTCGAGATAGTTTTCGCTTTGATCGACTGGAATGTGAATCTGCCGTTAAGAGAATAGATGCACATGTTCGTATCGAGGTAATACATTAGATAGCCTCGCTTTGGGTATCATAGTCGAAAGTTGTTTCGTTAGCCTAAAAATGTCACATATATGTGCAAGTATACTTGCCAGCTATGTAGCAAACACTACTCACTCAAGTATTGCATATGTCACATAACACCCCTTGACGATTGCACATCTTTATCCTCGGGCCTCATAAAATGCACTGTTAGTTTAGATATAAGTAGATAGTAGCCAACCAGGTTGAGGGAATGTATTTTTCTAATTCTACCGCTCTTTAGGGACTTCTGAATCGCAGCTGTATAAAATGGCATCATTAGACCTAAGTCGACTACAATATCGGTAAAGATTTCGTCAGGGAAATAAAGCAAACGATAGTATCGATTATTCTTCAGATTCTCCTTATCGATATCCAATCTGGTAATATCAAGAACTGGAGCAGCAAGTAAGGTTTTATCATTTTCAATGTCACATGAATTAGAGAGTATGCAGGCGGAAGTATTCAATTCATACATCGACCCATCTTCATCTATGATTTCAAATGGCAATGACGAAATAATATCTCCTTGGGATAAGCCTTTGATTTGATCAGAAGTAAAGCAGCTAAAGGGCTTTCCATGAGAGTAGAATTGTTCTAGTGCACTTTTGGCGCTTTCCTGTGTATAGGGCGATATACATGGGAAAAGGCTTGCAACAAAATCAATATAGGGGCCAAGCATACTGCGTGATCAATATTCTATCTTTTTGCCCGTAGGGATTGCAAGCTTGACCAGTGATTTATGATATCTTTCGGCCTCTTCTTTTGTGAACTCTCTTCCTTGGTTCAATATCAGGCTTTTGCCTGTCATGGCTTGTCCGGTTTGGTATGATACTTGGGCAGGCGTAAGCTTATAATCACCATAGGGAGCTGGATATAATATTCCCTCACTGTTGGTTAGCGTGGGAAGCATGGTCCAAGATAGTACCAATTCTGACATATTCATTAATCAAACCTCCCATCGAACACTATTTTATCTATTTTCTTCGTAACTATCTCCCTTGTAATCTCCAAAATTTCATCCATTGCTCCTCTTGAGCTAATATATTGAGGATTGTAGTTGAGCGCATATCTATCATTGATGTCTAGGTTGACCTCAATTTGATGCTCGTTCTCGATCTGTTTCATAGGTATGCCAGAGACCGCACTAGGGCTGCTCAATCTCTGATTCTGAATAAGATAATTCAGATAATATTTACTGTCTTTGACAAAGGTCACTCTACATGATAGATCGAACGGCTCTTCGTGTTCCAATTTAAAAAAGCTCTCCTTTATTTGCTGTATGGCAGTAATTTCGTGTGTCTCAATAAGTAGGTCGGTGGTAAGCCCACAGAATAAGAGCCTATTGGAAAAGTGTGGTGACAATAGATCGTATACCTTGTAGATTCTATCTTTAATATAAGCTTCACATTTTGACCAATCATTTGAAAAGTTCGCATCGTAGTTCGTCACGATCTGAGCACTATTGATAGAAATGTTCAGCGTCGTATATCCATGATGAGATGACGCAGAAATGCGCGGAAATTCAGGAGGAGCCTCGTTGGGGAGAGGGAAGAGATTGAATGGTTTTACGAAATACTCGCTTAAGTCATTTTCTAATTTGAAGATTAGCTCCCTCACATTGAGAATGGGTGGGAAAAAGATATTAAAACTCGTTGTTCGAATCATGACTAGCTACTCCATATGGCTATATCAACCACCGAAACCAGCGCTTTATAAGATAGCATCCCCCATAATGGAAATCTAGAGGCAAATTTGCAAATCTTCATGCAGCATAAATGCTTAAAAGCAACTCGCTGTCGTCTATGAGCCGATACTCAGGTTTACGCCCAGAAAACTGTTCGCTCCTCGATAAGATCAATGATACACCTTCTCCGCGCTTGTCCATGATATGGCTGCGATGAGTCCAGTCGCCTTTTACGGGGCAACATGCAAGGAGGCTCGTGACAGTCTCGTTACGCGACGCTTGGCGGTACGCGAGGCTATCGGGGGTCATGGTGTTGGGCAACATGCCGGGAGAATAGATTTCGAGCCTGTCGTCGAACATTCGGAGGCGTATTTTACTGCCTGCCATGGAATAATCTCTATGAGCCACCGCGTTGGTAACCGCCTCAAAAACTGCCATCATGTCATATTGAGGCAGGTCGATGCGACATAAGCCCTCTTTCTTCCAGGCTTTGACGGACATATTCCTCTGTTAGTTAAAATTTAAAAGTGCACTGTTTAAGGCTTAAAAGTGCACTAAATCCGAAGACAGAACTCTATATTCATCACAGAGAATATCCTTGTACCAGATCCGAAGTAAAGTATAGTCCTTGGATTTGTCTGGAACTGCGTGAATATCAACCTCCTCTCTTAAAGGAGCCTTATGAACTTGGAACTGAAGGTTATTCAAAGAGATTCTGTGATAAGCATCTACGCGTCGAGTAAAGTGCAGGCAAAAGATATCATCGAGTGTCTTCTGCGGTGGTAGAAGGAAGGATCGGAAGAGGGATTTATGTTCTTCATTAGCTTTCTCAAAGGCTGCTGAAGGAGTACAGCCAATAGTGCTATGTACTTGGTGATAGTTATAGTGCTGTACCTCTTCGCGGAGGATTTCTCGAGCATCCTCGATATCGGTAATAGAGTCTTGTGAACATCGACGTACAAGATGATCCTGAAGCCATTGATAAGGTCTTTCTATTTTCCCCTTTGCCTGAGGAGAGAGCGCATAGGTGACCTTAATCTTAAGATCCCTTGTGACCTGTTTCCATTGAGGATCGACATCATCAGTAAATATGGAGTGTTTGTAATGTAGACTATCCCTACCTTGTACGAATCGAAAGATAGAATGGCAATCGACATAATAGGCATAGGGAATACCAAAGTTCTGGATTACCTCTTTCAAAGCAAGGATATGAGTCCAGGTAGTTTCTCGAGGAACAAGATCGGCATAAAGCATGAATCTGCTATGATCGTCGAGGCTTGTAATCAAATACCATTTTTCTTGTGAATTAGGAGCAAACTTATGATGGGAAGAATCATGTTGGATTAGTTCTCCAGAATAGCGGGTGAGGACTTCTCGGTCATGATGTTTTTGCTTTTTATGTTCTTGATAATAGCCTAATTTCTTTGCTCTATCGATGATTGTAGGAACTGAGACTGATTGGTCATACTTTCTTAATAATTCACTCCGAATATAACTATAATTGTAGTTCCTAATAGGAATCTCAGGGTCATCTATAAGCCTTTTCTCCTCGATAAGCTCTTTCGTTATGTGCTGCTCGGTCTCAGTATCTATTCTTCGCCTACGCTCTCTATTCTTTGGTAGAAGAGTGAAAGTATCAGGATCATCACGGAAAACTTTCAGAAGTTCAAAGAATCTTCTTCGTTTTATATCCAATAAAGTCTGGATGTAGCATGCAGGTATTTCCTTGTTGATATAGCGAACAAAAAGTTCTCTTACCTCTTCATCTGTAAAACGATGGTGAAGCTGTTCCTTCATAGCATTTTCTCCCCTACGAATGCTTAGATTTCCTTCTAGAAACAGCTTCAGAGTAGTGCATTTTTAAACTTTAAACCCTCAAAAAACAGTGCACTTTTGATTCTTAAATGACACTACATCCAATAAATATTGCCTTATTTCACGATATGTTCTATAATCAGTTATCATATTCGCCATGAAAAACTGTAAAAATATATATGCTTTATTTTTATAGAATGATGGCATAAACGACATATTGCGAATAGCATAACTATTACTCATTGGGAAATTTGTTATTGCTTTTCCCATAGCATCCGATAAGGCTCTTCTAGAAAATCTAGGTTCTTTCGCCATCTCATATATTGCACTTTCACCAGCAAATAAATTAGAATTCCCTCCTAATACACCAAGTAGAGCATTGTTACACGTCTTCTGAATTAACCTATCCCAGAGATATGATGATTTATCAGCTTCTTTTTTCCTTTTATAGATATCGCTCTCTATGAATTCACTCCACATTCCTTCTTCAATATACACACCATCTATTTCTTGTTCTTTTGTTCCTATATAATGCCTATTCTCTAAGGAATCGAAATTGCGGAAATAATGTGCTAATAGATCCTCTTCTCCGCAATATGCAAGTATCTTATACTTATCAATGGCTCTTTCTTTTTCCACGATATATTGTGTAAAATCATAAAAAGTATCCAATTCTTGAAAAATAACTGGCATATTATATGAATCAAAAATATGTATTATGTTTTCTTTACTCAATTGAACTGCAAATGGGAAACCTGTAACATTCCTGCCCGGCCCATCAGAATACTCTATTCCAAGACTCCCGTTGATATTTGATTCTGATATTGCTTTGCATGCATCCTCTGCTCCATGCGCTAGGATAATTTTATGGATACTGACAGTATTTATATCTATATTTATTGGAAAGGGTACTTTTTTTGTTGGATCGAGGAATACACTCCCACCAGTTTTCAGATAACGTTCAGAACCATTACAAGTCTTTATTTGCTTTTCAATTACTTTTCTAAACCATCTATCCCATACTACTTCAGGTTGATTTAAATTGCTTTTCTTAAAAACTATTTCTCTATCAAAAAAAAGATAAAGGTGATTATCAAAAATAGCTATAAGATCACAAAGTTCTTTCCCCGCCGAATTATATGGATTGGGGTAGCTCAAAGTTTCTAGAAATGTATTGTTGCAGAGTTTTGCAAGCAATTTTTCAGTTCTTGTGATTCCTGTAGATTTATTTATAATTATATCCTCATTCATTAGTCAAGCTAACACCGCGTTCAGCCGCGCCGCGAAGCGCAGCGAAGCAGCGTCGGCTGGAACGCGGTGTTAGCCCGCTTTGGCGATTGGTGTGACCTTTACCACCATTGAACGAAACTCTCCGTAGCGTGCAGAACTTGGATGAGAGTAATCTACCCATTGAAGTAGATACTTGCCCTGTAGTTCAAGTGGCTGCTCACGGTCCTTCTTTGTGCCGTCAGAAGCCTTTGCGCCCCAAGCCAAAACGCCTTCGACTATTCTCCCGTCGTGAATCCTAAAATTGGCATCAACTGTACTATGATTTGCTGGCTCCACCCAGTAGGCGCTGTCATTCGTTAGTAGAATGGCGTAGCCAGTGATATTCTGGTGTGCTACGGCGACTTGCTCCAATCGCTGAATATCCTTCATAAAATCGTACCTGCCAATATCCTGAGCACTGTGGTCTCTCAGCCTGTATTGCTCATCCCCAATTTGAACCGACAAACCACGAGTTTTGTATTTCAACTCAACTGCTAAAATTGCACCTTGAGCGGCAACCCAAACGTCAATATGGAGAAATTTGTTCTTGGCTTGAACGGGCAGTTCGAGCCGAACAGATGCAGTGGGTAACTTTTGGTGAATTTCCCAAGCAAAGGCGTGTTGAAAATCGGCTTCTGAGTGAAAAACAGGCCTTTTCTTTGCAAGAACAGACAGGACTTCACCGATTTCTATCACAGACTTTCCCTCCTATTGTTCACGAAGCGGGCTAACATACGCTTGACCTGTAATCCGAGACTGGCGTGGTTCGTGCGTCAATGACTTAAGCACGAACCATGACAGGCCGGATTATCAGGTCGAAGCGATTGTTAGGTTTTTGTCTTCTTTCCCGTGTCATTTATAAAAAAGTCCTTATATGGTTTTTTACCTTTATCAAGCCTATCAATATAACCTTTACTCATCATAATGCCTATGACTTCATCTATACGTTTGTTGATTTCATCATCTTCTTTTATTTCCCAAAATACCGCTTCCCATTTTTCCATTTCATCAAAATGACTTTTTTTAGTACTTTCATCATAAAGTGATAACCTATTTTGCCTTCTCCATAATTCTGATAATCGATAAGATGAATATCTTAACTCGCGAATTATTTTTGACAATTGTTCAAAAGGATCATTTCTCATTATTCCAAATAATGAAATATGTTTGTACCTCAGTGAATCAAGTTGGATAAATAAATC
>Ga0209718_1003197_pt1 | contig 14931 bp, 16 predicted proteins | sample AD_JPNAS1_MetaG_FD_184420 | JGI IMG/M metagenome (GOLD analysis project Ga0209718, IMG submission 184420) | Active sludge microbial communities of municipal wastewater-treating anaerobic digesters from Japan - AD_JPNAS1_MetaG (SPAdes) (version 2) | ecosystem: Engineered > Bioreactor > Anaerobic... | reverse complement strand
ATCCTCCAGCGGCGGATCGGCTGCGCATTCCATCAGGCAGTCGCCCTGGCGGATGCCTGGTCGATCATCGAGGCCACCCCGAAGATGGTCGATGCGTTCATCGGCTGTGTGAAGGCCAAGGGGATCGAGGCAGGTGTGGCCTATTTTGAACATATCGCCATGAAGCTGGCGGAGGTCGAGGTCTCCTGGGATCACGAGGCCGCCGAGCCGCTTCAAACTGATGCTGATGATGATGCCGATGATGACTTCGAACCTTCCGGGGATCCCGATGAGGCTTATCGGGAAGAGATCCCCGATCTCTATGCCTACCATGTCATCGGTTACGATGAACTCGCGGAGGCGATGGATCTCACCTGGGAGGAAAGGCAGCCGCGCTCCTACAAGGCGCTCCTGCGCAAGGTCCGCTGCATCGCCGATCTGGAGGGGCTCCGCAATCTCGGGAAGAGGGTTTACGCCCTCGATCTGGCCCGTGATCAGGCCGGGGTGTTCTGGTATGAATATCGGAAAACGGAGCGGCGGATCATGGCGGAAATCGGGAAATCTCTGAGTATCTCCGCCCGAAGGCTCCTGCATCAGGTCCGCAATGCCAACGGCAATCTGGCCGCCCTGGGTGCGCGGCTCTTTAAGATTCAGCGGGGCACTATCAAAATGGCCGATCCGCCCCGAAAGCATGAATGGATCGTCATCTGGGAGGCCTATCATGATCAGCAGGCAGCTATCCGGATTTGAAACCATCCTCCGGGAGATGTGCTTCCGGAGGATCCGCCCCGGGCTTCCTTCCGGTTCGTTTCCATGGTCCAGGGGGAAGTTCGGGGTTTTTGACCTCCCTTACTTCTTGACATCTTGAAGGTTTTCGTACATTGTAGAATCATCATTCGGGCAATCACTCGGATATATTTTGAAAGGAGAGGAAATTTGAGAACCTATACCGCTGTCATTGAGAAGTGTCCTGACACCGGGCTATTCGTCGGATATATCCCGGGACTGCGCGGCGCCCATTCTCAAGGGGAAACCCTGGATGAGGTGAATCAAAACCTCAAAGAGGTTGTTGAATTGCTTCTGGAGGATGGAGACCCGGAACTGGAGACCGAATTCGTCGGGACCCAGAGCGTCGTCGTGACCTGAACATGGGATCTCGTGCCGTCCTGAAACCAGCAGAAGTGATTTCCATCCTCGAACGTCTCGGGTTTACTGAGGTTCGCCAGAAAGGTAGCCATAAGCAGTTCCGCCACCCGGACGGGAGAGGCACCACGGTTCCCTGCCATCTGGGGAGAGACATCTCTCCTATTCTCCTTCGTCAGATCGCCCGCGACATCGGTCTTACCATCGAAGATTTTCTCAAGCATCGCTGATCCCGCCCACCCGGACCCGTTTCCGGCTGTCATGCCGCCTGCATCGCTTCGCACAAGACATGACCGGCTGTGCAGCCATGTCCTGTGACTCGCGGCAGGCGTCCCGCCAGCCGTCCCCCGCCCGCCCCTGCGGCTGCGTCCGCCTGCGGGGCAGCACTTCGTGCCGCCGCCGCAAGCGATCCTCGCCTGCTCCCGTCCGCCCCAAGGGGGCTCCCCCATGGGCCTCCGGGCCGTCGGCGGACTCGCGCTTCGCAGCGAGACCGCCTTGGCCCTCCGGCTTTGGTCGTTGTAGCCGCCCCGTACCCGGTGCGACCTCGCTTCGCTTGGACGCGCCCGGAACGGGGCCCTGCACAGGCTCTTCTTTGCCTACGGGACGCGCCGGACGACCGCTGCGCGGCGACCGGCCCGTCCCTCCGGCAAGCGGTAATTTCCTGTTGCCCGGTCCCGGCAGACTTCGCTATGCTCAGACTGCCGGTCCCTGGGCGATGCGGCCGGCTCCGCGACCGTAAAACCAGCGGACGCTCCGCTCGGCCGCGTAAACATGATGCTGAGCTCCGGGCCATCGGCAGACAGACGCTGCGCGCTGACTGCCTCGGCCCTCCGGCCTTTTCCCCCTTTGCCCGCTCCCGAAGCGGCCCCGCTTCGTGAGGACGCACCAGATCGCGGGCTTTGACGCAGTCGGCGTCGCGACCGCAAGACCCCGCGGACGCTCCGCCCGCCTGCTCATTGGTGCGCCCTTTAGGCTGCCTGACTCCTCCTTCGTCGGAGACAGGCGGCCCCGGGCGATCATTTTCCTTCCCTCGTCGGGGCGACACATGCGTGACGCCCCTCCTCGGCGGTCGCCGTGACCCGGCCTCCGCTTTGCTCCGGACGGGACACGGCTTCCCTTTCGCGCCCTCGCCCTCGAGACCGCTTACGCGGACTCCAGGGCGCCGGACCGTCTCTCCCTGCGGTCGGACGGCCCGGACGGGCGCTCCCCCACAGCCCTACTTCTTTCTCCCTCGTGTCATGCATCCTGCCGCAAGGAACGATATTCCCTGAATAAATTTCATCATAGCTGTCACAGGGCAAAATCTTTTTTGAGGAGGTGTTCTATGAATCCCACGCATCTCAACCAATTCCTGGCTTGTCTTCGTTTCCTCTCTGATTTTGAGCGCGCCTTCCGGATTGTCACCCGGCAGGTTGCACAGAGAGATCAGATTGAAGCTGTGAATCGGGTGAAAGGAGGTGAAAACGATGAAGCTCACGCAGGTCAACAGTCGGAGATTGAGGGAACTGAAACCAGCCCTCCGTCTCCCCATGAACAGGATCGTCAACGACATCCTGGAAAAGTACTTTAACCATCAACTCAAGGAGGTAGCGGCCATGAAGGTCACGGAAGTCGAAGTCATGGTTTCTAAAAAGAAAAGTGTCAATTTCAACTCCTGCTGCGTAGCCTACACGGCCCGGGCGACGCTGGATGAAAATGATCCGGGCCATCTGGAGGCGCTATCCGCCCTGAAGGATCAGCTCGTCGTCAGGGTCCAGGACGCCCTGAACGGAAAACGGAACGGCAACGGCAACGGTCAGCAGCAGGAACGTCAGATCGGCCCCGGCGAGCAATGCAAGCGGGAAGGAGGAGACACACAGGAGGACGGCCATGAATAAACTGTCGCCCTATATCGATCATTGCCTCAAATGCTCCATTGTGGGCAGAGATCCGAATCCCGATGCGAAACGGTATGAAAAAATGTCGCTCTGGGATGAGATCATCAATGCTCATATCAGCGGAATGAATACGGCTTTGAGGCTATCTCAGGAGGCGGAGGCGGCAATGAGAGCCAATTCAAGGGAAAACAATCAAAATAACAACGCCCATCAAGACAGAAAGGAGAAAGAATCATGATCAACACAGTCACTATTGTCGGCAATCTGGGGCAGGATCCGGAAATCCGGTACACCGCGAGCGGCGTCCCCGTCGCCAGTTTCACCGTCGCGGTCAACGAAGTTTACAAGGGGAAGGACGGCCAGAAGGTCAAAAAGGTTCACTGGTTTCGGGTCTCGGCCTTCCAGCGCCTGGCGGAGGTCGCAGGCGTTTACTGCGCCAAGGGTTCCAAGGTCGGCGTCCGTGGTCAGTTGCAGCAGCGAACCTGGCAGGACAGCGAGGGATTGAACCACAACCTCGTGGAGATCCGGGCGCGGGAGCTCGAACTCCTGAGCGGCAAAAACGGCAATCCCGCCACGACGGAAGAGGATGTCCCCGCCGCTGCCGAGGACGATGAGATTCCCTTCTGATAATAAATGGGGAAGAAGCCCGTATTTCACAACGGGCTTCTTCCCTTGCTTCAGTTCCAAGTATGTTTTCAGAGGATTTTATCGTAATCGGCATGGCTGCCGATCCAGAACCAGAGCAGTCCTTCCGGCACTTCGACGGCCAACGCACGATAATGCACACCTATCCGCACAGACCTGTATTTACCGGTTTTTTTGAAGTGGAGGGACGGGTGGGATGGATTTTCCTTCAGAAGCGCGAAGTGGGCATCGGCAAGTTCTTGAATGCTTTGCGGCAGTTTCCTGTAGTTTTCCCAGAAGTCCGACGAGGCAAAGTGTTTCAAAGGAGCTTCGTCTTTCCCGCCTTGTGTTCCTCGACGGCGCTTTGCGCTAACCTGTCCAGCTTGCCGGCCTCGCTGTCCGCCTCAATCTGGCGATCCCATTCGGCTGCGTCAAATTCTATAAACCAGGAGCGAAACGCGGCCCTTTCACCAGGGCTGAGTTGTTTGATGGTCTGTTCAAGCATTTCGACTTGTGACATGATCATTCTCCTTCATGATCAATTTATTTCTATCAAGACTGGCGTAATTCTAACATTTACATCGAATAAAAGCAACCAGCGTGGCGGCCTTTGCAACATAGCGTCCAAGAAGTAGGTGACGAACTCTTCCAACTCGTAAGGCTTTGTCTATTACAAGGGGGCATGGTACAGATACGTCGGCAGAATGGACATTTTGCCGACACTTTTTGACCATAAAGAAGTTACTTGCCCGGCCTATCTTTGCGGTGCCCATCGGCACATACTCCGAACTGAACCGTGAAATCCGTTGCCTCAACCACCGGCCGGATAGTTCGGCGCACCTTTTCCATCCTCACGATGCCGTAGCGGGCCATTGTCTTCAAGGTTCGTGACAGGTTACTGCTGCTTCGTCCCGTCACCGCTTCCAGTTCTTTCAAAGATTCCGGTTTCCGCTCCAAAATGGTCTTCAGCAGTAACTGGTTTTCATTGCTGAGGACCTGCGCCATGGATTGCAGCGATTCAAACCAAATCTTGGGCTCATCCGGTTGCGGGCGATATTCCCCCCGGGAAATGGCCAGGGTCCGCTTTTTATAATCCTCATAGGAAATGATGCCGATATGGAGCACTTTCTGATTCATTTTCCTTCCCTTCATGGCTATGTAAATTATCACCAGATGATACTTTACGCAAGGGCTTTATATAATAAGGTCGGCAGATTCACTTCCAAAGCATAGAAAAAGCATATCAAGAAATTCTTGAGAGAAATTTCATTGACAAAGAATTATATTTAACTTATAAGATAAGCCATGTACGAGATTGAATGGCAGCCCAAAGCCTACCGGCAGCTAAAGAAAATCAAAGAGCGGGAAACACTCGCTGCAATCAAGGCTGCCGTTTTTGACCTTGCCAATTGGCCGGAATGCCGGAACGTTAAGGCTATAAAGAATCATGAATCCGGTTATCGGTTGCGGGTTGGCAAGTGGCGCATCCTGTTCGAAGCACAGGATCGCATCCGGGTTATCATGATTCAGGAGGTGAAAAAACGCGATGAACAAACCTACTAATGTCCAGATCATCAAGCAGGACGGACGCCCCGCCTTTGCCGTCATTCCCTATGAAGAATACGTGCGCACCTTCCGCAAAGCGCCGAGGATTCCCGAAAGCGGCAACATCCCGAATGATGTCGTCTGGCTTTCCATTGACAAGGGATATACCCTCGCACGGGCCTGGCGGGAGTATTTGGGATTGACCCAGTCGGAAGTCGCCTCAAGGATGGGCATCAGCCAGGCTGCGCTTTCACAGATGGAATCGGGCGAAAAGAAGCTCCGTAAGGCTTCGCTGGAGAAATTGGCCAGGGCTTTAAACGTCATGGTCGAACAGTTGCGCGGATAAATCTTTTCCTACGAAAAAAGATCTGAAAGGCATCCCGGTCAATGCCGGCGATGCTTTTTCTTTTCCGATCATGTCAATTTTATCCTTTGTAATATCAAGCAAATAGTGGTATTTAACAGCGCGAATATCATTACGTCAGTGTATCCGTGAATATTGCGAACAGGGAATCCGGCCTTATGAGAAAATAATACGACTCCCCTTTGTCGTTTGGGCCTTGAGCAGGTGATCCAGCGCCGTTACAATCGGCCGGCACGATCACCGAAAAAGATAAACGACGGCTTTGTAAAAAGCTTCGCAGGCAAGGCGCGCAAATCGTGAGGAGCGAGGCGTACTTGGACGTACGCCGCAACGACGAGGGATGCAGCGCAACGCAGCATCCGGACTTTTTACGGAGCCGTCAGGACTGACCAGGACTTATTGACGAATGCGCATCGACCTTTTGGAGGCCTTCGGGCTGGACCCGAACGTCATCGCCATCCTGAAAGAGAAATACGGCGCAGAGCTCCTCCCCATCCAGGAGCGGGCCTTCAAGGAACATCAGATCCTGGGCGGCCGGGTGGCCCGCTACGGCTTCGTCTCCGACTTCGGCCGGGCGCTCTTTGTCACCGCCTCCTACGTGGATCACAAGTTCTACACCGACCACTACGTCAAAGGCCCCATCGAGGAGATGACCCCGGCGCTGAACCGCAGGGAGATGGACCGGCACATCCTGAACCTCGTCGCCTCGGAGATCTGCCGCGACGCCGGGGAGATCAAGACCTTCCTGAAGAGCACCTTCACGGGCCGGACCCTCTGGAACACCGAGATGACCGACGCCGACTACGACAAGGTCATCGAGGAGATCATCGCCCTTTCCGTCAAATGGGGCCTCATCGAGAAGACCGCCCAAGACCGGCTCATCCCCACGCCCCTCGGGAAGAATACCGCCGCCAAGGGGATCGCCCTGGAGACCGCCGTCTTCTTTCTCGAATTCCTCAACAACGCCGATCCCCGCAATGTCTCCGACTTTGAAATCCTCATGCTCCTGGCCATGTCCCACGATGCCATCCCCGTCTATATCCCCCTCAAGCGGAACGAGCGCGGGCAGGGCGGCTACCTCTATGAGCTGAAGCAGGCAATCCACGACAGCATGGAGGAGACCAAGCCCGTCTTTCAATCCGTCTGGAAGATCTCGGGCATGCTCTCCCAGGAGAAGGAGCGGGCCGTCAAGAAGGCCCTCATGATGAACCGGTGGATATCGCAAGCGGAGACGAAAGAGATCGAGAACAGCTACGAGGTGTTCAGCGGGGCCATCAAGCGGGTGGGGGAGGACTTCAGTTGGCTGGCCGAGACCCTGGCCTCCCTGGCCAAAGAGGTCCGCTGGGACCCGCGGGCCATCGCCAGGATCGAAAGACTTTCTCAGCGGCTGATCTATGGCGTCACGGAAAAGGGCCTCGCCCTCTCCAGTATCCGCCTCCGGGGCCTGGGCCGGACCTACATCAACCGCCTGATCGCCGAAGGCTACGACACCCCCGAGGCCGTCGCCGAACTGCCGCTCACGGAACTGGAAAGGCTGCTTCCCAAACACCTGGCGGAGCGGCTGTACCGGCATTTCCACAAGGACTATCTGAAACAGGAAGACGTGACGGATCATGCAGCAGTAACCGAGATCCGCGAGGCAGGAGATTCTGGGCGAACCGAAGAAAAATCCGATGACGACAAGACGGGATTGGAAGGGACGCCTCCGGCAGCGGCACACATGTCTGTTGCGACATCGGCAGAAGTACCAGCAACCTTGCCTCCGGTTGGAGACATCTCATTTCCTCGTTCCCTCCCAGACATCCTCCAGGATACAGCGCTGCTTTCCGCGTTTCACACCCGCCTGGCCGACGCCAAGGATCTCCGGGAGTTGATCACCGATCCGCCGGTCATCTTCATGGACGAGGGGCAGCAGCTCTTTTTCTATCGAGGCTGTCCGATCAAGCTTCAACCGGCCAGCTTCCAGTACCTGTTGATCCTGGCGGGAAAACCGAAACAGATCATAGCCCGTGACGAGATCTACCGCCGCCTCTGGCCCGGTCCCATGAAGTACGACGGGTCCAACAAACCTTACGAGCGCCAGATCTCCGACCACAAGCGCCGCTGCATCGCCCAGATCAGGAAAGCCGTCGCAGGGAAAATCGCCCTCGATCTGGGGGAATTGGAAACCCTGATCTTCACCAGGCCGAAGGTGGGGTATATGTTGAACGTGAGGAAGGAGGATGTACTGATTCTTGTCGAATAATCATGCAAATACCGAGAGAGCATTTGCATTCCACTGGATATTGGCATAAAACAGCTACCATGTTTTATGGATCAATTCCGCACGAGGTGAAAATGGACAACATTCAGAAATTTCAGGGACTTCTTGAAGAACTTTTTCAATTCGATGCCGCGGATCTGGACTTCGGCATCTACCGCATCATGAATTACAAACGCGGTGGGATCGAACGCTTCATCCAAGAAGATTTGCCCAGGTCCATATCCGAAGAACTGGCGCAGGGTGCGCTGGCGGGGCAGACACAGGCAGCCAAAGAGCTGGAAGCCGCCAAAAAGAAGGTGTTGGAGATATTTGACGACGCCATTGACGCGGCGGGCACTTTGATAAAGTACCACGACACGAAGCCCGGCAAAGAGTATCTGGCTGCGCTGGAAAAAGCAAAATCTGCCAAAGGCCACGAGGCGCTTGAAGCCGCCATCTACAATCACCTGTACGCCTTCTTCAGCCGTTACTGGCATGACGGCGACTTTATCTCCAAGCGCCGGTACTCCAAACGCGAACGCTACGCCATCCCCTACAACGGCGAGGAAGTGACGCTTTACTGGGCCAACCACGACCAGTACTATATCAAGACCGGCGAGTACTTTACCGACTACACCTGGAAAGCAACGAACGGCGTCACCGTGCATTTCAAGCTGACCGCCGCCGATGTAGAGCAGAATAACGTGAAGGGCGACAAACGCTTCTTTCTGCCGCAGCCGGATGAGATCGTCTGGGACGAATCCGCCAGGAACCTGACCATTCCCTTTGAATTCCGCCCCCTTAATAGCCAGGAAGCCATCACCTACGGCGGAAAGAACCAGCAGGCAGCGATCATCGCCAAGGCCATAGAAAACATCCCCAAACAACGCATTGTGAAAGCCGCGCCGTTGGCTCTGGCCGCACTGGAAGCCGAAAAGCGCCGCACCGCGGACGGAGAAAGCGTCTCTCATCTGGAGCATCACCTGCGCCAATACACCCGGCGCAACACCAGCGACTTTTTCATCCACAAAGACCTGAAAGGGTTTCTCTCGCGCGAGCTGGACTTTTACCTGAAGAACGAGGTGCTCAACCTGGAGGAGATGGAGGCCGCGGGCGTTGGGCTGTCCGAGGGCTGGTTCCAGATGATGCGGCTCATCAAGAAAGTGGGCGGCCACATCATTGAATTCCTGGCACAGATCGAAGCGTTCCAGAAGATGCTCTGGGAGAAACGCAAATTCATCACCGAGACCTTTTACTGCATCACCGTGGGCTACATCCCGGAGGAGTTTTACCCGGAGATCGCCGCCTGCGAGGCGCAGTGGGAGGAGTGGAAAAAGCTGTTTTCTATTGACGAAGCTAAAAGTGGTAAGAGCAAGAAAGACCGTCGCACGGAGTTTTTGAAAGCTCACCCCACATTGGTCCTGGACACGCGCCGCTTTTCACCGGACTTTACGGATCGCTTGCTGGCAAGTTTTGACGATCTGGATGAAGCCACCGATGGCCTGCTTATTAATAGTGAGAATTTTCAAGCACTAAACTTTATAGGAGATTTTTATAAGTCTCAGATAACAGTGGCTTACTACGATCCACCTTATAATACGTCTGAAGAAACATTTGTTTATAAAAACAATTACCAGCATTCGTCTTGGCTTAGCATGATGGCTGACCGTGTTATTCCGCTAACCAAAATGCTCTCAGACAACGGTGCCATTATCTTGGCAATTGATGATGAAGAAGTCTATCGACTTAAACTTATAATGGATAGCCTCTTAGGCGAAAACAACTACTTGGGTACATTGGTTGTGCAAAGTAATCCACGCGGTCGGGGCATCAATAGTTTTTACGCAACATCACATGACTACTATTTGGTTTATGCAGCCGATTCTTGCGAAGTGAAAATTGTGGATCAGCCTCTGACTGATGCACAGATCGAAGGATATAGACATTCTGATAACACATCCGAATATCGATTGCTTCCTTTCCGGCGGAGTGGCGGGTTATCAACACCTGATGAACGTCCTAATTCCGAATTCACGCTCTACTATTCCCATATTGAAGGCAGAATCATCGCGGTTGGTGGTGATCGAGAAAAGAACTACCCTGCCCCGTACTCTCCAAAAAATATTCTTGCGGCATTTGGGAAGAAATTCAACATAATTGAAATGACGTTATCGGATTTCAAGAAGCATGCGCCGAAGGACATAATTGAGATATTGCCCGTTGATATTGATGGTAATCGTCGAGTGTGGCGGTGGTCTGATCGGGAGAAGATTCTCAAGGCAGCATTTGATGGGGATTTTGTAGTTAAGATAGATGAAGAACGGATATCGATTCTGCTAAAGGATAGAATTAAGGAGGGAAGGAAACCCAAAACGATTTGGACTGAATCTAAGTACGATGCATCTTCTCATGGTACCAATCTTCTTCAGGATATTATTGGTAATCGAGGGTTGTTTGGTTATCCAAAATCAATCTATTCAACCTATGACGCACTTCAGAGTATCGTGGGCGACAGAACTCAATCAATCGTTCTTGATGCATTCGCCGGTTCTGGCACCACCGGCCACGCGGTCATCAACCTCAACCGTGAGGATGGCGGGCGGCGCAAGTTTATCCTTGTGGAAATGGCGCAGTACTTTGACACAGTGCTCTTGCCGCGTATCAAGAAGGTCACCTTCTCGCCGGAGTGGAAGGACGGCAAGCCCAAGCGCATGGCCACCGCCAAGGAAGCCGAACGCAGCCCGCGCATCGTCAAGGTCATCCGGCTGGAATCATACGAAGACGCGCTGAACAACATTGCCTTCGACGAACGTTCCGGCCAGCAGGCCATGCAGTTTGAAGACTACCTGCTCCAGTACATGCTCCGATGGGAAACGCGCAAGAGCGAAACACTGCTCAACGTGGAGACGCTCGCCAAGCCCTTCTCCTATCAACTGCACATCCATCGTGACGGCGCGACGCGCGCGCAGGCTGTGGACCTGCCCGAAACCTTCGCGTATCTCCTGGGCCTGTACGTCCAAAAGAGACAAGCGCTCAACGACAGCGACCGGCGCTACCTGGTCTATCGAGGCGCCACCCGCGAGGGGCGCAAGGCGGCCGTCATCTGGCGTGAGACCGAGGGCTGGAAGGAGAAAGACTACAAGCGGGATAAGGAATTCGTGGCCGCGCAGAAATTGACCGAGGGCATGGACGAAGTGTACGTCAACGGCGATTCGTACATCCCCGGCGCGCGGGCGCTGGAGTCGTTGTTCAAAGAACGAATGTTTGCCCCCGTGGAGGTGTAAAATGAGCAATCACATAATATTGCCGAAAGAAAAGATTGCCGATTTCTGCCGCCGACGCCACATCCGACGGCTGGCAGTCTTCGGTTCCGCTTTGCGTTCAGATTTCAATGAGGCCAGCGACATTGATATTCTTGTCGAATTTGAACCAGACCATATCCCCGGTCTGTTCGGAATGGCGCGCCTGGAACGCGAGCTTTCGGTGATTTTCGGCGGGCGCAAGGTTGATTTGCGCACGCCGGAAGATTTGAGCCGTTATTTCCGTCAAGATGTGCTGAATGAAGCGGAGGTACAGTATGCGCAAGGATGATCTTGTCCGTTTGCGGCACATGCTCGATGCAGCCCGCGAAGCCGACGAATTTGCCCGAAGCAGCCGCCGTGAGGATCTGGATAATGACCGTAAATTGACGCTTGCCCTGGTCAAGGATGTCGAAATCATCGGAGAAGCCGCCTATCGGACCGCAGAGGATACGCGGCGCGCCCTGCCGGAAATTCCCTGGGAGGATATTGTCGGTATGCGCCACAGGCTGGTTCATGCCTACTTTGACATCAATCTGGACATCCTCTGGAAGACGGTGCAAGAAGATCTTCCGCCGCTTGTGCGAATTCTCTCCGAGGCTTTGGGCGAGGAATAAAATATGCCGGACGGTATTCAACAATACGTCAAACTGGAAAACCGCCTTGTCCTGCTGGCCTGGATCAACAGCCTCTTGGGATATAAGAAAAACAAAGACCTGCTTGCCGATACCAAAGGCGCCGCCGAGGGTTTCGACGCTTCGGGTCGGAGTTTCCTCTATCATCATTTGATCGGCCGCGGCAGTCAGGTCAAAATTCCCGTCGTGGACCTTGAGCGGTACGATGAGAACATCCGCGCTCACCTGACGGCCATTAACCGCGGCCGCACCGAGCCGATCACCCTGCGTTATTTTCAGTATCTGGCCGTGCTCTCCACGGAAATTGTCCTGGACCGCTATTTCAACCGTCACGCCCAACTGCTGGCCGATCTGAATGCCTTTGGGCGCGAACGCAACGCCGCCAAAGCGCCGGGCGAGCCGCCCGACGAGGTGTTTGCCGAATCCGATCTTACCAAACTGGCCTACTGGATGGCCACCGGCAGCGGCAAGACCCTGATCCTGCATCTCAACTACCACCAGTTTCTGCACTATAACACCGATCCGCTGGACAACATCCTGCTCATCACGCCACCTGGCGAGGCTTTGAGCGAGCAGCATCTAACCGAATTGGCCGCTTCCGGTATACCGGCCAGGCGCTTTGACCTGAATCACAGCGGTCTGTTTACGGGAGGCAGAAATGCTGTGCAGGTCATCGAAATCAGCAAACTGGTGGAGGAAAAGCGCGGAGGCGGGGTTAGTGTGCCGGTGGAGGCCTTCGAGGGTCGCAATCTGATCTTTGTGGACGAAGGGCACAAAGGCTCAGGCGGCGAGGTCTGGCGCAGGTACCGCGACGCGCTGGGCGCGACCGGTTTCACCTTTGAGTACAGCGCCACTTTCGGACAGGCATTGAGCGCCGTGCGCAACGACCCGCTCACCGCGGAATACGGCAAGGCCATCGTTTTCGATTACTCCTACCGCTACTTTTACGGCGACGGGTACGGCAAGGAATTTCGTATCCTCAACCTGAAGGAAGACAGTCGCGAGGAGCAGACCGAAATGCTCCTTTTGGGCAATCTGCTTTCGTTCTACGAGCAGCAGCGCATCTTTCAGGAACAGGCCGACGCCTTACGACCCTATAACCTGGAAAAGCCATTGTGGGTGTTCGTGGGCAGTACGGTAAACGCCGTTTACAGCGAAAACAAGGAGAGACGCAGCGACGTTTTGACCGTGGCGCGTTTTCTGCACCACGTGCTTGAAAACAAGCGTGGCTGGGTGGTGAAAGGCATTGATAAACTGCTCAAGGGTAAGAGCGGGCTGGCCAAGTCTGATGGCATGGACATCTTTGCCGGGCGCTTTGAGGCCCTGCGCGAAACCGGCCTTGCTCCTCAAGCCCTTTTCACGGACATTCTTGCGCGGCTTTTCCAATCGCCGGCAGGCGGCGGCCTGCACCTGTGCGACATTCGCGGTGGTGCAGGCGAGCTGGGCTTGAAGGCCGTCGGCGCCGAGGATTATTTTGGCCTCATTTACATCGGCGACACGGCCGAGTTCAAGAAACTGGTGGAAAACGATAAAGCGGGTATTGTGCTCGAGGAGGACGTCATTGCCGGTTCTTTGTTCGAGGACATCAACCGGCCCGATTCAAGGGTCAATATCTTGATCGGCGCGAAGAAATTCATGGAGGGATGGAATTCGTGGCGCGTTTCCAACATGGGCTTGCTTAATATCGGCAAGAAGGAAGGTTCGCAGATCATTCAACTCTTTGGCCGCGGTGTGCGACTGCGCGGCAAGGAGCACACGCTCAAGCGCAGTGCGGCTATAGAAGGAACACATCCGCCGCGAGTGCGTTCGCTGGAAACGCTGAACATATTTGCCGTACGCGCCAACTACATGGCGCTGTTCCGTGACTACCTGGAACGCGAAGGGGTGGAGACCGAAGAAACAATTGATCTCCCGCTGTTCGTTTGGGCCAATGAGCAGTTTCTGAAACGAGGGCTGGTCGTGCCGCGACCGGAAGAGGGACGCGATTTTGCAAACGAGGCCGACCTTCTGCTCGAAGCTGATACTGCCATGCGAGTGCTTGTGGATATGTCGGTCAAGGTGCAGACCATGGAAAGCAGTGCTGTGGGGATACAGACGGCGGAGGTCCGCGCCGGCGCCGGGCGAACCATTCCACCCGAAAGCCTCGCGTTGGTGGATTGGGAGCGGGCCTATCTCGATTTGCTGGCGTACAAGGAACGCAGAGGACTGAAAAACTGTGTGATTCGCGCTGAGGCGTTGCGAAAGATTTTCGAAAAGATGAACTACGCCTTGTTGGCGGATGAAGCCGTCGTCGCGCCGCGCTCGTTTGCCGAGCGCGCCTTGCTTCAGGAAGCCGTAACCCGCATTTTGCGCAAATATTTGGACAACTTCTACCGAAACAGGCGCGAGAAATGGGAAAGCCGGAACCTGGTATACAAAACTCTCGATAAAAGCGATCCAAACCTAACCTTCAACCGCGACGTGGTACGCGAGCACTCAGAGGGAACCTACGTTGTCACAGTGAGGAAGTCCGATAAGGAACTGATCGCAGCCATAGAAAAACTCGGCGAAGATGTGGACATCCTGCGCAAGCAGGAAACGAATGAACTGCCGCGCATCTATTTTGACCGGCACCTGTATCTACCGCTCCTGTTTGAAAAAAACGACAATGTTCACACTGTCCCGCCGGGGCTGAAAAAGAGTGAAGCGCAATTCGTGCGCGATTTAAAGACCTACTGGACGGCGGAAAAGGATAAATCGCTGGTAGGGAAAGAGGTGTTTCTGCTTCGCAACCTGAGCCGCGGCAGCGGTGTCGGTTTCTTTGAAGAGAGCGGATTTTATCCCGACTTTATCCTGTGGGTGGTCGATGGCAAAAAAAGCCAGCGGATTGTCTTTATAGAACCGCACGGCATGATCCATGCCAAAGCCTACATTCATGACGAAAAAGCGCGACTTCACGAACGACTTCCGGAGCTGGCAAAGGAAATGGGGCAGCGAAGCAAGAAGAAGAATATCATGCTTGATTCGTTTATCATCTCCGCCACGCCGTACGACGATTTGTATAAACGTTACGACAACGGCACCTGGGACAGGGCGAGATTTGCCGAGAAGCATATTTTGTTTCAGGAGCAGAAAAAGGATTACGATTATTTGCAGATTCTTTTTATGTCTATGAAATAATTTTCCGATCTATTTTGAAGGTCAACCCCAATGGTTGGCATTTTGTGCTTGAACGAGTAAAGAA
>Ga0209718_1003196_pt1 | contig 14932 bp, 14 predicted proteins | sample AD_JPNAS1_MetaG_FD_184420 | JGI IMG/M metagenome (GOLD analysis project Ga0209718, IMG submission 184420) | Active sludge microbial communities of municipal wastewater-treating anaerobic digesters from Japan - AD_JPNAS1_MetaG (SPAdes) (version 2) | ecosystem: Engineered > Bioreactor > Anaerobic... | reverse complement strand
CCGGCCATGGCCTCCTACGTCTACAACCAGAAGCTCCGGGACGACACCTTCACCGCCACCCTGATCGACCTGGGCGTTAGGGGCTACCTGAGGATCGAGGAGCACGACGTTCCCAAGGGCCTCTTCAGCCGGGGGAAGAACCGCTTCACCCTTCACCCCACTGACAAGGACCGCAACGGCCTCCCCCTGGTGGAGAACGCCTTCCTGGCCTCCCTCTTCCCCGGGGGGAGGTCCGTCGACGTGGACAAGGAGAACCACGAGATCCTCTCCTCGGCGAAGGGCGCCATCACCGACCACGTGGCCTACCGCGGGAAGGACTACTTCCTGAGGAACTGGAAGTGGGTCGGCCTCGGCGTATTGATCACCCTCGTCTTGATGGGTTACAGCACGGCCTACCTCGGAGCCTGGGGGGCGGGGGAAGGGGCCTCTCTCTTTTCCTCGGTCTGGCTCGGCACCTGGACCCTGGGGATCGGCGTCATGGTCTTTTCGGCCCTGGCCGCCCTCGGCGAGGGCTTCCGGAGGAAAAAGGCGGGCTTCTTCATAAGGGGCCTCTTCCTGCTGTTCTTTTCCATACCCTTCATGGGGGTCGAGGCGCTTTTCTTCAGGCTCTTCTCGGGCGGGTTGTCTTACAACTACACGCTCTCGCTGGCGGCGGCCTTCTTCCTGAACGTCCTCTTCTTCAAACTCATGAAAAACTACACCCCCGAGGGCAGGAAGCTCATGGACCGGCTGGAGGGGCTCCGCATGTACATGTCCGCCGCCGAGAAGGGCCGCATCAAGGCCCTGGCCAGGGTCGACATGCCCGAAGACACTCCCCGTCACTTCGAAAGCCTGCTGCCCTACGCCATTGCCCTGGGGGTCGAGAAGGAGTGGGCCGCCCACTTCGATGAGATCCTCAAGAAAGCCCAGTACGACCCACAATGGTACACGGGCGCGTACCCCGTCTATACCCTTGGGGCCGGTTCCTTCATGACGGGGCTCAGCGGGGGGCTCGGGTCGGCCGTGGCGTCCTCGTCGGTGGCCCCGGGGTCCGGTTCGGGCTTCAGCGGCGGTGGCGGCGGGGGAGGCTTCTCCGGCGGCGGCGGAGGTGGGGGAGGCGGCGGCGGCTGGTAGCCCTGAGTCAAAAATGAACTTTTCAGTTCGAGGCTGCATAGATCAAGGGGGCGCGAGCGCGCCCCCTTTCCTTGTCGGTATGTGTGTTTGCGTCCCCAAGTGCGAAAAAAATTGTTTTGATACGGCAGTCACTCCCGGTTCCTGGTCATGCCTGTTTGGTTAAGATCAGTTTTCCTTGATCCGCTGCTCGCCACTCTTACAAGGTCTATCTTAACTCTGTTCCCGGTGGCATTTGCATATCTTTCGATCGATCGAAGGTTTACCGGTTTTCCCGACTCGATCCTGGCGATGGCTGACTGTGAGGTTCTCATCCTTTCCGCCACTTCCTGCTGGGTCATTCCGGCCTCCTTGCGTGCGAGGATCAACATTCTGGCGATCTGGTATTCGCTGGAGAGTTTCTCGTATTCCTCCCTGAATTGGGAGCTTTTAAGAAGTTCTTTTTTGATCTTTTTGAATTCAGTGATCATTGTTTATCCTCCTTGCTCTTTGCCGGGCAACTTCGATGTCAGTTCTTGTCAGTCGGGCGGTTTTCTTGTGTATCACTCTCAATATGTAAATGTTTCTCCCCGTTCTGGTCACATATATTCCTCTTGCGATCCCGCTTTTTGCCTTTGCTCTCAATTCCCAGAGATCATTCTCAATATGTTTGACAAAGGGCATATCCCTGATTGGGGTCAGACCTTGAATTTGAGCATTTGTATACTTTAGGCCTTCTTCTTGTACTCCCTTACGGCCCTGCTCACGGTGCTGTAGTGGACACCCAGGTGTCGTGAAATCTCCGCCTGGCTGAACTTCCCCTCCAGGTAGGCCATGGCCATGGCTTCCTTCGGGTGGGGGTACTGACTGAAGTACTCCTCGAGGCTGGCCAGGGGCTTTCTCTTTTGCTCCCTGGCGATATCGGCGAGTTCGGGGCACACGGAGCACCTATCCTGCACCTTCACGATGAACTCCTCGTCGCCGAGATAGACCTGCTGCTGGACTTTCTCCATCAAGTCTTCGTCCCTGCCCATGCCCTTCAGGATGAAGCCGGCGTAGCTCTTCTGGCGGTCCCGCCTGGTGCCGATCCTTTCGGAGACCGCGTCGGTCACCGCGTCCGCGTTCAGCCAGGGCGGGCAGGGCTCAAGCCCGGCTGTCGCCTTGTAACTGCTCCACGGCCATTTCCCTGGGTTATCGACCCGGCCGGACCGCACGGGGTTCAAAACCACGTACCTCACCAGTTCCAGGAGGTAGACGTTCTCATCGACCACTATCGAATGGAACCTCCCCTGGAAAACATGCCCGACCCTGCCCTTGTTCGCGTTGAAATACTGGGTGTAGATGCCGTTGAGGAGCCTCATGCCCTCGGAAAGGTTCGGTTCGGGGGTCTCAATGACCAGGTGGAAGTGATTGTCCATCAGGCACCAGGCGTAGGTCATCCACGACTGGCGCTCCACGACGTCCTGGTAGATCTTCAGGAACCGCCGCCGGTCGTGGTCGTTGAGGAATATCTTCTGCTTGTTGTCCCCCCGGGACATTACGTGGTAGACGGCGCCGGGGAACTCTAGCCTTAAGGGTCTGGTCATGATAAAGACGATAGCATACAAATGATCAAATTCAAGGTCTGACCCCAAGAGGGGCTTCATGCTATAATTTACCCGAGTAAAGTGTCATGAGTGCCGAGCACCGTCCCTGCGGCAAGCCGGGGCGCCCTAAAAAAAGAACAGATGCGTTCCGCCCGCCGGGATGAAACCCCATATCAAGGAGGCGGTGAACCGTGAACGTACTGGGCCGAGATGAAATATTTGAACTGGCGGAACACGAGGGCACGCCCAGTGTCTCTCTTTACATGTCAGGGACCCGTCCGCACGACCCCAAGAAAACGCAGATCCGCTTCAAGAACCTGGTCGCCAGGGCCGAGGAGATCCTCGGCGGGTTCGACCTGCGCCCCCACCAGAAGGAGGCCCTCCTCACCGACCCCAGGTCGCTGCTTTCCAACTCCGTCTTCTGGGAACGCCAGGACGAGAGCCTCGCCCTCTTCGCCTCCGCCGGCGTCTTCCGGGTCCTCAACGTCCCCTCCGAAGTGAGCGACGTGGTGACCGTGTCGGACCGCTTCTACATAAAACCCCTGTTGCCCCTCCTGGCGGGGGAAGAGGAGTACCTTGTCCTTTGCCTGAGTCAGAAGCAGATCCGCCTGCTCCGGTTCGGTCGGGGCGCCGTCGGCGAGGTGCCCCTCGAGGGAATCCCCACGAGCCTCTCCGAGGCCCTTCAGTACAACCCCATGGAAAAACAGGGCCAGTTCGGCGGGGCCTATCCCACCCACGGCGCCGAAGAGGAGGACTTCAAGGCCAACATCCGGAGGTTCTTCCGAATCGTCGATGACGGCCTCCAGAAAATACTCCGCGAGGAAAAACTGCCCCTTGTCACGGCGGGCGTAAGCTCCCTCAACTCGATCTACCGCGAGGCTAACACCTACGCCGGCCTCCTGGAAGGAGCCGTCGAGGGGAACCCCGAGGCCTTCAAAGACAGTGAGATCCGGGAGAAGGCCTGGAAGATCGTCAAACCCCTCTTCGAGCGATCAAAGAAGGAAGCCTTGGAACGCTTCGGACACCTCCAGGGGACGGGCAAGACCTCCGTCTCCCTCGAGGAAGTCGTCCCCGCCTCTGCCCAGGGGAGGGTCGACACCCTCTTCGTCGCCCTGGGCAAGCAGGCTTGGGGGACCTTCGACGCCGAAAGCGGCGCCATAGAACAGCAGGAAGCTCACGCCTTCGGCAACCGCGACCTCCTCGACCTGGCGGCGGTCCTCACCATCAAGGGAGGCGGCAAAGTATACGCCGTCGCCCCCGAAGAAGTCCCCGGGGGAGCCGACCTCGCCGCCATCTTCCGTTACTGATTGGTGATTGGGGTCAGACCTTGAATTTGATCATTTGTATACATAAAGGTAAAAATTCGGGCGACTGTCGTCAGGTGCCTCCCGCTTTTTTGTACACAATTGCTCAAATTCAAGGTCTGACCCCAAAGCTTGACTCTATACTAATGGGGGGTATAATGAGGGCGTTAAATTAAAGATATCACTATCTCCGTTCCCTGGGAGGATGAGGCGCATGAAAGAATACGACATCATGGTCGTCGGCATGGGGCCCGCCGGGATGGCCATCTCCGCCATGGGTTCCGCCCTGGGACTCTCGGTGGTTTCCTTCGAAAAGTACAAGGTCGGCGGCGAATGCCTCAACTGCGGCTGCATTCCCAGCAAGGCGCTCCTGAAGGCGGCCGAAGCCTTCCACTCGGCCAAAACCTTGAAAAAATACGGCATCACCGCCGAACTCTCCGTCAAGGCTTTCGACCCCATGGGCGTCGTTCGTGAGAAAGTAGGCAGCATTACCGGCAAGAAAATGATGAGCGTCTTCGAGAAGGTCCACCTGGTCCAGGGCGAGGCCGAGTTCGTCGACGATCGCACCATCCGCGCCGAAGGCGAGGATTACACGGCGAAGAAGATTTTCATCGCCGTCGGCACGGAGCCCTTCCTCCCGCCCATCCCCGGTCTCCGGGATATCCCCGACATACTCACCAACGCCAACCTGTTCCAACTCGATAAAATGCCCGAAAGCCTTACCATCATCGGCGGGGGAGCCATCGGCAGCGAGATGGCCCAGGCCTTCACCCGCCTCGGCACGAAGGTATCGTTGATCCACATGGACCCCCATCTCATCCCCCTGGGTGACGCCGAGGCGGCCCAACTCCTCGAGGAGTCCTTCCTGGACGAGGGTATAGCCGTCCATAACGGCGCGAGCATCGAGAGCATCTCCATCGAAGACGGCCAGGTGGTCGTCAAGGCCGGCGATATCGTCCTGAAGTCCGAGCGCCTTCTTGTCGCCGCCGGTCGAAAGCCCCTTCTGGAACCCCTAAAGCTGGACAACGCCGGCATCGGGTACACCAAAAAGGGCATCACCGTCGACAGCTACCTGCGCACCAACAGGCGCCACATCTACGCCGTCGGCGACTGCAACGGTCAGAACCTCTTCTCCCACGCCGCCATGCACCAGGGGATGCTCGCCCTGATGCACTCCCTGTCGCCTCTTTCGCTACCCATTCTCAAGCGTGAGCGCTACGCCGTGCCCTGGTCGGTTTTCACCGAGCCCGAGGTGGCCCAGGTGGGGTTCACCGAGAAGCGGGCCCGGGAAAAGGGCCTCAAGGTCGAGGTCGTTAAAAAGGACTTCCGCACCTACGGCCGTACCGTGGCCGATGGGCACCCCGACGGATTCATAAAAATCGTCACTGACCCCAGAGGGCGCATCCACGGGGCCACCATCGTGGGCGAGAAAGCCAGCGAACTCATCCACGAGTGGACCATGGCCATCCAGTACAAAAAGAAGATGCACCACGTGATGATGATGCAGCACTCCTTCCCGTCGGTCTCGATGATCAACAAGATGGTCGCCGAAGAGTGGATGATGAAAAAGATGAAGACCCCCTGGGTCCAGAAGCTGGCCAGGAAATTCATCTAGGCCTCTTCGCCCTTCGAGCGGTAAATGACCGGAGGTAACCCATGTCCTGGTATCGCGACAGGATCCTGCCCCATGTCATAGAACACGCGGCGAGCATCGACCCTCTCATGAAGCAGCGCGGGAGGGTGGTGCCCCTTGCCTCGGGCAGGATCCTGGAGGTGGGCTTCGGCACCGGCCTCAACATGGCCTACTATGACAGGGCGAGGGTCGAAAAGATCTTCGCCCTCGACCCCTTCATGCACCTCCCGGGCCGCACCGCCGAGCGCATCGCCCGGTCCGGCCTCGACGTAGAACTCGTCCGGGCCGGCGCCGAAGACATCCCCTTCGGCGACGAGACCTTCGACACGGTCCTCATGACCTTCACCCTCTGCTCCTTGCCCGATCCCCGCACCGCCCTCGCGGAGATCCATAGGGTCCTGAAAACCGGTGGCAGGCTCATCTTCTGCGAACACGGCCTGGCGCCCGAACCCGGTGTCAGGCGGTGGCAGCGCGCCCTCAACCCCGGCTGGCAGTGCATTTCCGGCGGATGCCACCTCGACCGGGACGTTCCGACCCTCCTCAAAGGGGCCTCCTTCGGGCTCGAAGGCCTCCAAATGGGGCACATCCCCACCATCCGCATCGTCTCCTGGAATTACTGGGGCGAAGCCCTCAAGGCCGAATAAAAACCTTCCAGCGAACCCTTGCCTTGCAATCCCGAGGCCTTTGCTTCCCGTGGTGCGATCTTCGCCCTTTGCTTCAATTTTTCCCGTTTTGCCTTTTACTGTTGACCCTTAACCCTTGGCGCCGTTGAATCCTCTCCTGCCGCCTGGATTTTACTTTCCGATTCAACTTTCCCGCTCCTACTCTTTTCCCCTCTTCGTTCTTCTACCTTCAGACTTGCCTATCTAGTTCTCTTGCTATATGTAATGGAAATAGTATAATAAACATTACAAAAGGAGTGACAGGAATGGCTGAAAACATAACCAGGGCAATAAAAGGCCAAATAAATAGAAAAGGCAGAGGTTGGACCTTTTCTCCCAAAGATCTGTCAAAGTATGGTCCCTCGGAAGCTGTTTATGTGGCCCTTCACAGGCTGGAAAAACAGGGCAAGATTCGAAGAGTGGCTCGTGGTATTTACGATCTTCCCAGGTACAATAACCTCCTCAAGTCAAACCTGGGACCTGATATCGACCAAGTTGCCCATGCACTGGCCAGAAAATTCGGTTGGCGGATTATCCCGAACGGAAACGTTATTCTCAACATAACGGGGGTATCAACCCAGGTCCCTGCCAGGTACGAATACCTGTCCGATGGCCCATACCGGAAATACCACATCGAGGGTACAGAAATTTCTTTCCGAAAAGTTGCCTCGAAGGAAGCATCCTTCAGGTACCCTGATAGTGCCCTTATCGTTCAGGGATTGAGGGCTCTTGGCCCCAAAGCTATCGACGACAGAGCGATAGAAAAAATGAGGGCATGGCTACCGGAAGGGATGAGGAGAAAAGTCCTTGACGACACTCGAAACGTCACTAAATGGATTTACGACGCTATCCGCAAAATCTGCAGGGAGGAACAAAATGTCGCACCTTGACATGTTCTCTGCCCGGGATCTCGAAGACTTGTGCCAGGAAACTTCTTCAAGACTGAAGATAACCCCCGTTGTGGTTGAAAAGGACTACTGGACATGCTGGGTACTGGACCGTCTTTTTTCTGATTCCCTTATCAGGGGACAGATCATGTTCAAAGGTGGTACCACCCTTTCAAAAGTCTTCGGATTAATCGAACGTTTTTCCGAAGATATCGATATGATATTGAATTGGGATATGCTGGAAGGACAATTGGGCCCTATGGAGGCGCAACGCAGCAAAACAAAGCAGGACAAGTTCAACAGGCGAAGCGTCGAAGTATCAAGAGAGTATCTCAAAGAAGAATTTCACGGTTCAGTTCGCAGGGCTCTTGGGGAGACAGTTCAGACAGAGATCCCGTATGATGACCCTGATGTGATTGAGGTCACCTACCCCCGGAGTTTTGAGGATCCATACTTGAGGCCGAAAATACGACTGGAAATTGGTCCTCTTGCCCGTTGGGGACCTAACGGGCAATTCACCATCACGCCTTATGTGGCTGAAGCATTTCCGGCCCTTTTCTCTAACCCTCGCATCACCGTAAGAGCAATCAATGACGAGTGGACCTTCTGGGAAAAAGCAACGATCCTTCATCAAGAGGCTCATAGGCCTTCTGGCAAAGCACAGCCTGGACGTTATTCCCGGCATTACTATGATCTTATGCGAATGGCCATCTCTGTTAAAAGACAGAACTATTTGGAGAGGATCGACCTGCTGGAAGAAGTGGTTTACTTCAAAAAGAAATACTACCCCTGTGCGTGGGCTTCGTACGATTCAGCGAAACCTGGTTCGATGAAGTTGGTTCCTGTCAGGGAAAGAGTAAAAGCTCTGAAACTCGACTACCAACAGATGAAGTCCATGATATTTGGCGAGGTTCCTGAATTTGACAGCCTAATGGAAATACTCCAGGACCTTGAAGACAGCATCAACAGAGCTCCTCGCTGAGGTGCGGTAACGCATCCCAACGAAACCTTCTACCCTACGCCGGTGGAGCACCGGCTAGGTCCGTAGCCTACCGACAAGGTCCCAAGGTGCTTTATCGAGGGATGGTCCAACGTGGGGCCTCGTCTACGCCCCCTGTGGTGCGATTTTCGCCTTTGGGTTGATCCCCCGTTGTTCGTTACGCCTTTCGCCTTTGCCTCACGATATTTTTGCCACCCAGTGGTCCAGTGAGTAGGGAGTACCTCATACCTTGTTCTTTTCTCCTGGTATCGATCGGCTGCCTTTCTCAGTCTCTCGTTCGGGGAGGACTGCTTGATCATCGATTCGGCGAAGGCTATCTGGTCTCTGACGCTCAGTTCCAGAGTTGTCCTTGTCCTGATAGTTTCCCTTGCAGCCTCAAAGGCTGATGCGACCACAAAATCACTGGTGCTTCTGCCTTCCATCAAGGAGGCTTTTAGTATAAGGTCCTTCATTTCTTTGGTGACCCTCGCCTCGGTCCGTTCCTTCTCCCCCGGTTGTTCCAAAGATGTTTTCATTAAAATATATCCTCAAATACAGTAACTGAAAGCTTGTATATTGTACGGTTGAATACCGCGACTTTTAACCCTGTCATTCTTGCCCGCCCCGGGGCATTTGACTAAACACAAAATCAAATACCGCCTCCAGTTCGGGCAAAAACTCCCGCTCTACGATCCTTATCCCCAAGTCGCCGAGGGGCTTGATCGCCTCGGCCACCCAGGGGTCCGAAACCTCTATCACGGAAGGCAGAAACTTTTCCTCCTTAACCATGGAGACAAGTTCCCTCCAGAAATCAATCCATAAATCCTCTGGTCGGTCCGGAGATATCGTTCTGAATTGCCTTGGAACGCCCGTCTCCTTATCTACAATGTGCATTACTGCCATGGAAGCCATATCCTGGGGGTCATTTCCCAAAAACGCGGGAGCTACCTTCCAGCCAAGTTGCCACTGATCCTCTCTTATTTCAAGGCTCCTCAGCATATCGGCGTCCCGGTTCCCCATCAGTTTCGGAGGTTCCAGGAAATCCATGGCGCCGGGGATATTCTGCAAATTTGCTGAAACCCAGTGCCCGGCCTCGTTTTTCAGCAAAAGCGGAATCGGCTTTTCATCAAAAACTTCAAGTAACTTCGAATTGCTGCGCGCCAGGTCGACAACCTCAAGAACCAGGGGGATCATCTCGATGAAAAGATCGGCCTCTTCCTTGGTAATTCCGCTGTTAACCCTCATGCACCCCATCTTCCGGTACTGGGGCCACATCTTGCGCCTCTTTATCCGGACTTCCGAAATCCCGGGCAGAACAATGTCGTGCTTTTCCAGGTATTCCCGCTCCATAAATGAAAGCAGCAAGTTGCTATACATCGCCAGGAAAAGGGGGTTATCCGGTTCCATTTCCGACTGGGCCAGGGAATAGTGAACAAGCCCCGTCTCGCCCCTGTAAAATGCAAGCCCGAAAAACTCTCCTCCGCAACCCATGATCAGCGGAAACACCAACTCTTGCGTCGACGGCCTGGACAGCGCGAAGAGATCCATGTCCGAAAAAAGTTCCCAAGGCTTGGCCCGGGCGTAATTCCTTGCCAAGTCAAACAGTTTTTCCCACTGATCTTTTCCCGGTTCCCTTTTCCTATTCATAGTCGCGCCCCCCCTCATCAGAAACGGAACGAAATAAACTTGTCGAACAGCTCCGTCTTGCGAAATGACTGCGCCCTGTAGCCATAACCAGATTCCGTCAACCCTCTTGAAACTGCGATCAGCGAAAACACTTCCAGATGGCGCAGAACTCGTATATCCAGAAACCTTTCGGGGGTCATATAACGTTCTTCCAGCTCGGCGATCTGATCCAGCAGGTTCGGGTGAATAAGCGAAACCGCAATGTTTTTCTCGCCCACCAGGGGGCCTTCGGCCACTTCGCACAGCCTGTAAAGAGTGTAGGGAAAAGTATTCTGCAAGCCTGTCAGTTCGGGAAGCCCGTCGCAGTAAGCCAGGTTGAATTGGCGGAAATACACGTCGAAAAGGTGGGCGAACAGTCGGCCCTCATTCCCCTCGACCAAAAGAGACTTCCCCTTCTTGGTGATCTCGAAAAGGCCCTTTCTTTTTTTAAGAAGCCCGGCAACGTCGCATACTATCCTGGCCATATGCACGGCCGGAGCGTCTTCCTCGTTAATCACGCCTGGCTGCCAGTACACATCGTACAAATCGAAACCCTTGAAAATGGCCTTATCGTAAACCTGTTGCACCGTATCTCTTTTCAGATTCCCCCGCGCCGTAGCCTTTACCCCGCCTGATCCCGCTACAATCTCCAGCAGAACTCGGCAGTTATGAAGCAGCGGGGCGTTTTCAAGCATATCGGCGGGCAGGTCGTCGTTCAGGTTTATTACCTTTCCGTCATTCCACCAGCCCAGCCTCAAAAGCTCGTGCATTTGTTTTGGTGAAAGCCCGTAGAATTCGTCAATTGGAGACTCGTTGTGATCGCGGGAGAGTTTTTTCAGCGCCTTGTCCAAATCCGGCAAGCGCCCATTTTCCCAGTCTTTAACTGTTTGGGCTACCTTTTGCCTTAATTCATCGCCCGGCGCCCAAGGGCGAACCCTGTCCGAAGGAGAATCTGCGAGGGAAGGCAGATCATCAACGCGATCTCGCACCTTCGAAAGGATCCCCTCAAGAATTGTCCGGTCCTTCCCGGCCGCCAAAAGGCATACGTCTCTGTTGATACATTCCCCCATCAGAAGCAATTCGTCAAAATTAAGCAACGCAATCCAAATATCACCTTCCCTTTCAAGGTCACTTCTTAAAAACGAACCAAAAGCCCTCCTTGCCAGCGGCGACGAAAGCAGAAGCACCCTTCTTTCTATTTCCGAAAGCGGCAAACGCGTTTCCCCCGAATCCCAAAATCCCATATCTATCACCCCGAACATGAAGACTAATTTCCCAACCCATGATTAACGCCATGGATTACTGATTTCACTATAGCGCTTCGGGAGCCAGCCGCAACAACCTGGACAATTTTTAAAAAAAAGCACAAAAAAGCAACGAACGCTCCTGGCCGTCATTTCGAACGAACTGCATAGCCGAGGGGAGATCGAAGATCCGGCCTACAGCCAGCCGCCCCGGTTTAAAGGTGAAAAGGGTTTGGCCTTGCCCATTTCGGTTCACTATTTACGGCTTTCTCGCCCTTATGGTATACAAATGCTCAAAATCAAACCCTGACCCCAAACCCTTGCCTTTGATCTGCTTTCATAATAAAATAGCGCCATACGCTAATAATATTTGCGGAGGCCGAAATGAAAAAACCTGGTTATATCCCCCGGTGGGCTGAGGAGATCCTTTTGAGAGAAACGGGGACCAGCCCCGTTGTCATGCTTCTCGGGGCAAGGCAGGTCGGCAAAACGACCCTCCTGAAAAATTGCCTCGTGCCCAGGGGCTGGACCTACATGACAGCCGACGACCCCGACCAGATGGTGGCCCTTGCGGCTGACCCCAAGTCGGTCCTGAGAAGCGCCGGGAAGGTAATTCTCGACGAGTTCCAACACATGCCCGGCGGCATCGACAGGGTAGTCAAGCTCCTTGTAGATAACAGTGAAGAAGTACGCTTTGTACTTACCGGATCCTCCACGTCGGGGATGCTTCGCTCCCTCGGCGACAGCATGGCCGGAAGATCTTCCATAATTTCCCTGTACCCCCCAGCACCGGGTGAGTGGCCCGGCGCGACGGACTGGACAAAAGGGATGCTGCCCCGCGTCAGGCTTGGTTACCGCAACGAAGAAGCGTGGCTCTCCTTCTGGAAAGGCTACGAAGTGGCCATCGTTCAGAAGGATATCCCCGCCGTCGCCGACATCCGTAACCCCGCCGAGATCTTCAGGCTATGCAGGCTTCTTGCCGGAAGGGCCGGGTGCAGGGTCAACTTCCAGGACCTGGCCAGGGACATGGGAGGGGTCGCCCTCACTACTGTAAAAAGGTGGGTCAACGCCCTTGAAACGGTCGGAGTGGTGGAGCTTCTGCCGCCATGGGTGAATGCATCGTCCCGTTTCCGTAAATCTCCCAAGCTCTACTTCTTTGACCCCGGCTTCGCCTCCTACCTGGGGAACATCGACGGGGGAAGCCTCTTCGAAAACGCCGCTTTCACGACCCTTCGCGCCTGGAGTTCCCTAAAACCCGGCACAGCCCTTTTCTGGTATCTCGACCGTAACAACAGGGAAGTCGACTTCATCCTCCAAAGCCGCGACGACAACATCGGCTTCGAAGTCAAGAAAACCACTTCCGTCAGCCTGTCCCACGCGAAAACACTTATAGAAGCAAGGCGCGAAGGCCTGATAAAAGAGGGATATGTCCTCTTCGACGGAGAGGGTAAACAGCAACTATCGGAAGGCGTATTCGCCCTCGGGCTCAGGTCCCTGGTGCCTTAAAACCTTGATAGTCCAACGTCCAAGCCTTTTCCCATCTCGCTCTCGCCCTTGCCTTGTCCTTCCTGTGGCCTGAAGCCTGCCTCCTGCTCTCATTTGACACAAAAATAAGATGTGGTATAGAATAACCATGTGGTATGTAATAACCACATTTGGGGTAATTTGGAGGGGGAGGAGTGGAGATGTTTGGGGAACTGGTCAAGGCCGCAAGGGTAAAAAAGAGGATAGGCCTGCGGGAGTTTTGTAAACTGGCATCTTTGGATCCCAGTAATTGGAGCAAGGTGGAGAGAGGTCTTCTAGCTCCACCCAAGGATGAGGAGAAATTACACTTGATAGCGGAAGTGCTGGGTATCGAAAAGGGATCTCCCTTTTTCGAGGAACTGATGGATAAGGCTGCGATCGCGGCGGGGATCATTCCAAAAGACATCCTTTCGGACCGGGAAACCTCTGACGTTCTTCCTCTCTTTTTCCGGACTATCCGAAGCGAAAAACCCACTCCGGAGGAGATCGACAAGATAGTCAAGATCATCCGGGAAGGCAAATGATGAAAGACATCGCGAACTTTATGTGTCCTTTCCTGGAGAAACAAGTAATCTGGTCCAAGGCGGACCAATTCAGGGAGAAATATTGGCCGGGAAAGCCCTTACCCGGAGCCTGGACCTTCTCCGGAGGCCCCAACCCCATCACTTTGAAAGTTTCATAGGCTTTCCCCTGCCCCTGGGCGGCCACTCTCATCGCTGGAAGCTTCTTCAAGTCCGCCATCAGGTTCCTCAGGCCCATGTTCTCTCTTTCCGCCTCCTCGAGACGGTGCACCAGGACCGACTCAGGGACCAGGGGCAGGAAGCAGACCGTTATGTGACCCCTGGCGCATTGTCACGGCTAGGTTATCAAGGAGCAATGTCTGGGCGGCTATGCAACCAGGAGGGGTTATTCAACAGCTTTTTATGAATATTTCCTAATATGGATGTGGCTGTATCGAAGTCAATTCTGTCAACAGGGCGGAGAACATACTGGTCTTGCATAATCTCATAAGCCTTTCGGACATCGGTGTTATTGCCGGTTTGCGTAAAAAAGACGAATTCATCAGGAGCTACGCCGGGAATTCCGTCTAATCTTTTAAGCTCCTCTTCCATCCGTATTTTCAAAAGGCTTTCCATATGGTCTGCGTCAGATAATAGTTGAATGATTTTCGAGTGGTTTTCCATGACTACCAGGTCATAAATATGTTTCGCCGCTTCGAACGCTCTATGGTCCAACGAAGAACTTCTGACGTACGCTTCTGCTGCAAAAATCTTATCTATAAAGATCCTCTCAAGCGTGATCGTCTGGATATCGAAGGGATTCACGTCAAAAACATCCTGGAGTATTTTCTTCTGTTCTGCTGAAGCCAGTTCGTATAGTATGGCGGATACTTCCAGGGCTTCGATGGGCTCGCTGATGGTGAAAGATGTCGCTTCAACTTTTAACTTCCCGAAACGCTGCAGGGCATCGTCCCGGTCGTATACAGTAACTGGTTCGTAAGTATATATTGATATCACTTCGGACCTATTTGTTTTCCCTTGGGAGGGATCCCTTGACAGTGAAGTGTACTTTTTCGCGGCACGATCCAAGCGTTTGTCACTCTGCGACCTGGTGCATCCTCTGGTATCTACGGAAAGGTCGATATCTTCGGAAAAACGGTTCGTAGTTTTCAATGCTTTATACAGGGCGGTGCCGCCCTTGAAAAAGGCGGGAAGACCATCCTTTTGCATCCCCGCCAATTCTTTCAGGATGAGAACGACATAGTAGTCTTTTTCCAGCACGTCGGTCCGGTAGCCGGTTTTAGCGTGGAGATCATCCAGCAAAACCCGGAATGCGTCTTTATCCTGATGGAGTCTCATATCCTGATATCCCCCGCGCTTGCTGTACGCGCAAGTTCCAACGCTGTCCTCCGATTGTAATAATTGCCTGCGAGGTAAAGCAGAACATCGTATCGCAGCTTATGTTTCTCAATATGGCGGGCTACAACAAGATGCGGATGTTTTTCATCGACGGGTGCCCGCTCCATCATGTCCAGAACATCCAGTGTCTGCAAATAGTCCTTGTTCCTGGCATTAACTGCAACTTTGGGGGGGCGGACCAGGACGCCGAGTTTCTTGTCGGCCCGCATACAGTCTTTAGCCGCGTTGGTTGCCAGCAGGCGACCTCTGGGCATCTGGGTCGTCAGGCCCATGCGGTGCAATACAGCAGGGCCGGTTTCATATCCGATATCCGGCAAAAGGTATTTATCGGCAATAAGCTGCTCTTTGTTAATTCCCATCTCACCGAAGGGCGTTTCCGCCGTCCGATAATAGATCCCCTTTTGATAGAACCTGAGCTCCGGCATTGCTTTCCCGTCCAG
>Ga0209718_1003183_pt1 | contig 14990 bp, 12 predicted proteins | sample AD_JPNAS1_MetaG_FD_184420 | JGI IMG/M metagenome (GOLD analysis project Ga0209718, IMG submission 184420) | Active sludge microbial communities of municipal wastewater-treating anaerobic digesters from Japan - AD_JPNAS1_MetaG (SPAdes) (version 2) | ecosystem: Engineered > Bioreactor > Anaerobic... | reverse complement strand
ATTACTCTTTCATGTCGAAAGTCGTCCGGGTCGATGAGGAGGCGCTGGAGGTCGCCCTGAAGTACGGGAAGAACCTCTCAACCGGCATCATGATGATGGAAGAACTGCTCAGGAAGCAGGAGAAGGCGAAGCGCGACTACACCGCCATCGAGGAGATGGTTCGCCGGACCATCCGGGAAGAACTCGAGGTGCTGACCTCCCGGTACTGATTCACCCCCGCCCCGATAGGACCGTGAGCCCGCGGAGCCAGTCGAGCGGGGCATCGGCAAACTCCGCGGGGGTCATGCGCCACTCCCAGTTCCCGTCGGAGGTCGACGGATAGTTCATCCTTGCCTCCGCGCCGAGCCCGAGGAGATCCTGCATGGGGATGATGCTCGCCCGGGCAACCGATGTCATCGCAAGGCGGACGAGGTCCCGGTGGACCTCGCCCGCCCCCACCTCCCTCCCGATGTAGGCAAAGAACCGCTGTTTATCCTCCTCCGACGCCTCCTCCTCAAACCACCCGCGGGCCGTGTTGTTGTCGTGCGTCCCCGTGTAGCATATGAGGTTTGGAACGTAGTTGTGGGGGGCATGAGCGCTTCCCGGGAGCCCCTCCCCGAACGCGAAGAGCAGGATCTTCATCCCCGGAAACCCGAACCGGTCGAGAAGCCCCTGGACGGCAGGGGTGTTCGCCCCCAGGTCCTCGGCGACGATTGCAAAGCAGGGAAATCGCCGGGCAAGCACCTCGAAGAAGTCGGCTCCCGGCCCGTCGACCCAGGTGCCGCGCTCGGCCGTCGTGTCGCCCGCCGGGACCTCGTAGTAATCCGCGAACGCCCGGAAGTGGTCGATCCGGAAGAGGTCGTAGAGTTCGCCGGCTCGGGCGACCCGGCTCACCCACCAGTCGTAGCCCCGGTCCCGGAGGAGAGGCCAGTTGTAGATCGGGTTCCCCCAGAGCTGCCCGGTCCTGCTGAACATATCCGGGGGCACCCCCGCCACCACGGTGGGGCGGAGGTCTCCATCCAGTTTGAAGATCCCGGGGTTCTGCCAGACGTCGGCACTATCGTATCCGACACAGATCGGTATATCGCCGATAACCTGGATGCCCCGGCCGGTGCAGTGCCGGCGGAGGGCCGACCATTGCCGGGCGGCAAGATACTGGAGGAACTTCTCCTTCCGGACCTCGTCGGCAAGGCGCCGGCGCATATCCTCGAGAACCTCCGGCTGCCGGTCCCGGATCTCCTCCGGCCACCGGCTCCACTCCTGCCCGCGGAAGTGGTCCTTGAGCGCAACAAAGAGCGCGTGGTCGTCCAGCCACCATCTACTTCTATCGCAGAACTCTTCGTACCCGCGCTCCGGCCCCGAGTGAAGGAATCGCTTGTATGCAACCGAGAAGAGCCGGTCCTTGTACCACGTGGCCGCCTCGTAGGCCGCCCGCCCTTCCGGAAATTCGGGCACCGGCTCGAGGTCGGCCCGCCTGAGAAATCCGTCGCGGACGAGCAGGTCCGGGCTGATGAGGAGTGTGTTCATCCCGAACGCCGACGGGCTGTAGTACGGGGAACTGGCGTGCTCGACCCGTGTCGGGTTGAGCGGCAGGATCTGCCAGTAATGCTGCCGGGCTCGCGCCAGGGCCTCGGCGAACCGGTACGCCGACGGCCCGAAATCCCCGATGCCGTACGCCGATGGCAGGGACGTGATGTGCAGGAGTATGCCGCTTCCCCGTGTCTGGATCATCTTTCACCCTCTGGACTGAACAGTTCCACTATCTGGGCCCTCCTCTATTTATCGTCTCGTGCCGGCGACGGGCATCCGATCGAGCCTGTGCGGGCGTCTTCCCGCACGGGAGCATGGGGTCAAATAGGTTCCCCACAATACGGGATCGAACTGGAGGTGATTGGAACGGCTTTACCAACCGGCGTGACCGCTTCCTGCGTTCACGAGTACCTTCGCGACGTTGCCTACCCGGCAACCCGGCAGGACCTGATCGACTTCGCCCGGCAGAGCAACGCCACCGACGATGTCATGCAGGCGCTCGGGCAGCTGCCCGAAAAGCGGTATGCCAGCCCGGTCACGGTTGCGCCGTACTCCCGCGCGATGCGCCGGGCCCGGGGAGGAGGGCAAGCACCCGGCTCTCCCGACCGAGCCCTGCCCGTTCTGCAAGGGCATCGGTCTCGCGCTCGGCACAGACCTCCTCCTCGCCCGCAAGCATCTCCCATATGAGCCCGACCGGCCCCCCGTAGACCCGTTCGGCGTCGCCGGCGTTGACGTCCATCAGCGTCCCTCATTTCCGGCGCACGATATCGCCCATGCGAGACCCACCTCATCGTGCCGCTGCCGGCACCTCCCCCCGGATGGTGAAGAGGTCGCGCAGGGAGTCCTTGATACAGGCCTCGAAGATGTCGCGCACGTGGGTGTGGGCGATCTCCAGCCAGTCGGTCACTCCGTCCAGCGGGACGCTCTTCTCCTCCGCGAGGAAGTAGTCGATGTTCAGGAGGAACGCGTTGTTCGCCGTCGACTCGGGGACGGCGTCGGTGAGTTCCACCCGGCAGTTGTCGCGGTTTTCGTGGAACGCGAACTCGCACCCGGTGATGAACCCCGCCGGCGCCCGCGGGAGTTCCGGCGGAAGGGTCGGGTAGAAGGCAAAGTAGTCCGAGAGCGTCACCTCGCGTTCAGGGATCTCGATGAGGTTGACGTAGCGCAGGTTCATGGTCCTGACGGCGTCGGCGCTGATGACCTCCCGGAACCGGTCGAACGCCCCGTGGATCCGCTCCGAGAAGGCCTCCCAGTGCACGTAGGGCCTCTGGCAGCTCACCGAGAGGAGGCGGGGCCCGACCTGGATCGCGCAGCCTTCATCCTCGGCAAGGAAGATCGATCGTTCGGTGACCAGGAGTTCTTCACGGAGCCCCTCAGGCCCAAGGAGCATGACCACCTCGCGCACGTAGCGCTGGTCGCGCTTTGGGTAGGCGTCCTTTACGTGGCTGTAAAGTATGCCGGGGTAGGTCAGGTCCCAGGGGATCTCTTCGGGAAACCGGAACTCGCATATCACCTCGGCGGCGGGCGGGTTTACGTACTTTCGTACTTTCGTCATGGTATCCTCCATCAGGGGGGTGTAGGAGAGAAGGAGACTAATTAAGGTGACTGCTCTCCGGCGGAAGGTCGACGCCGGGGAGCACCCGCACGATGCTTTATCTCCCCGGGCTGCCATTCCAGTGCGATGAGCGAGACGTTCCGTCAGACAGTCCACCTGCTCATGGGGCTCATCGGGGCCGGAATCGTCCTCCGCCTGGACGGCCGGGGGGCGTTCGTATTCCTGAGCGCCGTGCTCGTCGCCCAGTTCCTCCTCTGCGACGCCTTCACCCGCGGCTACGACGTTCCGGTCTTCTCGCGGATCCTTGATGAGTCGGAACGCACCGGGAAGGTGCCGCTCAAGGGCGGCATCGCCTACGCCATCGGCGCGCTCTTCTGCCTCGCCGTCTTCGGGCGGGAGTACACCGCGGTCGGACTCGTCACGGTCGGGGTGCTCGACAGTATATCGACGCTCGTCGGGCTGCGGTTCGGGCACCACACCCTTCGGGGCAGAAAATCGCTCGAGGGGACGCTCGCCGGGGTCGCTGCGGCCGCTCTCGCGCTCGCCTTCCTCGTCCCCTGGTGGGCGGCCGTGTTCGTCGCGGCCGCGGCCGGCATCATCGAGGCTTTCTTCCCGCTCGATGACAACGTGGCAGTTCAGGTCGGTGCCTGTGTGGTCCTCGCAGTGATGAAGGCCGGGACGGGGATGCTTTAGAGGGCACGCCGGTTGAGGTGCGGCATGTGCGAACCGCCCCGCCTTACTTGTTCCGGGTCGGGACTGCCCCCTTTCAGTGCTCGACGCCCCGTCTCCTGAGTTCCTCGGACTTCCTCTTCGAGCACGCCTCGCACCGGAATTCGGGGGCCGGGTCGTCGGTCTTGTCGTAGTTCTTCGCCCGCACCAGGCGGTAGCCCCGGGCGATCGTCCCGCAGTCCACGCACCGGACCTCTTCCCTGACCTCCCACTGGGCGGCGAGCGCCTGGGAGGTGAAGATGAACCGGTCGACCCAGAAGAAGATGAGGCCGCCGATGAGGTTTGCGATGATGGTTGCGGTGAGCGCCCCGAGGCCCCCGAGCAGCGCAAGCACTCCGGCAAGGATCGGCGTCGAGAGCTGCCACCGGATGAGGTAGAGACCGTAGCGTTTAAAATTTACATCCACATCTGTGACATTCCCCCAGACCTCATAAAACCGGTGCCGGCACCCGGCGGGGGGTCATGCCGGGCTATGTATCGGGGGTCCCACCGGGCGCCGTTCTCCCCTGCATTGTCACCCAAGCACCAGAATCCGGCGGGTCAGGCTCTTATGCACCCGCTGCTCGTGCTCCTGCAGGACAGTGAAGTGTCGGGCCGCGATTGCCGTGATGTCGCGGTGCGTGACGATGACCGCGCGCCTCCCGGGCCGGAGGATCCGCCGGACCTCGGCGAGCGAGCCGTCGTAGAGGCGGTCCATGCTCTCTGCACGGATCCGGACCGACTGGCCGTAGGGGAGATCCGTCACGACCGCGTCGACGGCGTGGTCGCAGACCGGGACCGCCGTGGCGTCGGCGATCATCACCTCCGAACCCGGGAGGTTCTGCCGGTAGCCAGCGACCATCGCGGGGTCGAAGTCGCTGCCGAGCACCCGGACGCCGATCTCGCGGGCCTCGAGCAGGATCCCGCCGGTGCCGCAGAAGGGGTCGAAGATCAGTTCCCCCGACCGGACCAGGGAGATGTTCACGAGCGCCCGGCCCATCCGGGGCATCATCACGCCGGGGTGGAAGAACGGCCGACGCATGGGGTTCCGGTACTCGAACCCGCCCCGGTCGATCCGCGCAATCACGCGGCCGAAGTAGCAGCGGTCATCCGAGACGACGGCGCGGTACTCTTCGACGGGCTCACGGAGCGAGACCGGGCCGGCGACGAGCCCCCCGATCAGTCTCTCGACCTCAAGACGCGGCACATCCATGTGGGCCCCCTGGATCAGTTTCACCCGACCGGCAAACGGCTTCTCGGTCCGGATGGCGAGGTCGCGGAGGAGGGCCGCGAGCGCATCCTTCGAGGGCTCGCACTCGCCGAGGTACTCCATCACCACGTGCGTCAGGGCAAGCCGCCCGACGGCCTCCGGGTCCGGGCACTCCGCGACCGCGACCTGGGTCCGCCGGTCGAGGACGGTGCCCACGCACTCGAGTTCAGCAACCGGGAGGTCGGGGTGCTCGCCGGAGAGTTCGAAGAGCAGTTTCATTCTTATGATATTGGGCCGGGAGGGGGATAAAGCGGGGGGATGACGGATCTATCCTTGATACCGAGGACCCGCTGGATACTGCTGACTGGTACCGCTCCGATTGGGTGCAACTCAAGATCCTGGCCGCCGGGAAGAAGATGAATGAAGTATATGCGATCTCGCCAGAGAATAAGGGATATGCTGAAAGGTTTCGGCTAAAATTACGGGGATTTTGTGGGATTCAATGATCTGCCGGGAGGAACAGGGTACTGAAAATGATGGGGGAGAGAGTTCATTGTATCTCCATTGCGGGCTTAGCGGTGGAGTTGACCGGTTACCAGGATTTTTTGAACAGCATCTTGAATGCGCATGAAGCTTGCCAAACGCTCGCCTTCTGCGGAACCATTGACTTCACGTATTGTGCTTCTCACATCATTTAAGAGATCACGTATGAGTTCATACTCATCGTCTTGCATCTTATTTGCAGAAACACGACTACGAATTTGATTTCGGATCGTAGAAAGATCATCATCAATCTCCCTCTGCAACGTATTGCTTTCATCACTGGACGGCAACTGACGAAACTCGATCAACGTCTGCTGCACCGTGTTATACAGGGCCATTTGCTCGTCTCGCGGACGACCATGGATAACTCCCTCACCTTCCTGTCCGATAGACCACATAGCCACCAATATTAAGATCAGTAGTAACCATTTACCAAGAATTATCAATAGATATGCCTGGTCAAAAGAACTATTATTGAAAACCAAAAGGAATACAGTGGCTATTAACGCACTTGCAATCAGGAAGATGCCGATCGTACTTCCAATGCTGATGTGCATTGCCGCAGGCAGTTTAGTTGTTGCATCTTTTGTAAAAAGCTGGAAATTATAAATTCCATATATCCCTGTTATAATTACCATCAAAGACACGTCGATCATCGCTATCCAGTATGAGTAGCGGGGTGTATCCGGTGCGAATGACAGGAAGATGCCAATAGTAAAAGACAGGGCAACAAGTAAAGCGGCGACTTGAATCAGAAGATTACGGTTATTATGAGTCATTTTAGTTTACCACCACACATTCGTTCTAATCGATACTTCAAAGGGTTTTACCACACTCGGGACAGAACTTCGCCCCTTCAGGAACCTGGGCACCACATGAAGGACAGCTGGCAGTCGATACAATTTTTTTGCCACAATGAGGACAAAAATTAGAACGAGTCGTCAGAGCCTGTCGACATGATGGACACACAGACGTTGTCGTAAGATTTGCACCACATTTGATGCAGAACTGACTACCTGCAGGAAGGTTTGCCTGACATTTTGGGCATATCAATGCAGATGAATTACCCGGTGGCGTCTGTGTAACCGATTGTGTTGCCTGATCCGTCATATAAGCGAACGGTCCAGCCATCCTGGCGCCGACTCCAAGCCCGATGCCAGCACCCATTAACGTCCCGGGAGCGCCGGGATTTTTTGCAGCTTCCGTCATAACATCGAAGCCCCGCATCATCTGGTATCGCTGGTCGCCAAGCCGTTCAATCTCCCGGGCTTTGAGATCAATCTCCTGGATCTTTTTCAACTCGTCAGTTGGGATGGTGATTGATGTGATGAAGAATTTGAGTAACTCAAGACCGTATTTGGCGAATTCGTCCCTGAGACGCTCTTCAACTAATTGTGATATTTCATCAATCCGGGCTGTGATAGTAGCAATCGAGAGGTTCCTATCCACAACGTATTTTGCTACAATGTCTTTCACCCTGGTGAGAATCACCCCGCGGAAATATTCGAGTACCATATCTCCTTTCCATTCGGGCATAGTTCCCACAATCTGGGTGATAAATAACCGCGAATCGGCAACTCGAAGTCCGAACTGCCCAAAACAACCTACAGGAACAAGCACCCCGTATTTTGGGTCCTCAACCGGTATGGGTGTTCGAGTGCCCCATTTATAATCAAGACGGGAAACCTGATTGACGTAATATATCTCCGCGGTGAATGGAGTCTCTCCACCAAACGGTAAATTAACAAGTCTCCCCAATAACGGTAAGTTTTTGGTCGATAGCGTGTGGGTGCCGGGTCCGAAAACATCCAGAGCCTGTCCACCCTTGAAAAATATTGCCTCCTGGCTTTCATTTACAATGAGTTGTGCTCCCAGTGTGATGTTCTCTTTATCATACTTCCAGACCAGACGTTCTGGAGACCCGTCATATTTAATGCGATCAATAAGCGCCATAGTATATCCTCTCCATTACCGTGCGAATAAGACCTCTTTCGTGCCAATTCTGAGCGACCTGACGTCAAAATGTGAGAGAGCAATGCTGCTGGATGGGGCCAGAATTTCCCTTCTTTCTGACTTTTTTGTATAGTACCTCGCACCAATCACTGGCAGATAGATTAATTGCAGTTGTCTAACGTTTCCTCCGGCATAACCCTGTGTTGACGATACGAATTGCTTCATATATTTTAATGCATCATCCGAACCCACCACGGGAACTACCGCGGGTGTTGAGTATCCGATGGTTGTACGGGACCGAATTGCACCATAACATTGCTCATTCAGAGGATCGCTTGAGTTGATAACGAAGCATTGCTTGTTATGGCGCATAGCTTCTGTTAAGATAAGTCCGGACGCCATTGATCCTTTCTTGAATATCACACCTTTCTGCTGTGAGAAATCCAGTTCGGCAAGCCAGAATGGTAGTAATATCTTCCTTTCTTCATCCACCGACTCTTTTCCACCTAAGAACGAGGATTTCACCAGGGCCACCATTCTTCCTTCAGCCCAGCCAAAGTCAGACACTACAGGTAGAGAAGCTTCACCGGCTGTCGATTCCATGTGCAGCGTCAGATTAGATAGGAAAGCTGACAACCACCTCAAATCCGAGGAGGGGGTCTGTGCTTTATCAACCATCTCTTCGAGGTTAGCCAAAAAGGTAGTGAAGGGCATCCCCGCTTCAGCGCCGCATTGGCCGTAGAATCTCACACAGGTGGCAAGAATGCGGATTGTGTCCGCGTCGTTGCGTGTTCCCTCAGCAGCGGGTACAGTCTCTCTTGGTTTCATTCCAGTTGCTTCAATTGCGGATGCAGTCTGCTCAAGTTTTTCAGCTATTGACTCCAGATTTTCTGCCACATAATCCGTCATCACGCCGTCTGCACTGCAAAACAGATCCTCTAGAATGTTTACAGCCTCTTCGAGTAGCTTCATCCTGGTTGCCAGAGCATCTGAAAATGCAGCTAACGACGGATCAATAGCCGATACCAATTGATTGGTCGTATTGTACAGTTCATTAAGGGCATGGAGGTTCGTTTTTGCTTTATGAAAGCCATCAGGTGTCGGGCTGGCAAGATGGTGGCGGACATTAGACAGGTAACCTGCCTCAAGACATCGTACTTCCAGAGCGTGCAACTCATACTGCTCCTTCTCGCCTATTGCAAAAAGCCTGATCTCAGGTGATTGAACGCGGACCACGGTCTCTTTTATTTTATCAACTAAATAATTCAGGTTAGGCGCTGATCGCAGTGTCTGATGAAAGGGAGAGGAAGGAAGCCCGGTAAGCAGGGAAAATGTAAAGAGGGACTGATAGCGAGTCAGGCTGAATATATCGGTTGCACGATCGGCTGCATTCTTCAATGGAGGTAATAGTTTGTCGTTGAAGATGAACTTGCGAGATGCCTCGTCAACCGTGGTGCCGATTCCTGCATTGCCGGCCACCTGGGAGATCCATTTCCTGATATCGCTTTTAAGGCGATCCATCTCCTCTGATGCTGTCTGCAGGGCAAATGTCCCGCCGCAGTAATCGCAGACGACACTAACCTGAGAAGGATCACTCGGTAACGGTAAAGGCGCCATACAACCCGGACATTGTAAGGAAACAGCCTCCTTGGGCAGAGCAGATACAGCCGCCGAGATAGGTTCCTCACTATGTCCAACCTGTGTGCTGAACTTCGCCTTCAGTTTTTTATAGGTACCGATATCAATCTCACCGAGCGCCACTCGACGATCAAGTGCATCCAGAATCTTTTCCATTTCGATATTGTCCATGGTTTCACCTCACGCTATATTCCGGTAAAGCATTAATTGCGTTAATTTTTCACAGATGGTATATACGTTATGTAATGGATCTGCTTCAGAGCCAATCAAATCTCTCTTTATAGACAGCAATAGTGTTGAATGACCTCTAATCCCTCCATTACATGATTTTTTGAGTGCTCTCCACCAATGTTCAGCCTATACTAGACAGTCATACTATCGTACAACGGACTCTGCTGCTCACTCGTTAGTGTCTGTGTGCTACACGCTCAAGCGACCGCAATCTTTCGCTATGGTTCATGAGCACCTCGTTCGTTTGCTGAAACAACTGATCAGCCCAAGCGCGAACTTCATCAGCACGCATCGTAGCATATCGGTCCGCTTGATTCTCGATCGCAGAGCCGCAAACAGTGCAGACGGTCACATGGCCTGTATTGTCAATCATGCGTAAGTCCTCGTTTGAGGACTCTAAGAGCTGGCTGTGATACTCCTCGGTTTCTGCGGGGTAATACTTGAAGAATACATCTTCTCCTTGCATTTCCCGGCCGCACATCCAGCAGTGAGATTTCGAGGATACCTTTGCGATATAGTCGTCAACAGTTTTTGACCAATCAGTGACCATAGCCTGACGAAAGCAGGATGCCGCCTTCTGCATCTGATCATGTGCCTGTACGGGTGAAGACAGAACAACTGAAAGAGCAGAATAATAATCTGACAGCCCTTCGCAGTAAAAAGCACGCAGGATTGCTTTTTCTACGGGACCATCCAGCTTGAGCCTCTCCGATATATGAAGCGGAGCGTAACCAAGTTTCATGAAACCTTCAGCCGCCTCCATATATTCTTGAGTCATATCGGCGTAATTGCCACACTGTTTTGCCCGTTCTTCGCACTGTAAGGATCTAAGTTCCGCGATGAGAAGGGATGTCTGCATCATTTCATCCTGGCTACCTATGCATGGAACTTCAGTTATAGGCTCCAGGGCCCGGATTACTTCACGAAGAGTATTGAGATTACGTTTGTCAATGAGTTCATACAATGCGGCATTAGCTTTTGCGAGTCTGGCCATGTCCTCATCTCCTTCCTGGAGGAACATCTCGGAAGCCTTCGCAAAGTGTTTGGTAGCAGCGGAGTAATCCGGCGGTTGAAGCAGAACACCTTTCTCATAAGCTCTTTGATATTGCTCCTGCGCATTAAGTCCAATTCCAACTTCTTTGCCAACTGCTTTCACTTTATCAAAGATACCCATCTTAAATCTCCTCTGTTACGGCCATTGTAATTGGGCCATTAAACATTCATGTTATATTAAGGGGTCATTAAGGTTTCTATTATATCCGGAGGCCATTAAGGTAATAGATCTCAATAAACCATCCTTTTAAGTAATTAAGGCACCCCAGCTCTCTGTTATTCCTTACTTTTTCCTCGTGAGAGTTCCGGCGGCGATCTCGCATTATGCCTTTTTGGGCATAACTCCAGAAGGTATACAATCTCCTCTATCGAGCAGTCATGGGCCTTATCATTGAGCATTCGAGAAACGACGGCTTTTCTGATGAAACAGGTTCTTTCCTTCCTCATCCGGCAACACTGCACCATTTTGCGAAATATCATCTTGACGTAGATGGGCCGAAGCGGATCATGGCACTGGTCAGGACTGCTCTCATACGATGGGCAGATAAAGATTGGAACGGTATCATCGCTCAATCCCTCTGAAGGCATCGTGGTATGACGGCTATGCACTGTTTCATCCGCATTACTCAGTTAAATGGATGAAGCCCACATCTTCCACCGGGGCAGATATCCACTGGGAATAGCGTATTCACCGGGAACCAATGCCGATACCACGCACCTCTTACTACTTATCCAGACCGTTGCGTCAACGCAGCCCAGCCTCAGGGCATTTCTGCTGGATACAGACTACAATTCATTCGATGCTCATGCTTTGGGTCTGGTCTCACCTGCATGCGCGCCCCTGAATTGCTCTGCGTGAAGGAACTCGGCCCGCCCTCGATCGGGTTCCGGGGCCGGCGCATGCGCGCCCCTGAATTGCTCTGCGTGAAGGAGCAGTCATTCAGGAGGAGGGGATCGAGAGCCATAGCCAGCACCGGCCAATAAATTCTGAGAACAAGTCCGAAGAAAAGGCTCACCAGTGGGACGAGACTAGCCTGGAGAGCGAGTGGGAAAAGGGAGCGATAAGTAGATGCAATTATCAGTTAAAAAATTTTATTTTCCTTTGGCTTAATGTACTTTTTGAGTGATAAATTCTGTAAAATCACTAATTAATTTTGATTTTTCCTTTTCTATTGCCTCTTCTTCAAATCTACCAACCCCTGACAAAATTTTTCCTAATACTAAATCACGAGAACTATAAAATACGTTGTCAATATTTATTGGAAATGATTTAGGATTCGGTGTACCTAATAACGTTAATGAGTATTTATACCCCTCAACAGGGAGAAGATACATATGTTCCCCTCCTAAGAGTACTTTTTTTCTCTCGACTCCAGAGATCATATCATACTTGTATTCAATGTATTTTCCATTGTTAAGAATGACGAATATATCATCCAAAAACCAATGTCCTCTAACAGGAGTGTCTCCATCAGTTCTTATGCCCGATTCAAATCTAAAAATTGCATTTTGCCTCAAATAAGGGAGATCTCTTTTAGTGATACTTTTAGCCATACACATGTCCTCAATTTGAGAGTGGAGTAAATAATATTTATAATATTCGATTTGCGTGCTGAACTGGGGATATCCTGTAATTATTGAATATATTGAATAAACTCAAATTTATGGCCTTCCGTAAATCCGGAGGTTGTCCCAAAAGGATCTGTGATCCTCCGATACACCCTGATTGAAACACTTATATCCATGGGATCTGCTGTCTGAACCAGATCCTGGGCTAAAAGGGTGAAACGGCTTCCCAGTGGGTAGCGCCACGGGGGTGAGGTTCCGGGAGGGGGGGTGCCCGGTCTCTATACCCTATGTGGAGATGAGTAAACCCCACCCCACCCGGCCTCCTCCCCCAGTCCAATGTATCGGGCTTTTCTCGCTTCTGAAAGTTTGAGACGCCCCAGCTCGTCGGGTCTCCCGATGGGGGCTCACACCAGACACATTGCAAAAAAAGCAAACCGCCGAAGCGAGGGGAGCCCCCCTCACTTCACCGACTCTTTCATCTTGTCGACGACGTCCTGGAAGAAGCCCTTGCCCTTCTTCGCGCCCTTCGCCGAGGGTTTCTTCCCCTCCAGCTCAAGCAGGCGCTCATAGAGTTCGCGCTCCTCCTCCGTCAGGCGCTCGGGCACGACGATGCGCACCCGCACCAGCATGTCGCCGGGCTTCGCCTGCCACCGCACGCCCTCGCCCGGTATCTTCAGCCCGGTGTTGTGCTGCACGCCGGCCGGGATATCGAGGACGACCGTGCGCCCGTCGATCGTCTGCACCTCGACCTCGGAGCCCAGGGTCGCCTGGGCCGGGGTGATATCGACGGTCGTCTCGAGGTCGTCGCCCCGCCGGGTGAACGTCCGGTGCGGTGCGACGGTGATCTCGATGTAGAGGTCCCCCGCCGGCGCACCGTACTCCCCGGCGTCGCCGTAGCCCTCCATCCGGAGGCGCATACCCGTATCCACGCCCGGCGGTATCCGGACCTTCACGGTCTGCCGGGCACGCCGGTGCCCGCTGCCGCCGCAGGCCTTGCACCGGGATTCGGGCATCTTCCCCCGCCCGCCGCAGGCGGTGCAGGTGCTCATCCGGACGAAGCTCCCGAAGATCGACTGGCTCATCTGCCGCATCTGGCCGCTGCCGCCGCAGGTCGGGCAGGTGGTGAACTTCTTCGTCTCGCTCCCCGAACCGTCGCAGGCGGGGCAGGGCTCGATATGGTCGAGGCCGACCTCCTTCTCGGTCCCGAACGCCGCCTCCTCGAGCGTTATGCGCATCTGCATGAGGAGGTCAGCCCCGGGACGCGGACCGGCGCTCTGCCGGCCCCCGCCGCCGAAGAAGGTGTCGAAGATATCCCCGAACCCGGAGAAATCCGCGCTGAACCCGCCGGAGAACCCTCCCCCGCCGGAGTACGAGCCCCGGGACGCATTACTGTAGGCGGCGTGCCCCATCCGGTCGTACTGGGCGCGTTTCTCCGGGTCGGAGAGGACACTGTAGGCCTCGTTGATGCTCTTGAACCTCTCCTCTGCCCCCGGTTCCTTGCAGACATCGGGGTGGTATTTTCGTGCCAGGTCCCGGTAGGCTTTCCTGATCTCCTTATCGTCGGCGTCGCGCGAGACGCCGAGGGTATCATAGTAGCTGTCCGGACCCATCGGCCTCACTCTTTGACTTCGTAATCGGCATCAACGACAGTATCATCCTTCGTTGCGTCTCCCTCCGCCTTCTGCTTCTGGGCGGCCTGTTGCTGTGCCTGCTGGTACATCTTCGTTGTGACCGCATATACTGCTTCGGTCAGGGCGTCCATCTTCTGCCTGATGGCCTCAAGGTCGTCGCCCTCGAGCGCCTTCTTGAGGTCGGCGATCGCGCCCTCGATCTTCTCGCGCTCCGCGGCGTCGATCGTCTCCTTTGCGTCCTTGAGGGCCCGCTCGGCGGTGAAGACGGCGGTATCGGCGGTGTTCCGGAGGTCGATCTCCTCGCGTTTCTTCTGGTCCTCCGCCTCGAACTTCTTTGCGTCGTTCATCATCCGCTGGATCTCGGCCTCCGAGGGGCGGGAGTCCTGCGGCTTGATGGTGATCGACTGCTCGTTCCCGGTGCCGAGGTCCTTTGCCGAGACGTGGACGATACCGTTTGCGTCGATATCGAACGTGACCTCGATCTGCGGGATCCCCCGCGGTGCGGGCGGGATACCCGTGAGCTGGAACCGACCCAGGGTGAAGTTGTCCTTCGCGAGCGCCCGTTCGCCCTGCATCACGTGGATCTCGACCGATGTCTGGCCGTCGGCGGCGGTCGAGAAGATCTGGCTCTTGCGCGTCGGGATGGTGGTGTTGCGCTCGATCAGCTTCGTCGCAATACCGCCGAGCGTCTCGATGCCGAGCGAGAGCGGGGTCACGTCCAGGAGCAGGACGTCTTTGGTCTCGCCCGTGAGCACGCCGGCCTGGATGGCGGCGCCGAGAGCGACACACTCGTCGGGGTTGATGCCTTTGTCGGGCTCCTTCTTCAGGACCTTCTTTATGGTCTCCTGGACGAGCGGCACCCGGGTCGACCCGCCGACGAGGAGGACGTGGTCGATATCGTCGGCGCTCAGTTTGGCGTCGGCGAGCGCCTGCCTCACCGGCCCGAGGGTCGAGTCGACGAGGTCGGCGATGAGGCTCTCGAACTTCGCGCGGGAGAGATCGAGGTCCAGGAACTTGGGACCGCTCTCGGTCGTGGTGATGTAGGGGAGGTTGATGTTGGTCTTCTGGACGGTAGAGAGTTCGATCTTCGCGTTCTCGGCCGCGTCCCGGAGGCGCTGCATCGCGACCGGGTCTTTCCGGAGGTCGGCGCCCTCTTTTTTGCGGAACTCGTCGACCAGGTAGTCGACGACCAGTTTGTCGAAGTCGTCGCCGCCGAGGCGGTTGTTGCCGGCGGTCGCCTTGACCTCGAAGACGCCGTCGCCGAGCTGAAGGATGGAGACGTCGAACGTGCCGCCGCCGAGGTCGTAGACGAGCACCGTGGCCTCGCCTTCCTTCTCGATGCCGTAGGCGAGCGCGCTCGCGGTCGGTTCGTTGATGATCCGGAGCACCT
>Ga0209718_1003167_pt1 | contig 15019 bp, 17 predicted proteins | sample AD_JPNAS1_MetaG_FD_184420 | JGI IMG/M metagenome (GOLD analysis project Ga0209718, IMG submission 184420) | Active sludge microbial communities of municipal wastewater-treating anaerobic digesters from Japan - AD_JPNAS1_MetaG (SPAdes) (version 2) | ecosystem: Engineered > Bioreactor > Anaerobic... | reverse complement strand
GAAGTGGGAACAGGCGGCACGAATCTTGGATATTGCGAACCATGGGGCTGACCGGATGGCGAACGAAAAAGGAGAAAAGGAATGAAATCGAAAAAGACCAATGCCAAGCGACAAGTTGTGAGCCATACGGTCCAGCCCGTTGTTGGGCCTTCTGAATGGGAAGGTCCGCGGTTTGGCATCTGGTACCCATATCCAGACATAAAGCCGCGGCCCCCGCGTGGGCATGAAAAATGCGAGTGCATCGTGTACGCAAAATGGCCCGCGGGCGGTGCCGTGCTGGGTGCCGTATTCACGAAAACCGCGGTTGGCAAGGGGCGATGGAACGACGGACGGCATGGGCATAGCCTCACTAATTCGGTGACGCACTGGATGCCGATGCCTGATGGGCCCAACACTGTGATAACCGAAACGAGCAAGCAACGTGGCTTATCGTAAATCCATCCGCACGTTGAATAAAGAGCGCAAGCGCGAATGGTCGCGCCGCGCTGTCGCCGCGAAAGAACGCAAGCGCATGGAGCGGGTGTCGGCTATGACCGACGTAGGCGGCATTACGACGGACGGCATCCTCGGTGAGCACTCTATCCGCATCCTCTCCTATGGCGACGGCGGGCGGCACTACGCGATCACCGTTGACGGCGAGCATCGCCAAGCCCGGACGGAGCGGGGGATTCTGCGATGCGTGGCACAGATGATTTTCAAACAGGTTTCACAGAAGGATATGCAATGAATGAGCTACTTGATGGACCAGCCGGAAACCTTGTCGAGTTTATGCCGCGCAAGGCTCCGCAGCGTGTCCAGACATCGCCGGCCGAACGCGCCCTAGTCGGCGCACTCCTGCAAGATGCCGAGGCCGTCTGGCCCCTCGCAGACGCGGCCGGGATCGAGTCCGAAGCCTTCACGGATTCAGATTGCCTCCGAATCTGGCGGGCGGCGGCCGTCCTTCGTCACCAGGGCAAGCCCGCGGATATGGTTGCCATTGCCGAGGCCATCGGCGGGGACGCGAGCGACGTTATGCAGACGTTCGCCGAACTGGTCGAAGCCTGCCCAACCACGGCATACGCTTCCTGGTACGTTGACCAAGTGGCCGAATCACAGCGCCGCCGCAAGCTGTCAGATGCCGCTAGGATGGCCGCTGACGCGCTGGCGAAGGGCGGGGCGGTGGATGTGGTGGCCGATACTCTCAAAGCCGCCGCGGAGGCCGCCAGCGGCCCAAGAGCGGGAAAAATGCCAGCAATCGTCTCGGCAGTCGATTTCATGGCGAAACCGAAGCCAGAACCTCCAATCGTAATCGCCGGAATGCTACGTGCTCGTCAGGTCGGGATGATGAGCGCAAACTCCAAGGTCGGGAAATCGTGGGCGTTGCTTGCCCTGTCTTGCGCCGTAGCCTCCGGCACGGAGTGGTTCGGCAAGAAAACCGCCCAGGGCCGATGCCTCTATATCAATGCAGAGCTTTCCGAGTACGACCTGGACAGCCGATTGTCCCGCATCGTCGAGGCGATGGGGCTTCCCGAAATCCCGCCCCTTCTTGACGTATGGCACGTTCGCGGGCTTCACACCACAATCGGGGCCATCATCCCGGACATTTACCGGCACCAGGACCGCGCCGGGCCGCCATACGCCCTCATTGTCCCCGACCCGCTCTACTCTTTCCACGGCGACCGGGACGAAAACTCCAACTCCGAAATGGCAGTTTCTATGGGAGAGCTGTCCGAACTGACCGAGCGTACCGGGGCCGCCTGCTGGATTTCACACCATTTCAGCAAAGGGGGGCAGACTGGCAAGGATCATCTCGACCGCGGCAGCGGGGCTGGCGTCCTGTCACGGGCGCCGGATACAATCATGACGCTTACGGCCCACGAACAAGAGGATTGTTACAGCGTCGAAACCACTTGCCGCAGCTTCTCCCGCCCGGACCCATTCGTCATCCGCTGGGAATATCCACTGTGGATCATCGACGAAAGCCTCAATCCCGAGTCGCTGCGAAAGCAGTCGAACGGGCGGACGCCGCAGTATTCGCCAGCTCAAATCATGGCGCTCCTGCCTCAAGACGGCCTTCCTCACCATGAATGGCTCGCCAAAGCCAAGGCAGAGCTTGGGGTCTCGAAAACGACTTTTAACCGGCTTCTCAACCAGGCGAAGGCAAAAGGACAAACGTTTGTCGGTTTCGGGCGGTACATGCCGGGGTCAGGGGGTGCAGAATGACCCATTTTTGCCATTTGTACCAAAAGTCCCAAAAGTACCAAATGGGACTAATGGGACTGCGGAACTTGCGACGCAGAGACGGGGGGGGCAAGGGCGAAGCCCCCCCCCGTTTCAAGTCGGTCCCAAAAGTCCCAAAACCCTTAAGGTGGGACGGGACCGATTTGGGACCAAATTATTGCTTTATTGTTACGCCTTTCACAAAAGAAAAGAGGCCAGCATGAACCAAGACAAAAACCAAGACCGCTACTGCCCGACATGCATCCACAACGTCGCCGACTGGCGGCTGTGCTCACGAGAGGACCAGGAGAAGCTGGGCGTCTGGACCGAGCCAGACGGGCCGTGCCCAGGATGGGAGCCGAATGGCGGAGAGGATGGCCAACCGTGAGCGGCAAAGGATCGGCCAGGAGGCGCACGTCAGACGCCCGCCGCTACGCGGACGGGTGGAGGCGCGTCTTTGGGCGCGGACGCGGCAGGCGCGATCCTGGGGGCAAGGCGGGGCAATCCTCACCACTACCCCCATTAGGTACTTCCGGCAAGCGAAGCTGCGGTACCCCAGCTTGCGATATTGTGAAAAAGTAAATTGTAAATGTTCCACCATTCACATAAAGGTGCAATAACATGACAAAGAAGAAAACGGCGGACAAACGGCGGCAGGAAATCATAACCGAAAAGCGCAAGGCGGCCCGAATCCAAACCCGCCCCGAGATCGAGATGCTGGCCGTTGACCGGCTGGTGCCCTATGCAAAGAACGCAAAGAAGCACGACGACCGGCAGGTCGCCGCCATTGCCGGAAGCATCCGCGAGTTCGGATTTACCAACCCGGTGCTGATCGACGGGCAGGACGGCATCATAGCCGGACACGGGCGCGTACTGGCGGCGCAGAAGTTGGGGCTTGCGTCGGTGCCGTGCATCCGGCTGGCGCACCTGACGGACGCCCAGCGGCGAGCGTACATCTTGGCCGACAACCGGCTGGCGGAAACGGGGGGCGGGTGGGATGCCGCGATGCTGGCGGCGGAGGTGGAGGCGATTGATTGGGCGGAGCTGGATGCGTTCAAGCTGGACGACTTGGATTTGGTGGAGGTGCTGAAGCAAATCGAGGAGCCGAGAGGAATATCGCTTGAAGATGACGCGAGCGAAACAGGAGACGAAAAACGCAAGGCATTGTTCTGTCCGAAATGCGGCTTTGCGTTTGAGGTGGCGCAATGAAAATATGCGCATACGTTCAAGGAGCATACGCCAAGCAGAATTATGCCAATGAGTGCATGGACACGCGGCAGTTTGTAGGGCTTCGAGTTATTATTGACGTGCTCGAACGGGCTGGGCGCAAGGTTGAATATGCGGGGTCGGCAACGGTGCATGAATACGAATGCGTCCTTGTGTCGCTAACTTCTGATTGTGATTGGTGGACGTTTATTTCCGAGCGCGTCAAGTGGCGCGCCGGAAAATACAAGGTAATAGTTGGTGGTGCTGGTGTGCTTAACGTGCGCCCGTTCTTGGAGTTTGCCGATTACTTTGTGCTTGGACGCGGCGAAGGCGTAATTATTCCGCTGCTGGACGAGATAGAGACAGGCAACCGTTGCGGAATAGATTCCGTTGTTCGGTCCTGCGAGTTTAGCGAGAATGCTTCATATTCGATTGCGCAGGCGGTGGAGCCGTATCCGCACGAGATAAGGCTAAGCGAAAACAGGAAGTTCAAAGAACGGTTTATTGGGTGCAATCACCGCTGTTTTTTTTGTGGATACACTTGGCATAGGAAATATATTGGAGATGGCGAATATAAAATGGATGATTCTTTGTTTGGCGGGTTTGAAGACAAAGAACGGGCCATGCTCGACATGTGCAAAGACTATTCGCGCATTAACTTTTCACTTTTGCGAACGACGGCAATCGACGGAATGAGCGAAAGATTGCGGTACAAAGTCAATAAGAGAATATCGCGCAAGCATGTAGTTGATTTCTTTGTTGCGGCGGCAAACTCTAAAGCCAAGCCTCACCAAATCAAGATATACAACATCGTTGGTTATCCGACAGAAACGGAAAGCGATTGGCAGGAATTTCTCGACTGCATAAGAGAGGCAGACGGCAATTTTTCAAAGAGGACACAATGGAGCATATTGCTACATTGCACCCCGTTTCGAGCAATGCCAGCAACGCCGTGTGCGACGTGGGCCATGAGCTACAAAAACTATAGGGGCGAAGTTGGACGAGTGCTTGGCAAGGGGTTGAAGGGAAATCTTATATACCAAGGTAGCGCATTTTGGGCGGTTGAGGGGATGGGGACTGACAGCTTGCCGTCTGTCATTAAGTCGGCAATCGCAATTCGCGGGACGGAAAAAGACTCAAAATCAGTGCGCCTGTTGTCGTGTTCGCGCAAATATGAGTCGCTTTCGTCAGCCGAAAAAACGGCAACGCTGGAAAATTATTTTGACGTAAAGGCATTGTTTGCCGAACACACTTCGGAAACATTGCCAACTAAATACCTGCGCACATATTGTGGATATTTAAGGAAACAGGCGTGATCTCTTTAACCTGTATTTTCTCCGCTTGTCCCAATACGGGGAGTTACAGCCGGGGCACTTCTTTGGCCGCGCTGGCGACCGAGGCCACCAGCGATGCCCGCAGCGGTTGCAGGTGCGCCAGCTCATGCCAGATTCCCGTATACCTCGCGGCGGGCCGCGATCCACAGGGACTCCCAATCACGATTTGCAACAAGCCCGGCGAGCAGCCCGGCGAGCGTGGCGCATCCGGGGTATTTGGCCTCAAGGGCGTTGGCGATGTCGTTGGCAGACTTGGCGCAGCCGACCGCGCTGGCCTCGTTACGGCTCCACATCTTGCAGGATGCGATGAGCAGACCGGCGCGGATGGCTTGGGGCTTGGTGATCGCGTCGGCGATGGTTTTGCGGGCTTCGGAGGTGATCTGTTTGCGTGTTGTCATTTTCGGTTTCCTTTTCTGGGGCTCTCTGCCCCTTGTCTTATCCTGCCCGCAATCTATCAGCATGCAGATATATTGTCAACCCCCAAAAGGGCGAAAAAAGTACGATTTTTTATAGGGAACAACCGCAGGCACTTACGTAAAAGAATATACGAAATGAAGGCTGCACAATGAGTCAATCTGAAGAATCAGCCCGCCGCGCCGTCCTAGCCGACGCCAAGCGGCAGCGGCACATAGAGGCCGGGCGCAAGATTGCCCGCGTCCAGCAGCATGAAGACCCGCCGCCCGAGGTATGCCGCAAGCGCAAGCGGCTGGAGGCCGACTTCCCTGCATGGCTTCGGTTCCACGGCGGGGAGGCGTTCGCGTACAAGTGGAGTCCCGACCATCTCGCTGTCCTCGCCAAGATCAAGGAGGCCATTGACAAGGGCGGGCACTTTGCGCTGGCGATGCCTCGGGGCCACGGCAAGACGACGATCCTCAAATGGTCACTGCTGTACGTCATGCTGACCGGGAAGCGGCGGTATGTCGTGGTGGTGGCCGCGACCGCTGAACTGGCCGGGGCCCTGACCGACTTTGTGCGGGCGCAACTAATCGAAAACCCTACCTTGCTGGAACACTACCCGCATGTTTGCCATTACGCCAAGGCCACGGAGGGCAAGGCCATCAAGGCAAAATACATGCTCCGGCGAGACTTCAAGCCGCTTGGGCTAGGCTGGGGCAAGGCCACGCTCATCCTGCCGACGCCGATGGGCCGGGACGCCCCCTATCCGTCTGACGGCGCGGTGCTTGAAGGCCACGGGCTGACGGGGGCGATCCGTGGCAAGTGGCGCGACGACAAGGCGGGGAAGGTTATGCGGCCGGACTTTGTTCTCCTCGACGATCCTCAGACGCGCGAATCGGCGGAGTCCCCCAGCCAATGCGCAATGAGGGAGCGAATCATCACCGGCGACGTGCTGGGGCTGGCCGGGCCCAGGAAGAAGATAGCGGCGGTCATGCCTTGCACCGTCATCCGCAAGGGTGATTTGGCGCACCGCTTCCTCGACCACGCCGTCCACCCCGAATGGCAGGGCATGACCTTTCAACTGGTCAAGAAGTGGCCGGACGCCCAGGACACGCTGTGGAAGGAGTACGCCGACATTCTCCGTGAGGGGCTTGGCAATGGGGAGGGTAGCGGGGCTGCAACGGCATACTACAAGAAAAATCGGGCGGCGATGGACGCCGGCGCGGAGGTGGCATGGGCGGCGCGGGTTCGGGACGGGGAAATATCAGCCATCCAGACGGCGGAGAACCTGCTGATTGAGTCGGGTTCGCAGTTTTGGGCGGAGTACCAGAACGAGCCGCAGGACGTGGCGTCTGGGCAGTACGAACTGACGATTGACCAGATCCTCGCCCACGCGACGGACCTCCCGCGCCTGCACCTGCCGGAGCGCAGCGCGGTACTGTGCGGGCACATCGACATCAACCGCGTCGGGCTCCACTGGGTCATGGCAGGCTTCGACCAGCAGATGACCGCCCACGTCGCGGCGTACAGCCGCTTCCCCCCGCACGGCGAACTATGGCCGGAGAACGCGCCGGAGCTTGTTATCGGCCAGGCAATCACGCGGGGGCTGACGGACCTGTGCAACGCCATCGCCGGAACCGCGTTCATTCGCGGCCAGTCCCGCATGACGCCAAGCCTTGTGCTGGTGGATGCCAGCTTCAACAGCGAAACCGTCCACCGCTTCTGCGAAAACTGGCGGGGGCCGTTCCGCGTCATGCCCGCCATCGGCCGTGCGGCGAGCCGCTACAGCTGGAACAAGTCAACAATCATCGGCCGCCCCATGGAGCAATGCCACAGGCAACGTCCGCAAAAGCGCATCTGCCCGTACGTCATGTTCAACGCCTGCTACTGGCGCGAGGTGGCCCAGCGGGCGTTCCTTGGCGCACCCGGCGAGGCGGGGGGCTGTACGCTGTTCAACGCGGGAAGCCCCCGCGCCCACGGGCCGTTTGCGGAACACGTGACGGCGGAGCGTCTGGCGGAGAAGTTCCCGTCGCCTGCCGGGGACATGGTGTGGAAGTGGAACCCGCCTACCGGGCACAACGACTGGGGGGACGCCTTGACGGGGGCGTACGTGGCGGCGGCGATGGAAGGTATCACAACCAGCGGGGCACCCGTAGAGACTGGCCTTCGCCGCCGGAAGGTCTACAGCGCATCGGACTTTAGGAAGTAGAAGGGACGCGACATGGAAGTAAACACGCGAAAAGTATGGCCGGTGGACTACCGGGGGGCGGTTGTAGGCGTTCCGATCATGTGCCCAAAGTGCGGGTGCAAGCGGGTGGGCGTGGTCCATGAGACGGACGTCAGGAGCGGGGTGAAGCGCCGCCTGCGGGAGTGCGGAAACTGCGGGAAGCGGTGGAGTGAATACCACGTTTTTGAGGACACGGCGGAGGCCGGGGGATGGAACATGCCGCCGACGTGCCGGTATTGCGGCGGGCTGGCCGCCACCCCGGTGGACAAATACGGGCGGGAGTCCGCGGACGGGAAGTATTGCTCCAAGGCGTGCGCGGATGCGGTACATGGATTCGACAACGCAATGGAAAGCGACGGGCGACACCGCCATGCCCCAGTTGAGTTTGACGCCATGCCAGCGCCGGATCATGCCGATGGGGCAGACGACGGCGCGTTGGAAAAGGTAAGGCTGGCCCTCGACGAAATGGACCGGGCCAGCGCGATTGACAAGCGGCTCCCCGACATTCTGCTGCGGATCAAGAACGGGGAAACGCAGGAGCAGGTGGCGAAACGGTGGGGGATGTCGCCGCCGAATGTCCGCGCATTGCTTAAGAAGTTTCGCGCAAGTAGCTGACGCGCAAAGACAAGCACGGTGCCAACCCCTGTTTCATTGCTGTTTTTGTGCCATAGGTAGAGAGGCGTCCCATCATCACCTCATACCGATTCACCTGGGCCATTAAGCTCGCGGATTAAACAACGGATGGACGAACGCCTCTCTGCTAATTATGGCAGAGACCGTCAACAAAGAGCCGGAAGAGGTCATTGAAGACCTCGTAAACCAGCCACGCAACGTCAGCACGGACGGCGGGAGCGTGACGAATATTAGCGTGCAGGACGCTATTGAGGCGGACAAGTACCTGCGGAAGAAGGCGGCAGGGTCCGTCAACTCTCGGGGAATGGGCGTTCGCCTTGGCATTCTGCGGGGGCCGGGTCACTTCTAATGGCCACCCAGCGCAAATCCGCCGCACCCCGCCGCAAGGCGGTCGCCCGCCGCGTGTTCGACGTGGACACCGCCGCCCGCAAGCGCATCGGGGTCAAGGCGTCATACGACAACGCCCGGTTCACAAACGAAAACGAGAAGCTGTGGCAGTTTGTTGATTCCCTTTCCGCCGCCGCCGCGAACACCCCGCAGGTCCGGCAGATCGTACGCAATCGCGCACGCTACGAAACGGCGAACAACTCCTACGCTGCGGGCATTGTTGAGACGCTTGCCAACGACACGGTTGGACCCGTTGTTCAGTTGCAGTTGGGCGACAGCGAGCGGGCGCAGGCGGTGGAGCGCGACTTCGAGCGGTGGGCCGCATCGGTTGGACTGTGGCAGAAGGTCCGCACAATGCGCCGCGCCAAGGCGGTTGACGGCGAAGCGTTCGCGCAGATGTTCACCAACCCGCTTGTTCCCGGCCCCGTCAAGCTGGACCTGCGCGTGGTGGAATGCGACCAGATTGAAAGCTGGTACGCCAACGTAACCCGCGAGGACGAAATCGACGGCATCCGGTTCGATCAGTACGGCAACCCCGCGCTGTACCGGATGTTGAAGTTCCACCCAGGCGACCACCGGGGGCTGTCGCAGTTGGCTGGCGACTGGATTCCCGCGAAGTTCATGCTCCACTACTTTCGCCCGACCCGCCCCGGACAGGTTCGCGGAATCTCCGAAATTCTCCCGGCCCTCGGGCTTTTCGGCCAGTTGCGCCGGTACACGGCGGCGGTCATCGAGGCGGCCCAGCGTGCGGCGGAAATCAGTGCTGTCATGCAGACCGACCTTCTGCCCGACCAGATCGCGGCGGAGTTGGCGGACCCGTTAACGACGATTGACATTGAACGCAACACCATCATGTCGCTGCCGGAGGGGTGGAAGCTGGCACAGTTGAAGTCGGAGCAGCCGACAACGACCTACGCCATGTTCAAGGCAGAAATCCTCAACGAAATCGCCCGCTCCATTAACATGCCGTACAACGTGGCGGCCTGCAATTCCAGCGGCTACAACTACGCGAGCGGGCGTCTGGACCACCAGACCTACGACCGCAGTATTGACGTGGAGCGGGGCGACCTGCGGATGGCGGTTCTTGACCGCATTCTTGCGTCGTGGATGGACGAATACGCGGCCCGCAAGGGGCTGACGGCGGACGACCGTGCGGAGTTCGCGGATCACGAATGGCACTTTGCCGGGCGCGGCCACGTTGACCCAAACAAGGAAGCGAACGCCGACAACGTTCGCTTTGTCAACGGCTCCCTGACAATGGCCGCCTACTACGCCAAGCAGGGCAAGGACTGGAAGCGCGAGAGTGCCCAGTTCATCCGCGAGCGCATTGCCGAAGAGTTGGAGTGGAACAAGGCCCGCGAGATCGCCGGGCTACCGCCCGCGCCGTACCCGAGGGGAATGCAACAGCAAAGTCCAGCGCCAGCCGACGCCGAACCCGAACAGCCCGAAGAAGGGGAAGAGCAATGAGCGAAGTCAAGACCATCGAAGCCGGACCCGAACGCAAGCCCATCCAGATGACTGGCGTTTGTTCCATCGAGGCCGCCGCCGCGCCGAAGGACGGCGAGGCCGCCGCGTTGCCAACAGTCAAGCTGGATGCCTACAACGGCGGCAAGATCGCGGTTGGGTGGTGGGGCGACATCGTTGTGGACCTTAAGGGCATGAAGGCGTCGGACGTGACGCCGATTCTCTACGGCCACTCCACCGGGAACATCGAAAGCATCATCGGCCAAACGTCCAAGGTCGAGATCGGTGACACGCTCAAGGCTGACGGCACAGTGATGAACACCGGGCGAACCGCCAAGCAGATGCTCGACCTGGCCCGCAACGGCTACCGCTTTCAGGTCAGCATGGGCGCGGACCCGATCCGCTACCGTGAGGTTGCCGAGGACGAAACCGTTGAAGTCAACGGCCAGAGCATCCAAGGCCCGTTCTCTCTGATTCTCGAAAGCGTTCTCAACGAAATTTCGATCTTGCCGCTAGGAGCGGACAAGTCAACGAGCGCGGCGATTGCCGCCGAACACAAACCCATAAACCAAAAGGAAACTCCAATGAGTGACCCCAAAGTGGATACCGCCGAAGCCATTCGCGCCAACGCGGTAGCCGAACAGAACCGCATTCTTGAGGTGCGGAAGTCGGCCGAGAGCCATCCCGAGATTGCGGCGAAGGCCGTGGCCGACGGTTGGACCAAGGCCCAGACCGAAGCCGCCGTCGCGCAAGCCGTGATCGCGGAGCAGAAAAAGGAAATCGAAGCCCTGAAGGTGCAAGCCGAGCGGCCCGCCGCCCCCTCCATCAAGGTGGGCAAGGAAGGCAAGCTGGACGCCGAGGCGATTGAATGCGCCACCGCGATCCGCGCCGGGCTCAAGGCTCCCGAAAAGGTCTACAGCGAAGAGACCATCGACGCCGCCAAGGGTGCCCGCATCCATTCGATGACGGATCTGGTTCGCGCCAGCCTCGCCGCCGAAGGCAAGAGCCTGGATGCCACCCGCCACGACACCCGCGAGTTCATTCGCGCCGCGTTTTCCACGCGCTCCATCGCCAACGTTCTGTCGAACGTCGCCAACAAGTTCATTCTTGAAGGCTACGGCGCGGTCGAGCAGGCGTGGCGTTCCGTGGCGAGCGTGCGTTCCGTGGTGGACTTCAAGGCCAACACCGGCGTGCGGCTGGTCATGTCGAACCTGCTCCAAGCCCTTTCGCCCAATGGCGAGATCAAGCACGGCGCGTTGAGCGACGAGACCCGCACCATCCAGGCCGACACCAAGGCGCTGATGCTGGCGATCACCCGCAAGGACATCATCAACGACGACCTCGGCGTCCTGTCTGACGTGCCGCGCAAGCTCGGCTTTGCCGCAGCCCGCACGTTCAACACGGACTTCTGGGCCGCGCTGGTGGCCGCGAATGCCGCGAACTTCCCGAGCAACAACAGCAACGGAAACTACATCAACGCCGCGCTCGGCCTTGCGGGTCTCCGCTCCGCCGTGCAGGCGTTCATGTCGCTGAAGGACAGCGACGGCAACCCCATCGGCGTGGATGCGTCGATGGTGCTGACCGGCCCCGCGCAGAGCGTGCTGGCCCGCGAGCTGTTCATCTCGACGAACCTGATCGGCGGCACGTCCAAGGACACCGCAGCCAATCCGTTCGCCGGACGCTACACGCCCGTTTCGACGAGCTACCTAACCGGAAATGCCTGGTACCTGGTGGCGAATCCGATGGGCCTGCCTCTCATGGAGGTTGCGTTCCTGAATGGACGCCAGGAGCCGGTTGTGGAATCCGCCGACGCGGACTTCAACACCCTCGGCGTGCAGATGCGCTGCGTCTACGACTACGGCGTGGCGTTCGCGGAGAAGAAGGCCGCCGTCTACTCGGCGGGTGGCTGATCGGAAACGGAGGGGCTGCCCTAACCCGGCAGCCTCGCCAAATCTATTAAACAAAAAGGAAACAACAACATGAGCGCAACGAAGAAATCCGAGGGGCTGCGGATCGACTACACCCCGTCCAGCGCGGTCGCCTCCGGCGACGTGGTGGTCATTGGCGACATCGTGGCTGTGGCCACGGAGCCGATTGCCGCGAACGTTTTGGGCGCGGTTGACGTCGAGGGTGTGTTCACCTTCCCGAAGGCCACGACCAGCGCGAGCGCGATCACGGCCGGTGCCAAGCTGTATTGGGACGCCAGCGGCGAGGTCGTTACTACCACCGCCGAGTCGAACAAGACGGTGGGCTACGCCGTCGCCGCCGCCGCAGCCGCCGCCGCGACGGTTGACGTCAAGCTGTCCCGCTAGGGATTGAGCCTATGGGGGGCGGGCGGCGGCATTGTATGGCCGCTTGCCCGCCCCTCCCTTGAGGCGGCGAGCCGTGAGCATTCCCAAAATCATCCACTTCTTCTGGACTGGTCCCGCAATGCCCGAATGGGCGGAGCGGAACATTCAGGAGTTCCGTCGGCTGAATCCCGACCACGAGATCAGGATTCACGGCGAGGAAGTGATTTTGCCGGAATACGGAGACGTCGCCGCACGCATTCGAGGCGCTGGCCGGGAATACATCGGCAAGCAAACCGCCGCCCCCAACCTGTCTGACCTTGGACGCTACTCCGCAATCGAGAGATTCGGCGGCTGGTATTTCGACACAGACATTTTTCCGTTTCGCCCCGTTGCAGAAATCGAGAGGGCGTGGTGCTTGGACGGATCAAAGCTGTTCCTTGCCCGCCAGCAAAACAAGGGAACAACCTACAATCACGGGGGCGAAGTCATTCGAGGCGACGTTGCCGCGGCGGTGTTGGGAATCGGAACTTGCCCGAAATCCAAAGTTGTCATGGCGACGTTGCGCGAAATGGTTTGCGCCACGACCTGCACCCACTTTGGAGCGTACGGCCCGATTGCCTGCTCCGACCTTGTAGCCGAAAGGCCGGACCTGGTTGAAGTCGCAAGCAAAGAGTGGTTTTTCGGCATTGGCCCGAACGTCGCATCCGACATCTACCGCCAAGCCATCCACGGGAACCTTGCCCCGGCCCGCCACTACTGCACGGACGGACAGACGCCCTACGCTATGCACCTGTGGGCGCACGGGTGGAGCCACAAGATCGACCTCACGCCACCTCCCAAACACCACGTTGCTCTGTGTGGGGCCGCCTTTGAAACCTACGGGAAGCCGAAAGAGATTGCAGCAAAGATTGAGGAATCATTGACAGCCGCAGGGTACTACGTCACCCGAGGCCAGCCTCCGCACGGGCACATGCCGAACGCCGTGGTTGTGTGGAACCACAAGGAACCGCAGGCCGCGGCGGCGATTGAATATGCCCAAAAGATTGGCGCACAGACGGCAATTCTTGAACTCGGTTTCTTAGACCGCATGGATCACGTTCAGGTGGATTCAGTTGGATTCTCCCACACAGCAAGCTGGCGGTCCTGCGTTCGCACCCGCCCACCTCTTTACGCGTTCTTCCGGCTATCCAGCGTTGCCCCAGTGCGCCAGCCCGTTCGCCACAAGCGCGACGGGTACGTGCTGGTTCTCGGGCAAGTGACCGGCGACAAGCAGCTCGACGAAAGCGAAATTCGCGGTATGCCGCCGCTCCAGCGCCATGTCCGCCGCGCAATTCCAGACGGTACGCCCGTGTTTTTCCGCCCACACCCTGCGGACAGGACGCAGCCCCACCCCCTGCACGAAAACCTGCCCCGGCTTCCGACTGACAGCTTTGAGGAATACAGCGAGTCGTGGAAGGGCAAGAGCCTGTCTGGTGCGCTACAGGGTGCCGCATTTGTCATCACGATCAATTCCACCGCGATCAACGAGGCACTGATTGCGGGTGTCCCCGTGCTCGCTTTTGGCCCCCATCTGTCCATCGAAGCGGGTGCCGCCAAGCAGGCAACGGTCGCCACGCTAGCCGATGACATCAAAGAGATGATGATGGGTTGGACTCCCGACCAGCGAAGCGTTGACAACTATCTAGCATGGCTTGCCGAAAAGCAGGTCCACGTCTCCGCGTTTGAAGACCCCGCCCGCACGGCGGCGATTCTGGGGCTGGCGCAATGATCGACGCCGCAAAGATTGTTTTTGATGGCGTGTGGAACTCCATGCCCCACCTGCGATGTGAGGCGAGGTTCGGGCGGCACGAGGTGTCAAAAGCCAAGATCAACCGCATCGAACTGCTTCGGGTCAACACCGAAGAGGGGGCGATGCTTTCCCCCGCGTCCCCCGTGCTTGAGTTCTACGTTGCCGACGCTCCGAAGCCCGATCTTGACCACGGAGGGATTGCGGCTGGCGACACCTGTGAAGTCAAGCAGGCGGGCGGAAGCGAGTGGAGTAAGTTCCGCGTGAGCGGCCCGCAACGCTTGGGCGAGTCGATTCTGCGCCTCACCCTCGAAGCGGAGTTCGCCTGATGCCCCTGGCCGCGTCAATCGAGTTTCCCCGCGCCGACGTGGACGCGCTGTTCCGGCAGATCGACCGGGCGCAGAAGGAGCTGGGCAAAAGCATGGCGCGTTCCGTGTCGTGGGCGGCGGAGTATGTCGCCCACAGCCTCGCGGCGGCAACGAAAGTCGCACCGAAACTCCGGCCCATCGTGGAAAACCCCGACAAGCGGTACAAGACTGACCACCGCCGTGCGCCGTTCGGGGTCATGCGCTACGGGCGGGACGGCGGGCAATACTTCAAGCCGATCTACAGGACCGGCGAGTACGGCATGATTCGGTTTTTCGACAAAAAGCAGGCGTCTTGGTTTAAGAGGTCAAAGGATTTCAGATCTCGCGATCACCGCGCAAAAGGCTCATGGATTCGGATTCCAAAGCAAGACGCCCTCGGGAACAAGTCTGATTACTCGATCCAAAAGGACCGCCGCCGCAAGATCGGCAGGCGCGGGCTTGCCAAGAAGGCATGGTCATGGGCGGCAGGCCGGGCGTACAGCGGCGGCATCGGGAACATCATGGGCGTGAGCGGTGCTGCGGACGTCCGCATCTACCGCGACAAGGACAATCCAGGCGTCAGAATCACTGACCATCTGCGGTACGCAACCGCCGCATTCAAGTCTCCCGGCGCGGTTGAAGGTGCGATTGGCAACGCCGCCCGCAAGCTGGAATACAACCTAACTCAGCAAATAGCCAAACGGATTGGCGCGAAATGAACACCGCCGCCGCAATCGAGATCGCCGTTG
>Ga0209718_1003160_pt1 | contig 15032 bp, 11 predicted proteins | sample AD_JPNAS1_MetaG_FD_184420 | JGI IMG/M metagenome (GOLD analysis project Ga0209718, IMG submission 184420) | Active sludge microbial communities of municipal wastewater-treating anaerobic digesters from Japan - AD_JPNAS1_MetaG (SPAdes) (version 2) | ecosystem: Engineered > Bioreactor > Anaerobic... | reverse complement strand
GACACGCTTCGTCTTAAGGAAATTCTTCTCCTCGGTGACGAGGATGAGCTTGTCACCTGGTTCAACACCTTTTTCTCCTCTCTCTTTTATATAAAGACGCCGCCGTTGAGCTATCTCAAAGGAATGTGCATCTATTTGCTCACGACGGTCCACAAACATCTTGGGGAAGATCTGGGCATCACGAAGTCGTACTTCGATCGGGTTGCTCCATTCAATGCAAGCACCGTAGTCTCCATTGATGATCTGTACAACGAGGTGCTGAACCATCTCGTCGTATTGAATAACAAGGTTATCGTTCAGGCGATCGCCGACAGCGATATCGTCATCCATCAGGCAAAGCAATATGTTGAAAATCATCTTACCGAAATAATCTCATCGACTGAAATCGCCGAAAAACTCAAGATGAGCCCGACCTACTTTTCCACCTATTTCAAAACCAAGACCGGGCAAACATTCCGTTCGTACGTAAACTCCCGTCGAAATGAATATGCAAAAAGCCTGCTTGCAAATATCACGATGAGCATTGAAGAGATTTCCGAACAATTGGGCTACACCGACTATCGTTCTTTCCATCGAATCTTCAAACGGATGAATTCGATCACTCCCAGTGAATATCGAAAACGCATCACCAAGAGATAAGCAATGAAAAAAATACGGTATTGGTATTCAAGTCTCCCGCTTTCCTCTAAAATAACGCTTTTAATGGCCCTCCTGATCACCCTGCTTGCCGGCTCTTTCTCCCTCTTTTCAATCTCTTTTTTCAATCAGGCATATTCCCATGAGACCGAGCAGATCGCCCGCCAGAGATTGGAACTTTTTGCCGAAAATCTTGATCGGGACCTGTTGGCGATCAACAACCAGATAATCGAAACATCAACGATGCCGCTCTTTGTGCGGACGATTCAACGGGCACTGGAAGTACCGAGCAAAGACCTCGAGACCTTGGTTAATTTTCAGCAATTCTTCAAACGAATCGCCGATTCAAGTCCACTCATCCACTCGGTTCATGTGATAACAAAAGATGACATCCTCTATTCGCCGTACGAGCAAACATCAAGAACTCTCGGAAATGACCTTAGCTACCCCTCTCTAAGCCACTTGCAAAAGGTCACGCTCCTGCCCGGCGGTCAAAACCCTTTCGCTCCAAGTCGGAAGAGCGTCCCCATTGTCGTCGCCTTGAACCTTCTCGGCACCTCATCATATCTGGAGCTTACAAGCAACCTTGCTGCTGACGTTTTTCTAATCATCCTCCTTGATGAACAAGCCCTTCTGGAGAAGATTAACTCACCCGGATCGGCATTTTTCTCTTACACAAACACGCTTTTATTCCAAGGAGTGCCACTCCTGCCCGAGGCTCCCGAGTCCGATTCCGCAATGATCCGCTTTGCCACCCCCACACAGATAAACGGTCTTGAATTAATGATGAGTATTGCCAAAAGATCATATAAACCATTGGTCGCGTTCATGATCATCATAACCATCATTACCGCTTTGTTGGTCACCGGCGGTGGCAGCGTGCTCATCTCAAGGATTTCCCGGCATATCACAAGTCCTTTTTCCGCTATGACAAAAATGGTGAAAGAGATGGAAACGGGTTCATACGAGTTTGACATCAAACCTCGTTATGCCGATGAAACCGGAACGCTTATCGAGGGCATGAACTCGATGTACCATACGATCATTCAGCAAATGCGGCAAATAAAAGAAGAGGAACAGCAAAAGTATCGATATCTTTCTCAAATGCTCACCGAGCAGATAAATCCGCATTTCATCTATAACACTCTTGAAATAATCAACATGGAAGTCATCAACGGACGCCAGGAAAATGCCAGCGACATGATTGCCACGTTTGCCGCTTTTTTACGCCACACCTTGAACCAAGGCGAGGACACCACGACACTGGCTCAAGAGCTGGAGCACTGCCGCAAATATCTGTCAATCATGAATACCCGCCTGGGCTTGCAGATTCTCATCTTTGACGATATCGCACCACACTTGGAACTCTTTGAGATTCCAAAATCAATCCTTCTTCCACTTGTCGAAAATGCGATTCGGCACGGCTTTGAAACGTCTTCCATGCAAGCTCAAACTGTTGAACACCCATCGATTACAATCACCGCAAAACAAAAAGAAGACCGATATTCGATCGGAGTCATCGATAACGGAACAAAAGGGATTGATATCGAGCAAGCGTACAAAGCCCTGAATGAAAAGAGCGCTCAGTCGGGACACATCGGCCTCAATAATGTTCTAAATCGCCTCAAACTCTATTTCGACGATGTTGAGGCTCATGTCTCATCCATTCCGGGCTATCGAAACGCGATCACCTTCACGTTCTCAATCGATCCAGATCGGGGTGCTCCAAGCGGTATCGCCGCTTTGGCTGAATGAGCGAACATAGAGGCTGCTGCCTGAATCAAGATCCAAAGACTCATGAATCTCAAGCATGCACTCACTGAGATCGATCTCTTCACTCAGGCGGAGAGCCGGTGAAACAAAGCCATGCGTGTAGAGGACGCTCGGCCCATGTTGAAGTTCATCGCTTTGAAGCAAAAGGTCATGCATGAACGTTTCACCGGCGACTTCGGCTTCTACATGCAGGATGATCGAGTACGGCCCATCCGTCTCCAGACCGAAGCCAAAGCCTTGAGTATTGTCGGTAGTCGCTGAGATATTTCCCGAGGTATTGCAGCTCATCGAAATCGAAACGCCATCAAAGCGCAGACTCGGTACCGCCAACGCCTCATCCGTCGGAACACTCAAGGGATCGACAACATATTCACCCTTGAAGCGCGGAACGGGATCGACGATCGCGGCTCCTTCGGCTCGAAGTGTTACCTTCCAGTGGGCGGATACGTCTCGCTGCCCCCAACCGAGTGAAAGATTGAAGCGCTTTGACGAACTCCTGGCCGGATTCGGACGGAACGTTTTCACTACCAGATTGTCAACAAGCAATTCCGCGTAGGCAAGCGCGGAGGGTGCAAGAATATAGGAATCAAACCTCATCGGCTTCCCCGTTGCCTTGACGACACTGCCGATCGGCCGGTCTTCCAGAAATGATGCAATCCGGATGGGGTCTCCGGTTAAGGCGATCGTTCGTTTCGCCAACAGACCATCCCAGATTCCATCTTGAGACTTCTCTTTCGCCCAGACACCCGCCCTCCCCGAGCCATATGCCCCGGGCGACGCATTGTGATGGTCCGTTGAACCGACGACTCCAAAGCGGAAGCCTCGGGCCAGACCGCCCTGCATCGTGTTTTCCCCGCAGACGGGCCCCATCGTATGCAAATATGCGGGGGTTGCATACCGGGATTCCGATGCGCCGTGCATCGACATGATTTCAACGATTGGACTGGCGGTTTCATTGAATCGATCCCAATTGATTCCGCGGTACCCCTTCTTATATCCGATATGGTGAGGCATGCAGATGATTCCGCTTTTTCTCGGGTCATTCGTCGCCAAGTACTCATCAAGACGGGTATCTATCCCTTCGGGGTCGGGCGGAAAGCCTTCATACAGGTCTTTTCGGATAATCGTGTAGTCTCCGAACTTGAAACTGTGGAACTCGTACGAAACGAAGGGAACAATTCCGCCGGATGCGCTCAAGCGCATCGCCTCAAGGTATTCTTCCCATACACCCCGAAGCTTGGCGAAACCTTCCTTGTGGTAATCAACAACCCTTTGGGGAATCGGTTGGGATCCATCTTCCATATCCGGCCAAGCGAAATGTCCGGTAACGGTAAAGAAATCCAATTGGCTTTGGGCAAAGGCGATCGCTTTTGACAGGCTGCCATGACCGTAGCTGATCGCACAGTGGTTGTGCAGATCACCGAGATACATCCGGTGTTCTTCAAGCCACTGCTTTTGTGCGGCGGAAACCGATGCGGCAAAGACCTGTTGTATTGTTTTCATGAGTTTGTTCCCTATTTATTGTATTTCCATGACAGATGAATCCGTTGTTTCTTGTTCTTGCTCGGCACATCAATTCGAAGGGCTTGGAAGCCCGGACAAAGGTTGAAAATTCGTTCCTCACCATACGGTAACTCAAATCCCGGTTTGCTCTCAAGCGTCACTGTCGCCTTATCTTTGGTTATGAGGACCTTTTCAGCAGTTGTTTCAATGGTCTCATCACTTCTGCTGATTATCGGGATAACAAGCTTTCCTGATTCTGAAGCGAAAACAATAGTTACTCGATCTTCCAGAAAACGGTATTCAAAGGTATAAAAAGAACCGTTTCCAAGTTCCTCCCCATTGCTGTTTCTCAATGTCCCCATAACCGTGCAGACATCCCCTTGATCATTCCACAGCACACCTACTGAAGTATCATAGATCGAGCTGTACGTTGTCTCATCCCGAGTCTCTTCTATTCGCAGTGCCAGACATTCGTGAATCACACCGTAGGGCACCTGCTGATTTTTACGCTCACGCAGAGTGTATTCGCCCATCGAAGCGGCAAGAATCACCCCGGTTTGGAATCCGTAAAGAAGTGACAGCGTCCCGCCGCTGACGTGTCCGCCAACCATGTAAGGCCAGTCATATGCGGTAATCGTGGCGTTATAGGTGGGCTTTACGGTTACCCATGTAGCCAGTTCCTTGAATTCCTTCAGCCCGACGTTCCGTTTACGGGGCAGCACCTCGAGTGTGCCGCTATCCCAATCGATCTGCTCGAGACGAGAATGCTTCAGGATTTTTGCGACCATTGAAATATGTTCGAAGGTGTGATGGACACACGCTTCCTGGCCCGCCTGATGATAGTGCGGTCCGCCGAGGAGAAGGTTGTTGACCGTAGCCTTTTGCAGGAGACTCACATGTCTTTGGACAAGGCTTCCATAACGGGAATCCCGCTCGGCCAAAGCCAGAAGAATCGGCAGCGACCCGTCACTGGTCCGGGAACCCCAGTACGTCCACTTGAAGTTGCGGGTCCCGAAACTGTTATCCCATCCTCCATCCTCCAAAAAGAACCAGAGGTGAGCAAGAATGCTCCGCATCGTAAGGTCGATCAGGTCTTCGTCATCGATGAGTTGAGCATAGCGAAGAACATTGGGCAGTGTTTCTTCGACGTTATAACCTATATCAACCGATCGGCACCCTCGATTACTGATCTTTGTTCGGGGTACTCCTTCACCGAACAGGAGATGATTCTCCGTCAGCACGGATGGCAGCAATTCAGCCAGTTCAGCCGCTCTTCGAGCATAGCGTTCATCGGCAAAAACAATGGAACACAAGTGCAGTGCAAGAGCATTCGAAAGTGGGTAATTGATATTGTTGTGCATGAGCGATTCAAACCCGTAAATGAATTCAGCAGCGGCTCTCAGGCGTACTGTCATCATCCGGGCAGCTTCCTCACCGAGAAGATTCGAGAAATCCAAAAGACAATCGGCCAAATTGATTGCCGCAAATACCGTGGTCCCGAGCCATGATGAATCGACATCATTGAGAAACGCCCCGTTGGGAAGCGAGAGCGTGTGATCGGCCCAGGTAAAGAGATCGATGGCCGCTTGACGGTATCTTGAATCGTTTTTCTCTTCGGCGATCAACAGAAAGGCGTACATCGCATCAAAGGAGCGGCCGTGCACGACGGTACATGCCGGACAAAGAAACGTACCGTTGAGTCGTTTGCTTTGTGAGTTTCTCACTTGGGTTTGCAGCAGTCCCTCTCCCCATTGGAACAAGAGCTCTTTCAAGTCGTTTTGAACACTCATATCCGTCTCTTACCAGTAGGGAGTCCATGCTCCGGCCTGACGAACCAATGCTTCAGCGTAAAAGTAGTCGCCCCAAAGATTGCACTCATCAATTCCGTGATTTTTGCAATCGTTGTATGGAGTCTTTTTCCCATATACCCCGTGCAGGAGCAATCCGTCCGACTCTTCTTGGGACGTAACACCGCAGTGGATGATGAGTGCCCTGCTCAGAATCGAGGCAAGCTTTTGATAGCGTACTGAAAGTTCCTCGTTGACGTATTGGGCCATTTCAAGGAGGCCGCAAACGACGATGGCAAGAGCTGAGGAGTCTCGTTCTTCGTCGCTTCCCTCTTCAAAAACAAAATCCCAATACGGAATGAGATCACCTTCCAGATGGGAGAGAAAGTACCCGAGAACACCTTCAAAGAGCGTAAGATAGTCGGAGTTTTTTGTGTAGCGATAGCTCAAAGCCAAGCCATACACTCCCCATGCCTGGCCTCTGGCCCATGCCGAATCGGCACTATAGCCTTGATGCGTCTCTCCCCGGTCGGGTTCTCCGGTCTCGGGATTGAAGTAAAACGTATGATACGCAGAATAATCGGGACGGAACAACACCTTAACCGAGGTATGAATGTGCGCTTCCGCTTTCACGCGGTAGATGGCTTTTCCGGTTGCTTCGCTCGCCCAGTAAAGCAATGGCAAATTCAAGAGGCAATCGATGATAAGCCGATAGTTTTCCTTATTCTCCAACGAACCCCATGCCTGGATGAACTGGCCCACTTCGTGGAAGCGACGGAGAAGTTGATCGGCTGCCAGCAATGCCGTTTCCTTGGCGAACTTGTCACCGGTGAGTTTATACGCGGCAACACACGAAAGTGAATAGAGAAATCCCAAGTCGTGAGTATCGGTTGCGATTCCATTGTCGATTCGTTCTCTGAAGCTTTTTACATGTGCTTCGGCAACCTGCCTGAAGAATTCATCTCCGCTGAGCTCATAGGCAAGCCACAACTGCCCGGTGTAGAACCCGTTGGTCCATTGATTGTTTTCTGCAGGTGTATAGAAGTTGTTGGTACTGAAGATATGTTTAAAGCCTTCCTTGAACCGATCGATGCTGAAGCGACTCTGCGTAACGATCAAATCAAGAGCTTCCTTCAATTCATCTTTCTTCAATGGCTCATACGCATCCAACATTTCAATGTTCATCGACTTTGCTCCTTCTTTCGATCTTCACATGGGTTCTATACGTTTGAACTCCCGCATTGATCCTGTATTCAATTGCCGGTATCTTTGTTTTCTTATGCAATACATTGGTGTTTGGATCCGCATCGATTACATAGGGGGTTCCATTCCCCTCAACTCGGCACATAAGCGTCCCGTCATTCATTTCGATCCATCCCGCTCCCTTGGAGAGATTGAAGACCCGCCCATGCTGATTGATCGCAAAACCGGCATCGTAGGCAAAACAGGAGCGATCACTTGTGATGTGATGGGTCCGTATATGACCCGTATCGATGATTTGAATGATGGTTCGTACTTCAATCCCTTGAAGAGGCGACCAAACCGCCGATGTTCCCGATGAGGTCAAGGATGATTCCTTGCAACGCCTTCGGACATAGACCCGATCATCAACGATAAAACTCAACATGCTGTCAGGCGCATTCTCTTTAAGGTTTTCCGATGAGTGGGCGACGGAAAAACCAAACGCCGTACTGTACGCAAATTTCGCATATTTTTCGACGAAGTGTCCCAACACGTTTCGGTTGTAGATTGCCAATGGGAACGCCGTCGCATCCCATCCGCGATGGCTGATGACCATATCTCCGTCAGGACACACTCGAACCGGATCAAGCATGGGCTGGGAAGCTTCCTCCACCTTCCATATCGGATGTTCGGATGGAAAGCGGAGGATGTTGAATACCTTAAGAGCCCAATACGGGCTTCCCGGAGCGTTATATTTTTCCGCCATCGCCATGTTTGGATAGGCGTATCCGACCGAAAGCGTCTTGTCCCCCTCAAAGATCTCCTGATTCATCCAAAAACGGAGATTCCTCCCGATGACTCCCTTTGCAAGTGCGGGATCAAGATGGTCCAATGCGGCGGAAAAGAAAGCGCTTTGCGCGAAACGATACGTCAATGATCGGCCATACGGTAGTGCCCGACCTTCTCGATCAAACCAATAAATAAAATCATTTGCAAAGAGTTTGGCCCATTCAACAAACTGTCTGCTTCGTTTTGGATCGCTCTCTTGGGCGAACTGAGCGTAAAGCAACCCATAAAAATGCAAAGCAAAGGGGCCGTAGTAATCTTTTTGATTTGCCTGACCATCGACATACCAGCCGCTGCCGACATGCCACGACTCAATGTGCGTCAAATCCGATTCAAGCAAGCCGGCATCATGCGCTTTACCCACCCGGGCGAGAGCAAGGTTTACAAGAACTCGAAAAAAGCGCCAATTATTATCTGAAAACGTATGGTCGTTGATTTGCCTCAACCAAGCAACGAAACGATCTTGTTCGACTACACTCAGCGGTTCCCAGAGGACATGCTTTGCAGCGAGAAGCCCATAGGCAAGCGGCGCCATCTCGACGAACCGTTGGTCATGATCCGTGCAATCTCCCCAATATTCGGGGTGTTCGGGGTTTGTTCCATTGGCAATCCCCGTTTGATATATTTCTTCCCACTCCGGATGGCTGCCGCCCCCCGCCCAAAACGGGACAAGACCCCATAAAGGCCGCGCAAACGCCTCCATCTCCTGAACGGAAGGACTGTATGTTGCCCCTGAACCCTGTAGTCGGATTCGGGCTTTCCCTTCCGTCATCTTCAGCTTCAAAGGTTCAAGAAGGCTTGCCAAGAGTTGTTGATAGTCGTTTCGGTCGGTTAATCTCATCATCTATTTTGCCGGAATCGAGGCATAGTTTGCCCGGAATTGCTCAAGATTAAGCGGCTGCAAAGAAAGTTCATCACCTGTCCGCTTCATATGCTCATTCAACAAGGAGAATAATTCTTCAACGCGGTCATCTTCAGCAGCCGTAAAAATGAGATTATTCATCTCCTGTGGATCGGAACCTACGTTGTACAGCTCATAATAGTTTTCTGCTCCGAAGCAGTCAACAATCAGTTTGTAGCGATCTTTTACAACACATCGTTGAAAGTTCGAATAGGAACCGTTTCCGTCGTATTGGATAAAGACCGCTCGCGAGTCGGGAGTCCCTCCTCGTATTGCGCTCAGCAACGATCGACCATCGAATGATTGACGGGCGGCCAGGCCAAGATAATCGCACAGCGTGGGCAGGACATCGATGTTGCTCACTTCATCCAAAACCGTGCGAGGAGTGATATTCTCATGGCTCGGAAATTTGAAGGAAAGAGGAATTCTTACCGACTCCTCATACATGCACATCTTCTGAAAGAGCGCATGCGAGCCAAGCATTTCGCCGTGGTCGCTTGTGAAGATGATCAAGGCATCGTCGTAAAGCCCCTGCTCTTTCAATTCGTCAAGAATCCTGGCCACCATTGCATCCAGCAACGAAACAAGACCAAGATAGACCCGCCACGTTTCCCTCCAATGCTCTCTATCATATCGGGTGCCGATAACGCCGGTCAGATTATACATCTGCAAGGGAGATTGATAAGGATAGTAGGTTCTGACGTTCTCAGGAAGTTGAACCTCATTCTTATCGACTTTGCTGTAGTAAGGCTCGGGAATTTCAAAAGGCGGATGAGGAGCAACGAATGTTGTGTTTAACAAAAGGGGTTTGTCGCCTGTTCGCTCAGCGAGGCCCTCGAGGGCTTTCCGCATGAAATAATGATCGAAATAAAAGAACTCACCGCCCTCATATCGACCGCTCTCAGCGTTTGAATACATGCTTACTTTCGTGAATTCACCGCTCACCAGCTCAGGCACTCGTGTACGAAAACGCGCTCCTCCGGGGGCTGACACGCCTGTTTCAGCCAGAAATGTTTTGTAGGTTTGCTCGGTGGAATAAAAGCGTGTTTTGGAATCGATTCGATCTTCCAGCTTGCCGCCCTCCGTATAGAGATGCTGCTTCCCGCTGTGAATGCTTTCCCACTCCTCTTCCATCAGCGTATACAGCGAGTCGATTCCTTTTTTCACATCGCCCCGAGCGGCATCACGCTGTTCCCAAGGGTTGATTTTTGAACCGGAACGGTTTGGAACCATACCGGTATAAAAGGAACCCCTCGAAGGAACGCACAGCGGCGAAGAACAGTATGCATGTTCGAATATCACACTCTCCGAGCGCAGCGAATCGATTGCCGGAGTGTATCCTTTTCCAAGAACATCAAAGCGGAGCTGATCCGCCATGATGACGACAAGATGTGGTTTCAATTCTCTCTCCAAAGAGTGTTGGAAGCACACGGGCATGTGTGCCTCCAACACGGTGGTGGTTGCTTTTATTCTCCCAGGTAGCGCTGATAGGCATCGCTATAGTACTTGATGTACTCGTCGACGCGCATATCTTTCAGCTTCTTCTGGAATGCATCCCACTCGCGGTCTACACCGCCGCTGACGATCCAGCTGGCGTACTTCTGTGTTACATATGATTCAATATCCGTCTGCAACTCGGCAATCTTCTCGATTTCATCCTCGGTGAAGAAGAGATTCGGATACATATTGCTTGAAGGAACATTGTACGGCTTGTAGAACGCATCAAGTTCACGGCGTTCGACCAGGTTCGCATTGAGATTCAGGCGCTTGATCGTGTCTTCCATCAACGCAAACGTTCCATCGTTACCGGGACTGTAGTCATGAATCATGGTGTCCAATACCATTCCCTGAGGTAATTTCATATGTTGGAAGCGGCCATCCGCGATCTCTTCGAGAGTCCGGCCGATCAGGCCTTGACAGATTTCAAGTGAAGTTACCCCTTCATAGGATTGATCGATCCACCGAATCAGGACTTCCGGGTTTTTGGCTTTGTTGGTGATCGCAAACGACCCCTTCGAAAGCAGTTTCGCCTCAACGGTTCTCCAGAGGCGTTCGCCATTGACGTTGATGAGCGGAGCCATCACCACATAGTTTTCTTTGTTTTTAGCCGCTGTCGCACTGCGGCTCCAGCCAAGCCACATTCCGACGATGTCACCGGGATCTTGGATCTTGGCCACATAGACGTTCGCATTATGGGTGAATACTTCCTTGTCGATCAACCCTTTCTGGTAGAGAGAGCTGAACCAGCGAATTGCATCGCGATACGGTTCGGTGGTCGGGGTGTAGATGACCTTGCCGGAATCGTCGACGATGAAGTGCTGGATGTCATCCAATTGGCCAAAGGTTCCGAAGAGAGATTGAAGACCTTGCTGCCGGTTGCGCGGATCATTGGCATTCATTCGGAAGGTAAAGGGAATCTCATCATTGGGGTCACCATTGCCGTTGGCATCATAATCCTTAAACGCCTGCAGAACCGCTTCAAACTCCTCCGTCGTATTCGGAATCTCAAGCCCCAAGTTCTTCAACCAATTCTTGTTGATGAACAAGTGGTCATGGGTGGTCGGGTTCAATTCGTTGATCGTGGGCAGGGAATAGATGTTTCCATCCGGGGCGGTAATCTGTTGGCGATAGTGCGGTTTGGCATCAAATATTGCTTTCAGGTTTGGCGCATATTCATCGATCAAATCATTGAGCGGAATCAACAGCCCCTCGGAACCATATCGGATGATATCAATATCGGTAAGGATGTCTTGGCCATAAAACGCATCCGGCAGGATGTTCGATGCAAAAAGCAAGCTCTTCTTCTCCGTCCAACCGTCTTCCGGCGACATATTCCAATCAATCAGCACATTCGTCTTCGCCTCGAGCTTTTGGAAGTACTCAAGATTTTTGAAGTTCTTGTTCTTTCTCGTGTTGGCGGCAAGCTCATACGTGATCGGCTCATCAACAATGGGAAGACCGGTCTTGTTCACGGTGACCTTTGACGTCGGTTCACTTGGACTTTCCGTTTTTCCCCCGCTGAAGGCAGGTATCACTGCGATTGCCATGATTGCGGTCAGAACCAGTATCGTTCTCATAAAGCGATTCTTCATACTTTTTCTCCTTTTTATGTCTATTATCCCTTTACCGCGCCGCCTAAGGCAAATTTGGTAAAGTGTTTTTGCAGGAAAGGATAGACAACCAACACCGGGAGTGTGGAGACAATAATGACTCCATATTTGATCAGCTCGGCCGCCTTTTGCTGCTCAATGATCGAGTCCACATCACCAAGTCCCGACGCCTGCATTTGAAGCAGGATGGCTCGCAGGACGAGTTGAAGAGGATAATACTTTTCATCGCGAAGATAGATGAGCCCGTTCATGAATTCATTCCAATGGGCGACACCATAGTAGAGAATCAACACGATCATGATCGTCTGGGAAAGAGGCAGAATAATGCTCCAGAAATATCGGATGTGACTATATCCATCCAAAGAGGCCGCTTCATACAGCTCTTCAGGAATGTTATTTCGGATGAAGTTCATCGCAATGATCAAATTGAATACATTTATCGCGTAAGCGACCAATAAATCCCTCTCCAGTTCAAGGTTGAAACTCGATAGGCTTCTCTTGGAGGCCAAGAATGCAGATCAACCTTGAAAACTATTCGTTTTTCATTAAACCAGATCCCTGTGACATGCGGAAAGGAGCTCGGACCCTGGCTTATATCGTCCAGGATGAGATGGGCTTGAAACCCTTTGATAAGTCGGTGTTCGTCTTCTGCGGAAAGAGTAAGCGAATCATCAAGGCGATCGTCTGGGATGAGAACGGATGGATCGAGATCATCAAACGCCTGGAAAGCCCGGGCACCTTCCGGTGGCCGGAGAGTGAACAGGAAGCATTGTCAGTGAGTGCCGATGAATTATTGGCAACCCTCAAGGGTCATGATATCTGGAGAAGATTCCCTGTTTTGAACCCTCGCCTTGTTGGCTGAATGATGTCCTCTAACGCTAATAATGTCAGTATTTTATTGACATTAATGCTGTTTTAGGCTATCATTAAGTCATGCAGCAGAAGAGAATAACCAGGGATGATCTGCTTGGGAAAAGCCAAGAAACGCTTGTTGATTTAATCATCAACCTTACCTCCATCATCCATCAGAAAGATGAAGAGATTCGCCAAAAGGATGAAGAGAATAAAAGACTGAAAGAGGCAAGGCGTCTTCAATTGGCAACGCAGTATGTTCCTTCCACCGAACAGATGGGATATCTGTTTGAAGAGCTTGAACTGCTTGATGAGGTTCTTAAAACTGAAGTCGAAGAGACCCTCAAAGTCGAAGTAAGTGCTCATGTCAGGGAAGTGAGAAAGCGCTCCAATGCATGCACCGCTCCCTCTGATACTCCAGTCGTCGATGTATATCATGAAAAAGATGCTCCACCTACTCTTGTCAAAGATGAAATCACCTATGACCGTGTTGAAGACAAGATCATCGACAAGCTTGCCATCATCCCCCGCCGCTATGTGGTGGAAAGAAACCATTATCCTCAATACCGGGCTCGTGATGTCGAAGCTCCCAAACTGATTATCGGTCTTGGAGGGGCTGCGAACATCGGAGGTTCTCCAAGCCTGGTAGCCAATACGATCGTAAGCAAGTTCGATGACCACCTTCCTTTGTATCGCCAGGAAGAGATCTTCAAGAGAGAAGGAATCTTTCTGACCAGGCAGAAGCTTGCAAACTGGGTCATCACCTACTATGAGCATCTGCTTCCCTTCGCTTCCTTCTTCAAACGTCAATTGTATGAGTCCAATCTCATCAGCAAGGATGAAACAAGCGTTCAGGTGTTGAATGTGAAAGGCCCTGACGGAAAGCCCAGCAAGAACGGCTTCATGTATATCACCGTAGGAGAGACGTATGACCCGGATACAAGAAGCACCAGGACATTGGTGAATCTTGATTACATCCAAGGTCGTTCCCGGGATGTCTTGTTTGAAGACATCAACACGTACAAGTACGATGGCTATCTGATGAGTGATGGATTGGCAGGGTATCTTGCATATCCGAAAGAGAAGCACGGAGTATGCTGGGTTCATGCGGTCAGGAAGTTCAAGACGATTCTCAAGGAGAACCCCAAGAACCTTCAGGCTGCCAAGGTTGTAGCTTTGGTATCCAAGCTCTTTACCATCGAACAGGAATTGAGGACTTGTCTTCATGAAGGGTCTCTTGACCCACAGGGGTTTCTTACTCTCAGAAGAGAGAAGAGCCAAAGCATCATCGATTCGGTCTATGAAGAAGTGGATGGCTTCAGATCCGACTTCACTCCCAACGGTGCCATGGGTAAAGCGATCTCCTATCTGGACACCTATAAGCCGTACCTGAACGTATACCTCGATGTCTTGGAAGCCACACCGAGTACGAACAACTGTGAACGGATCGCCAAGGCGTTTGCGACGGGAAGGAAGAACTGGCTGTTCAGTGAGACGGTGGATGGTGCTGATGCATCGGCCTTCTTCTATTCCCTGGTAGAGACAGCCAAGTTCTCCAAGATCGATCCCCTTGATTATGTGGAAGCGATCTGCACCTATGGGATCTATGCAAAGAGTGAAGATGATTGGATGAGTCTGCTTCCGGATCGGATCGACCTGAGTGCCCTGTATGAAAGAAGAGCGAACTTGGCCTGTGCCAAAGCCGACCCTACCCGGGAAAAGCCCTATCACTTTGTCGGGCATACTAAATAACGGAAGCTTGCTTCACAGCTTTCAGAACCGTTACCAGATCTTCTTCGGAAGACACGTTGATTCGAGCTTCAAAGAATTCAACGCTGAAGTGACTACCCATAACCGGTGATTGCCCCTTTGGCTTCCCGATTGGAACCAATGACCGATTTGATGATTTCCTTCTCCCTCTAGCCGGTATTCCGGCTTCAGTAGCGTGCTTTTTAATCCATTGATAAAACAATCCTCTGGAAACCCCAATCCCTGCAATGTATGCCTTGTATGTACCGCTACCGGAACGAACGAATTCATAGCCGTCCTTCAGATACTGAAGCTTCTGTTCGTGGGTATATGTTCTGAGCATTTGTCTCCTCCCAATGATACAGATCCATGATATCTGGAAGAGGGATGGTCAGAAATGGGGATTTATTGATCGCTTACTTTATCGCCGGTAGAAGGAGCATTACAAATCGGGTGTTGTACACATTCAGCTGATGCATCCACAAGAAGGTCGGAATCATGCCGCCTTTGAAGTACATGGTGAACATCACAAAGAAGAGAATGGCATTGCGGGCGAAGAAATTTCCGCGGCTCAGCGGATAGGCGATCATCATCGTCAAAGAAACATTGATGAGGGTTCCGACAACTGTATAGAAGATCGTGTTTCCGTAGGCGTTCCAGATTTTCGTATTCTCAAAAATCCGCTGATATCCC
>Ga0209718_1003142_pt1 | contig 15088 bp, 11 predicted proteins | sample AD_JPNAS1_MetaG_FD_184420 | JGI IMG/M metagenome (GOLD analysis project Ga0209718, IMG submission 184420) | Active sludge microbial communities of municipal wastewater-treating anaerobic digesters from Japan - AD_JPNAS1_MetaG (SPAdes) (version 2) | ecosystem: Engineered > Bioreactor > Anaerobic... | reverse complement strand
GCGGCCAAGAGCATCCCCGTCTTGAAAGCGATGCTGGCCGAGCCGGACGAGGAGCTCAGCAACCGGGCGAAGCTCGGCCTGCTTCGGGTCGACCCCGAAGCCTTGGCCGCCGTCCCCGACCGGCATGACGACCGGTCCTCCGGCCGGCGTTCGGAACGAAAGCCGAGGATATTCCACATCGAGATCCTGGAGGCGCCGGGCGAGAAAGCCGTGCTGTCGCTCAACCTCCCCTTCGCCCTGGCCGATCTGGCCCTTTCCGGAATATCGATGTCCGATCGGGCCCTGCTCAAAGAGAGAGGATACGACATCGACCGGATCATCCGGGATCTCCAAACGGAGGGAACCATTCTCGAAATCAGGGATGAGAAAGAAGGAAAAATCATTAAAATCTGGATCGATTGATCCGAAGGAGTCCTCATGAACGTCAAGAAAAACCCTCTGATCGCCCTGGCCGCGATCGCGGTTTTTATCGCCGGCGCGATCCCGGCCGCCGCGTCCTCCAGCGAAGATTGGCGGATCATCAAGAAAGCGGCCCATAAAGGCAAGTCCTGTTCCCGGGTCGTCCGCGGGAAAGCCCGGCGGTTGCGGATCGTCGTCATGGAGGCGAGGGGGAAGGACGAGTCCCTCCGGATCACCCTCCCGTTCGGTTTCGTCGAGGATCTCGTCCGCTTAGCCTCGGTCCGGCACGTCCGGCGGTGCGATCTCAAGCGTGATGTCGATTTCGATCGGGACTTCGATTTCGAAAGAGTCCTGGCTCGGCTGAAAAGGGCGGGTCCGGGATCCTTGCTTGAAGTGCGCGACGGGGATTCGATCGTGAAAGTCCGGCTCGAATAAACGCCGCTATTTCGGCGGCGCGAGGCGGGAGAGGAGGGATTCCTCTCCCGCTTTTTTTTCCCCTTTCGTTCGGGCGGCGGCCGCGGATGCAATCTTCCGGCCGATCGTTTACAATGTCCCGGGTGTTTTTCCCCCCCGGAGGGAGGAATGACCCCGAGGTAGAGACATGATAGAAATCGACGACCACCTGTCCATGGAGGATTTCCTCCGGGTGATCCGCGACCGCGAACCCGTCGACTTGAGCGTCTGGGCCAAGGAGCGGTTGAAAAAAGGCCGGGCCGCGGTGGAAAAAATCTTGCGCGGCGGCGAGGCCGTCTACGGCGTCAACACCGGCTTCGGCAAGTTCCAGAACACCCGCATCGAACCGGACAAGGTTCGGGAGCTCCAGCGGAACCTGATCCTCTCCCACGCCATCGGCGTCGGAGGACCTTTTCCGGCGGACGTCGTCCGCGGCATCCTCCTCCTCCGGGCCCAGAGCTTGGCCCGCGGCCGGAGCGGCGTCCGCGAGCAGGTCGTCCAGCGGCTTCTCGATTTCCTCAACCGCGAGCTCCACCCGATCATCCCCTCCCAAGGTTCGGTCGGGGCGAGCGGCGATCTTGCCCCCCTGGCCCACATGGCCCTGGCCTTGATCGGCGAGGGGGAGGTCGAATATGAAGGAACCGTTTGGCCGGCGGCCGACGCCCTGGACTCGGCCGGGCTCGAGCCCCTCGAGCTCGAGGCCAAGGAGGGGCTGGCCCTCATCAACGGAACCCAGGTCATGTGCAGCGTCCTGGCCCTTTTGATCGAGGACGCCCGGATCCTTCTCACGACGGCCGATATCGCCGCGGCCATGAGCGTGGAAGCCCTCAAGGGCAGCCCTTCGCCGTTCGACGAGCGAATCACCGGCCTCCGGCCTCATCCCGGAGCCGTCGAGACCGCGGAAAACCTCCGGCGGCTTCTCGCCGGCTCGGAGATCCGCGAATCCCACGCCGATTGCTCCAAGGTCCAGGACGCCTACTCGCTCCGGGCCGTGCCCCAGGTCCATGGAGCCAGCCGGGACGCCCTCCGGCATGTGGCCGGCGTCGTCGAGATCGAGATGAACGCGGTCACCGACAACCCGCTCATCTTCGCCGAGGACGGCCGGGTCATTTCCGGAGGGAATTTTCACGGCCAGCCGCTGGCCCTGGCCGGCGATTACGCCGGCATCGCCCTGGCCGAGCTGGCCAATATCTCCGAGCGCCGGATCGAGCAAATGCTCAATCCCGCGCTTTCCGGCCTTCCGGCTTTCCTGGCCGAACAGGGGGGCCTCCACAGCGGACTGATGATCTCCCAATACACGGCCGCCAGCCTCGTCTCGGAAAACAAGGTCCTGGCCCATCCGGCCAGCGTGGACAGCATCCCGACCAGCGCCAACCAGGAAGACCATGTTTCCATGGGAACCATCGCCTGCCGCAAGGCCCGCCGGATTTTCGAGAATGTCCTCTGGGTCCTGACCATCGAGATCGTCTCAGCGGCCCAAGCCTTGGACTTCCACGCTCCCTTGAAGCCGGGAAAGGGAATCGCCGCGGTCCACGCCGCGATCAGGAAAACCATGCCCCACTTGGCCCGGGACCGGTACCTCAAGCCCGACCTCGAAAAAATCAGGGAATCGGTCCGCAACGGAGAGCTGGTCCGGATCGCCCGGGAAGCCGCCGGGCCGCTTCACTGATCCCGGATTCCGGCGTTCCGCCGGCGACTGTTGAAAAGCGAATCGCCGTTTGCATTTAAAACGAATCTTGGGGACCGGTTGTCTTAAAGAAGGAGAGCTGAGGAGATCCGCGCTCGAGGCTGGGGACCGGAGGGATTCCCGCCTCCGGATCATCCGCTTCATCAGGTCGCTGGAAAAACAGCCGAGGTGCGTTTCAGGGAGCCTTCCCGCCGGAGGACGATCGTCCGGGCGTTCAGATTATATTGATCGTCGACGACTTGCCGGACGCTTGTCTTGACTTTGAGTGATCCGGCTTTTATCTTCAAATTAACGAGGGAATGATCCAGTTGAAAGAAAAGCCGGCCAGGGTTTGAGGTTTCTCTCAGCGGAGGGGAGGAGAAATGCCTTTTTCGACAACCGGCGATAACCGGCGGGCGTTAGGCCGGACGGCCGCCGGGTTGTTAATCGCCGGCCTGATTTTATTCGCCTCGTGCTATTTTCCCAGCAAGCACGTCGAATCGGTGACTCCGGACAGGATTTTGCGGGGAACGCCTTTCACCTCTCCGGTCAAGGTCTTCCTCCAGGACGGGTCGATCATTCTCTTCCCGTCGGGATTCACGGCCGGCGAGTCCGCGATCCAAGGCCAAGGCCGGCGGTTCGTTCCGGGGGGGCCGTCGGCCCCCGACCTTGAGCTTGTCGAAATCCCCTTGGACCGCGTCGCGGCCATGACCTACTATGATGAAAGAATGTCGCCGGGGGAAACCATCGGCTCGGTCATCCTGGACGTTTCGGCCGTTCCCCTCGTTTTCTTCTCCGTTTATTGCTTGTCTTGTCCCAAGTGCTGTTTCGGGTCGTGTCCGACCGTTTATACGGAGGACGGCGGCGAATTCAAGCTCGCCGCCGAGCTGTTTTCCTTCAGCGTCGGGCGTCTTGCGGAATCCGACGACTTGGATTTCCTGGCCGGCTCGGCCGGTCCCCCGGGACGGCCCTTTGAAATGCGCCTTACCAACGAGGCCCTCGAGTCCCACCGGATCAATTGGCTTCAACCTCTGGCCGTCGTCCATCCCCGGGGGGCCCGGATTTTTCCGGATTCGAACAACCGGCTGGTGCTCTTCCGCAGGTTTCTTCCGCCCCTCGAGGCCCGAAACAGCTTGGACGAGGACGTCCTCCCGGCGGTCGCCGAAACCGATGATCGCGCCTACCGCAGCCCTCAATCCCTCGTCGAGCGCCTGAAGGAAGGACCCTTCTTCGACCATCTGGACCTGAAATTGAAAATCCCCCCGGGGGCGTCCTCCGTGAAGCTCCTCCTCCGTCTGCGGAACACGCTTTTAAGCACTCTCCTGTTCTATGATTTGGTCTTGGGATCGCAGGGGTTGGACGCTCTCGCCTGGATCCAGCGGATGAACGAAGATCCGTCTTACGCCGGGCGGTTTTGGTTCCTCTTTCGCGTCTTTTCCGGCGTCCGGGTCAAGATCCTGACGGATTCGGGCTGGCGGCCGGCCGGTCGCATTCTCGATCCCGGGCCCCTCGCCTTCAAACGCCTCGCCTTGAGCGTCCCCGCGTCCGGGCGGGAGGACCTGGATCTCCGGCTGGAATTCGTCCCGGACAATTTCCTGATCGACTCCGTCAGCTACGATTACGGGGAAGGCCCGGCCGAGGAACCGGCCGTCATTCCCCTCGAATTCGACGACATCCGGGACATGGACGGCCGGCCGAGGCCCGACGTCCGGGCGCTCGTCGCCGGCAAAGACGATCGTTATCTGGAAACGGAACCGGGCCAGGCCTATCGTTTCTTCTTCGATCCGCCGAGGGCTTGCTCGGAGGAGGAGCAAATCTCTGTTTTCATCGCCTCCCGCGGCTTCTACAACGAGTGGCTCCGGGGAATGTGGCTGAAACCGCCGGCCGGCTCGGATTACCGGTTTGACCTCGGCGACGTTCCGGGAACCCTCCGCCGGCTGGCCGAAAGCTGGCTGGAGTCAAAGTCTTTTCTCGAGGAAAGGTTTTTCCAAACCCGGATCCCGATCAGGGGCGGACGATGATCAGGCTCCGGTGGTTGGGAGGTCCGGCGTTCCTTCTCCTGGCGGCCTCATGCGCCGTTCCGCTGGCGATATACGAGAAGAACTATGATATTCTCAGCCCGGCCGGCGAGCGGATCGAGATAAAGGACAAGGGGGGCGGAACGACGGCGGGGGAGTTTCTCTTCGCCGACGAGGACGCGGTTTTCCTCCTGGCCGAGGCGGCGGGGGATCATCCGCCGACGGTCGTCGCCAAGCCTTTTAAATCGATTCGTAGCCTGAAGATCAAGGGCATCAAGAACAACAAATGGCCGTCTTTTGTTCTGCTTTTTCAAGCCTTGCCGGCCGTCCTGCTCGGCGCGACTTATATGGCGGAAATGGACCACCCCGGCGGGGGGATCCTCCTGACCGTTCTTACGGCGGTTCCAGCGGCCGTGACGGCCTTGTTTCTTGGGACGGGGCCTCCCGCGGTCTCCCTTGGAAAGGGCGGCGTCGACAGGGAAAAAATGAGGGGTTTTTTGAAATACGCCCGGTATCCCTTCGTCCCGGACGCCGTCCTCAAGCAAAAGATCCTCGACGGCCTCAAGCCCGCCGGCGGCCCGAAGACCGCCGCGTCCCCCTGAACCCCGTCCCGGCCGCCGCCCGCCCGCGTTGTGCTATAATGATCCTCTTCATTTTCGCGCGTTCACGAGGATCGTCCATGGAACTCAAACTGACCAAATCGCAATATGAAACCCTGATGATGCTGGTTTACCTCGGCAACACGGTGGTCAACGGATTCCGGGAAAAAAACCCGGTGATGGAAACCGACCACCTGGAGAACTACGTCTACGCCAAGGCGGCGGATTTCGGCCTGGGCAAGCTCACGATTTACGACGAGGAGCTCGACGCGTTTTATCCGTCGGCCGAGACCGAGGACTCCTGGCTGAAAATCCACGACGATTACATCAACGACCTGTTCTGGGACGAGCTCATGCACCGCCTGGCCGAGCGGGACTTGGAAAACCGGTACGGCCGGGACGCCGTCGAAGCGATGCCGCCGGAGGAGCGGGGCCGCCTGGAGCGGGAGCTGATGGACAAGCTTTACGCCGAATTCCACCAGAACGGCTTGAACAACCTCATCCTCTACCGGCCGTCTTAAGGCCCGCTCCCGGCCGTCGCCGGGGGAAAGAGCCGTCAGGCGCCGGCCGGAGCGTCCTTCTTCAAGGCCCGCTTGAGCCAGGCATTGTAGATCCCCAGCCCGACGAACGAGCAGATCCCCACGCCGCCGACGATCAGCCAAAGCGTCGCGATCTTCGCCGGCCCGCCGGCGTTCCGCGGGTCGAGAATCAGCTTCTGGAACAGGGCTCCGCCGACCGGTCCTCCGACGATGCTGCCCAGGGCGACCGGCAGGTTGGCGTAGCCGAGGTAGAGACCCTCCTGGCCTTTGGGGGCGAGGGCGCCCAAGTATTCATAAATCCGCGGGGAGGCGAACATTTCGCCGGTGGCCATCGAGGCGATGGAGACGATCATGAAAATCCCGGCCGCCGGGACGGCCAAGCCGAGCAGGTCGATTTTTTGGGTCACGTCCGACCAGAGCAGGGTCGGCAGGACGTTGACGGCCATGCCGACGGTCGTCACGGCCACTCCGAACATGATCGACCGGATCGGCGTCCACTTCTTGGCCAGCTTGGTGATCAGGAGCTGGAAACAGACGATCATGACCGGATTGGCCATCGTGTACAGCTCCATCGGGGCGTTGGGATCGATGAAGCGCATGAACAAGGGCATGAGGTTGTAGAGCTGGACGTAAAGGAACCAGAAGAGGGACAGGACGATGAGGAAAAAGACGAAACGGGCGTTTTTCAGGACGGTGATGATGCCCAGGAGGGCTTCGCCCAGGGAGCGGCGCTTGACGACCTGGCCGTCCTTGATCCCGTCGCTGACGAACTGAGGCTCCTTGTAAAGGAACAGGACGACGGCCAATCCGAGCAGGGCGAAGACCGTCGCCACATAGGTGAAGATGGCCGGGATGCCGTGGCTCGTCCGGACGAAATAGGAGACGCCCCGCCCGGTGATCGAGCCGATGTTGATGACCATGTAGAAGATGCCGAAAGCCAGGGTGGCATGCCTTCCCGAGGTCTTCTGGACCGTTCCGGCGATGCAAGGCTTGACGATGGAGCCGCCGATCCCGATGAAAACGACGGCGAGGACGACCGGGAGGAGGAAGTTGATCGGCTCTCCGGCGGCCGCTCCGGCCAGGCTCGGCCAAAATCTCTGGAGGTTTCCCATCAGCAGGTAGCCGATGGTGATTAAAACGAGGGAAACCGAGAGGGATTTCTTGTAGCCGTATTTATCGGCGACCGTCCCGGAGACGATCGGGAGGAAATAGATCAGTCCCCAAAGAACCGTCCCGTTGAGGAAGGTGGCCACCGCCGGGCTCATCCCCAGCGTTTCCGTGAGGTAGATGACCATGAACGAGGCCATCGAGTAGTAGGCGGCCCGTTCGAAAAGCTCGATGGTGTTGGCCGTCCAGAAGCTGCGGGGAAACCGGGCCTTGCCGGCCGGGGCGGGGGCATCGCTCATGGGAACACTCCTTTACGGATTTCGACAGTCCAAACGAAGAAGGGGAATCATATCGAAGCCCTCCGCCGCGGTCAACCGGGACCGCGGCGGAGGGCGGCGGCCCGGCTTAACGGGCCCGCATGTAAGGATAGGGAAAATCGGCTGGAGGCAGGTAGTTTTCCTTGATCGTCCGGGGGGAGATCCAGCGCATCAGGTTGTGGCTTCCCCCGGCTTTGTCGTTCGTTCCGGACGCTCGGGATCCGCCGAAGGGCTGAAGACCGACCATGGCCCCGGAGCATTTGTCGTTGTAGTAGAAATTGCCGGCCGCGTACCTCAGAATCCGGCAGGCGGTGACCAGGGCGGCCCGATCGCAGGCGAAGATGGATCCGGTCAGGGCATAGGGAGATGTCTCATCGCAGATTTTCAACGTGTCTTCATACCGGTCGTCCGGATAGGGGTAGACCGTCAGGACGGGGCCGAAGATTTCCTCTTCCATAGTCGTCAGATGCGGATCGTCGGTCTCGATGATCGTCGGCTGGATGAAATATCCCGTGCTCTTGTCGCCCTCGCCGCCGGCGATGATCTTCGCCCGGGGGCTTTTCTTGGCCAGGGAGATGTATCCCATAATTGTATCAAAGGCTTTTTCGTCGATCACCGCGTTGACGAAGCAATCGAAATCACGGACGTCGCCGACTTTGATCCGGTTCAGCATGCCCAGCATTTTCTCCTTGATTTCGGGCCAAAGGGACGACGGAACGTACGCCCGGGAACAGGCGGAGCATTTCTGTCCCTGGTATTCGAACGCTCCCCGGATCAAGGCCGTCGCGGCCTGGTCAGCGTCGGCCGAATGATGGACGAAAATGAAATCCTTTCCGCCCGTCTCGCCGATGAGCTTGGGGTAGGACCGGTAGCGTTCGAGGTTCTCGGAAACGGTCTTCCACAATCCGTTGAAGGTCGTGTTGGATCCGGTGAAGTGAATGCCGGCCAACTCCTTTGAGGCCAAGGTCACGCCGCTGATGACCGCGCCGGAACCGGGGAGGAAGTTCACCACGCCGTCCGGCAGGCCGGCTTCTCTGTAGATCTGCATCAGGTAATAATTAGATAGAACCGCGGTGGTGGCCGGCTTCCAAACGGTCGTGTTGCCCATCAGGACCGGGGTCATGTTGAGGTTTGAGCCGATGGCCGTGAAATTGAAGGGCGTGACCGTGAAGACGAAGCCTTCGAGCGGCCGGTATTCCATCCGGTTCATCTGTTCCGGTGTGGACAAAGGTTGTTCGTCGTAGATTTGGGAAACGAAACAGGAATTGAACCGAAGAAAGTCCACTGTCTCGCAGCAGGAATCGATTTCAGCTTGGAAGATGTTCTTTCCCTGTCCTAGCATGGTTGCGGCGTTGATCGTGTAGCGGTATTTTTCGGAAATCAACCGGGCGGCCTTCAGAGTGACGGCCGCCCGTTCGAGCCAGGAAAGGGTCATCCAGTGTTCCCGAGCCCGGCAGGCGGCTTCGACCGCCTGCTGCACCTCGCCCGGCCCGACCGCATGAAAGCGGGCCAACACATGGCCGTGATCGCAGGGCATCACGACGTCGCGGGTTTTGCCGGTCCGGACTTCCCGGCCGTCGATGATGGCCGGGATGTCGACCACAGTGGACGCTTGGCGTTCAAGCTCTTTTTCCAGCGCCTTCCGTTCCGGCGAGCCGTCCAGGTAATCCAAGACCGGTTCGTTTTGGGGAATGGAGAAATTGACGATCGCGTTGTTCAATCCACCCTCTCCTTATTGAAATATGATCCCCGATCAGAAAAAAAAAGACCCTTTTCCCGGAGAGAAAAGGGTCCTGCGGACGCCGAGGCGGCGTCCCTCATTCTCTCCTTTCCAAACACGGGAGGCCGAGCCGTTTCCAGCCCGACCCTTGTCCGCTGCGGAGCGGAACCGTCCCGCCTTCGTGACAACGTCGTGTTTTAGAAGGACGGGATCGGAGATCGAATCCATTCTTACCGATTAAACGGAGGCTGTCAATCCATTTCGAGCTCTATGACGAATTACGTGGTGAAAAAAAGGGGGTGCGATAAGATTTTAGATGGCGCGATTCGCCCCCTTTTTTGGGGGGGGATCTCGTGTTACGATCTAAACAGTGCGTGCTTCCGGAGGACGAACATGAGCGATCTCATCCGTTTCGGCGTGTCGCTGGAGAAGGGACTTCTGGCCAAGTTCGACAAATCGATCCGCAAGCGCGGGTGGGCCAGCCGGTCCGAGGCTCTGCGCGATCTGATCCGGGCCGAGCTCGTCCGGCGGGAATGGGAGGAAGGGGAGGAGGTCGCCGGAGCCGTGACTCTCATTTATGATCACCACCGCCGGGACATGCTCGAGCGGCTGACCGACCTCCAGCACGACTACCACCGCCAGGTGCTTTCCACCCTCCATGTCCACTTGGATCACGACCATTGCCTGGAAATCATCGCCGTCAAGGGAAAGCCGTCCGAGATCCAGAAGCTGGCCGACACCCTTCGGACGATTCCGGGCGTCAAGCACGGCACGCTGACGATGTCGGCGACCGGGCGGAATCTCGGCTGAGATTCATTCCCCGAGCACGATCCGGGTCGCCCCGACCATGATCTCATCGCCGGCGTAGAGCGCCGCCTCCGAAACCCGCTCGCTCCGGACATACGTCCCGTTGGTGCTGTCGAGATCGCGGATCCGGAAGCCGCCGGGGCCGGCGAGGATTTCGGCGTGGCGGCTGGAAACCTGGTCGTCGTCCAAGACGATCGCGTTGTCGCCGGCCCGGCCGAGGCGGGTGACAGGCCCGCGGATTTCATAGGACATCCTCCGGCCGTCCGGGAGGGTGATCTCGGCCCGGGCCCGAATCTTCTTTCCCGTGACCGGCTTTCCGGCCCCGGTTCCAGCCCGACGGTTCCGGACGATGAGGATGCCGGCCGCCAGGGCCAGGCACAGGATTCCCAAGGCGACGGCGCCGAGGGCCAGAGGGGAAAGCCCGGCTTTCGGCAGGACCATCCCTCCTCCTCCGCCGGCCGGAGCGGGCGTTCCCGAAGCGACTTGAGCGAAAACGCCGGCGAGCTTGGCCGCGTCGGCCACGCCGTAATATTTGCCGGCCGCGGCGGCGGCCACCTCGCCGAGCTGCTTTTCCTCGGACGATCCGGCCCGGATGTCGAGCCCGACGACGTCGACCGTGACGTCGATGTCGTTGGAGACCGGTTTCATGGCCGCGGCCGCGGCGTCGAAATCCGCGACTTTTTGGGCGTCGATTTCGGAGGGCAAGAGAGGAATCGGAAGGGCGCCGGACGCGGGGCGGGGTTTCAAGTGGGGGCCTTTGGGCGTCGGAGGCGCGCTCCCGCCCTCGGCTTGGCCGAAGGTTTCGGCCGGCCCGAGGGCCAGGAGAACGGCGAGGCCGAGGATCGGGACCGAACAGCGGATGATGTTTTTCGCGTTCATGGCCGTCGTCCTTATTTGACCGGATCGAAGAGGAAACGGCGGATGCGGATATTCTTGGCCGCGTCCACCGGCTGGCCGCTGCAGTTTTCGCCGCCGTCGCTGAGGAGGATGATCCGCCCGACCTTCCCCTTTCCGGCCGTCCGCAGATAATTGGACGCTTTCTGGAGGGAGAAGGCGATGGGCGTGCTGCCCGAGGCGCCGAACCCCAGCCCTCCGGCGATCCTGGAGGGATTTTGGGTGAAGGACTGGAGGAGGGTGCAGTTGCCGCAATCAAAGAAGGCGTAAAGCGCCCATTCCTGGTCGGGCTGGGCGCCCTTGAAGGGCGCGATCGCCGCCCGGACGGCGTCCTTGGCCGCGGCCAGCTTCGGTCCGCTCATGCTTCCCGAGGCGTCAATGACGAAAACCGTGGATTGGGCCAGCTTTTCGGGAGGCAAGGCGACGGATGCCTCGCTTTCCAGGTACTTTTCATCGGGGACGTCCGGGTCGGCCTTGTCGCCGAGGTATTTGACCGTGATCGTTTGGGGCGCGGTCTCGGTCTGCTCCCAGGCTTTGGACGCCTGCCCGCCGGCCAGGGCTTTTTGCCATTCGAGGACGACGTTTCCCGGGAGGAATGAACCGCCCGTCGCCCGGAAGAGAGTCTCGCCGGAGTCGACCGGACGGCCGTCTCGATCCTTGACTTCGACATCGAGCCGCCAGAGTTTTTTCTGCTCGTCGACGAGGACCGGCTCAATCTGGACGGAGGTCGGCATCAAGAGCTTGACCGGGCGCGCGACAAGGGCCGTACCCGAATCGGGCGTGTTGTCGAACCGGCCCTTAACCTCGATCGACACTTCGGTTTTGTCCGTCGCCTGTTCGATCGTCCAGACGCCGATGATTTCCAGAGTGCCGTTGGCCGGAAGGGTTCCCGCGTTGTAGAAATCGGGGCCCGCGAGGACGGCCCCGGCGACGCTCACGGTGACGACGACATCCTGGGCCGGGTCGTCGTCTTCCACGTTGTCGATGATCACGATCAAGTCGTCGCCCGGGGCGCCGGCCTTCTGCTCGATTTTGAAATCGGGGCGCAGGGCGCTGAAGCTCGCCCTCCAGACGGTATAGACATTCTGAACGGCATGGTCCAGAAGATCGCCGATCCCCCAGGAGACGAGCATGCCCCAGGCCGATCCGATCTTGGGGAGAGTGTAGGCGGCCTCCTCCTTGGCCAGGGCGGCGAACGCGTCCGGGTTGCCGTTTCCGGCTTTTCTTTGGGCATCCAGGAACGCCGCGCTGTACCCCGCCAGGTTTCCGTCGGAGGTGATCAAGCCCCAATTCCCCTCCCACTCGATGTGCGTGCTCGTGCTGCTGGACGAGAAAAAGCCGTTCCAGTACCAGGGATCGTACCAATCGGCGGTCGGCTCGGCCTTCACGGCTTCGTACCAATAGGCCGCCGTCTTCGTCCAATCCTCCACGCCGTTTCCCGTCGGCCCGGCGATATCCTCGCCGATCAGCATCTTGCCGGTGACCTTTCCCGTCCCGCCCGGATCCAGAATCTTTTTAGCCTCGGCGCCGGGCATGCCCATCATGTGAAAAGGGGCGGTCATGTCGGCCATGAAATGGGCGAGGTAGGAGGCCGTATGGGGAATGTTGGCTTGGAAAGCTGTTCCGCTGATGGCCCGGCGCCGGTTGAGAAGGGCGCTTCGAAGCGTTTGATAATACAGGGCCACGGTCGCCGGACCGTCCCCTTTTTGGGTCACCGGGTTGTAATAATGCTCGCGGAAGTGGGAATTGCCCGTCGAGTCCGGTCCCGGGCCCGTGAAAAATCCGGTCTTGCTTCCCCAGGGATTGAGGGCGCTGGAGGCGAGGATGTCGACCCCCTCGTAGGCGGAGATCGCGCTCAGGGCGGGGAATCCGCTCCCGGCGAAGGCCGGGTCGGCCGAAAGCTTTTTGTAGGCCTCGGAGGCGATGTACCGGTGGTGGCGGGCTCCGGTCAAGGCGCCCCATCCGAAGGCCGGCCGGGCGGCGGGGATGATAACGAGGATGAATCCGAGCAAAACCAAGGCGCGGCGGTGGTGTTCCATGCTCCCTTCCTCCTGTGAGCGGTAGCATAATCCGGCCGGCGAACGCGTGTCAATCCGCTTTTCTTGAAAGCCGCGCCGGTTATGCCGAGGGCGATCCGCAGGCCGGCGTCCGGATTTCTTTCCGTTTTTTTTTGGCTCAGGAGATTCGGGGGAGATATATTTTCTGGGCATATTCCTGAACCATACGGCGGGTGTTGAAGCGGGGACTCAGGCCGGCCATCGCCCGCCGGATCATTTTGATCCAGCGGCGGGGCAGGCCGGCGGAATCCCGGTCATAGAACGTCGGGATGACGTCCTCGGTCAACACCCGGAGAAGGTTCGCGGCGTCCCCGCGGTCCTGCTCGGCGGGATCGACGGGGTGGGAATCGGCGCCGATGGCGAAGCCGTTCCCTCCGTCGTAGGCTTCCCGCCACCAGCCGTCCAGGATGCTCAGGTTCAGGCCGCCGTGGGCGGCGATTTTCATCCCGCTCGTCCCGGAGGCCTCCAGCGGCCGGCGGGGGTTGTTGAGCCAGACATCGCAGCCGGAGACCATCGCCCGGGCGACTTCAATGTCGTAGTTTTCCAGAAAAACCAGGGACCCGGCCAGCGGCGAATGCTTGCTGAGGTGGATGATCTTCTGGATGAGGCGCTTGCCCTCGTCGTCGCGGGGATGGGCTTTGCCGGAAAAAACGAATTGGACAGGATGCAGAGCGTCCTTGGCCAGCTCGACGATCGCGTCCAAGTCGTCAAACAGGAGGGTCATTCTCTTGTAGGATGCGGCCCGGCGGCCGAAACCGATCGTCAGGGCTTCCGGGTTGAGCGTCAGGTCGGAGGGAAGGTATTCGCCCGGTCCAAACCGGCGGTTTTGAATGTAGAGCCGGTGCCGGCAGAATTCAATCAGGTCGCGCCGCAGGACGGTCCGGAAGGCCCACAGCTCCTCGTCGGAAACGAAGGCGGCGTCTTCGGCTTTCGCCCAGAACGAGGGAGCGTCGGCCTGCTCCGGCCAATCGTTTCCGCCCCGGCGCTTCCAGAACCGCCATGTTTTCGGAGTCATCCAGGACAGGAGATGAACGCCGTTGGTGATGTGACCGATGGGAACGTCCTCCTCCGCCCGGTCGGGCCACAGGGGCCTCCACATGGACCGGCTGACTCCTCCGTGAAGCTCGCTGACGCCGTTGGCGGCCCGGGTGGTTTTCAAAGCCAGGACCGTCAAGCAGAACGGCTCGGCGTCATTGTCCGGATTGACCCGTCCCAGGCCGATGACCTGCTTCCGGTTCTGCTTGAATCCCTGGAGGTATTTCGCGGCCGCGTATTCCAGGAAATCCACGCTGAAGCGGTCGTGTCCCGCCTCCACCGACGTGTGGGTCGTGAAGACGCATTCCTGCCGGGTGGCGGCCAGGGCGTCCTCAAAGGATCGGCCGGCGGCCATCTTTTCCCGGATGAGCTCCAGCGCCAGGAAGGCCGCGTGTCCTTCGTTCATGTGAAAAACGGAGGGATCGAGGCCCAAGATCCGCAGCAGGCGCACGCCGCCGATGCCCAGCAGCAGCTCCTGGAGAATCCGGTTCGTGTTGTCCCCGCCGTAGACGTGTCGGGTCAGGTCGCGGACGATCGTGTCGTTTTCCGGCAGGTCGGAGTCGATCAGATAGAGGGGGACGCGGCCGACATTGAGGCGCCAGGCCCGGAACCTGACGAGGCCGGGAGCCAGGGCCAGGGAGGAGACGATCGGATGCCCGCTTTCGTCGAGAACAGGATCCAGCGGGAGATGAAGAGGATCGAGGATGGAGTGGGACTCGATCTGCCAATTGTCATGATTGAAGGACTGGCGGAAATAGCCTTCCCGGTAAAAGAGACCGAGGCCGACGTATCCGATCCCGAGGTCGGAGGCCGATTTCGCGTGATCGGCCGAAAGGATGCCCAGTCCGCCGGCGGCGATGGGCAGGGATTCATGGAAGCCGTATTCGGCGCTGAAATAGGCGACGGGCCGGTCGCGGAGGGGGGCGGCGTTGGCGTTTCCCCACGTCCGTTCCTCAAGCATGTAGAGCTCGAACGCATCCAGGACGGCCCGGACCCGGGATTCGAAAAGGGGATCCTGAAGGCGGGCCCGGAGCTCGGTCGGGGAGACCTCGCGCATCACCTCGACCGGATTGTGCTGGAAATACCTCCAGGCGTGGGGGGACAGCTCCTCGAAAACCGCCTGGGCGTCTTGGTTCCAGGTCCACCATAGATTGCGGGACAACCGGTTCAGACCGGCCGCCAGGATCGATGTCCGCGTGTGGCCGTTTGAATGATTCACAAACATCCCGTTCTCCCGGGGCGCTTCGCCCGCGCCGAAAAACGGCGACTATCATAGCCCGTCCCCTCTTTCCTTTCAAGCGGAGGCGGCCGCCTCGGGGGATGCCGGTTGTTTTCCGCGGAGGGGGAATATGGTACAAAGGGGACGTGAAAATCCAAAAAACGCGTCAAAGTAATACCGCGGAGGCTTCCGCCGTCGCCGGCCGGGCGGAGGCGCTGAAGCCCCCGGCCGGTCCCGACGAGCGTTTCATGAGAATCG
>Ga0209718_1003124_pt1 | contig 15144 bp, 13 predicted proteins | sample AD_JPNAS1_MetaG_FD_184420 | JGI IMG/M metagenome (GOLD analysis project Ga0209718, IMG submission 184420) | Active sludge microbial communities of municipal wastewater-treating anaerobic digesters from Japan - AD_JPNAS1_MetaG (SPAdes) (version 2) | ecosystem: Engineered > Bioreactor > Anaerobic... | reverse complement strand
CGACCATGGAGTCGACTACCTCATCGTTGGCGTCGACGCAGAACAAGCCGAACTGGCCTGGCTCAGGCGCACGGCGATAATGTCCCTGAACTACAAGGTGATGGTCAAGGAGTACCAGAAAGTGCCGGCACTCATCGGAAAGACCTATCTCGACCCAAGGTGGCTGGGATAGCGCGGAAATGCCGCCCATACAGGCATCGACAGATATCTCTGAATAGCAGCCCGACTCCATTGGAGACGCTAAGCTGAGGCACGATCAGCGCACCTGAGGGAGGAGACGGGCGGAGCTTGGCGACTGACCTCGTCCGGGCACTCATATCTCGCCTTAAAAGACGCCGCAGACGAGGAGGTTTTGGCGCGTCGACGGACCGTTCGTCCCCCTCCTCCGGCCGAAACCGAATCGACCCAGAGCTGCTAGCCGACGACTCTCTGGATGTGGGGGCGCGCAAAGCCGTCACCGACAGGCTCGCGCTCGACAGGCGCCTGGCCGAAAACTTGCGCATCCTCGCACTAGCCGCCGGGCCGTCGCCGGACATCACAGTCAGGCATATCGTGACCGATGCCTCGCTCTATGCCGCTGTCATTCACCTTCAGGGCATCGTCGATGAGGAGCGCGTCGAAGGCGTCGTGCGCACCCTGTCGTCGGCCGGCGCCACCCGAGCGCAAGACCTCATCAACCAGCTCGGCGCCAGCTTGCTCCGTTCCTCCCATGTCGCGACAGTTGCGTCCTTCACACAACTGTGGGGCGCGCTTAGCGACGGGCATGCGGTAATCCTCGCAGACGGCCACAACCAGGGGCTGGCCTGTAGCGCTCAGTCGTTCAAGACCCGGCCCATCGAAGAACCGCCCACCGACACAACACTGCGCGGACCTCGGCAAGGCTTCATAGAGGACCTCACAACCAACCTCGCCATGCTCCGGCAGTGGATCCGCACACCCAATCTGTGGATTGAAGAGACCAACCTGGGGCATCTCACCCACACTAGACTGGTGATCGCCTACATCAAGGGCCTAGCAAGCGAGGAGCTCCTGGCCGAAGTGCGTCAGCGCATCCAGCGCATCGAAACCGACTCAGTGCTAGGTACCGGGCCTGTGGAGGACTTTATACAAGACACCCATCTGTCGTTCTTCCCGCTGATACTGCGCACCGAAAGGCCTGATAGGGTTGTTGGGAACCTGCTGGAGGGGCGCGTTGCGATCATGGTGCAGAACTCCCCGTTCGCCCTGGTGGCGCCGACAGACTATGGCATGCTCTTCCAGTCAGCCGACGACTACTACGAACCGGTACCAATCGTGTTCGTCATTTCAGTGCTGCGAGTAGTCGCGCTCTGGGCATCCATCCTGCTTCCAGGCGCGTTCGTAGCGATCCTAACATTCCATCATGAACTTCTACCTACATCGCTGCTGCTCAGAATCGTAGGCGATCGGGCCGGCGTGCCATTCCCCGTAATCGTGGAAGTCTTCCTCATGGAGCTCACCTTCGAACTGCTACGCGAGGCCGGCCTGCGCCTCCCGCGCGCTGTGGGGTCGGCTGTCACAATAGTCGGAGCGCTTGTGCTCGGGGAGGCCGCCATCAATGCAGGGCTGGTATCGCCTTCGGTCATAATCGTGGTCGCCACTACGGCAATAGCCTCGTTTATCCTGCCTACATTCTCCTTCGACATATCCGCGCGGCTGCTGCGATTTGCGTTTATCGTGGCCGGAGGCAGCATCGGTCTGTTCGGGGTGCAATATGGCATCATCATGGTTGTGCTGATCCTAGCCAGCCGGCGCAGCTTCGGGCACCCCTATCTTTCGCCGGTCGCTCCATTTGTCAGGGGGGGCTGGAGAGACTACCTATTCCGCACCTGGCACTGGGCAAAGACGATGCGGCCCAAGCTTGTGGGTGGGCGCGAGCCCATACGCGCGCCACGAGGGCAGATGCCGCGCCCCAGCGCAAGCCCCGAAAGCGAGGGGCTGCAGCAGATGAAGCCTGAGGGGCCCAGCGACAATACAAGGGGACAATGAGAATGGCAAAGACAGCAGAGGTCATGTCCACCCGACAGCTTGCAGGCATACTCTTCATGATGCGAACGACCGTAGTGATATCCTTTGTCCCGCTAATAACCACGGGCAGCGCCGCCCAGGACGCATGGGCTGCCGGGCTGATCGCAGGGCTGCTGCTCACACTCGCAGCATGGGTGGTTGCCGGCCTGGCGGCCAGGTATCCGAAGCTCACCGTCATTGACTACTCTCGTATGCTGCTCGGGCGGTTTTTCGGAACCGTCGTCTCTCTCGCTATCTCCTGGCACTTCCTGCTCATTGCAGCCACCGACATCCGCATTTACGCGGAGCTGATGCGTGTGGCGTTCATGCCTAATACCCCCATCTGGTTCACCACAATCGCCATGGTCTTCCTAGCCTCTCTGGCAGCGTGGTTCGGTATCGAGCCGATCGGGCGCGCCGCCGAAGCATTCCTGCCCTTCTTCGTAGCGTTTGTCGCACTCACATTGCTCGGGGCAGCGCCCAGCTTCAACATCCACAACCTCCAGCCGGCGCTGGCCCGCGGCCTCGGCCCCATCTTCTCCAGCGTATGGACATCACTTAGCATCGGGCTTCAGTGGGTGTCGGTGGGAATGCTCTTTCCACAGCTTACACCCAAAGACCAGAGAGTGCGCAGCGCAGTCCTGGCGGCGGCTGTGTCGAGCGCAGTGCTTGCGGTAGTCGCAGCCGTGCTCGTGGGCGTACTCGGGACCGATCTCAGCTCGAAATCGCTCTTTCCATTCCTCAAGATGGCACGGTCAGTCAGGCCCACCCGTACCATCGAGCGGATTGAGATTCTGGGCACAGTCGCATGGGGATTAGGGTTGTTTGCGGGGGGGGCCACCATGGTGTACTGCGGAAGCCGGGCGATGGCGCAGATCCTCAGGATCCAGGAGTCGCGAAAGGTAGTGCCTGCATTCGGGGCGCTGGTGGCGTTGTATGCGATGTACGCCTACAAAGACGCATTTGAGCTCGTCGGTTTCTTTCGACCACCTGGCTTTCCCCTGCTCATCGCATTGACCGCCGGAGTTCCGTACGCGCTCATGTGGGCCTCCCATGTCGCAAGACATCTGGTACGTCGCCACTTCGGGAGGCAAGGCCGATGAGACTCATCGCCGCGCTGGCTGCGCTGTTTATGGCATTTTCTGCCGCAGGCTGCTGGGACCGGAAGGAACCAGATGATATGGTGTTCGCCGTGGCACTCGGTTTCGACATGGACGAGGATGGGGACTACGTGGCAATCGCGCAGTTCGCCAACCCCATGGCTGCCAAGAGCGGCGTCGGGCCCACCTCCCAACCGGCCGGATCAGCGCCCTTTTGGACCAACTGCGCCAAAGGCCGTACTCCGTTCGATGCCCTATCGAACCTATCGCCGGCGCTCAGCCGGGAGATGACAGTGTCGAACATAGAAGTGCTCCTCATCTCAGAAAGACTGGCAAGGCGCGGCATAGCCCCCATCATGGACCTCGTAGCTCGCGACAACGAGCTTCGACTTGCCGTCAGCGCTGCTGTCGTCGACGGAAGTCTAGAGTCCTTACTGGGATCGCAGCTCCCTGAGGATCCCATACCCGCCCTTGCCATTCAGCGAATGCTCAACCCCATTCACTTCATCGACCCTTCCGCGATGTCGCCCGGTCTCCTTCAGAGTATCGCCGACATGCTGCGGCCAGGCCAGGACCTACTGATGCCCGTGCTCCGGCTGAACGCTGGCGCAGGTTCCGAGTCCGGCACAGACTCTACATCCCCCGGATCCCCAGTGACTCATATGGGTTCGGCAGCCTTCCATCGCGACAAGATGATCGGATGGCTCGACGGCCACGAATCGCGGGGCGCAAACTTCGCCCGGAGCAGAAGCCAGCATGCTCCGATCTCAGTTCAGTCGCCTGCCGGAGGCCTTGTGAGCATACACATCACCCATGTTGAGTCCACCATCACCCCGCGCTGCGTAGATGGAGACGTGTCAATGCTCATCAGAGCCAAGGTAGAAGGACATGTTCAGGCCCAGACCGGGCTGGACCAGGGACAGGCCGGGGTCAATCTCGCCGACGCGGAATCCCTACAACACCTGCGATCGCGCCTGGCTCAATGCGTCCGGGAGGACATCGAGCACGCGCTGGCCCGATCCAAACAGTACAAGTCGGATTTCGTGGGCCTCGGCAACGCAATCTACCGGCGCCTGCCCCAGGTCTGGAGGGCAGGCGTCGGCGAACGTTGGTACGAGTTGTTGCCCGACGTGCCCGTTCAGGTCGAAGTGGAAGCAGCATTGACCAGTTCGGGCCTACTGCGCGAGAGCCTCCACTACTGATGCGTCTCCCGCGGGCACGCGCTGATGTGCTCCGTCAGAGCCCGCGCGAACTCATCGGCCTTCTCTACATGCGGCGAATGGCCACAGCCGGCAAAGACCACTTCCCGATAGCAACCGCCTTTCAACTTGTACTCTTCCAAGACCGCTCGCGTCTGCGCCAGCATGGGCTGTGGCGGGTACACATCATCACCGGGCCAGCCGGGCACTAATCCCAGCTTTCCGAGGTAAGCGATATCCCACAAAGACGTGTCCGACACGAGCTGGTCACGAGAGCCGCGAACCCACAATATGGGCGGTTTGAGGGCGATATCCCAGATCCCGCTGACATCGAAGTACTTGGGCGAAAAGGCGTTGAGCACGCCATTCGGCCCGGGGGCAAACCCAGGCCAATTGGGTGAGGGAGCCCAGTCACCGGGGTAGTTGCGGTCCCCGATAGCCGTCTGAAGTAATGACGTGAGGAACTCCTCCTCCCGCGCGGCCCGGAAAGGAGGTTTCCAGTACGTGAAGTTGAGCACATTCCGCGGCAGCATGGGGCTGTCGCCCGACTCCCGGTTCTCCGCCTTCATCTGCGCGATGAACTCGGGGTTGACCCCGCCCGCGCCCGAACCTGCATAATCCGGAAAGCATGGCTCGCCGTCTGCTCCACGGGTTCCCGAAAACCCATAGGGCGAAACCGTAGAGACCAATGTCACGCTAGCCACCATCTCCGGGTGGTCAAGGAGATACTGGAGCGAAATACCGCCCCCCATAGACCAGCCCACGAGATGAACAAGCCTTATGTTCATCGACTCGATCAGCGCATGCAGATCATCGGACCAATCGCGCACTCCGCGCGTGGCATCCACAGGCAGCGGCTCGGTAAGGCCATAGCCCCTCATGTCGGGGGCGATGGATCGGAACCGCCGCGGAAGGCGGACCATCGCCTCCTGCCAGAAGGTTGCGGATGACGCATTGCCGTGTATGAACACGACCGGTTCGCCTTCGCTCTCCCCGGCAGTCAGCACATGAAACCTGATGCGCCTCGCGCCTTCCAGGTCAATGAAGTCCGAATGAACACCCTCTAGGTTGCCCATTGCCATAAGTGCACCTCCGATCATTCTTGAAGCGGACTACGGCATTCGCAGCGCCACACCCGCCTGGTTATAGCCCACACCCGATCCCACGAGCACCACCAAATCGCCCGAGTGTATCCTGCCCTTGCGCACTGCATCGTCAAGCGCCATGGGGACGCAGGCAGAACCCGTGTAACCCCAGTCCTCCATGATCCAGTGAGCCTTGTCCATGGGAAGGCCCAGATCGTCCATGACCACCTTGATGGACGCCAAGCGGACCTGTGTAAAGATGGCCATATCTATGTCCTCAAGCTGAAAGCCGCCGCGCTCGGCCAAGTGGCGAACGATCTTGGGCCATCCTTCGTGGTTCACCTCAGGCGGGTACTTATCGACAAACCTCACCTGCGTCCGTCCGGCCTGAACAGACCCGCACGTAGCAGGCTCAAAAGTGCCGCCGGAGTAGATACCCCAGTTTTTGTGGTAGGCACCATCGGCGTTGTAGGAGGCAGTTATGAATCCAGGCTTGCTGTCGACGGCCATCACCGCCGCTCCGGCCCCGTCCCCGTAGTAAAACCGCGTCACATCGTCGTCAGCGGCCAGCTTGCTCATCATGTAGGCGCCAATCACGAGGACGTACTTCATCCAAGTATTCGTAACCAGTTGCCCGGCAGCGGCAGCGACCGCAGTAGGGAAAGACGCACATGCACAGCCCACGTCATACGTGCCTGCGCCGCGCGCGCCCAGCTTATGCTGGACCACAACCGATGTAGCAGGGGTAATGTAGTCTGGGCTGTCGGTGCCCAAGATGATGAGATCGATGTCGCAAGGATCCAAGCCCGCTGCGTCCAGCGCCCGCAGGCCCGCGCGAACCGCAAGATCGGACGTAGCCCAATCACGCGGCGCATACCATCTGCGCCTTATGCCGGTAGCAGTTTCGAACTTGCCGACCACTGCTCCCATGCCCGCTCCGGGCATCACCTTCTCAAAGTGCTCAGCAAGATGCGCATTCGACACCTCAATCTCGGGAAGATACATGCCAGTGCCCACAATGGTCGCATAGCGTTCCACATCTCATTCCCCCATTGCACAGTCCTGTTACTGCCGGATAACCAGCCCCGGCGCCACACGCACACAACACTCTGATGATTCTGCATACGCTGGGCCCTATCCTTCGCACGGGCGGCTCGGCGAGCTACCTTCAAGAGGCCTTCGGCAGGAGCTGTACGTCGGCGAAATCGGCGACGCGCTCATGCCCAGCGCTACAAGTGCAAGGACTGCTCCTTTTGAGCCAGCTAGGCACAGCATCAACCACCAACTGGGACAGTCGATAACGAATCCGCGAAGGGCATGCCTCACCACCGTGGAAGGAGAAGGTAATCCCCGAAACCAGGCCGCCGCCACTCGAGGCACGGTAGAAAAGTCCTCCATCTGAGCAGACTATCACCGACCGATGAAACCGGGAGGTGACGGTATGACTCAAGTGAGATGCTCGGTCGATACATGCCAGTATTGGGGTGAAGGGCAGGTATGTCGGGCTGACTCGATCTGGGTGCGCGACAATATGGTGTCCGGCCCCGGCCACGGGGTTACGGGTTCGACGCGGATGGAAATCGCCGACGAGCCTGGGACAGTGATCCGGCCCGGGCAGACCACCGGCACGCACTCAGCCTCCGCTGCCAGCACATCCACGGAAACCTGCTGCGGAACGATGAAACCCCGCGGAGGGCACGGCGGCACACACGTTGGCAAACACGGCGGCAGGAAGGGAACGTAACCACGAAGATACCGGGGCCTTCCCGGCTAAACGGGGGGCCCCGGCGCGAAATCGGCTGGGCGGCCAAGTTGTCAGGCTATCTGCCTGGCAACTTGGCTTATCATCGCCGCCACTCCTGTACGGTTAGCGTATACGATTCTTCCGGCCATGCCGCGATTGCCCGTGTATGTATTGCTGACTGAATGCTTCAGCGGCTTGTTGGTCCATATGACCACCAGATCGGCCCAACTGATGTGTGCCCTTGCGAGCTTTGTTGCCCTGCCCGCCCTGGTTCCGTCAACGAACCTGAACTTCACGCTCTTGCCTCGCGCCTCCCTCGCTATCTCATCATGATCTGCGCTGGTCCCACCGACTATGACAACCCGGCAGATCCCGTGCTGCGCAAGCAGGCGGCTTGCAGCCTCCATGCACCTTCGCGAGGTCTTGCCTCCGCAAATCCTGCAGCCGGCGGACGAGACTGTTACGATCTTCCGCGAGCCGCATTCGAGCCTGGCCATGGTCTGGCAGAGTGGATCACTGCATGCGCGGTACAGCTCTCCCGCAAGCACGTCTCGGACACGTGGCAGCTTGGCAGCGCTGATATTTGTCTTCCCTGCATTCGTCAGTCGTTTGCTTATTAGCACCTCACGAGCCGTCTGAAAGGCAGGCAGAGTGTCGAAACCTTCTTGCGTCAACAGATCCGCTATGGCGATGTCCTGAGCCATTTGGTCAGCCTCCCATCTCGTTTTGGTGTGCAAAGCATATCACACGACTGCGGCGCCATTCTGTCACAACCCACGCCGCCAAGACGGGTCTCGGGCATACTGAGAATGTGAATTGTGTAGGTGAAGGTTCCGGCGCGAGTCGTGGCGAACCAATGGAGTATGAGAGCTGCCGCTACAGTTGCCGCATCTTCCGTCTCCGGAGAGAGGAGCATTGCCTAATGCGTGACAAGAGGAGCAGAGGCGACTGGAGGCCTCCAGGGGCGCCCTGCGACGATACCCATGGCCCGGATCGCCATCCGGACATCCACGACATCATGGAGGAGCCTGCAGTGCTCGGCGGCCCGGCATGGCTTCAGCGGGTCCTAAAGCCCAGATCGCCCCTGGCCATCCTGCTGACTCTGATGGCGCTCGGTGTAGTGATCATGGCCTATACAGAGGGCGACCCCAGGCGCGCAATCCGGCTTGACCCGCCGTGGCAACCAGGGGAGATCAGCCGTCTTGAGGCGCGCGATCCCAGCGGCCGCGTGTTGGTTACGTGGCAGCTGAACGTGGAGTCCCACGGATCGCAGACGGTCCTTATCACAGATCGAGAGGCAGCGGGCTTTCGCGAACGCGCTACCGTCTTCGCCGATCCCCACACACTCATCCCCACAAGGACCGAGTTTGAGCGCGAGTCTGCCCAGGGGGTTATCATCAGCTACGTTGCAGAATACGGATCGGAAGACGTGACTATCAGAGCCGACATTCCACTAGGCCATGAGGAAGCCACCATGCAGCTGCCCGAGCGGCCATTCTATGATGACGAGCAACTCCTTATGGTCATCCGAGCCCTCCCCCTCTCCAAAAGCTTCCGGGGCACTATAAGGAGCGTCGTCACGCGGGCCGGGGGGCAAGACAAGTTAATCCTCCGAGTCCACGGCAGAGAGAGTATCTCGGTTCAGGCAGGGCATTTCGAAACATGGAAGGTAGAGATCGCAGGAACGGACCAGTCCGCGTGGATCGCAGTCGCGCCTCCGCACCAGCTAGTCAGGTACGAAAACCGGAAAACCGGCATTCTCAGCGAACTGGTGGAGTACGCGGAAGGGGCATCTGCCCCAACCGAAGAATGACTTATAGAAGGCTTGCATGCTATGAGTGCGTTGATGGAATGGGCCCTGGACGTGTTCGGACGTTTTGGCGCCGCTGGTCTGTTCGTGGTGGCGTTCGCCGAATCAAGTTTCTTCCCAGTTCCGCCTGACGTGATGCTCCTGCCCATGTGTATAGCCCATCCTCGAGCGGCGGTTCTGTATGCGGTCATCACTACGGCTTCATCCGTGCTCGGCGCGGCCTTCGGGTATTTGGTAGGAGCGCGCGGCGGTCGCCCTCTGCTGCTGAGGTTCACCGACGATCAAGGCCTGCGCACTGTTCAGAGGCTTTTCGACCGGTACGGTGGCTGGGCTGTGGGCATAGCCGCCTTTACCCCCATCCCATACAAGGTGTTCACCATCGCCTCGGGGATCTTCCGTGTGCGACTCACTCCGTTCTTCACAGCTTCTATCATCGGGCGAGGTGGTCGTTTCTTCCTCGAAGCAGCTTTGGCAGCGAGGTATGGCGAAGCTTTCAGGGAGATGATCGGTCCGAGATTCGAGATAATCACCCTTCTAGTGGGACTGGTCGCAACCGCCCTCGCAGTCTCCCTCGGCAGAGCGCAGAGACGAGCGGGCGCCGCGGCCGGCGCGAGCGCAGTTGCCGATCGCAGGTTCGCGAGGGTGAGGCTGCCGGAGCAGATAGCGCGGTTCGGCAGCCATCGAAGAAACGTCTTCGCTGAGTGGCTCATCTACCTCCTGGCCGGCTTCATCTTCCTGCTGATATTCATGGAAGAACTCGCGGAGCTTGCCGCGTCAGGCAGCGTGCCCGTCATTCGCAGTCTAGACACACAGGTAGCTCTGGCCATTCAGTCGATCCGTCATCCCGTCCTTACCGAAGTGCTCACGGGCGCAGCCTTCGTGACCTCGTATCCAGCGGTGTTCGCCGGACTTGGGCTCGCGGTAGTCCTGTCCATGTCGCGCCCTCGCGGTTTCAGGCGCATCCACACCGCCGCTCTGATCTCATGCGTATCAGGATCGGTTGGGCTAGCCATCCTCACCAGGCTGACTCAGACCATCCCCGGTCCGGAGGCATCATCAGGCCTGCCCCAGCTGCTTACGAAAAGCGCCGGGGCCGGAGGGCTCTTGGTATCCGCCTGCTTTTACGGCATGCTGTCTGTCATCTTGAAGCGGCACACAGCCACCGCAGCCTCTCTCGGCCCGGTCTTGGTCCTAGCAGCGTCCATACTGATAGCCTCCAGCGCATTCGCATGGGTCTACCTTGGGCTGGCATGGCTATCGGAGGCGACTGCGGAGCTTGTCGCTGCAGGTATATGGCTGCTGATATGCGGGTGGCTCATGACCCTAGCCGAGAGAAGGCGCCTATAGCCTCACGCAAGTGGGCAATTGGCGAAAACGGCGTGGCCCTCACCGTTCCTCTGGCCTTTTCCCGGACCGCGACCTAGTCTGCGACCGAGACCGCGGCCAAGACTGCGCCCGATGTTCCTCGTATCGCCCGTCGTGCCCATGCCGGCCTCGCAGTCACAATCCGGGCCACATGCGTCATTTCCGCCATCATGCCCGCCATCATGCCCACCGTCATTCCCGCCCTCATGCCCGTTGGAGCCCGTGAGAATCGTGGAGTATCTTGCGGGCGATATGTGCTCTGGCGTGTACTCAACTCCCCTGGCCTTGAGCTGCCCTGCAAACGACCTCATATGGTTTTCGGAACCGGCGATGAGGGAGTCGTAGAGAGCCACGATATCGGGATCTGTGGTCTGGGCCTTCAGTGCCTCAAGGTCGCTGATGTCTATGTCCTCGATCGCCGCCCCTACCAAAAGAGCAGCCTCCAGAGATGCCGATCCCTTCTTGACGAGATCATCGTACAGCTCCTGCAGACGCCCGTCGGTGAACTCCCCGGGCTTGGCCGACGCCGTCGGATCACCTATGCCCTGCGCATTCAGCAGAGCGCGAACATGATCGATATGCCTCTGCTCAGCATTGGATATGTTCCTGAAAATCCCGAGCCCCCAGAGCTCGGACATCTTGGCATACACGTCGCGCGCTAGCTTCTCCTCTTCCACCATGTAGACCAGGCCCGCCTTCTCCTCGGCTGAGACCTCGATTGCTTCAGCTGCTGATGCAGTGAATGTGCTGCCCGCGCCCAGCGCAAGGCCGACCACTAGCGCCGAAACGAGCACCGTGGCGAGCATGGTCCCTAGCCGCACTGTCTTGCCAGAAGTCACGTTCATGTTGTTCTTTCGCCTCCATCTAGATGTCCTCCGGACTGTCTTCACTTAGGATGATAGAGGCGCAACCTCAACAGAACCTCAACCGAGCATCAAACATCTCGTTGATATTGATCACATCGGTCACAGACGGGCGCCGTTTCCTGCATGGCAGATCTCAAACCGATCCAGGCAGTCGTGCCTCGGCCTACCTCCGACTCGAGGCCCACCTCGCCGCCCATCGCTGTGACAAGCGCATGAACGATGGCCAACCCCAGGCCGGACCCGGGACTGCCCTTGGCCCGCACCCGCTCCGAGCGGGAGAATCGCTCCCAGGCACGGTCGACCTCCTCCGGCGTCATGCCTTCACCCGTGTCAGTTACCCCGAGCTCGATCCGACCGTCATCGGCAGGACGGGCCCAGATAGAGATACGTCCCGTCGCCCCAGTGGCCCGGACTGCATTATCCACGAAGTTGACCAGGCATCTGTGAAGAGCGTCACCGTCGGCCAGGGCAGTCAGTGGGTGCCCTTGCGGCGAATGCACTTCGATTTCGAAAGACGGAAGCGCTCCGGGCAATGCCTGATACCACTTGTACACATCCTGGATGGCCTTCCCCACGTCGATAGGGCTCACCCGGAGCGGTTCTCGGCCAGACTCTATCCGTGAAAGGTCCAGCAGCTCGGTTACGGTTCGAGATAGCCTGCGAACCTCGGAGCGGAGAACAGGCCATGACTCTGCCTTCTCTTCCTCGCTCATCAGGCCGTCGGCGGCGGCGTCGAGCGTTATCGCCATGGCTGTAAGCGGTGCGCGCAGTTCGTGTGATGCGTCGGCCACGAATCCACGCTGCATCCGCTCCAGCCCGGCCAGCTCCTCGTTCTGCGACTTCAGTTGCGTCAATGTCTCGTCGAGCGATTCGGCCAGGTGGTTTGTGGCAGCCGACAACTCAGCCAGTTCCCGGGTGTCGCCCACCCTCATGCGGGCCGTGAAGTCGCCCTCAGCCATTTGTCGGCTCGTGTTCGCCGCAGCCCGTACTGCTTGAGTGACGTTCCGCACCCCAATGTCCGTCACGAATGCGCCCACAGCAAACGACGCTATTGCGGCCGCTGCCACCAGGGTATACGTCCCGGAGGAGGCGGCGCGAACGGCAGACATGCGAGTCCAGGCCACCTGCACTGCCCCGCCCCCGTCCTGCTGCCTTCTGGCCGCCCATACAACTGACTCGCGAGTCCACGGCACTCGTCCAGACCCATACGCCACGCCGGCGCTCAGGATGCGACGCGCATCCGGCCAGATGGGCTCGTACGCCTCAAGCGCCTCAGACGTCAGCATCAGCGTTCCGCCCATTCCCATCATGCGGCGCATGCCCATGCCGTTGCCCATGCCCATCGTTCGGCCCATGCCGCTGGGCCCCGTTTGGTACAGCGCATCCTCCAGATCCTGCAAGAGCGCGCGGGCGGCCCACCGCCCAGCCAGCGCATCGGCGAGGAAAAGAGAGGTTGCCAGGACGATCACGAGGGCGATAGCCGCGCCCACACCGAATCTGGCGAAGAAGCGCTGTCTGAGAGTCGGGAGGCTGCCCCAGGCATCTGTACCGCTTGTGATCATACGCTCACCTCACGACCCCGTGTGTATCAGGGTTGAACTTGTACCCAACGCCTCGAACAGTGATTATGGCTGAAACGCCATAGACCGGCCCCAACTTCGACCTTATCCTATTCATGTACACATCAATTGCATGTGGATCTACATCATCGCCGTCCGGCCAACCACGAGCAGCCAGCGCCTCGCGAGTCACCACCCGGCCGGAGTTCTGCATGAGAGCCACCACTAGATCGAACTCTTTGGCGGTAAGCAGCACCGGAGCGCCATCCACGTAGAGCATTCTCCCCGCTTCGTCCAGCTTGAGCCCGGCAGCCCTGAGCGCCGGGCCCCGAGATGCAGTTGCAGTGGCAGTCCCTGTCGCGGTCGCGGTCGACGTCGCCTTCAGCCTCCTCTGCACGGCTCGGGCCCGAGCTACAACCTCCTGTGGTTCGAAGGGCTTGACCACGTAATCGTCAGCTCCGAGCTCCAGCCCGAGAAGCCTGTCTGGGACATCGCTCCGACCAGTAAGCATGATGACGCCCACCGAGAATCCCAAGCTCTGACGAATACGCTTGAGCACCGACCAGCCGTCGATGTCAGGAAGGTTCACATCCAGCAGCACCAGGTCGGGCCGTCTATCAAGGGCGAGATCTACACCCTCCAGCCCGCCTGCTGCAGCCAGCGTTGCCGCCCCTTCCCTTTCGAAGTATCTTGGGAGCAGCCGACGAACGTTCGGATCATCCTCGATCAGAAGCACAGTCGATCCGCTGAGGCCCAAATCCTACACCCCCTCAACCGAACACCAGGTGAATATCACAAGAGCCGCCGGATATCCTCCAGCGGCCCACGCATAGCCAGTAATATTGGCTCCCCGAGCAGGATTCGAACCTGCGACCCACCGGTTAACAGCCGGTTGCTCTACCGCTGAGCTATCGAGGAGCGCCCTATATCGACAAGATATCAGGGCCCACAGGCATTGTCAAGCCTGATTTGCTCCCTGGTTCGCTCCCTGTTGCTCCCTGATCTGCCCCTTGTTGCGCGACGCCAGAAGCGCCTGCACCTGCTCGCGCCGCCGCCACAGCGCACACCCTCCGGATGTGTCGCCAAACTGGTCGTGGTCCGCACGGATGGCTTCAAGTAGCGGGGACCTCAGCGCATCCCGAAGAGATGCTCCGCACACGCTGGAATCGGAGTACGGAGCAAACGGGCATGGCTCCACATCTCCTCGCGCGCTGATGTGAACAAATCCCCTACCTGCGGCCAGGCAACCGCCTGTGGCCTCCTCATCGCCTGGGAATGACACGTAAAGTGCCGGCGTGGAGGATCTGAGCACCTCGACGCGGCGCGCCAGCTCAAGCCTCTGGTCCTGCGTCAACTCCCAGCCCTCTGTGCCCGGCTGCACAGGAACGTACTCCACGAAGAAGAACAGACGGCAGCCGAGCCCGATCATCTCCGCGATGAACCGCTGGTCGGTGAGAGCATCCAGAGTGTCGCTTCGGACTGTGAATGATGAGCCGAAGAACACCCTTGCGCGACGGAGCGCCTGAGCCGCGCCGCGCACACGACTCCAGACCCCGGATCCCCGACGGTCATCAGTTGTCTCCTGATTGCCCTCGATGCTAAGAACAGGGATCGTGTTTCTCTGCCTGCGCAACCGCACTGCGACATTATCGTCTATCAGTAACCCATTAGTGAACATGGGGAAGAGCATGTCAGGGTGTTCCGACACGATGTCCAGCAGTTTGGGCCTTGTGAGCGGTTCGCCCCCTGCCAAGAGCGCCACGGAGATGCCGAGCTCGCTCGCATCGTCCAACACAGCCCTGAGCGTGGAGTCATCCATGTCGTGCCCTCCCGCGAGGGCGGCCACGGCGGCGGCAGGTGAGGTGGTTGCGCCGGTTTCCGCAGGTGCGACAGGTGCGACACCTGTGACATCGCGATGCTGGGCCCGGGCATAGCAGCCCTTGCAGTTCAGATTGCACTCTGACGTAACGCTGATGATGAGCAAGGGCGGCACATGAGTGCCCTGCTCTTGCCAGCGTTCTCGCGTCTTGGCCGCCCTGCGCTGGCAACTCGCCGCGCGGGCAATGAACCCGGCCTGAGCAGGGTCGGATATGCAGATACGAGCGGCAGCGCTCAGAAGGTCCATGAGCCCCTGGTCATACACACGTATACCCTGATCGTATTGGGTCGGGGTCAAATCTGCCACCTCCGCCTGGCCTTGGATATCCGACTAGCACCATAGAAATTTGAACCTCCCACGACTGAAGTCGCGGGATTCCTGCTTCATCGACCGTTGCCATTGCTGGTCTTGCACGGTTTCCACAGGCGTAACTTCCGGCAGTTCCTGCCGTACGGACTAATGCTAAACCGCGTTTACAATACGCAGTCCTTCTGCCAGGATGTTCCTTGCAG
>Ga0209718_1003118_pt1 | contig 15163 bp, 11 predicted proteins | sample AD_JPNAS1_MetaG_FD_184420 | JGI IMG/M metagenome (GOLD analysis project Ga0209718, IMG submission 184420) | Active sludge microbial communities of municipal wastewater-treating anaerobic digesters from Japan - AD_JPNAS1_MetaG (SPAdes) (version 2) | ecosystem: Engineered > Bioreactor > Anaerobic... | reverse complement strand
ATACAATCGAAGCTGCTCACGAACGTCGTCTTGCGAATACCCACGCCGCTCACGCAAATCCGCCCCAGCGCAAAAATATCGATCCCCCGCCCCCACGATCACCAGCGCACGAATATCCTCCCGAGCCACCATCTCCCGCGAAAATGCCCCGAGCCCCTCGAGCATCGCGCGGGTCAATGCATTCGCCTTGTCCGGGCGATCCATTACAAAAATCGCCGCTCCCCGATGCTCCTGCACTCGAAAACCATCCCCACGTCGACAAGCCATGCCCCCTGCTACCAACACTGCCTTGGTATCGCCAGTCGATCCGTCCCCATGAGCCATTTATTCCACGTTTTTCGTTCGTAATAAAAAAAACTAGCGACCGACTGATCAATCGTGCTAAAGAAATGGACTTGCATAAGCGTGAATCTCATGCTTCGCCTCACCAGGGGTTCTTGAATTGCCAAGACCGTCTACCCGGGGGCACCCTGTGGAAAACAAGGGGGACATCATGAGCCAGGGCCAAACACCACCAACACCGCGAGAGTCGGCTTTGGTCTTTGCCGAAGGCGCCCGCTCAGGTTGGATCGCCAGCGACCTCATCGCCTGGATGAATGAGCATCTGATTGCACCAAAACGCCTCGATACCCGAGACGGACGCGTGCATCAGGTCGTCGAACACGGCTGCCCCACCATCGTTTTCAACGGGGCAACGCCGATCACCCCGGCGATTCGTACACAAACCGCTTCCCAAGTGCCCTCCTTGGTCGCTTCCGCCCGTGAGCGCGTCATCCACGCTTTGCGAGCTACCGTCCGAACCGGGGAAACAAGCTTCGTCAACACCGCCCTATACGCCGGTCGGGTAGCCCGAGAACGCGGCCCCCTCAGCAAACCCCACTGGCATGTCTATGTCACCGAAGACGACGCCCTCAGCGATCAAGTCCTGGCCTTATTTGCTGCCGACGCCCTCACCCATCCCGTCGATTATGAACGGAATATCGCCGTATGCGACGTCTGCGGAGCCATTGTCTTTTCCCAATCCCCCTCACGACACGGCTGCGAAGCCCACCCCTTCGGCGCAGTCGAGCCCCGCTCCGGCCATTGGACACACTCGCGCACCAACGCTCGATCTTGACGCGCCATCCCTTGAATACGACGCTGCCTCCGTGACATCCGGTCGCCTGACCCATCCAGAAGAACCCACCTCGACACTCCAAGGCTCGATCGAACGCATCACGTTTGAAAATGAAACGACCGGATTCCGTGTCTTGCAGGTCGCCCCCGAACCCGAAGGCCCCTCCGTCACTGTCGTCGGTCCCATGCAACCCATGTCCCTCGGAAGCCGTGTGCGCATCACCGGACGATGGGAGAACGATGCCCGCCACGGCTTGCAACTGCGCGCCCACACCGTCCTGCTTCTCGAGCCCGACACTCGGGAAGGGTTGATGCGTTACCTGGGCTCAGGGCTCATTCCCGGTATCGGACCAGCCTACGCACAACGAATCGTCGACCGCTTCGGAGAAGATACCCTGCGGGTGCTCGACCAGGAGCCTCATCGACTCGAGGAAGTCCAAGGACTCGGACCACGACGCGCCCTTGCGGTATCCCAAGCTTGGACGGAACGACGAGCGTTGCACGACGCCATGGTCTTTTTGCAAAGCCACGGCGTCACCTCCTCCCTTGCCATCAGGATCTTTCGCAAGTTCGGTGCGGATACCATCCGTGTGGTATCCGAAAACCCATTTCAATTGGCCACCGAAGTGTGGGGGATCGGCTTTCAAAAAGCCGACCAAATCGCCACGATGCTGGGCATCGCCAAACAGGCCCCCCAACGACTCGAAGCAGCCGTGCTATTCGCGCTGCATCAGGCGGAAGAGCGCGGCCACGTCTTTTTACCCCGCCACGAACTCACACGCGCGGCCGCCCAAATCGCTAACGTTCCCGAAGAACATATCCCCATCGCCCTCGAACGAACTCTGCTCACCAACGCCCGTCAAGACACCATCGAACCCACCGGCCCCGTCGTCTACCGTAACCAACGGTTCATCGAAGAGGCCGCCCTTGCTCACGGTTTGGCCCGAATACACGGCGCATCGGTCGCCCCCTTGACCAAAGCCAACGACGCCATCGCCGCGTTCGAACACCACACCGGCATCGAACTGGCCGACGAACAGCGTCAAGCCATACAACAAGCCGCTCAATCCCCGTTGCTCATCATCACAGGAGGCCCTGGCGTCGGGAAAACGACCCTCCTTCGCGCCATTCTCGAACTATTCGAAACCTGTGGCCTGTCCGTTCGTCTTGCCGCACCCACCGGACGAGCGTCTCGTCGCATGAGCGAAACCACTGGAAAAGATGCTTATACGGTGCACCGCCTTCTCGAATTCGACCCTCGTGGCGGACGATTCACTCGCCATGAAAAAAAACCCATCGAAGCGGGAGCCATCATCGTGGACGAGTCTTCCATGCTGGACTTGACCATGAGTTTCGCATTGATTCGGGCCATCGCGACAGGCACTCGCCTCGTGTTGGTGGGTGATGTCGATCAATTGCCATCCATCGGAGCGGGGGCCGTACTTCGCGACATCATCGATTCACGAGCCATCCCTTGCGTTCGATTGCACAAAGTGTTTCGTCAGGCCTCCCAAAGCCGAATCGTTGCCAACGCACACCGAATTCGCGAGGGATTGGAACCCCAAACGCCGGAAAAGGGGGACCTTGCTTCTGACTTTTTCATCGCTCCTGCCAAAGATGCGCACGACGCCGCCAACAAGGTGCTTTTGTTGGTCCAAGAGCGGATTCCGCGCCAATTTCATCTCGATCCCGTCCGCGACGTGCAAGTGCTCACACCCATGCGTCGTGGTCCCGCGGGTATCGAAGCCCTCAATGAACGCTTGCAACACGCGCTCAATCCCCCCCACATCCCCCAGCGCCCGTTTCCCATGAACTTGCGAATGGGCGACAAAGTCATGCAGTTGCGAAACGATTACACACGCGACGTGTTCAACGGGGACCTTGGTTTCGTGACTCATACCGACCCAAACGCCGAACAAGCCGTGGTGGAAATCGATGGCCGACCCATCGTTTACGATCGGCCCCACCTCGATGAGCTAAGACTATCGTACGCATGCAGCATCCATAAAAGCCAAGGCAGTGAGTATCCCGCCGTGGTCATTCCATGGGTAACCGCTCATTTCATCATGTTGTCACGCAACCTATTGTACACCGCCGTTACCCGTGGCCAGCGACTCGTCGTGCTGGTCGCCGAACCGCGTGCCATCCAATTGGCCCTATCCCAAACGCGCCGGGAACAACGCTACAGCAATCTGATGCAAAGACTCGCCGCGGCCGTCCAACAACAACCTCTCGTCTAATCGTCCGAAAGCGGCCGATACAGCTTCAATTGATCGAAAATGACTTATGAACCGTCACAGGGCTTCCATCGAAAGGAGGAACCGTCGCCCTTCGGAACGCGGCCGCAACACATCCACCCACGGAAGTACCGGCAAAAGGCGGACCATTGACGACAGCCGTGGTGACCCTTCCGGAAGGAGCAAACGTTACGGAAACGCGTCCGCGCCCCGTGGGACCATCCGGTTTTTTGCATCCCGAAGCCGCGCCGGCAGCGGCATTCAACGCGGAAACTGCCGCGGAACGGCTAAATTTCCGGTCCGCGGACGCCGCCGGAACATCCGCGGGCTTCGCGTCGTCTTTCTTCGAATCTGCCTTGGGATCGCTCTTGACCGGATCGGCAACCGCTTTCGCCGTGCCCGTACCTACCGGTAAAGGCCCCCCTACTTTCCCCGTCGCATCCGCTTTGGCCGTTGCCTCGTCTTTTTTATCGTCTTTCTTGTCCTTGTCCGCCCCGTCCTCTTTCTTATCCTTCGCGTCTTGCGCTCCATCATCTTTTTTTTCGTTGTCGGTCGTCCGCTCGCTCTTATCATCCGTTTTGTCTTCCGGAGCCGTCACGGCCTCAGCCGTCGGCGTCGTCGTGTTCGCAGCCACGGGCTCTTCCGAGCTTCCAAAAAGGAAATACCCACCCAAACCAAGGGTGACGAGCAGCAACACCACAACCGCCGCACCCAATCCAATGATGAGCCCCTTGTTGCTCTTGGCAGGAGCATCGTAAGGATACATCGCTTCAGGCTCGGCCACGGGCTCAGGCATGGGTTCGGGCTCGATGGATGTGGGAAGCGTTGGGGCGGCAAGCGCGCCCAGCGCAGGCCCTCCGAACGACGGAGGTGACTCGAAGGATGCACCGAAATCTCCGCTATCCATCGGTGGTGGAACGACCGAAGCGAGCTTGCGAAAGTCGATCTTTTCTTCCTCGGGGAACGCCGAAGGTCGTTTCGCGGACTGAGTACCAACCGCCATGATCGTATCGATCGTAAACAGCACGGAGTTTTCCCCACGCTCCGCCGTAAACTTGGGCACGGCCGGCTTCTCCATCGGGTTGACCGGAGCGCTCGTCGATACCTCTTCCTCGACGGGATGCTGAGCCGCGCCGAACAGATCTTGATCTCGGTCACGATGCTCCACGCGCGCTTGCTGCGCCGAACCTCCCCCAAAAAGTCCTCCCCCCAACCGCGCGTCGGCCGTTGCGAGTGCCGAGGAAGGACGAGGCCGAGGAGATCTGGAAGCACTGCTTTTCAACGCGGAGAAAAGCTCCGGCGTATCACGCAACGGCTGCCAATCACTCATCCCCTCACGCCATACATAAGAGTCTGGATGGATCTGACCCTCCTGATACATCTTACGAAGAGCGTCGATCGCCGCCTCTTTCTGGGACCCATCGTCGAGAGTCACCGTCCATTCGTCCGCGCGAGGACTCGCCCCAGCATACCCCATCGCCGCCGCTTGCTCGTCGGCCCCCAATACGTGCGTCGCGTCGTCCTCGTCCTCCTCGGGAGGCTGCTCTTCCCCTTTGACCACGATCGGCGAACTACACTTCTTACAACGGATCCGAACCGTACGTCCTCGAACCTTCTCGTCCGCAACCGTGTACGTGGCACCACAAGACTGACAATTGATCTTCATCGCGAGGCACTATCCTAGCGTAACGGGATTATCATGGTTGCAGCAGCATGCTGCGGGAATCTCGTCGACGGAAAGACGTTGTGGGCAGTCTAGCGTCATGAGAAGTCAGCGATCAAGTTGAGCACCGTACTTTGGACCAACAATTCCATTCGAGCTTGGGTTTCCTGGCCGCCGCTTCATGGTTTTTCCCCGATCACCAATTGCACGATCCGCACCTGAACACCGGCACTCGAGGTATCGAGAATCGCTGCATGAATGACGCCTGGGGTAGGAGACTCTCCCACCGACCCTGCACAGACGATCCGTGTCGATTCCACCTGCCGTTCGAATGGAACATGCCCGCCCCCGCATACCACCACGCTCGCCCCCTCGTCGTCCAACAAGGGCAATATCTCTTCGTCTGTCATGTCATGCGTGATGGCGGTGGATGGATCCGACGGCGACCCATGCACCAACAGCAGTTCCCCACCATCCTCCAACGTCATCCGAAATATCGTCGGTAGACGTTGCAGTCGTTCCAGAATCACATCCCCCAATTCCTGTTGCGTGCGCCGAAGACGTTCGATTCGTTGCTCCTGCTGCGCATCCCACGCGGATAGATCGTCTGGATCCACGACTGCAAGCGCCCGATCCGATACGCCTTGCACACAATGAGCCCGAACCGTCATGAGCGCCTTCCAGGTCTGAAGGGGCTCGGCACCGGGAAAACATAAATCCCCTGCGGCAAGAACCAGCGTACAACCTTGCATCTTTCCAAAAGCAAGCACCTGCTGCAAAGGTGCCAGGTGGCCATGAATATCCGCAATACACAAGATGCGCATGGCACGTATCCTATAGGTTCTTCCCCCTCAAAGCCAACCGGCTCGCGGAACCAATCTCGACACCTCTCATCTTCCACCATGCCCCTACGATCGATCGACTGCCCCCACCCTTCCCTTCGTCAACCCAAAGGAAGATCCACATCGCTGCCCGGTGGCCAATCATGGTATACGTTTGTGTATATAAAACATATAACTATTTAGATTTACAACTATTTTGCAGACGTTATACTATCCAAATATGGTTATGAGCGCCCTGAACTAGCAAGGATGTTCCCACGAAATCGGCTAAGAATCCTCCGTCCGGCTCGACGACGATTTCCTTGGGTGACTTGACTCCTAACACTTCGTTCGGCTTTCCTTGACCCATCTCTCTACACAAGAAACCTGCGATGCCATGACACAACCCACCGTCCTCGTTACGAGAGGCGCCGGGGCTCGTTGAGCGCAAGCAAGACTGGCGATACAGCAGCGCGGGTGACGATGGAGACAATGCGGGCGAGACGCGCGCGGTCCCAGGAGGGGCTCACCGATGCCATCGGGAGCCGCCCCGGATTCGATCTGCGCGAGCACCTCATCGGATTTTCCAAAATACCGGTCTGCTGGAACCAGAAGGCCCCCGAGGGCATGATGGGTGCGTCGTAAGCCGTAAAACGCAACCCACGTCCGCAATCTGGCCGGCGCTTTTTCGGATGACGTGTGCAGGCGGGCGATTTTTTTGCCGGCAGGTCGTTTGGGAGGTTCCGATGCCGTAGGTTGTTGTGGCTCTGGAGATTTCGCGAGTTGTGCTCTTTTTTCCAGGCATTGCTACCCTGTCACAGCCCCTGGGGGCATCCCTTGGCGTTTTGCAGCCTCAAGTGGCCCCACCTCTTGTGCCAAACGCAGAATCTCGGCGTGCTGTTGCGCGGTACACGTTGCGGCCATCTTCCCATCCTCCAAGACGGCATCCTGAACACCCATGTGTCCGCTGTCAAATAGGATGGTCGGTGTATGACAAGGGCAGGCATATCCGCCCTGCGGCGGGAGACTTCGTGTCATTGCCACCATCACCGAGCAGCCAGCGACAACTGGGCTTCGTCCCGTTGCTATCCGTGGCGTAGCTGCTGGTCGCGGAGGGCACCAGGGCGTTCGCTGCGGGTTACGGCGGCGACGCATTAATGCGTCTATCGTACGCGCTCACACCATGAATCCGCCCTGATTCGGTCTTGACTGCCTTTATGCCGCCCCCGCGATGTAACCCGGAAGTTATCTCTTGACTTGCGATAGCCGGTCGATTTGCCTATCCGCCCCCAGAAGTAGGGGCAATCATCTCTTCCGAAACGGGCAATTGGGTAAACGAGGTTGGTGGTCACGCTAACAGTGCGCGTGAAAAGGAAAAGGGCCGCGCGAATCTTCCGCTATTGCATCAAACGATAAATCGTGCAAAATCAATATTATACACTGATAGCAATAATTGCACCTACTTTGGAATAGATGCACCAGATGACGACAGTAGTACCGGATAGGTCACAAGGATACCCAACCAGTTGGTGAGGGAGTCATCATCAGAAGAAAGGACCACAAGATGGCAAGCGACGGCGAAGTATATTATTGCGGAAAGTGCAAGCGGCAACAGGGTACTCATGAGGGCGAGCGTTGCAAGAATTGTGGAAAGATCACGGTTTCGTGGTACACAAATCGCGAAAGCCATGAGGCGGCACAACGCAAATGGGAGAGCATCAACGGAAAGCCGTAGGTGTATCGAAGCTGGCGTCACCCAACACGCCGGGTGATGCCAGTCCGACCGCTGTCGCGGCACGTCGCCGAAGATTTTGCGAAGTATTTTCGCTGCAGGACCCTGGCTTGGGGCTTTGCTCGTGCGTACTGCCGAAGCTGCGGGGCTTCGATGCTCATCGCTTTTGGCTTTGCCGGTACGTGCTCCGTCATCCCATCAGCTTGTCGCGCCTGAGCCTCACGAGCGACGGGCGCGGTAACCGCTTCGCCGACCGCGTTATGGACAATCCTGCCCTCTGCGCCATCCTGACCGGACCAAACCGAAAAGGAGCCTTGGATGACAGAGCACCCTCCCGCAGAAGTCCTGCGCCATCAACTCGTAACCTTTCGTAAAAACAACAGATTTGCCCCCTATCCATCTCCTATCAGACGGCAGGCTATCCAATACGCCAACGCCCGGACAATCCAGGGGGCGACTCCTTCGACCATCGCTGCCGAGTTGGGAGTTGCGACCACAACTGTATCGTTGTGGACTCATTCCACACGGTCCAAGTCCGCCGACGCTCCCGCTCAAACCTCCCCATCCGAGCTTCCGCTGGTGCCGCTCGTGCTGCGGCCTGCCCCACAGATCCCTGGACCCTCCCAAATCGTGGTGCATTTTGCCGATGGTACAAGCCTTCAAGCTTGCGGCTTCGGGCAAGACAGCTTGGCTCGCACCATTGAAATCCTGCGAAAGGAAAGATGATGCTTGGCGGCGTATGTGTGTTTCTCGCCCTCGGTCCGGTGGACTTGCGAGGCGCTTTCGACCGCCTTGCTGCCATGACCAGGCTCATTGTGCAACAAGACCCAACCTCCGGGGCCTTGTATCTTTTTTATAACCGTCGCAGAAATCGGCTCAAAGCTCTGTGGTGGGATAAAAACGGATATGTTCTGCTGTATAAACGACTGTCCAAAGGCACATTCCCCCTACCTTCCAGACTCGATCCCACAACCGCTTATATCCAAATCTCCCAAGCCGATCTAGCGCGGTTGCTCGCTGCTCTACCCATCCCTATCGACCATGCCCCCACCTATCACTGATCTCGTCGCCAGAGGGACTAAAAAATAATTCATCCCCTTAAATATCTCTTGCCATTCGCTCTTAGAGTGTTTATAAAGTCTCAAAAGCATATTCCTCGCTGCTCTACCCATCCCAATCGACCATGCCCCAACCTATCACTGACCTCGTCGCCATAGGAAGCCAAAAAATAATTCATCCCCCCAAAATATCTCTTGCCATTCGCTCTTAGAGTGTTTATAAAGTCTCGACACCGTGACCTCTACAAGGATGATCAATATCTATTGTCCATGCGCCTACGAGGCAAGCGTAGAGTGTTATTCCTCGGCAGAGGCAACCCGGGCAATATTCCAGTATATACAGCAACGCTCAGAGCCAGAATCACAGTCGCAAAACGTGACGGTCTTGATGCAGCGCATCAAGCAACTCGAGGAAAAGGTCGCCTCCCTTTCCGCGTATATCGCTACCCTTCAGGAAACTGTGCAACAGATGCAATTGGGGTTTCGTCGGCATCGCAGTGAGGTCATTTGTGCCGACCAATTGTGCCTCGCCTTGGCCGAGTTTGCTTGTGAACAGCCCACCGATGGTGGCTGCGAACAGGGTAGTTCCGAGCCGTCCGACAAGGCCACGGGAGCCGAACAAGGCGATACAGGCGCCAGCGACAAGCCCAAAAAGGCAAGCCGCCACGGACGACGCAAAGTCACGGTGCTGCCCCAAGTCATTATCAATATCCTGCCCGCCCAAGTCCTTCTCGACGGTCTGTGCGGTTATGAACAAATTGGGCAGGAAGATAGCAGTTCGCTGGCGTATCGTCGCGGCGGCCCCTTCGAGTTGATTGTGCGACGCCCCAAGTATGTAGCGCGGGCAAGCGCAACGAACGGCCAAAACCAAGACGAGCAGCAGCCGAAGCCGACTTGTGAGCCGCCCGGGGCATCGTCGGGTTCGCAAAACATCGAAGTATTCGAACACAATGTGCTTTGCGTGCCCGAGGACCCCAGCTTTCGAGCCAATCCGTTCGTCGATGGCGCCATTGTCCGGTATTTCCCTGAAAATAGCGTTACGACAGAGTCTGGCCCGAGTGTTTTGATTGCCCCTTTGCCGCCGCGTCCCGTCGACCGAGCCATGGCTGAACCCAGCTTGCTGGCGCATCTTTTCGTCGATAAGTGGGACCGACACCTGCCGTATTATCGTCAAGAGGCGGAACTCGAGCGTTTCGGCTGGCCCGTGCCTCGGTCCAACATGACGCGCTGGCAGCACGAATGTGGAAAACTTGTCAAACCCTTGGTCGACGCGATGTGGCAGCAAGCCCTGTCGCGAAGTTGGTTTGCCATGGATGCCACAGGCACTGCGATTCGAGGCAGTCCCAGCTACCAGCGCGGTCATATCTTTGTGTTGATTGCAGAGGCTGAAAGCGTGTTGTTCCGTTTCTCGCCGACGTATGACTCGAAAGTCGTTGACAAGTTTTTCGGCGGCCACGGGGCAACCATCTTGTCCGACGCCTCGGCCAACCACAATGTGCTTTTCCACGATGGCGGCAATCGGGAAGCCTCTTGTTGGGCGCATGCGCGACGCCGATTCGCTACCGCTTTCCAGGCAGGAGAGCGAGCGGAGGCCGCGCAGGTGTTGCAAAGTATGCAAGCGCTGTTTCGGATCGAGCGGGAGATAGCGCCGTTGGGTGCGGCGGAGCGATTGGCACAGCGTCAAAGCCGGTCTGCAGGGCTGGTGGACGATATGCTTGGCAAAGCCGCGGTGCGACGTCACGAGCTTGGAGCCGAGAGTTTGACGCGCAAAGGTTATGTATATCTGGACAACCAGCGAGAGTCGCTGCGCGAGTTTCTCGTCAATGGTGAAATACCAATCCACAATAACGATTGTGAGAGGCAGCTTCGTCGGATGGTCAAGGGACGGATGAACTGGCTTTTTCACGGCAGCGAGGAGCATGCGTGCAGCGCGGCCAATCTTTCGTCGCTGGTGGCGAGCGCAGAGCTGCATGGTTTGGATCCCGAGTTTTACTTGCAGGAGATTCTTACCGTGATTGGAGAGTATCCTGCGCGTCGAGTGCTGGAGCTTGCGCCGAATCGGTGGGTGGAGACGCGGAGTCGTTTGATCGAAGCGGGGCAACTCAGGTATATTGATTTGGCGCGGGTGACAGGCTCTGGTCTTGCGTTTCGTCGTTGACGAGAGGGTTTGGTTGCGAGGGGGCGAATCGACTGGGTAGCGGGGCAGTGGTAGAACTGCTTCGTGGATAGGGGATTGGGGAGCTGGTGTGCTGGCTGGCCTTGCCATGGGGGCATCGTAGGTATGGGGCCTCGTGGTGGGAAGAACGCGGTTGGCGGAGCGGATACTCGCACAGTCCCCACAGGGCGGTATCGCCGAGGACGATGATATTTCCGGGGCGGCCGTGCTTCTCGAGGAGGTGGAAAAGGGTTTGTTCGGCGGCTTCGGTCAGGGCTTCGCGCTGGCCTTTGAAGCGTTCGGCGCGCTCTAGCGCCGGGATATCCCCGGCATGTTCCTGGAAAAAGGCGTCTTCAAAGGATATTCACGTGCCTTCGAGAGCTTTTGCCACGGAAGGGCCGATGTCCGCATGGGTCTCGGGCGGGGTGATGAGCATGCGAAAACCCCGCGAAGCAGCGGCTTCTTTCAAGCTGTCGCGCACCACCTGCTCCGGGCTTCGATCCGCACCCATGGCAGCCGGAGGCGCATCGGCCTCGAGGGGCTCTTCGGCACGGATAGAACCTCCCACGCGCGGCTGCACCTTCCCGGCTTCCACCTTGTAGCCGAGTTCATCCAGCAACGCTGGCAGATGGACGGGCTCGGGAAAGGGGGTGTCGGCGCCGAAAACGCGATGCACCTGGGCCCTGAGGTCGTCGAGAGCGACAGCCTCGCGCGCCTGCTCCAACACGAAGGCGATGCTGTACTTCGGGTCCACTGGACCGATGAAAAGATGTCCGGTTTCGGTCAACTTCACATCCTCACAGATGCGCACGCCAAGGGCCAGGGGGTCGGCATCGAAGTCTGGGAGCCATCCTGCGAGGGTTCGACGCGCTGAATCCGGGTCCACCATGGGCCATTGGCTGGCGAGGCGGAGCACTTCCACGGCAAATGCCTGGACGGTGTCGCGGTCGAACGAAGGACGCGCCACCAAGGGCTGCTCCGAGCCATCCACCTCGAAAAGACGCGCCCGACCCGCGGTCACACGAACCAAAAGCCGCACGATTCCCGCGCCCGTGACCTCCCCGGCCGGCCACTCGCTCTCGAATCGCTCGCCGATTTCATCCAAACGAACGATGCCGCCAAAACCATCGAGAACAGCGTCGAAGTCACTGGTCAACCCGGCAAGCGCGGACATGTCCAGGCGTTCGAGCCCTTCGTTCACCGCAAGGCTGACGTTGGGCTGGGCCATGCCCAGATCCGCGGCGATGTGCGCCTGGGTTTCCGGCGCTCCGGTGATGCCAATGTGCCGCTCCACAACGGTGCGCTGGTTCTGGGTCAGCGGCAGCGACGCCAATTCCCATAAGCGATCCAGGGTATGGGCGCCCTCGGAACCCCCTTCTCCGCCTTCGGTAGCCGCACGGAATCGATGCAGCGCTTCCACCACGGCCGTGAGCTTGCGGCGTCCGATGCCTGGCACGGCGAGCAGCTCGCTTCGCGTGAGGGATGCCACGGCGCCCACGGTCGGCAAACCATGGCCGACAAGGGATGAACGCAGGGGGTTGCGCAAGGCAAGCTTGTCTACGGGCTCGGGACAGTCTGTGAGATCCGGGACGAGGGGCGGCTCCTGCTTGATAGGAGATGGGGAGGCTTGAATCCCCTGCTCCCGCAGGCTGTTCTGTAAAGCTATGATATCATTGGCAATTTTTGTGCCGATAGCGTGGATCGCCCGCACTTGCGCCTCGGATAAGGCAAGGAGTTGACCCACGGAATGCACCTGACAGCGGGCCAGGGCATTGATGGCACGGGCGGGGAGCCCGGTGGTGCGAAGGGGCGTGGTTCCATCCACTTGCGTGGGGGGAGGCACGGACAGCGAGGCGGAAGCATCGTCTCCAAGGGCGAGGAGCAGGGCTTCGCGCATGGCCCGGGCGGAGGGAAAGCGCTTTTCCGGCGTGGGATTCAGGGCTTTTCTGAAAAACGCCGCCAGCCCCGACGGCTGGATGTCTTGCTCATCCACACTTGGCGCCTGTCCCGGCTCAGGCACACGCCCATCAAAGGCATGACGCCCGGCATACAGCTCGAAAAGGCAGAGGGCCGCTGCAAAACGATCCGTTCCATGGGTCCAATGGGCCGTGGCGGGATCCCGGTAGAGCGCCGTGCCACCGTAGGGCGCATCCTCCCTCATGGACGCAAGGCTGAAGTCGATGATAGTGAGCCTGCCATCGGCAATGAGCAGGTTATCCGGCTTGAGATCCTTGTGGGTGACGGACTTTTGTTCGAGATAATCGAGGCCAGCGATGAGGTCTTCGGCGAGACGTCGCTGGGTGGTGGGTGCGGGCGACGGATTCTTTACAAGCCATTCGCGCAACGTCAAGCTGGTTTGCGAGGTGGGGCTCTGCCCGGTTCGTGGCACGCTGCCGATCAGCTCCAATACGAGGGTGAGGCGTCCTTCCACCATTTTGCTAAGGTCGATGGCCTCGACGATATTGGGGTGTTTGAGGCTGGTGAGGGCTTGATATTCGCCGTGCAAGGCTTCTTCGGCGGTCTCGTTGGGCTTGGCGATTTTCAGCGCGCGGATGCGTCCGCTCACGAGATGATGCGCCGCATACACCACAGCCATGCCGCCCTGGCCGAGACGGGAAATGATCTCATAATCCGAACCGATGCGCGTGCCGGGCTGCAAGTTATCCGCATCGATGGGCGGGCGGGGAGCACTGGACGCACCAGCAACCGACCGGGGCGACGTTCCTGGCGACGATTCCCTGCCGATGCGCACGGCCTCGATCGCTTCCGCCAGGGTGGAATAACGTTCCGTGGGGCGCAAGGCGACCATTGTGGCGACGGATTCGTCGAGGCTCAGGGGCAATCGCGGGGCGATATCGCGCAAGCGGCGCATCAAACGTTGCGCGGCCATGAGCTGACGGGTGTTTTCGAAAAGAGGCTTGCCCGTGAGGAGCAGGGCCAGCATGGCTCCCAAGCTGAATTGATCCGAAGCGGGCTCCGCACTGCTGAAGAAACGGATAACTTCCGGTGCGGCATTCACGAGACGATCGTCGTGAATGGTGGAATACGCGATGGTGGCGTCGCTTGCCATCTGTTTGGCGAGGTCGAAACCGGTGATCCGCACTTGTGTGGGACGTTTTTTGTCTTCGACCAGGACCACATCCGGGCGGAGCAGGCGGTGAACCACGCCTTGGCGGTGGACGTTATCGAGGGTTTGGGCGATGCGCAGCCAGACGTCGGTTCGGGTGAGCAGGCCGGTTTTTTCCTTGCCTTGGCCATCCACGCCGTAACGCTCGACCCAGGTGGAAAGAGAAATGCCTTGGAAGTGCTCCAAGGGGAGCACAATGCCTCTTTCGTCGGAAAAGGGTTGGTCCGCGGAGAGCACGCCTTCGATGCGGCCGAGGCGTCCAAGGACCTGGGCTTCCCAGCGTGCGCGTTCCACGATGCGGTTGCGCTGTTCATCGGTGGCGAGAGGTGGGATGCCGTAGATGCGAAGCACGCGCTGGGCCCCTGTGAGGGTGTTTTTTCCGAGCAATTCGGTGAAGGTATCGTGGTGGTCGAGGGCTTGCTGGACTTCGTATTCGCGGATGCGTCGCGCCGGGCGCGGGCCTTTTTGCACGCCCTGGAAAAGTTCGTGCAACTCCTCCGCCGCGTCCGACGCAGGCACGAGCTGCCGCCCATGGGTCACGCGCGCGAGCCAATCGGGATCCTGAAGGGCCGCCAGAATCGTTTTTTTCGTGTGGACGCGGTCTTCGCTGGCCGGACCCCGCACGCCCACATCCACCGTGGCAGAAAGGAAAACCAGACCCTCGGTCCACACCTGCCCTGCCCGATAACTCACGTTCCGCAGGTGGGACTTGAGTTTCTGGGAGGTGAGACGATTGAGTTTCAGAGGGCTGCGGATCTTTTCCGGCAGCCACCAATCGTTGTCCGTACCTTCGATTCGACCGCGATAGGACTTGATTTCAATCACGAAAATCGCGTTTGGCGCCACCACCACCGCATCCAACTCGAAGATGCCACCGGTGCGCTCCACGAGCCAGGGATTGCCGTAGACGGTGAAGGTATCAGGGAGCCCCTCGACAAGAAATCGCAAGGCTTGCCGTTCGGCATCGTGGGCAGGTTCACCAATCGGAATGAACTTGGCGCACATGGCTTACACCAACAGGACTTTGGCGGAGGGGAACCAGATCGCGAGTTGGTCGTCGATGCGAAAAAGTCCGCCCTTATCAGGATGAAGTCCGAGAACGAAGTCGAAAGAGCGCTGACGAAGGGGGTGGTCGGAACTTCGGAGGTCCGTGGTTGTGGCGTGCATCACGATATGGGAATGGGGCACGCCGAGTTCGAGGTTGACGATGCCTGCAAGGGTGAGTTCCTGCCAGGTTCCGCAGGCGATGGTGAA
>Ga0209718_1003116_pt1 | contig 15184 bp, 21 predicted proteins | sample AD_JPNAS1_MetaG_FD_184420 | JGI IMG/M metagenome (GOLD analysis project Ga0209718, IMG submission 184420) | Active sludge microbial communities of municipal wastewater-treating anaerobic digesters from Japan - AD_JPNAS1_MetaG (SPAdes) (version 2) | ecosystem: Engineered > Bioreactor > Anaerobic... | reverse complement strand
GCTCCAGCAGGTGACCGAGGTCTACCCCTGCACGCTCACGTTCCAGGTCAGCGTGCAGGACCCGGTCTACAAGACCGTCGACGTCGCCGCGCGCATCTTCCTGCGCCAAGGCTACGCGCCGAACGACTTGCGCGACCGCGTGCGCGCGAACCTCGCCGCGTACTTCCGCGTGAACGAGCCCGACGGGACGCCGAACCCGCTCGTCGACTTCGGGTTCAACATCAAGGACGCCGAGGGCAACCCGGTGGGCGAGATCGCCTGGTCGGACATCTTCAACGTCATCCGCGACACGCCGGGCGTGCGGAAGATGGGCGACGCGCGTCTCGACCTGACGCTCAACGGCCTGCCTGCCGACGTGCGCCTCAACGTGCGCGAGTTCCCAGTCCTCCGTACCGTGACGCTGGTGAATGGCGACACGGGGGAGCTGCTCTGATGGCGATCCTCAACCCCAGCTTCGAGGACGCGGGCACACTCCCCGGCGAGGCCGAACACTGGGCGCTCTCGTCGGCGACGAGCCTCGAGGAGATCGCGGGCTTCGGCACCGCGCCCGAGGAGGCATGGGAGGACTTCGAGCGGTGGTTCGAGTTGCTCGACTCCATCGACAACGTGGTCGTCGTGCTCGCATTCTTCGACAGCGCGCTCAAGGGGTACGAGGAGTTCGAGAGCGGCTGGGCCAACGTCGTCTACCTCTACGACCTCCCGCCCGCGCAGCTCGTCACCGCGACCTTCGACGGGCTCGCTGCCGAGGAGTGCGAGACGGGGTGGAGCAACGTCCCTTACGCGCGCGAGTGGGCCGACGTCACCGCCGCGACGGGGGTCTTCGACGGCGAGCCGCGCGAGGACTTCGAGGACCAGTGGCGCAGCAACCAGCTCTACGCCTGGACGTGGGCGGCCGTGACCTCGAGCGCCGCGCTGTTCGACGCGGGCGCCCAGGCCGTCGAGGACTTCAACAACGGCTGGACGAGCATGACGACGCTCTGAGGAGACAACGATGGCCGAAGCAGACTGGACGTACCTCAACGACGGGCTCGACATCGCAACGGTAGACCGGGGCGTAACCGCGGGCATCGCGCGCCCACCGGGCGGCGGCAGCTTCCTCTACGCCTTCAACTCGCTCGCAGCCGTCGAAGGCGCGGTGGGCCTCTTCGCCAACCTCGCCAGCTTCGCGCCGATGGCCAAGGGCGGCTCGATTCGCGGCGTCGTGCAGCGCGGTCCGGGCGGCGGGCCCACGGGCTTCTCGCCGTTCCTGTTCCTCTGCTGCCAGGGGAACTCGGTCAACGACAGCGCGTACCTGCTCGGGCTCTCGGACGACGACCCGCACCGCATCGTGCTCCGCAAGGGCGCGGTGACGGTCGGCCTGCCGACGGCAGATGGCCCGGGCGTGTTGCTCAAGTCGGCGGCGTCGTTCGCGCAGGCGACCTGGCTCCACCTGCGCCTCGACGTCATCGTGAACACCAACGGCGACGTCGTCCTCAAGGTCTTCCAGAACGACCTCGCGCTGCACGCGCTCGGCACGCCGCCCGACTGGCAGCCCGTGTCCGGGATGGTGGAGTTCATCGACGACCACCTCGGCATCAACTCCGGCTCGCAGCCGCTCACGTCGGGGCGCAGCGGCTTCGGCTTCTCCGTGAAGGACGTCACGCGGCGCGCGTACTTCGACCACCTCGAGCTGTTCCGGCAGGTGTGAGCGATGGCGCTGACCGCGTTCACCAGTCGCCTCGGGCGCGGCCAGGGGCGCCTCGCGACGTCGAAAGCGACGGGCGGCGACTACGCCTTCGTCCTCGGCGACGCCGAGCCCGGGCGCGTGTTCGAGCTCGCGCCCGGCGACCACGCCGAGGTCACGCAGCAGACGGACCTCACCGGCGTGATCCTGCTCCGCGCGCTCCTGCGGCTGCGCGTGCCCGCGTCGACCCCTCCGGGGCTCGCGTGGGAGGCCAGCATCATCGTCGATGGCACCAAGCTCGCGTCCATGCGCGCCAAGCCCGGCCGCGAGCGCCTCGTCACCGACATCGCCGCGAACGTCTCGAAGCTCTCGGGCCTGCACACCATCGGCGTGCGGCTCGAGCTGGTGACCGCGTGAGGAGCCCGGCATGAGCACCCTCGAGCTGCCTGCGCTCTACATCGACTCGGTCGCGCTCGTGGTGACGACGCCGAGGCTCGTGCTCGTGAACCGCGATCCGAGCCCCGGTGAGACGGACGTGCCGATCGACGCGACGATCGCCATCGAGCTGGTCGACACCGGAGCGGACGGCGTCGACCGCGCATCCGCGCACGTGTGGGTCGACGGCGTCCTCGCGTTCGACGGCAGCGCCTTGCCCGAGCTCGCTCCGGCCTTTGCAGGCCCGCTCGCCGGCGTCACACAGACGGCGGACACGCTCCGCGTGGTGCTGCACCCGGTGGTGCCGCTTGCGAGCCTGGCCACGGTCCACGTGCGCGTGCTCGCGCAGACGGTAGGCGGTGCGGCCTCGCTCGACGAGGTGTACTCGTTCGTCGTCGAGGACCGGACCGCGCCACGCGTCGTCGGCGCGCAGGCGCTCGCACCGAAGGCCGTGCGGGTCGCGTTCGACGAGTCGGTGCTGGTCCCGAGCGGGGCGACGTTCATCCTCACGCCCAAGGGCGCGCCGGCCGTCTCAGTCGCGGTGGTCGGTGTGAGCATCGAGGGCAGCGTCGCTCTCCTCACGCTCGACACTGAGATGACGCCCGACGTACTCCACGAGGTCGTAGCCATCGGCGTAACGGACCTCTTCGGCAACGCTGTCCTCGGCCCCTACGACCGCGCGAGCTTCACCGGCTTCCGGCCCGCGCGCCCTGCGACCCGCCGCTTCGACCTGTGGCGCATGCTGCCGAAGCACAACCGGCGCGACGACCACACTGGAGACCTCTTCCGGTTCATCGCCTGCCTGCAGGAGGTGACGGACCTCCTCCTCGCGGACGTCGATCGCTGGCCTGACATCTTCGACCTCGAGCGCGCGCCGGAGGCCTTCGTCGACCTCATCCTGCGCGACCTGGGTAACCCGTTCCCGTTCGAGCTCGACGCGATGGGCAAGCGACGGCTCGCGTCGGTGCTGGTCGAGATGTACCGGCAGAAGGGAACGGCCAAGGGCATCCAGAACGCGATCCGCTTCTTCCTCGGCATCGACATCTCGGCCATCTCGCCGTTCAACGCCGATACGCTCTACCTGGGGGAGTCGGAGCTGGGGGTCGACTGGGTCCTCGGTCCCTCGGACCGCTTCGCCCGCTACGCCTTCAACGTCGAGGTCGCGCGCATCCTCACCGACCGCGAGCGCCGCCAGCTCCGCGCCATCGTCGAGTACCTGAAGCCTGCGCACACGCACTTCGTCGATCTCGTCGAGCCGCTACCGCCGGTGCTCCCGAACCACTGGGAGCTGGGCCTCAGCGACCTCGGGGAGACGACGGTTCTGCATTGACGGACTACGTCACCGTGCCGTGCTCCAGATGGAGCGATCGCGTCGTGACGTTGGCGGCGAACGTGTCGTCGTGGGTGACCAAGACGATCGCGCCCGGGTACTCGGCGAGGGCTGCCTCCAGGCGCTCCACGCTGGGCAGGTCCATGTGGTTCGTCGGCTCGTCGAGGACCAGCGCCCACACCTGTTTCGATAGCGCCTCGGCCAGCACCAGCTTTCGGGCTTCGCCGGGGGAGAGGTGCTTGGCCTCTGCACGCAGGACCCGGTCAGGCTCGCTGCCGAGCGCAGCGAAGATGGAAAGCACCCGCCCGCGCTGCTCGGAGTCGACACCACGCAGACGATCGAGCGCGGCGGCCTTCGCGTCCTCCTCAAGTTCCTGCTGCAGGTAGAGGACGCGCTCGGGATGAGCGTGCGAGGCGACCAGCGCCTCGAGCAGCGTCGTCTTACCGGCGCCGTTGGGTCCTTCGAGCCGCACGCGGTCCTCTCTCCCGATGGTCACGCGCACATCGCGCAGCACGACGTGCTCGCCTCGGCGGATCGCCGCGTTGCTCACGTGAAAGAGCACCGGACTGTGCGCCCGCTGGTAGGTCGCGAAGATGCGACCGCCGAGGGTCGCGTCGCGCTCGAGGACCGGAACCTCCTTCTGGGCGCGCTCGAGCTGTGTTCGCGCCGACGCCGTCACACGACCGGCCTTCGACGCCGCCCACGATGCCTTCGTGCTCGCGTGGATGCCGCGCGCGTCGCTGTCGTTCTTGTCCTTCATGCGGCGACCGGTGCTGATGCTCTTCGATGCCGCTGCCTGCGTACGGCGAGCAGCGTCGAGCTGGTCTTTGGCCGCGCGCACTCGGTCACGGGCGGCGTCGAGGGCCGCCTGCTGCTCGGACCGCGCTTGCTCCCAGAGGAGCTTCGCGTCCGAGAACCGCCCGGGCCAGAGCGTGACCTTGCGCTGATGGATGCGGAGGGTCCCAGTCGTTAGTGCGTCGAGCACCGCGCGATCGTGCGAGACGATCACGCCGAGCCCGGAGAAGCGACGGAGAGCGTCCAGGAGGCGCTTGCGGGCGTCGACGTCGAGGTGGTTCGTCGGCTCGTCGAGGAGCAGCACGTCGGGTTCGCGAGCGAGGGCCGCCGCGACCTGCCAACGCTTGCGCTCGCCGGGCGACAGCGTCTCCCAGCGCTCCAACTCGATGGGGTCGAGCGCGAGGCGACCGCGCAGTTCGGCCGCGAGCCCGTCGTCGCGCGCGGCAAGCGCATCGACGTCGTCGTCTCGGCGGTCGACGACCTGACGGCAGTAGGCGACCAACGCGTTTCGAGGCGCGAGCGTGACGGTGCCGTCGCTCGGCTCGCGCTCGCCAGCGAGCACGGACAGCAGCGTCGTCTTGCCAGCGCCGTTCGCGCCAACGAGCCCGTAGAAGCCGCCGTCCAGCGTGAGGGATGCAGAATCGAAAATGGGAGCAGACGCCGCCCAAGCGACGCCGACTCCGTGCAGTCGCAGCACGGACATGAAGCACTCCAAAACCCAAAGGCGCACGACGAGCGTGCGCAGTCATTCGTGGAGGACGACTTCGTCCTCGTGGTGGATGGGGTTCGAGTGACTCAGGCCATGATCGCGCTGGCCGAGCCAGCGCACAAAACATCTACCACGCGCTCCGTCGCTTCGCACCTCTGGCTGCTGTCCCCGACCGCCGCGCCGTGCGGCTTTGCCTTCCACGAGGCGAGCCGATGGATGCGACGACGACCACCACCAAGACCTGCTCGACGTGCCGCCGCGAAGTGCGGTCGACCTCGCGCGGCATGTGCGGCAACTGCTACCGCATCTGGGCGCGGGACAACCTCCCGCCGAACGCGACGTGCGAGGCCTGTGGGCGCGGGTACTTCAGACGGCCGGGGGCCCGTGAGAACGGGCGCACCTGCTCGCGTGCGTGCTACGCGGCGTGGAAGGTCGGACGGAACCAGCACAACGAGCCGACCGACGGAGCGACGCTGGTCACGCGCAAGTGCGAGTGGTGCAGCGTCGAGTTCTCCGTCGAGAAACGCCAGATCGCGAAGAGTTTTGGGCGCTTCTGCTCCCTGCAGTGCAGCGCCGCCCGCAAGGCCGTTCCGCGCATCGCGATGAGCTGCGAGTGGTGCGGCGAGCGGTTCTTGCTCCTCCCGAACCGGCTCTTCTTCGGGTGTGGTCGGTTCTGCTCGCGCCCCTGCTACGTGGACGCGCGCACGATCGCGAAGCTGCCTCGCGAGCCCGGGCGCGCCGAGCGCAGCTACCGAAGGTTCCGCGACGAGTGGCTCGCTCGCGCCGAGGGCTGTGAGCGCTGCGGGACGAAGGCCGACCTCGTCCTTCACCACCGAATTCGCACGAGGGAGCGGCCCGACCTGATCTACGCGCGCGAGAACCTCGAGGTGCTGTGCCGCGCCTGCCACACGCGGCACCACGGCGAGCAGGGCCACTACCGTGTGCCGGAGGTGGCGGCATGAGTTCGCGTCTGGACTTTTTCTTTCGCCAGCGTGTCACGGAGGCGGAACTCGATCTGGCCTTCGCTCTCCTGGAACAGGCCGACCGGGACCTCGCCGCCGACCTGAACATCTACGGCATCATCTCTGGTGCCGTCCCGGCCCCACACTCGCCGGTTCCCGACCTGACGGTGGACCTCACCGCGCCAGGGCGGGCGTACGACAACCTCGGGCAGCGCATGTTCTTCGGCACGGGCCAGACCGTGGACTGTGCCGTCGACCTCGTGGGCATCCCGACCGATGTCGCCACGGTCGGCAACGAGCGCTGGCTCGGCATCTTCCTGCGTTTCAAGCGCCAGCTCTCCGACCCGCGAACGGACGGCAACTCCCAGCAGGTGTTCTTCCGGCGAGACGAGTCGTTCGAGCTCGTGGTGCGCCAGGCGCCCGAGGGCGCGATCGGCGTCGCGCCGAAGCCTGCGCTCCAGGCCGACGAACTGCTCGTCTGCGATGTGCGCCGTCGCCCGGGCCAGACGCAAATCCTCGCGACGGACATCGACACATCAAGGCGCCAAGCCTTTATCTTCGCGCAGGGCACCTCGGTGGCCGTGACCACCGGGACGTGGAGCATTCTCCAGCCCCTTGCCGCAACGGTGCAGGCGGCGTTCGACGAGGCCGACGCCGAGCTGCGCGACCACTTCACCGCCGTCGCCCGGCGCCATGCCGCGACGGCCATCGACTACGCGCCGCACGGGTTCGTGGGCGCGGGCAACGTGCAGGCCGCCGTCGACGAGCTGATCGACGACCTTGCGACCGGAGCGGTGGGCAGCTCCGGTGCCTCGCGCGTTGGCGTGGATGCGGCGGCGGGCGCTCCCAACGCGCTCCCTGCGGGCTCCGTGAAGAGCCAGCTCGCGCAGCTCCTCGGCTTCCTGAACACGCACGTGAGCGCGCCGACTGGTGCGCACAACGCGGCGGCCATCGCGGCCACGCCCCACAACAACGTCGCCGGCACGAACGTGCAAGCGCAGCTCCAGGAGATCGTCACCGACCTGATCGCCACGGGCGCCTCCGCGCCCGGCGTTGGCCTCGTCGGAGTCGATGCCATCGCGGGCGCGCCCACAGCGATCGCTGCGGGCACCCTGCGCGCCGCTCTCGTGACGCTGCTCGGTGGGCTCAACGGCCACGTGAACCAGGCGAGCGGCGCCCACGCTGCAAGCGCCGTCTCGGTCGCCGACTCCGGCAACAACCTCAACGCCGCGAACGTCGAGGCCGCGCTCGCCGAGATCCTCGACGCCGTCGAGGGCGACCACTTCCGAGGCAACGAGGCGAACGCCGGCCAGCACCGCGCGATTCGCCAGCCGCCGCTCGGAGGCACGAAGGCGCTCATCCTCGACTCGAACGCCTCCGGCGCGGCGGCGACGCACCTCCGCATCTACGCGGACGGCTCCTCGGTCTGGTTCACGCTGAACGCGTCCTGGGACGGCGCGCAGTGGGTGCGCGACTCGGGCGGCACCTTCTGCGGCGCGTTCCGCTTCGCGCGCAACGAGATCGAGTTCCTCCACGAGGACTCGTTCGCGGCAACGTTTACGACCTGGACGCGCACGTGGCGCCTCCCGATGAGCAGCACCGTCAACTCGGCGTTCGAGCTGACGGGTAGCGTTCGGGAGGTCGGCCGTCTCGCGATGGAGTTCACGAATTCCTACAACGCCACGCGCACCGTCGCGGGCGGTGGGAGCGTCACGTTCCGCAACCGTTTCCCCGCAGCGCCGTCGTCGATCACGCTCAGCGTGAACAGCTCGGGCGGCTTCTCCGGCACGCCGAGCACCGGCTACGCCGACCGCGATGGCTTCGGCTTCTTCTCGTACCAGTCGCTGGGGGCGGCAGCGACTGCGTACTGGTTCGGCTCGTACACCGCCATCGCGTGAGGAGCACATGGCCATTCAGGAGATCACCAGCACCGAGCTCGTCCAGCGCTGCGCCAAGTGCGACCGCGAGAACCGCATCGTACTCGCCGACTTGGAGGTCGGGCTCGACCGGGACGACCAGGTCGAGGACAGCGTCGTGCCGCTCCCCGAGTGCCCGACTTGCCACTCGCGCGAGTTTCTCCTGCGCTCACCTGAGGAGGAGCAGGAACATCCCGCACAAGGCAGCGCTGGCTACCTCCATCGGCTCCTCGTCGACGATCTGCATGCCGAACTCGTGAAGAAGGGGCGCGTCGTCGCGAGGCTGAAGAACAAGACGGCTGAGGTCTTCACGCGCCCCATCGCCACCGAACTCAAGCAGCGCCTCTTCGAGAAGGGGCTCAAGCTGCCGGCACGCGCGGTCGAACAGCTCCAAGGGAAGGAGCCTGGCCAGTGAGCGGCGGCTTCATCGTCAGCGGCGTTGCGACGTGCCCCCTCGACGGGCTCTCCGTGCGCACGTTCGCCGAGGCCGGCGTCCATCGGTTCGCACCGAAGGGCAAGCGGGCGCGCGCCGTCGAGCTCGTCATCCACGAGACCGTCACGCGCAGCGTCGACTCGACCATCGCGGTCTTGAAGAAGCGCGGGCTCAGCGTCCACCTCGTGATGGGCGCGGACGGCGCGCTCACGCAGCACGGCGACCTTGCGGCGGACATCCTCTGGCACGCGAGCCAGCACAACGGCGCGTCGTTCGGTGTCGAGGTCGTGAACCCGTACTACCCGAGCTACCTCAAGCCGGGCCTGCCGTGGGACCGCGTCATCAAGGCGCCGTGGGCGCACAAGGGCGAGTACGTGCTGCCGACGCCCGCGCAGGCGGAGGCGGTTGCCGCGCTCGTGCGATGGACGACGAGCGCGCCCGCGCCGGGCATCGCCGTGCCGCGCGCCTGGCCGGGGCTCCGGGACGGACGCTTCGCGCTCGGCCTCGTCGACGCTGCTTCGAAGGCGCCGCTGCCGGGTGTGCTCGCGCACCAGTACTTCGGGCACGCCGACGGCTCGATGCTCGTCCTCTACGCGTGGCTGCGCGTCGAGGCCGGGCTCGCGCCCGACGTCGCGTTCGAGGAGGCGGTGAAGCGCTCCACCGGCGTGCGCCGCGCTGACGTCCGAGACCTACTGCCCACGCACGTTGTGGCCTGACCCGAGGAGAACGAGATGCAGGACTTCACCAGCGTTGCGACGTGGCTTCAGGCGACCGGGCCCTACGGCCTCGTGGCCGTCTTGGCGTGGGCGTTCTGGCGCGTGAACGAGAAGAAGGACGCGCAGCTCCGCGAGCTGTTCGACAAGGTGGCCGAGATGGGGCGCGTGCAGACGGAGGCCGTGACCAAGGTCGAGGCCGCGCTTGTCGCGCTCAAGGACGCCATCGAGGACCTGCACGACAAGGCTGCGTGAGGGCCGCACGCGGAGTTCTCGCGAGGTAACGCGGGCTTCCGCGCGCCAGCACGATTTCTCGCTTCTTCGCCTTGGAAGGTCGCCTGAAGGAAGCCTGTATGTCGTCGCGAACGGGGCGCACCGCACGGACCACCCCGACGGAGACGACGACATGAAGGTGAGCGAGCTGATCGAGTTGCTGGAGGAGCAGGACCCGGACGCCGAGGTCCTTGTGATGTCCCAGCCCAACTGGCCGTTCGAGCTGAGGCTCGCAGGCGTGACGACGCGCGAAGAAATGCTCCGCGCTGATCGCGACGAGGACGGTGATGGCGACGACGACGAGGAGCCCCGCCTCGAGCGCGGCACTGCCAAGAGCGACGTCTTCCTCGTCGAGGGAGAGCAGCTCCGCTACGGCTCGAAGACGGCGTGGAGCGTGGCCACGCGTTGAGCGCGAGCGCGGTTCCCAGCGAGGTCGATTCTTCACGGAATGACCTTGCTGGGGGCGCGAACGGAAGCCTGTATGGCGAAGCGATCAACGCGGAGGACGACGATGCAGACCACGAACAAGAAGCACCCCGGCAAGAAGGAGCCGACGATTGACGAGCTGCTCGCCGCCATCGCGAAGGCGACGCTCCACATCGACACGCTCGAGACACGCAAGAGCGACTCGCTCGACTTCCACGACGTCGCGGTCTGGTCGGTGAAGGCCGCGCTCGAGGCCGCGTACCGCGCGGGGCTTGCCGCCGCCAAGGAGGAGCGATGAAGACGCTCGGCACCACGACGACCTACGACGGCACCGAGCACGGCTACCTGCGCGGCCACAAGGTGCGCATCATCGCCGTGCTGAAGAACGCGCTGCGCGACGACTACGACCCGGACCGGGACGGGCAGTACATCCGCGATGAGGATGACCTCGAGCGCGCGGGCGGCGTGACAGCCGACGACCGCGTCGAGGTGCAGCCCTGGCTCGCAGCAGAGGGACGCTTCAGCTTCGTGTCGAGTGACCCGCGCGCCATCGACCTCGCGTGCTTCGCGAGCCTGAAGCGCTGACGACCTGAACGACGCCGCGCTCCCTCACGGAGCGCAAGCCCACCACGCGAGCCCAGGGCGCGCGCGTGAAGGGCGACGTGTACCCAGCGCCCGACGAGGAGAGCAGTCCAATGAGCACGAAGACTAAGACCACGAAGACGAAGTCCAAGAAGGAGAACCTCGCAGCCCTCGGGCTGCCGGCGCTGTGGGAGCGCTTCAAGGAGGCGACGGGGGAGACCACCAAGAGTCCGAACAAGAAGTTCCTTGTCCGGCGCATCGAGGAGGCGCTGGCCGCGCACGCCGTCGAGCCCGTGCCGGCCGAGGAGCCGCAGCGCCCGACGCGCACCAGCGCGCGCGCGACGTCGGTGCCCGAGCCCGAGACGACGCTCGCCGAGAGCACGCCGCCGAAGCTGCGCGGTCGGTTCGCGTCGATGACGATCGAGGAGCTGCAGACGAAGTACCTCGAGGTCGTCGGTCGCTCGACGGGCAGCGACGACCGCCGCTACCTCATCTGGAAGATCCGCGAGGCCGAGAAGGGCCGCATCAACGTCGGGCCGCGCAAGACCCGCGCGCGCGATGGCGAGCAGCTCGAGGTGAAGATCCTCCCGCTGCGGCTCGAGGCGGACGTCGCCGACAAGATGGACGAGGCCTGGCGCGCGAAGGGCATCAAGAACCGCATGGAGTTCTTCCGGGGGGCCATCGGTCACTACCTCGCGCATCTCGGCGCGCGAGACGCGGCCGCGCTCTTCACGAACGCGGGCACCACGGGCGCGTGAACGCGGCGGAATCGGCGGGGCGTCGGCAGGCCTACAACCGCCTCCGACGCCCCATGTCCGCGGAACCTCGCGGCTATTCCAAGCGCCTGAAAACGCATGTGAAATCAACGTGTTCGGCCTTGCTAGGGGCGCAAACGGAAGCCTGTATGTCCTCACGCGACGGGCACTGGGCCCCGCGCAGAACGCGAGGACGACGACGATGAAGACGCTGCGATTCGGAATCGAGATCGAGACGGTGGGCCTGAGCCGGACGAAGCTCGCCGAGGCCATCCACAGCGTGGTGGGCGGCACCGTCTCGAACGACTACCGGGACGTGCGCATCACCACCGCGAGCGGGCGCACCTGGAAGGTCGTGCCGGACGGCTCGCTGAGCGGCGGCGAGAACAGCGGCGAGATCGTCTCGCCGGTCCTCGGATACGACGACATCGAGGAGTTGCAGAACATCATCCGCGCGGTGCGCACGGCGGGCGCGAGGACCGACCACTCGACGGGCATCCACATCCACGTCGGAGCGGAGAGCTTCGACGCCAAGAGCGTGGTGAACCTGGTCAAGCTGGTTCACAAGCAGGAGCGCCTGCTCGAGCACGCGCTCGGTGTCAGCGAGCAGCGCCTCGCGCGCTACTGCCGCCCGATCGAAGCCCGCTTCATCGAGGCGCTCGAAACGCGCCGCCCCAAGACGATGAGCGACGTGCGCGACGCCTGGTACGGGCGCAGCGGCGAGACGCCGAGCCGCTACCACAGCAGCCGCTACCGCGGGCTGAACCTCAACAGCCTCTTCTTCAGGGGCACGTTGGAGTTCCGCTACTTCAACGGCACGCTGCACGCCGGCGAGGTGAAGGCCTACGTGCAGCTCGTCCTCGCAATGGCTGCGAAGGCGCTCTCCTCAAAGGCCGCGTCGAGCAAGCGCCGCGAGTTCAACCCCGCCACCGCGAAGTACGACTTCCGGGTGGTGCTCCTGCACCTCGGCCTGATCGGCGAGGAGTTCAAGACCGCGCGCCTGCACCTCACGAAGAAGCTCGCGGGCTCGGCGGCTTGGAAGGGCGAGCGCCGCGACCGCCGCCCGGCGATGGACACGCAACCCGCGACGGAGAGCGAGGAGGTCGGTGATGCCCGCGCAGCGTGAACGGCGGCGACGAACCAGCGCCGGACCGCGAGCCGGCGCTGGACTCGGTGGGGGACAGAGGCGATGCATGACGACGACGGGCGATTGCCCGAAGCGAGATGAGAAGATGAACCCGGTGCTCTACTTCGCCTACGGGTCGAACCTCGACGACGCGCAGATGCGCGAGCGCTGCGCGGACGCGCGCGTGGTCGGGCGGGCGACGCTGCCGAACTACGCGCTGGTCTTCGGCGGCTTCAGCCATCGCTGGGGCGGCGCGGTGGCCAGCGTGGTGCGCGCCAAGGGCGCGTTCGTCGAGGGGCTCCTCTACGAGCTGGGCAACGTCGACCTCCGCGAGCTCGACCGCTTCGAGGGCCATCCCTTCGCCTACGAGCGCGTCATCCGGTGGGTGCGCGACGAGAGCGGGCGCCGCCGCCGCGTGATGACCTACCTCCAGCCCGAGGACGGCTTCGAAGCGTGGACGCCGCCACTGGGCTACTTCACCGTGCTCTGGCACGCGTATTCGCGCCTGGGCTTCGACGTCGAGCCGCTGGCTCGCGCAGCGGGGGTGTCGCCGTGAGCGCGCCCAGGAGCCAGCGTCGAGCGCCCAGGCGCGTCTTCGTCTACGGCACGCTCCTCGCCGGTGAGCCGAACCACCGCGTCCTGGCTGGCGCGCGGCTCGTCGCGAACGCGCGCACGCAGCCCGCATTCGAGCTGAGGGACCTCGGACCGTTTCCGGGTCTCGTGAGTGGCGGCGCGCACGCGGTGGCCGGCGAGGTGTATGAGGTCGACGAGGCGACGCTCGCCACGCTTGACCGGCTCGAAGGGCATCCGCGCTTCTACCGTCGCACGCGCATCGCGCTCGAGGACGGCGCCGCCGTCGAGACCTACCTCCTCGCGCCCGAGCAGGTCGAAGGCCGCCCCGTCATCGCCTCGGGCAACTGGCGCTCGCGCCGAAAGGAGACCGCAGCATGAAGATCGTGATGAGAGACGGGCGCGTGTTCCAAGGCACGGCCCTGCAGATCGTGAAGGCCATGCAGGACATCGCGTTCGGCGTCGAGGACTTCACCGTGCCGAAGTACATCGAGTGGGTGGTCGCCAACGCGCGCAAGTTCGAGGAGGTCGAGCTCGACGTGAAGGGCGAGACCGACGAGGAGCTGGCCGCGTCGCTCGTCGCCGAGATGCTCCGCACCGGACTCACGGCGAAGGGGTAGGCAGAGGGCCTCCACGCCCGAGGCGTGCGGAACGTCGCGTGTTCTCGCGCGAGGTCGAATCCTCGCTTCTTCGCCTTGCTACGTGCGCCAACGGAAGCCTGTATGTCCTCACGCGACGGGCACGGAGCTCGACGCGAAAGCGAGGACGACGACGATGAGGATCAAGAGCACCACCGCCTTCCGTGCCTACGCCGACGCGCGCGCCAAGCGCTCCATCGAGCAGGCCGCTGCGACGGCGCGCTTCATGGTGAAGTCGGTGAACAAGGACGGCTCGATCAGCCGCATGGCGCCCACCAGGAACGCCTGGAGGTACGACGCCTTCGCAACCGCCGAGGACGCGGAGAAGCGCCGCGCCCGGCTTGAGGCGATGAACCCCGGCTCGCGCTACGCGGTGGTCGCGCTCTGACGCGCGCCACGGGCGCCGACGTTGGCCCACGTGGCCGTGTCACGCAGCCCAGCGTTGTCCCCCCGCGCGAAGGGCTACGCGCGCGCCCGAGCGCCACGTAGGCGCGGCCCATCGTCGTGTAGGCAATCGGCCTCCAAGTGCCTGAAAGAACATCGAGAATCGACCTCCCTCGGCCTTGCTACGGGTCGAAACGGAAGCCTGTATGTCCTCACGCGACGGGCACTTCGCACGACGCGCCACGGAGGACGCCCATGAGCACGACGACGAAGAACACGCAGGCGACGAAGACGGTGAGCCAGGGCGAGAGCCGTTACGGAACGCCCGAGCCGCAGATCGCGCTCCGCTTCCCCAAGGGCACCAGCTACCGCGTCGTGAAGGCCGCGCTGCACAAGCTCGCCGCCGAGATCGAGCTGGCCACGCCCGCGAGCGAGCGCTGGTGCGTGAACACCGAAGACTTCAACGAGAGCGGGCGCGTCTACCTCGAGCTCGCCGACGCGACGCCCGCCGAGGCCGCGCGCGGGATGGCGCTCATCACGAAGCTGGTGGGGTAGTCCGCCCACCCAGCGACGTCCCGGATTGACGGAGGCCGTGCTGTCGCCTATCGTATATCGACGATGAATGCGACCACCCAGGCATCCGACCCCTGTTGCCCGCCCGCGAAGGAGCAGGCCGACCTTCGTCCCGTCGAGGGCGACGAGGCCGACGAGGAACTGGCTACACTGTCGAAGGCCCTCGGGCACCCGGCGCGCGTGAAGATCGTCCGCATCCTGATCCGCAAGAACGCTTGCATCTGCGGCGACATCGTTGGCGAGCTACCGCTCGCTCAGTCGACGGTCTCCCAGCATCTCAAGGTGCTCAAGGACGCCGGCCTCATCCGCGGTGACGTGGACGGGCCGCGGGTCTGCTACTGCATCGAGCCGCACGCGCTCCGTCGGCTGCGAGCGCTCGTTGGGGGGCTCTGATGCCGGCCCTTCTACGCTCTCGACATCGTTCATCGCCGATAATCGAAAGGAAGTTCCCATGTCCGTGACCATCCGCGTGTTCGACCCCGCAATGTGTTGCTCCACCGGCGTCTGCGGTCCGAGCGTCGACCCCGAGCTCGCCCGCTTCGCAGCCGACGTCGACTGGCTCCAGAAGCAGGGCGTAACTGTCGAGCGCTTCAACCTGTCTCAGCAGCCCGCTGCGTTCGCCGAGACCCCGGCCGTGAAGGAGGCACTCGGGCGTGGCACGGAGGTGCTGCCGCTTGTCCTCGTGGGCGACCGCGTCGCGGTCGAAGGGGCCTACCCCTCGCGCGAGACCCTCGCCGCTCTCGCAGGCGTGGTCGTGAAGAAGCTCGACGTCGCGCTTCAGATCCACCCCCCAACGGACCCCTCAATCCAAAGGCAAGGGGACCGTGTGGTCGGGACCCGTCGACAGAAATTTTTTCCACAACCCAGCTTGGATTAATAATGAGAGCAGGTCCGCCATGGT
>Ga0209718_1003104_pt1 | contig 15237 bp, 13 predicted proteins | sample AD_JPNAS1_MetaG_FD_184420 | JGI IMG/M metagenome (GOLD analysis project Ga0209718, IMG submission 184420) | Active sludge microbial communities of municipal wastewater-treating anaerobic digesters from Japan - AD_JPNAS1_MetaG (SPAdes) (version 2) | ecosystem: Engineered > Bioreactor > Anaerobic... | reverse complement strand
TGGAACCAACCCTTCTAATATCAAACCGGTACTCGACAAACTTTTTACCGGCAGATGGAAAAAAGGCGGCATCCCTCCTTTGTGGGACGGCAAAGCAGCAGAAAGAATCGTTAGCATATTATCCACCATTTTGTAATTTATGGTGGCTCGGTTAAAAGGAGGCGCCCTTGATAAAGTCTTTAAATGATTTTATCCTTGATAGTGTGGATATTTCAATCATATTAAGCCATACTGCTCAGCCATACTATATTAATTCTGAAAGCTGAAACATCATAACCTCTTCATGGGTTTTAACTACCCAGTTGGTTTACCTTGCTTACTTATTAACAGATACTGGTAAAGCAAGGTAATCCCTTGGCAATTACTAGAAATATTCTGTTCAAAAGTGAAGAAAAGGAATGATAAAATAAAATGAAGAGAATTTATTAAGTAAATTGGGAAAATTGCCGCAGGAAAAATTCGATGCCGTCATCCTGGCCGTAACACGACCAGTTCAAGGAAATCGACCTCGAAGTCCTCAAAAATGGCCACACGGTAATTTACGATGTAAAAGGAATACTGCAAGGTAATATTGATGGGAAACTGTAGAAAAACAAATTATAAAATATGAAAGGCATTGTTTTGGCGGGAGGAGCAGGAACCCGTTTATATCCCATTACCAAGGGAGTAAGCAAGCAGTTGTTGCCCATTTACGACAAACCGATGGTCTATTATCCCATCTCGGCATTGATGCTGGCGGGGATCAGAGAGATTCTGATCATCTCCACACCGCAGGATCTGCCCGGTTTTGAGCGACTGCTGGGTGATGGCAGCGACTATGGCGTAAAGTTTGCCTATGCCGAACAACCCAGTCCCGACGGACTAGCTCAGGCTTTTATCATTAGTGAAGAGTTTATCGGAAATGATAGCGTTTGTTTGGTGTTGGGCGACAATATCTTCTACGGGCAGAGATTCCGGCCAATGTTGGAACAAGCTGTTGCCGAAACTGAAAAAAACAGTAAAGCTGTCATATTCGGCTATTATGTAAATGATCCCGAACAGTATGGTGTAGCCGAATTCGACAAAAACGGCAATGTGTTGAGCATTGAAGAAAAACCTCGGCAACCCAAGTCAAACTATGCTGTTGTGGGATTGTATTTTTATCCGAACAGGGTAGTCGAAGTAGCCAAAACCATCAAACCCTTTGCCCGCGGAGAGCTGGAAATTACTTCCGTAAATCAGGAGTTTTTGAAAGAAAACCGATTAAAGCTGCAAGTCCTTGGCAGAGGATTCGCCTGGTTGGATACCGGCACCCACGAATCGCTGGCCGAAGCTTCCACGTTTGTAGAAGTAATCGAAAAACGTCAGGGTTTGAAAATTGCCTGCCTGGAAGAAATTGCTTTACGCAACGGTTGGATTACCTCCGAACAGCTTAAACAACAAACCGATGGCATGAAAGGATGCTACTTTGAATATTTACATAAAATCCTTTGAGAAAATAAGATTAAAATGTACTTTAAAATTTTAATATGAAAAATCCATTACCTGAAGAAGAATATAAAAAAAGGAAAAGAGAAAAAGATTATTCTCCTCGCAGTGATTATTTTCGAGACCAAACGGCAATTATACATTCAATGCCATTTCGAAGGCTTAAACACAAAACACAAGTTTTCTTTTCTCCGGAAAACGATCATGTATGCACAAGAATAGAACATGTACTTCATGTAGCTACAATTGGGGCTACAATTTGTAAAGGGTTGAATGATTTTGGGTGGGAACTTAATCCCGAAATGGCCTATGCAATTGGGCTCGGACATGACTTAGGCCATGCCCCATTTGGTCACGCAGGTGAAGAAGCACTCAGCAGAAAACTCGAAAATAAGTTTATACATGAAGTTCATGGGTTAAGGACGGTTGATAAACTTTGCTATAACGGTAAAGGTCTTAATCTTACCTATGGTGTCCGCGACGGTATAATTACTCACAATGGCGAAGACCTGCAACAGAAATTAAAACCAGTCGAGATAATAAACGACCTCGAAAGAATAAACGACAGAAAAGCTGCTCCTTCGAGTTATGAAGGATGTATAATACGCTTTGCCGATGTAATTGCATATCTTGGGAGAGATATAGAAGATGCCTATTTGGCAAATATTATAAAACCTGAAGATATTCCAAAAGAAATAGAAAAAGAGGTTGGTGCAAAGAACGGTCAAATTATAGACAGCCTCGTTGTTGATCTTATTAAAACATCAAAAAATAGTGATTGCATTAAGTTATCAGACGAGTTGTTTGAAAAGGTTAAAACATTACAAGACTTTAATTATGATAGAATTTATAATCACCCTATCATTTCAAATTATCGAGAAATGGGGGAAAATATCATAGAAGAATTATTTGACTATCTTCTCGATAAATACAATAATAATGGAAAAGACTATAAAAAATACAAAGAAAGCGAATTGGATTTAGACAGACAGTTCGGAAATTATATTGAGCGATACGAGGATTTGTATAATAATGAGGGAAATATTCCTAAAATCATAGTTTGTGACTATATTGCAGGAATGACTGACAATTATGCGCTTAATGCAATGAAACAAATTAAAATTCCGAAGCCAATTTCATTTAATTCGAAATAATCTGCATATGCCTCATATTATCAATTTACCGAAAATAGAAGACGAACGTGGAAACCTCACTTTCATTGAGGAAGAAAACCATATACCGTTTAAAATAAAACGGGTGTATTGGATCTATGACGTACCCGGCGGACAAAAACGCGGTGGCCATGCGTTTAAAGAACAACAAGAATTCATTGTTGCCCTCTCCGGAAGTTTCGATGTCGCGATAGATGACGGAAAACAGAAACAGACTTTTTCGCTCAACCGTTCCTATTACGGACTTTATATTCCAAACGGCCTTTGGCGGGAAATGAATAATTTTTCCACCAATTCGCTGGCTTTGGTGTTGAGCTCTACCGAATTCTCCGAAGACGACTACATCCGCGATTATGCTGCTTTTCTAAAATATGTACAACAATGAAAGAGGCATCCATTTACGATTGTTCTATTATCGAATTGCCACGATTAAAAAACCGGGCAGGGAATATCACTGTGGTAAACAACAATGATAATATTCCTTTTGAAATTAAACGGGTATTTTATATTTATGATATTCCGGGTGGAGAAGATCGTGGAGCACATGCCCATAAAGATTGTCACCAATTTTTAGTTGCCGTGAGCGGAAGTTTTGAAGTTGAAATGGATGACGGTACAAATAAACGAACAATTACTCTCAATCGTCCTTATTACGGACTTCATATTCCTCCGGGAATATGGGCAGCAGAAAAAGGATTTTCTTCAGGTGCCGTTTGTCTTGTGCTTGCATCACATAAATATGACGAAAAAGATTATCTCAGAGATTACAGGAATTTCTTGGAATATAAACAAAATGGTTAATATTCATCCATCAGCCGACGTTCAAACAAACAATATCGGAGATGACACATTTGTATGGCAATTTTGTGTGATTTTAAAAGGCGCCCGCATCGGTAAAAATTGCAACATAAATTGCATGGTATTCATTGAAAATGACGTAACTATTGGAGATAATGTTACTATAAAACCGGGCGTTCAAATTTGGGATGGCATAACAATAGAAGATAATGTATTTATCGGACCTAACGTTACATTTACCAACGATCTCACTCCACGTTCAAAACTTCATAATAAGCCATTCTCGAAAACTATAATCAAAAGAGGTGCCTCCATAGGGGCAAATGCCACAATTGTAGCTGGAAACACCATTGGAGAATATGCTTTAATTGGTGCAGGAAGTGTGGTTACTAAAGATGTTCCACCATATCATCTTTTTTATGGAAATCCGGCAACACATAAAGGATACGTAACCGAAACAGGTGAAATTATATCATTGGAATTAAAAGATAACAATGGAAATTCGTACTGTTTTGTAGATAATAAATTGAATAAATTAAATGATTAAATTTTTAGATCTTCAAAAGGTAAATCTTGCTTATCAACAAGAAATAGAGGAAAATTTATTGCGTGTTTTCCGGAAAGGTTGGTATTTGTTGGGAGAGGAAGTAAAAAATTTTGAAGAGCACTTGAAAGCCTATACGGGTTCGCCCAACATTATCGGCGTAGCCAACGGACTGGACGCCCTCCGACTGATTTTAAGAGCCTATATCGAAATGGGAGTAATGCAAAAAGGTGATGAGGTAATCGTTCCCGCAAATACGTACATTGCTACCATATTAGCCATATCCGACAACGACCTGACTCCCGTTTTGGTTGAACCCGATATCCATACCTATAATATAGATATCTCGAAAATAGAAGAGAAAATAACCGCTAAAACCAAAGCCATCATGTTGGTACATTTATATGGCAGGGCGGTTTTTTCGGAAGGAATTTACCGGTTGGCCGAAAAATACGATTTGAAAATTATCGAAGACAATGCACAAGCGATAGGAGCCGAATGGAATGGAATAAAAACCGGCAATTTAGGGGATGCGGCAGGTTTCAGCTTTTATCCGGGAAAAAATATGGGAGCTCTCGGCGATGCCGGTGCCGTTGCGTGCAAAGACGACGAATTGGCTAGTGCCGTACGTGCAATAGCCAATTATGGGTCACATAAAAAGTACGTAAACCGGTATAAAGGACTCAATTCCCGTTTGGATGAAATACAGGCAGCCGTATTGGATGTAAAATTGAAATATATCGATGACGATAATGCACGACGCAGGGAAATTGCTCACCGATACGTTAGTGAAATAAAAAACGACCATATCGTTTTGCCTGAAATTCCGGCGGATGACAAAGAGCATGTATGGCATATCTTCGTTATCCGCACAAGAGAGAGAGAGAAACTGCAACAATATCTGAAGGATAACGGGATAGAAACACTGATACATTATCCTATACCGCCTCACAAACAGCAAGCTTACAAAGAGTGGAACGATTTATCTTTCCCGATTACGGAACAGATTCATCGCGAAGTGTTGAGTTTGCCGATAAGCCCGGTATTAACGGAAAAAGAAATAGATACAGTTATAAACGTTATAAACAACTATTAAGTGGCTGATTCTCGTTCTTCTTACCGGCAGATTTTCAAGGCAACTTCCCTTTTTGGCGGTGTGCAGGTTTTCAATATCATTATCGCCATTATTCGTTCCAAAATCATAGCCGTGCTGTTGGGACCAACCGGAATGGGCATATCGGGGTTGTTTACCTCTACCACTAGTTTAGTAGGAAGTTTAACCAATTTTGGATTAGGAACCAGTGCCGTACGAAATATTTCCGAAGCAAGAGAAACAAACGACAAAAGCAGGATTTCAAAAGTAATCACCGTATTAAGGCGGTTGGTATGGATTACCGGTGTTTTGGGACTTTTGCTTACGTTTATTTTGGCACCCACATTAAGTAAACTCACATTTGGAAATGAAAATTATACGATTGCTTTCCGATGGTTGTCGATTACCTTGTTATTCAATCAGCTAACTTCAGGCCAAAGTGTCCTTTTACAGGGGATGCGCCAACTCAAATTTTTGGCACAGGCCAATTTGATCGGGTCTGCTGTAGGATTGTTGATATCCATACCTTTATACTATTTCTACAGAATAGACGGTATTGTACCTGCCCTGATTATTTCCTCTTTTGCCTCTTTAATCATTGCATGGTCATTTTCCAAACGAATCAAAACAGTGCCGACAAAAGTAAACAAGCGGGAAACGCTTTCCGAAGGAAAATCCATGCTCACGTTGGGGTTTATGCTCAGTTTAAATGGATTGATTACGACCGGAGTCTCATATATCATTCGGGCCTATATAAGCAACACCGGCAGTTTAGACGATGTGGGATTATATAATGCAGGGTTTGCCATCATCGGCAGCTATGTAGGATTAATTTTTACGGCTATGGGAACGGATTATTATCCGCGCCTTTCCGGTATAGCACAAGATAATGTAAAAGCAAAAGAGTTAATGAATCAGCAGGCAGAAATTGCTTTACTCATCATAGGCCCCATATTGTGCATTTTTCTTATTTTTGCCAATTGGGCCGTGATTTTACTGTATTCAACAAAATTCACCCCGATTAACGGAATGATCCAATGGTCGGCATTAGGAATGTATTTTAAAGCCGCAAGTTGGTCTATTGCTTTCATTTTTTTGGCAAAAGGTGCAGCAAATCTCTTTTTTTGGAGTGAATTGATGGCAAATGTTTATGTTTTACTTCTCAATATGGCAGGTTATCATTTTCTTGGGTTAAACGGATTGGGTATTTCTTTTATGTTGGGGTATTTCTTGTATTTAATCCAAGTATATATCATTACTCGAAAAAAATACGGTTTCTCATTCAATCGTTTATTTTTCAACCTTTTTTTCATTCAATTCCTATTGGGATTAGGCTGTTTTTTCATCATATTCTTTGTGCCAACCCCTTGGGCATATTTAGGGGGAACTCTTTTAATAGGAATTTCTGCCTTCCACTCGTTTGTAGAACTAAATAAACGATTGGATATAAAGGGAGCAATAATCAAGATCAAAAAGAAGAAAGAAAATGGATAGTATTGATTCCTTTATTGAATTCCACCAATTATTTATTTGAAACAAAAAACTATGAATTTTTTATTTTTATACAATGCCTTATATACGGGCGGAATTGAAACATTAATTCTTCGAATGTCTGATTGGTTAATAAAGGAAGGACATTCTGTTGATTTAATCTTACAAAAAGCCGAAGGAGAATTATTGGCAGATATTAATCCAAAAGTAAATTTAATAACATTAGGGAAACACCCTAGTTTAGATTTTATAAAAAAATATTATACAAATAAATTTAAAAGAAATTACGATGTAATTTATTCATTTTCACCTTCTACCACATGGATGGGGTTATTAATTAATAATAAAAATAGTGCAATTGTTTTAAACGGAGTTTATCATTTATATGATTATTTATTATTTGCCGACAAATATAAAAGGTGGATTTTTGATAAAAAACTGCCCGATGTTAACAAAGTTTTTATGACTCCAAAAGTACATGAAACACATGAATATATTTTAAAAAGAAAAATCATAAATCCTATAATATGGCCGCTGCCTATCGACACAAAAAAATATGAAAATATTGAGAGGAAACCAATAAAATATAAACTTGTATCAATTGGAAGGCTTGAAACATTTAAAACATATAATTTTACATTGTTAGAAGTCGTTAAAAATTTAAGACAGCTAAATTATGATGTGAGTTATTACATATATGGAGAAGGTATAATGCACAATCTTTTAATTGAAAAAATTAAAGAATTGCAATTGCAAAATCATGTATTTCTCAAAGGATTAGTTCCATATGAAAAATTCCCAGAAGTTTTACGAGATGCTTTCGCTTTTATAGGGATGGGGACTTCTGCAATTGAAGCTGGTTTATGCCAAGTTCCCAGTATTACAGCAATTGCTTACGCAAATGAACCTATAACTCATGGTTTAATACATCAACTCATAAATTACAATTCCGGAGAATTCAATGAAAAAGAAAATGTTTATAATATCCAAGATATCTTGATGAAATTGTTCGAGATGAATCATAAAGAATATTATTCATTATGTTCTGAATCTGCTAAGATATTAAAAGAACAGTATGATATTGATAAACTAATGAATTATTTTGTTAACGACATCTGCTCAGGTCAAAGAAAAATAAAAAATAAATTATGTCCTCCATTGATATACCTCACTTTTTCTTTGTTAAAAAAATTGGCATCTATAGCTTACCACTTTCTAAAAAATTCAATATTTCACAAAAAAGACATTACAATTAATTAAAGCAAAGCAACATGAGAATACTCTGGATTACAAACACCGTTTTCCCAGATCTTGCAAAGAAATTAGGTTTACCTCAACCAATAAGCGGAGGTTGGATGTATGCACTTGCAGATCAACTTGCAAACTTTGATGAAATTACATTAGCGGTTGCGTCTACTTACTCCCAAAAAAATCTTTGCAAATACGTTATAAATGGGATTACATATTATCTCCTGCCATATAAGAATAAAAAACGATATCCAAAATACTTAGAAAAATATTGGAAAAATATCTGTGATGAATTCAATCCGGATATTGTTCATATTCATGGTACAGAGTATCCGAGAGCATTAGCTTGTATGAGAGCCTGTCCTAAATTGAAGTATATTGTTTCGATTCAAGGTATGAATACAACCCATTATCAATACACACTCGCTGGAATTGATAATATGGAAATAATTAAAAACATTACCTTTCGAGATATTATAAAACGAGATACACTTTTTAATGCAAGAAGAAAAAGACGAGCTAATACCAAATATGAAAAAGAATATTTCGAGAAATGTTCTTACATTCTTGGACGGACAAAATGGGATTATGCGAATGTAAAATCTATAAATAAAAATGTTAAATATGAATTTTGTAATGAAATTTTAAGGAATGAGTTTTATACAGCAAAACACTGGAATCTTGAAAATATAAATCGCCATTCTATTTTTCTTAGTCAAGCTAGTTCCCCCTTAAAAGGGTTACATATAGTTTTAAAAGCAATAAACCTGCTAAAAGATGAATTTCCAGACATTAAAATCAGGATTGGGGGAACAAATATTATAAAGAAAGATACGTTATTGAATAGACTCAAGCTTAGTGGATATGGAAAATACATTAATACATTGTTAAAAAAGTATGATTTAAAATATAATATCGAATTTCTAGGATTTCTTAATGTTAATGAAATGATTACCGAATATCAAAAAGCTCATATCTTTATTTGTCCTTCAAGCATTGAGAATAGTCCTAATTCAATAGGAGAAGCTCAATTAATTGGAACACCTGTCATTGCCTCATATGTTGGTGGCATTCCTGATATGGTAAAAGACAACGAAACAGGTTTACTTTATCGTTTTGAAGAATATGCAATGCTTGCGGAAAATATTCGGCAAATATTTAATAATGATAAATTAGCTATCAATTTATCAGAAAACAGTCAACGAGCCGCGGATAAAAGACATAACTATGAAAAAAATATAAAACAAATGCTTCAAATCTATGAATCAATTTTAAGTGTAAGCAAATGATTGGTACTCTTATATTTAATAGTATAGCTGTCTTTTTCGCTTGGCTTGAAAGTAATGGTAAATGTAAACATGGATTAAAATTTTCATTATTTACTATTTTTATTTTCCTAGCATTACGTTATGATTTTGGTAATGATTATATGGGCTACTTCGAATTCTTCGAGGATATCAACTCGTATAAAACTTTAAATTTAAATTTAATAACCGTAAAAGGTATAGAATTTGGGTGGATATATTTAAATAGATTTTTTGGACTTTTTGGTGAACATGGCTTTTTCTTAATGGTAGCATTCTTAGCAGGAGTTACATGTTATATACTTTATCGTTTCATAAAAAAATACGTTCCTCCAAAATATTACTGGTTTGCAATATTTATGTATGTATTTGATCCTTACTATATGCTTGTTTTATCCTCAGCAATGCGCCAACAAGTAGCGGGAATAATTTTTTTACGTGCAACAGATTTTATTGTCGACAATAAACCTTTAAAATATATCATTGCCATTATTGTAGCATCTCTTTTTCATTCTTCTGCAATTATTTTACTGATACTCCTTGTATTCTGTTTTATTAATAGTCCAATAAAACCAAAAGTTTCTTTAATTACTGCTTTTATATTATTTTTATTGTATGTCATACCTTCTTCTTTTTTTGCTCCTGCCGAAGCAGTAGTAATAAAATACGCTCATTTTTATGAAGGATATTTATATGAAGAGAAATCTTTAAAATTAGGATTGGGATGGGCTTTGACATTGTTTATATATGGGGTAATTTTATTTTATATTATCAATGATAAATCAAAATTGAACAATAAATTATTCTATTTAGGAATATCAGCTATGATATTTTCATCTTTAGGAATGGTTGTTCCCTTAGCAAGCCGATATTCATTTTATTTTCTGGCGTTGGGTTTAGTTGTTTATCCTATTGTTTTTATTAAGATAAAAAATCCAATTTTTAGACTTTGCGTAATATCAAGCATAATTATTTTGACAGTATATAGTTTTTTTGGCTTTTTTAATACTCCTGTTTGGGTGGAAAAGTTTTATAATTATAAAACCATATTTTCTTATTTATAGTTTTAAATAAATCGTAAATTGAAGATATTATGCTGGAAACCGGAAAGTCGGTAGGACAAATTGCTAACCGACAAGAATTACACAATATGTCTCTTACTGCATTTGTAAATCATCCATTATTAGGCACCAATAAAGGTTCAGACATAGGCGGGCATGCCTATTTTATGGATCGGGCCGGATTGTTAGGCTTGGTTGGTTTTATTCCATTATTCTTATTTTTCTACTGTCAAATAAAAATCACCTACTAAAACCTGCCAAATTCTATTCGAATGTATTATTTGATTATTTGATTGGAGTTGTTTCTTGCATTATCCTGGGATTTCAAAAAAACATGTCAGGTTTTGAATATTGGTTGTATCTGTTTTTCTTATTGCCTGGGTTGTGCTTACTTATAGGTTATAAATTAAATGAATCACAATAATTATTACTTTCTTAAACTATAACTAATATTAAAGATCATGAATAAATTTAAAAAACTCCTTCTTTATACCATTCCTGTCGATTTAATAGGGAATTATCGCAAAACATACAGAAATATTCGTTATTTTTACAACAAGGCGCAATGGTGGAGCAAAGAAAGAATTGAACAGTGGCAATTAGCTAAATTGCAAGAAATTATTCGTTATGCCTATGAAAATACTTCAGGGTATAACCAACTTTATCGCCAAGCAGGTGTATGTCCTGAAGATCTAGTAACACTTGATGATATTAAAAAATTTCCATTTATTGATAAATCATTCGTAAATTAGAATTATTGATCATACCTAAAACATCTTTAAACGAAAAAGAGGTAAAACAAATGAAAAATCATATAGAAAAAGCTTTAGGTGAAGATTTTTTTCTTGAAATAAAAAGTGTTGAATATTTATCTTGGTCGAAAGCAGGTAAATTTTCTTTCCTGGAGCAACACTTGAAAATTAATAATACTGATATAATTGAATATTAACCTTGATTATTTTTTATGAAACAAGTTTTTAATAGCTTAAAAGATATTGTAGTAAAAGAAGTTCCCGAACCTTCTATAAAGGAAGGGTTTGTTAAAATAAAAGTTGCATATAGTTGCATCTCTGCGGGTACCGAATTGTCTTCTGTGAAAGAAGCAGATAAAAATATTCTCTCCAAGATTATTGAAGATCCTGGCAAAATTGCTAAAGTATGGGATATAGTAAAAACTCAAGGGATAGAAAAAGCAAAAAACAAGGTTGATTCTACACTCGAAAAATTATCTCCACTCGGTTATTCTGTTTCAGGAGAAGTAATAGAAGTCGCTCAAGGAATTGATAATATAAAAGTTGGAGATTTGGTTGCAGCAGGAGGCGGAGGATTTGCGGTGCATGCTGAGGTTGTTGTAGTTCCCAAGAATCTAGTAGTTAAAATTCCAAAAGATGTCGACTTGTTATCTGCTGCAACCGGCACAATAGGTTCCATTGCTATGCAAGGAGTGAGAAGAGCGGGATTAACATTAGGAGAATACGGCGTGGTATTGGGATCCGGACTTATTGGATTACTTACAGCTCAAATTCTTAAAGCTTCTGGTGTAAAGGTTGCTTGTGTCGATATTAACGATTTTAGATTACAACTAACAAAAGAGATGGGTGTTGATTTGATAATCAATTCCATGAACGAAGATCCTGTAAATTCCGTTCTAAATTGGACTTCAGGTCATGGTGCAGATGCTGTAATATTTACTGCAGCCACTAATCAAGATGAACCCCTTTCACAAGCATTTAATATGTGCCGAAAAAAAGGGCGAGTGATATTGGTTGGCGTTTCAGGAATGAATATCAAACGCGAAGACATTTATTCCAAAGAACTCGATTTCATGGTATCTACTTCGTACGGACCTGGCAGATACGACGAAAATTATGAAATTAAAGGCAATGATTATCCTTATGCTTATGTACGGTGGACGGAAAACAGGAACATGACTTCTTTTCTTGAATTGATAAAAGAGGGTAAAGTTGATCTTGACAAAATCTTACCAAAAACATATTTCATTGATGAAGCAGCACAAGCATACGAAGGATTGAAAAATGATCCTGATAACCATATTTTAACGATGTTGGATTATACAAAACAACAAGAGATCGTCACACATAAAAATGCTGTTATAGTCAATACTCACACAAAAATCAATAAAGATAAAATATGTATCGGTTTTGTTGGGGCAGGGAATTTTGCTACAGGGATTCTTTTACCTATCATAAAATGCAATAATGACAAGTTCTATTTGAAAACCATTGTAAATTCTTCCGGTGATAAGGCATATAACACTGCGAATTTATTCAAAGCAGAAATAGCATCCACTGATACCAATGTAATTTTTGAAGATCCTGAAATCGATTTAGTTGTAATATGCACAAGACATGACAGTCATGCTAAATTGGTACTGAATGCACTCAAAAAGGGTAAACACGTATATGTTGAAAAACCTCTTGCAACTACCTTAGAAGAATTAGAAATGATTCAAAATTTTTACCATGAAGGAATATCTCAACCAAAACCTGTTTTGATGGTTGGATTTAATAGGCGTTTTAGTATATATGCACAAGAACTTAAAAAGGCATTAAATAAAAGAAATTCACCGGTACTATTGAGATATCGGATGAATGCAGGATTTGTCCCGGAAGATAATTGGGTCCATAACGATGGTGGACGTATTGTTGGGGAAGCCTGTCATATTATTGATTTAATGCAATATTTGACAGATTCTAAAATTGCATCATACGCTGTTCAGCATTTCAAGCCTCAAAGTGGTATGTACTTAGCCGAGGACAATCGTTCCATCTCACTAAGTTTCGAAGACGGATCTCTTGCTGTGATTGATTATTTTTCATGCGGAAATAAAAATTTACCTAAAGAATATCTTGAGGTACATTTTGAAGGGAAAAGTATTATCATGGACGATTACAAATCATTGATAGGTTATGGTATTAAGGTTCAATCGCATAAGTCGAACTCATCACAAAAAGGTCATAAAGAAGAGTGGTTGTCTTTGTATAATTCTCTCAAAAAAGGAGAAAGCCCTATTCCGTTGGATTGTCTCTTCGAGACAACTAGAATCAGCATCATGGCAAGCAAATAAACGAATATGAATTTATTGATATATAACCAATTTGTGCTCAAAGTACTCAGACGATTGTCACTCGAATATAATCGTTTGTATCGTTTTAGATCACTTAGACGTGTGATAAACAGAAAAATAGAAAAAAATGATCAAACAATTGATAAAAAAAAGTTCTATAATATATTAACTTATGCTATAGGTGATTTTAGTCTTTTGGAATTTTCAAATATCGATAATAAGGTCAAAAACGATATTATTCTATGGGCAAACCAAACCCTTGAGCATCAATTTGATTATCTCGGTTCCGGGCTGGTGAAAGTTCATCCCATTGATTGGCATTCAGATTTCAAAACCGGCTTTTCATGGCCAAAAGGAAAATTTTATCGTAAATATGTTGAAGTAGATCTATCGAATGATGCAGACGTAAAAGTTCCCCGCGAATTAAGCAGATGCCACCATTTACTATGGCTCGGAGAAACATATTTGTTCACAAAAGATGAAAAGTATGCAAAAGAAATAATTTTTGAAATTGAAAATTGGATAGATGAAAATCCGTTAATGTACAGTATCAACTGGTGTTGCGCTATGGATGTTTCCATAAGAGCTATTAATTGGATATATGCAGTAAATATGATAATGGAATCCCCCAATGTGACCGACAATTTTATTAAGATACTATATAGAAGTTTATTCGAACATGGTTTCTTTATTTATAATAATTTAGAAAAGGGCATCCCTTATAGTAACAATCATTATGCATCAGATTTAGTGGGGTTGTTGTTTCTTAGTCAAATTTTCCCCGAGAATAATTATTCAAAAAAATGGTGGAATTTTGCCTTACCTGAATTTTATAAAGAAGTAAGAGAGCAGGTTTTACCGTCCGGCGTACATTTTGAGAAAAGTATATCTTATCATCGCTTAATGACTGAATTATTTGCTTATTCGTTTTTATTACTAAAACGGATTGATGGATGCGTTCCCATTGATGTGGAATACCGCATTAAATCAATGTTCGATTTTGTGGCTCATTACACCAAACCAAATGGTCTTGCACCTACGATTTCCGATAACGACGATGGCCGACTTTTGCCTTTTTATAAATATGATTTAAGAGATCACAGATATTTGTTATCATTGGCTGCATTAATACATGAACCAAAATACAAATATTATATGAATGAATGTGCAATAGATAACTTTTTCTTGTATGGAAAAGACAGCAATAAAAAATATCGTCAAATAAATTCTACTGTAAATGTACTGTTATCTTCATATCATCAGGATGCCGGCTTTGCTATTCTTCGCAACAATGATGTTTATTTGTTTGTGGCGAATGGTGGATTAGGAGAATATGACAATCCCACTATTAAGCCATTGGGTACACATACGCATGCTGATTTATTATCGTTCGAATTGTCTGTAGGAGAAAATGATGTACTCGTTGATCCCGGAGCGTATATTTATACAGCAAATGCAAAAGCAAATATCGAATTTAGATCCACAAAAAAGCATAATACAATTGCGATTGATGGCAGAAACCAATATAATCTCGACGAAAAAAATGTCTTTGCTGGTAGTGATTTTCCATTCCCGAGAAGTTTATTTATTGCTCAACAAAATGATTTCGCAATATGTCAAGGGGAATACCAAATGCTGACAGGTAATGACGATAAATTAAAACACCAGCGTACTTTTTATTTATATTCCAATGCACCATTGTTGAAAATTGAAGACCGGATAAAGACAACAGGGAATCACGAAATGGAAATGTTTTTTCATTTAGCTCCAGAAATGAATATTTATCCAAAGAGCAATTCTGTTTGTACAATTTATAATGATGCGGTAGATGTTGAAATGAGTATTGAATGTACCAATGAATTGAAAATGAAAATAAAGGATGATACTGTTTCGCCATCATATGGCATTCTTACTCAATCGAAAACATTGATAGTTTACTCTGAATTCGCAAATGAAATAAATATAACAACT
>Ga0209718_1003100_pt1 | contig 15260 bp, 18 predicted proteins | sample AD_JPNAS1_MetaG_FD_184420 | JGI IMG/M metagenome (GOLD analysis project Ga0209718, IMG submission 184420) | Active sludge microbial communities of municipal wastewater-treating anaerobic digesters from Japan - AD_JPNAS1_MetaG (SPAdes) (version 2) | ecosystem: Engineered > Bioreactor > Anaerobic... | reverse complement strand
GATAAAACAGGAAGCCATGAAAGAGCTATTTAAGGCCGTTACGGCGCAGGTTGCCACCATTGAGGGCATCAGGTGGGTAGATATGGATAAAGGGCAGTTAAGGGCAAAGGAACGCCCCGCATTGGCCAAACGGCAAGGCTAATGCCCGAGGCTAAGGACTTTGAGTCCATGGAGCGCGAGCTATCCGAGGTGGATGCCCAGCTGGTGATGATCTCCAAGCAGCTGAGCGACCGCAGCGAGGCTATACGTGGCCAGTACACCGACATTCAGGAGAAGCAGGGCAAAATCAACGCACTTAAATCGCAGCAGGCCGAAATTATTCAGCAGGCCAGAGCCAAGGCGCAGCAGGAGGCCTACGAGGCCAACCAGCAACGAGCTGAGCTAGAGCAGTCGGTTGCCACCGCCCTACGCAAGCTAAAGAATGCCGAGACCGAGCGGGAGGATATAAGGCGCAGCGCCGAACGCCTAGCCCAGCAGGTTAAGACCACCCTTGCCGAAACTGAAAGCCTACGCCAGCGCTGGAGCGACGAGAACGAGCGCGAGTACAAGGGAAAGGACGGGTGCCTGATTTGCCCCGTGTTTGGCACCGAGTGCGGCGACCCCACCGCCGTGGGTAAGCACCATGAGACGCAGGAAAAGGCCAAGGCTGCCTTTATGAGCGAGAAGGAGGTGAAGCTCGATGCCATTAACGAGCTGGGTAAATCCAAGGTGCAGGAACTGGAAACCCTTAACCAGCGTATGGAGGTAGTGGAGGCTAACCTTAAGCAGCTGAGCACCGACATCGTGACCCTTGACGAGGATCACGAAGCCCTAAAGCAGCAGCTGGCCAGTACCCCCATCGTGCAGCCCAAGGAGGTGAAGGCGGTGGAGTTAACCGAGTGGGTTAAGCTCTCGGAGCAGATCAGCGCCATTGAGGCCACCATCAGCGAGGTGAAGCCCGTGGATAACTCCGATATTCTACCCCGTAGGCAGGAGCTCACCGAGCGCAGGGATGGGCTTAAGCAGCAGCTAACCGATCGGGACACCATTGCCCGCCTTCAGCAGGAGGTGAAGCGGTTGCAAGCCGAGGGCAGCAGCCTAGCCCAGCAGATAGCCGACTTGGAGCAGCAGGAGTTCACCGTTGCCGAGTTCACAAGGGCTAAGATTGACGAGAGCGAGGGGCGCATCAACGGGCTGTTCCAGATCGTTCGCTTCAGGCTGTTCGACACCACCAACGACGGCAACGAGTTCGAGGCCTGCATCCCCACCAACACCTTTGGGGTTCCCATTGCCGCCACCAACACCGCCGAGCAGATCAACGCTGGGCTGGATATTATCAACACCCTCACCCAGTTCTTTGGGGCAAAAGCCCCCATATTCTGCGACCGCGCCGAGAGCGTGAACGAGTACATCGCCGCTGGCTCGCAGATGGTGTTATTGAGGGTGACCAAGGAGAAAACTCTATCCATTACTTAACCACTTAACACCAATTAATTTATGTCTAACAATCAAAATTCCGCAACGATGGCAGAAAACAAACCCGCTGTTAAACAACAGCAAGAAGCGAAAGAGAAAGGAGTAATCGTATACCAAGTAGCCGGTCAAGATGTGAAGCTATCCTACCAGATAGTTCGCGATTTCCTAACCAAGGGCAATGGTCAGGTTACCGATCAGGACATGACGCAGTTCATCTCCATCTGTAAGTACAACCAGCTAAACCCATTCCTTAATGAGGCATACCTCATCAAGTTTGGTAGCCAACCCGCCTCCATGGTGGTGAGTAAGGAGGCTTTCTTTAAGCGCGCTGAGGCTCACGATAAGTACGAGGGCATTCAAAGTGGAGTAATTGTAATTAGGGATAAGGACGCCATTGAACTTGAAGGTTGTTTTTTTATGCCTACCGACAAACTGGTAGGAGGATGGGCTAAGGTTTACCGATCCGATAGAAAGTATCCCATAGTAGCCCGAGTAAGCTTAAGTGAATACGACAAAAGTCAAAGCAACTGGAAGGAGAAACCATCCACGATGATCTCAAAGGTAGCAAAGGTGCAAGCTCTTCGCGAAGCATTCCCAACCCAGCTGGGTGCGCTGTATACCGATGCCGAGCAGGGTGTGGTTGACATCACCTACGAGGATGTTTCAGAGAAGGTGACAAAAGAAAAGGCAGCCAATGCCAACAAGGAGACGCTTAGCATCACCCCTGATGCAAATGAGGAGCCCAAGTCAGCCGAAACGCCAAAATCAGGCGATGAGGCACCGGGCAGGCCCGTACAGGGCACAATGGAGATGCCTAAGGGCGAACCACGTAAAGCGGGGTTCTAATGGAATTAACCGTGCTAGGATCAAGCAGCCGAGGCAACGGCTACGTGCTTCAGAACGACACCGAGGCGCTGATCATTGAGTGCGGCGTGTCGCTGCTGGAGGTGAAGAAGGCCGTGGGGTTCAACGTGTCTAAAATCGTGGGGGCGTTATGCTCCCACGAGCACGGCGACCACGCCAAGTACGCACAGCTGTACCTGTACAACCGCATCAACGTGTGGATGTCGCACGGCACCATGAAGGCAATTGAACCCAAGGGCACCTTCCTCCCCCTGCTGATGGAGGCCGGGAATGCGGTCAAGATCGGCAGCTTCACCGTCCTACCCTTCGGGGTGAAGCACGACGCCGCCGAGCCGCTGGGCTTCCTGATCAACCACCCGGAAACGGGCAACGTGCTATTCCTTACGGATAGCTACTACTCCCCCTACCGATTTGAGGGGCTGAACAACATCCTGATCGAGTGCAACTACAGCCTCGATATCCTGCAACGCAACATCGACGCGGGGCGCATACCGCCCGCCGTACGCAACAGAACCCTACAGAGCCATATGAGCTTGGAAACTTGCCTGGAAACGCTGGCGGCCAACGACCTATCGCAGGTTAACAACATCGTGCTGATACACCTGAGCGACGGGAATAGCCACGCCGACAACTTTCTCAACACCGTTCACCGGGCAACGGGCAAAACCGTTCACGTGGCCGACAAGGGGCTAGATATACAATTTAACAAAACACCATTCTAAAATGCAAAAAGAGTTAGCAAAAGACATTCCACAGGGAAAACAACGAGCAGCCTTCCTTATGGATAACTGCGATAAGGTGGAGGATAAGGGCTACATGAAACGATTTACCCCCGAGCAGCTATCGCAGATGAAGGAGGAGCTCTCCGAAACAGCCATAAAGATTAACGACATTGAGGAGAGGAAGAAGGAGGTTATGGCAGAGTTTAAGGAGAAGCTGGACCCCTTAACCAAGGAGAAGCAACGAATCCTCACGGGCCTAAAGAATAAGGCCGAGCACGTAACGGAGCAGTGCTACAAGTTCGTGGACATGGAAACCCGTGAGGTGGGGTACTACAATCAGGATGGGGAGCTCATCGAGAGCCGACCCGCCTACGCCGACGAGCTGCAGGGCACCATCTTTCAGATGAAGAGAACCGGAACGGAAGAGTAGTAACTCACCAATTATCACCATTGCCTTTTAATTATCACTAATCCATTAAAATTGTCATTTATGCAAAAAGACAAATTATCTATCAACCTCGCCCCCGGAATGGAGCGCGCTGAGGTAATCATCAGGGAGGTTGACAGCGTGAACGAGCTGGCCGTTAAGCCCCCTGTGAAAATCAAAATTGAGGGTACGCTGGGCGCCCCGCTGGAGTTCCTGAGCAAGCGCAACGACCAGGAGGATCAGATAAACCAGAAGCGGTGTAATATTCTGGTTGACCGTGAGGAGATCACCATAAGCCTCACCACCAACGAGCACGATGAGTACACCAAGGGAAGCGTGAAGGGTAAGCTGGAGTTTCACCCAAAGTTCGTGGAGTTCGGTATCAACACCGGAAAGGTATGGACACCAGCGGAGCTGGGCCTATTCTTCAAGATGAACAGGGCTTTCTTCGCCACCCGCGAGGACAACATGAAGCTGGTTACCACCCTGCTCAACTTCACCGCCACCATCAACAACAAGATAGACCGGGCGATGAACGAGAACGGCAGCAAGACCGACAACTTTGAGCAGGTGGTGAACTCCAACCTACCGAAGTCGTTCTCGCTGGTAATGCCCATTTTCAAGGGGGATAAAGCCGAGAGCATCGAGGTGGAAACCTTCGCCAAGATCGACGGACGGCAGGTCGCCTTCACCCTCATATCCCCAGGGGCACAGGCTACCATGGAGGAGGTGCGAGATAAGGCCATCGACGAGCAGCTGGAGCAGATCCGCGCCATTTGCCCCGAGATAGCCATAATTGAGGTTTAATAACTACACCCCCGGCCACACGTCGGGGGCATTAACCCGCAACACTATGAAAGATCCAGCAGTACTATTCTACACCAGCGATTTCCTGAGCGGCGTTACGTTTCTCAATATGGAGCAGCGCGGGCAGTACATCACCCTCCTGTGCGAGCAACACCAGCATGGAAGCATACCCGAAAATCATATGATTAACATATGTGGTTCACTTGATTCACCTGTGTTAAAAAAGTTTGAGCGCGACGAGGGGGGTAACTACTACAACCCCCGGATGCGCGACGAGGCCAATAAACGCAAAAAGTACTGTGAATCAAGGAAAAACAACAAAGCAGGCCGAAAAAAAAAGGAATCATATGTAAAATCATATGATAAACATATGATAAATCATATGGGAAATGAAAATAGAGATGAAAATGGTAATGTAATTACTATTATTAATTCCCTCGAAATTGCAAAAAAAATCAACGAGTGGGCCAAGGGTTTCTTTCACGAGAAGTACATCACGGAAAGTTCGCTCGATGTGTTCGACAAGCTGATCAGGATTGATGGTTACCAAGAGGGTGATGTAAAGGCCGCAATTGAGTGGGCCCGAGGTGATGATTTTTGGTCAACCAACTTTCTCTCACCCCTCAAGCTTAGGAGTAAGGATAAAAATGGGGTGAAGTATATCGATGTGTTTTTAGCCAAGAGTATTAAGAGAAATGGAAAACAAACTACCAAAAAGGGCGCAACATGGGAGGATATCGCTGAGGTTGCCAGCACTGGTTTCGATCAGCGATAGCGAGGCCAGCCTTAGCGTCTATCACGGTAATATAACTCAGGAGAATTTCGTGAGCTGCGTGGCTCGAATTCGGGTGGCATTCCCCGATCTCGACAGGGGCTTCTACCAGCTTTTGAAGGAAAGGATCAGGGAGAAGGGGTTCTCGGATCAGCGCCTAACCGATGCGGTGAATCACGTTATCGACACCTGCCCATACCCTACCCCCACGCTGGCCAACTTCCTGAGCTTCGACAAGCGGGTGAAGTTGATCACCTACCAGGAGCTATGCACCCTTATAGGCAAAGGCGAGGCCACTATGGACGCCTACGAGCGAATGCGCATTAACGGCAAGGTGTTCTTTGTTCGCAAGGACGAGAAACGATTGTATAACCTACCAAACGAGTTGTAATATGAGAGTCTACATTTCAGGACAGATCACCGGGCTGGAGGAGCAGGTAGCCCGTGAGCGCTTCGACAGCGCCGAGACCCTGCTCAGCGACATCGGGCTAATGCCCGTGAACCCCCTGCGTAACGGGCTGCCCTTCACCGCACAGTGGGAGGAGCACATTGTAAGAGGTATTGAGCTGCTGATGGGCTGCGACGCCATCATGCTGCTGGGTAACTGGGCGGAATCCAAGGGCGCTCGCATTGAGCGCAATGTTGCCGAGGAGATGGGGCTTAAGGTGCTGCACGAGCAAACCATAACCGACGAGAGCTTGGTTAAACGCATTAGATTAGCTATAGCTGAGGTAACAGGGCTAAAGCACCAGCAGTACAGCAACCCTAGGCGATTCCGCGAGGGGTACTACTGCCGCCTCATCTTCACGCACCACTGCCTGGTGAAGAATAGCCTAACCGCCGACGAGGTGGCCAGCCTGCTCAACCGTCAGAATCAGGACGTGCGGCGATACCGAAAGGTGTACTACCAGGAGTACGATTTCAACAAGGCATTTAGGAATTGGGCCGACCGCGTTAAGGATAGGCTAGCCCGCAAACACCTAATGGTCAAAGAGAATGCGTAAGCCAGAATATATCATCGGGATTGACCCCGACTGCGACAAATCGGGCTTCGCCTGGCTAGAGGTTAAGAGTAGGGCTGTGAGGCTATACTCCCTCACCTTCCCGGAGCTGATCGACAAGCTACTCCACGGCAGGGGTTCTATTCCCAGTACCATAGTGGTGGTGGAGGCGGGTTGGCTCAGCGAGAGCAACTGGCACATCACGCGGTGGGATAACGCCAGGCTGGCCGCCGCCAAGGGCAACGCCGTGGGGCGAAACCATGAGACCGGGCGCAAGATCGTGGAGATGTGCCGCCATCACAACCTCGATGTGTACGAGCAGCGCCCCCTGCGCAAGTGCTGGAAGGGCAAGGACGGGAAGATCAGCCACCAGGAGATTTCCCAGTTCATTCCCAATTTTCCAAATCGATCCAATCAGGAGACCCGCGACGCCGCGCTTATCGCGTGGAACTGGGCGGGGTTTCCCATACGAATGAAAATCAAGTAATTAATCATTAATCAAAACCGCAACAATTATGAGCAAAACTATTGAACAGGTTCGAGACGCCAAGGTAATGGCCGAGATCAATATTTGTAGAGTTATATCCAAGTTCATTGAGCAAAACAACGTGGATATCAGCAGTGTGAACATTGATGTTCGCAAAGTATTATTTGAGGGAAAAGACAGGCCTGTGGATCATAATATCCGCGTTGAAATTAGGGTACAAATTTAAAAAACCGCAACGTTATGACAGCAATTCAGAACCACTTTGAGGTGAACGGCAAGCCCGCCGTGAAGATCTTCGCCAAGGCCTTGGTGAACAAGCCCGGCCACAACGCCATCCTTTTCGACTGCGAGGGCGATAAAACTTGGCTCCCCCGGAGCTGCGTTAAGATCATCGACAACGAGACCATTTTGCTACAGGAATGGATGTATAACCAGAAATTTGAAACCAAGTAGCTATGAAGACTAATCAATTCAACGGCAAGGCCATCTACCAGCCCAAAGGGAAGGCTGCCGAATCTATTCACCCCTTAAACCGAATCAAATGACAACACTAGAGCTGCTAATCACCAACAAGTACCTGTACCTAATCGCCTCAATAATTCTCCTTATATGCTTGTTTATCGCTATATATGAACGGCTAAAGACGAGGGCACAACGGGTTATCAATCTAACCTACCATCTAACCTTCGAGCTGTTGAACGGCGACCGCCTACCCTTTCACCCGCTCTCGTTCGGCTCGCATCAGCACGTGATTAATGCCATTGGCAGCAAGGTGAGGCGAATTGTGCTGGTTAAGAACGGGCAGGACATCCGGCAGTACCGAATAGACCAGTATCCGGAAGCCAAGGATGAGGTAAAAAGACTTGCTAAGCTGTTCAGTACATAACTCGTTGATATCTTTTTACTCAAAGCCGTATTAGTGTAATACGGCTTTTCTTATATTTGGGGTTAATCAACGCCAAACCGCAATGAAACCAAAAGTTGTAGAAGCAAGCATAGATGAGCTAGTTCCCGACAACCTGAACGCCAACAGGGGTACTGAGTATGGTACACACCTGCTGGAGAAGTCATTTAGGGAGTTGGGGGCTGGCCGTTCCCTCTTGCTCGATAAGAACAACCGCATCATAGCGGGCAATAAGTCAACAGAAACGGCGGCGGCCATTGGGCTAAAGAACGTAATTATAGTTGAAACCGACGGCACTCAATTGGTGGCCGTTAAGAGAACGGATATAGACCTCGATTCCAAGCAGGGTCGTGAACTCGCAATTGCCGATAACGCAACAAGTAAGGCGAACTTAGAATGGGAGCCTCAAGCTATTGCCAGTATTGAAAAGGAGTGGGGTCTAGTGCCAGCCGACTGGGGTATTCCCGATTTTGACGAACCTGAGGAGCTAGAAGAGGACGAAGAGCCCACCGAGATATCCCTAACCGTTCAGTCCGATGACCCTGTAGCCCTTCGACTCTTGTCCGTTGAGCTGCAGGAGCGGGGCTTTAAGTGCAACCTAAAGGAGTAATGTTATGGCAAGGTACAACAAGCGAATCGTGAAGCGTATATGCGACCTGATCAGTAAGGATACATACACCATTGCCGAGATTTGTGCAAATGTCAACATATCAGAACGTTGCTATTACGACTGGCAATCGAAGCATGCAGAATTTGCAGAATCCATCGCGCGCGCACGGGAAAAGTTCGACGAAATCATTGTGCAGGAAGCCAAGAACTCCCTGCGAAAGAAGATCAATGGCTACACGGTGCAGGAGAAGAAGGTGGTGATGGTGGAGGGTAAGCCAGACGCAAACGGCAAGACCAAGCCGAAGATCAAGGAGCAGGTGACTATTGATAAGCACTACCAGCCCGATACGCCAGCCATCATATTTGTATTGACGAACAAGGCGTCTGACGAGTATAAGAATCGCCTAAACACGGAGTTAACAGGCAAGGATGGGAAAGATCTCTTTAAGAGCTTAACCGACGAGGAACTGGATCAGCGCATAGGTGAATTTGAGCGAAAGCTTGGGAAAAATGGGGATGAGCAAAAGTGAAAAGTTGGCCTACATAGAGGCGCTGCGTGAGCGGCTGATTCGGCAGAGCCGTGGCAGCTTGCTAACGTTCACCACGGCCACCATGCCCACGTTCGAACCCGCCCCTTTTCACATTCGGTACTACAACGTTCTTAACAAGTTTGCAGACGGCAAGATCAAGAAGCTGATGGTGTTCATGCCGCCTCAGCATGGTAAATTATTGCCAGCAAATACACCTGTTTTAACAACCAAAGGGTGGAAGAATCACGGGGATTTGGTAAGTGGTGACTACGTGTTCGGGCAAGACGGCAAGCCAAAAAGAGTAATTCAAAACTTTGGTGTTTACGATTGGAACGTTGAGAGGATAACGTTTAACGACGGAAACACAATGCTTGCAGCAAAGGAGCATTTGTGGAGATTGCAAGTAGAGTATGATGACCATAAAGGCAGACGTGAGGTTACCATTGAAACTCAACAAATATTTGCTAAAAAGAACCGCCGTGCTCCATTTATTGACATAGCCCCAGCCCTTGAAATGCCTAAAACAGACCTTCCAATAGACCCTTACGTTCTCGGGTGTTGGCTTGGTGATGGAACAGCAAGGCAGGGCGTGTTAACAGTTGGAAAGCAGGATATAGAACATTTTGCAAAGCTAGGTGAGTCTAGAGAGGTTAAGCCCGGTATATACAGGGTGCTTGTTCCTGGGCTTTCAAAACTATTAAGGGAAAACGGCCTTATTCTTAATAAGCACATACCCATGCAGTACCTTCTTGCGTCTAAGGAGCAGAGATATGAGCTGCTACGTGGACTAATGGACACTGACGGATGTGTTGATAAACGTGGAAACTGTGAATTTACTCAAAAAGATAATGGGCTTGTAAAGGACGTTTACACATTAATCCGCACGTTGGGGATAAAAGCGAGAATTAACCATTATGACGCTAGGCTTAACGGTAGGTTGGTTGGAATAAAAGTTCGTATAAATTTTAACCCTGACAGAACAGATCCAGTGTTTAGCCTTGAAAGAAAACTTAATAGGCTAACCAATAAGTCAAAAGGAGATAGGGACGATAAAAAGAAATATTTCATAAAGGAAATTAAACCGTTTGGACCTGTAAAGGGTAACTGTATTGAAGTGGAAGGTTCAATGTACCTTGCTGGACTTGATCTTATCCCAACACACAACTCGGAGGGTTCAACCCGTAGGCTTCCAGCCTTTGTCCTAGGTAAGAATCCAGACAAGAAGGTAGCGGTGATCTCCTACTCGGCCCCTAAGGCACGCAAGTTCAACAGGGAGATACAACGGATCATTGACACGGAGGAGTATGCTGAGATATTCCCCAGCACCAAGCTAAACGCTAGCGACATCACCACTGTGGCAGGGGCTTGGCTACGAAATGCCGACGAGTGCGAGATTGTGGGGCATAGGGGTGGCTTTAAGACCGTTGGCGTGGGTGGCCCCCTAACGGGTGAGCCTGTGGATATGCTGATTATGGATGACATCTACAAGGATGCCAAAACGGCATGGTCGCCCACGGTGAGGGAATCGATAGAGGATTGGTACGACACGGTAGCCGAAACGCGCCTTCACAACGACAGCCAGCAGCTCATAGTCTTCACTAGATGGCACGAGAATGACCTAGCCGGGCGATTACTGGAGCAGCAAGGGATTTGCGACCCCGTAACCAACCCCAACGGGTGGGTAGTGGTAACCTATCAAGCCATTAAGGTGGGTAAACCAACGGCTTACGACCCAAGGGAGGAGGGCGAACCCCTCTGGCCAGAGCGGCATAACCTGGAGAAGCTAAAGGCGGTAAGGAATAGGAATAGCCACGTATTCGAGTCGCTATACCAGCAGGATCCCAAACCGCTACAGGGGCTAATGTACGAGCAAGGCTTTCGAGAGTACGATGTGATTCCCTACTCGGCCAAAATGGTGCGAAAGAACTATACCGATACGGCGGATACTGGCGACGATTACTTGTGTTCCATCTGCTACACCGAGACAGAGGATGCCAACTACGTGACCGACATCTTGTACACGCAGAAACCGATGGAGTACACCGAGACGAAAACGGCCGAGATGCTCACCAAGCACCAAACGCAGGTATGTATTATCGAGAGTAATAACGGGGGGCGTGGGTTTGCCCGCAACGTGGAGAAGCAGGTAAGGGCGCTTAACAACACCAAGACCCGCTTCAAGTGGTTTCACCAGAAGGATAACAAGGTGGTGCGCATATTCAGCAAGTCGGCCGATGTGCAGAATATGGTCTACTTCCCGAGGGGTTGGGATAAGATGTGGCCAGACTTTTACCAAGCTGTAACCACCTACATGAAGGTGGGTAAGAACGACCATGATGACGCTCCTGATGCGCTAACAGGAACGGTTGAGTGGAGAGGTAAGGCGGTGAGCCGCGCCAAGGATTTGAGTGGAGTATTCTAAAACAACTATAAGCCATGGAAAACGAGATTGAGAAGCTGATACAGCAGGGCGGTGAGGACACCACCTACAGCATCATCATTGAGAAGCTTAAAAAGGGACGGGTGGCGAATGAAACCGCTGCCGAGGTAGCCAAGAAGCAGCTTGACCCGCTCCAGCACGACGTGTTCGATCGCATCAAGAGACCCGACAGGAAGGTGAAGATTGACCCCGACGACCCCGATTTCCAGCCCACCGAGAACACGGTGAACGTGATGGAGGGTTCAGTTTCCCCAACGGGTTACCGATTGGAGCCAGTGGCAAGGGTGGCCATAGCCCTACAGAAGCTCATTGTGAAACGGGCGGTGGCGTTCGCTTTTGGTAATCCCGTGGAGCTGAACGCTGAGCCTGAAGATAAGAGCCAGGAGGATGTGCTGAAAGCCCTGAAACGGGTGCTCTACGACGTGAAATCGAAATCGCTTAACCGAAGGGTAGGGCGTAACCTGTTCAGCTGCACCGAGGTGGCTGAGGTGTGGTACCCCGTGGAGCGCAAGAATAAGACCTACGGCTTCGAGAGCAAGCACAAGCTACGCTGCGCCATATTCTCGCCCCTGCTAGGGCATAGCCTTTACCCCTACTTCGATGAGCACGGCGACCTCATCGCCTTCTCTCGCGAGTTCACCGTTACCGTGGAGGGTAAGGAGGTGAGGCACTTCGAGACCTACACCAGCAACCTCATATACCTGTGGGTGCAGGGGTTAAACGGCTACGAGCTGGTGGATGGATACCCCAAGAAGATCGAGATTGGCAAGATCCCTATAGTGTACGCGCACCAGCCACAGGTGGAGTGGGCCGATGTTCAGAACCTGATTGACAGGCTGGAAAAGCTGCTATCGAACTTCGCCGACACCAACGACTACCACGCTGCTCCGAAGATTTTCGTAAAGGGGCAAATCACGGGCTTTAGCAAGAAGGGTGAGAGCGGAGCTATAATTGAGGGCGACGAGAACTCGGAAGCCTCCTACCTGTCGTGGCAGAATGCCCCAGAGGCCGTTAAGCTAGAGATTGAAACCCTACTAAGGTTGATATACACCATCACCCAGACCCCAGACATCAGCTTTGAGGCGATGAAGGGTATCGGGCAAGTATCCACACAGACTATGAAGTTGATGTTTATGGACGCACACCTCAAGGTGGCCGACCATCAGGAGGTGCTGGACGAGTACATGCAGCGCAGGCTGAACATCATCAAGGCCTACATCGGGAAGTTCAACGCCAAGCTGGGCAGCGCAGCAGAGGATCTGTTCGTGGAGCCTGAGATTGTGCCCTACATGATCGTGGACGAGGCCGCCGAGATCAAGATTTGGCAGGATGCCAACGGGGGCAACCCGGTGATGTCGCAGAAAGCATCATTCCAAAAGGCAGGGCTAACAAACAATCCCGATGAGGACTATGAGCAGTACAAGACGGAGGAGTCAAGCAGAAGCTCATTCAGCGTATTCGAGCCAACCCCCGCTTAAATCTACTAATTATGATTAGAAGAAGTAAGGTAAAGGACGCGCCCCCAAAGGTTGACTGCCTAAAGTGCGCTTACAACAGCGGCAAATCAGAGAACCACCTAACCGATTGTAGCCACGCCGAGCGCAACCCGAGGGGCGCTAAGGTGGGAACTTGGCTCAAGGAGTGTAGATACTACACAGAAAGAAAATAATGGCTAAAAAGGCTAAAAAAACGGGTTTCTCAATTCAGGGCTTCGACGCTGCTCACTACAGGCAGACGGAGGAGTACCTGAGGGCTATCGATGCCATCTACCAGCAAGCGGTGAACGACTTCGCCCTGCTGGGTGAAAGGCTGAAAATAGACCCCGATAAGCCGTTTAGCCTTGCCGACTACCCCAGCGCCAACGCCAAGGCGCAGCAGATTGTTAACAACCTCGCTAGCCGTATGCAGGCGGTAGTAACAAAAGGCAGCGAGCGCGAGTGGCTGTACGCTTGTAAGAAAAATGACGAGTTCCTGAACCACATCCTGAATACCTCCAGGCTATCGAAGAAGACCCTCCAGAAGTTTCAGGATAGAAACCTGAGCGCGCTGAGCGCCTTCCAAAAGCGCAAGGTGGATGGGCTCGACCTGTCGAAGCGGATTTGGCGATATGCAGACCAGTTTAAGTCACAGATGGAGCTAGGGCTCGATATTGGGCTTGGCGACGGGAAATCGGCGCAGGGGCTTTCCAAGGAGCTGAGATCGTTCCTGTTTGATCCCGACAAGCTATTCCGAAGGGTGCGGGATAAGCACGGAAACCTAGTGCTTTCAAATAATGCCAAGGCCTTTAACCCCGGGCAAGGGAAGTACCGAAGCAGCTATAAGAATGCGATGCGCCTCACCCGTTCCGAGATCAATATGGCCTACCGGGAGGCGGACCACCTGCGCTGGCAGAAGTTGGATTTCGTGGTGGGGTTCGAGGTGAAGGTCTCTAATAAGCACGAAGCCTTTCTGGTGGAGTGGGAAAAGAGCAACCCGGGCAAGGTGGAGATATGCGACCAATTGAAAGGAAGCTACCCTAAATCATTCGTATTCAAGGGTTGGCATCCCCAATGCATGTGCTACGCCGTTCCAATCCTGATGAACCCCGACGAGTATAACACCGACGAGCTGAACGAGCTCAGGGCTGCGCTCAGGGGTGAGGATTACAAGAAGTTCCAGTCGCGCAACACGGTTACCGATATGCCGGAAGGCTTTAAGGATTGGGTGCAAGCCAACGCCGAGCGGGCGCAGGGATGGAAGTCGCAGCCCTACTTCGTGAGGGATAACTTTAAGGGGGCGAATTTGGAGAATGGGCTGAAGCATAACTTAGAGTCAATTACACTTAGTATAGTTAAGCCGATAATCACCAAGTCAATTCCAGAAGCAGTCAAGGCGATGGCGGAATATAACCCATCGCCAAGCCAAAGGGTTATATTGGAAGAGTACACGGGGGGAGGTTACAATAAAATGAACGGTGATTTAAGATTCAAAAAGCATATTACGGAGGAAAGCCAAAGAAGAATCGATGAGCTTGATAGGTTCTTGCAGCAAGCTCCAAAGGTTGAAACAACAAGCTACAGGGGGATGACGCTGGATGAAACATTATGGCAGAGGTATTCTCAACTAAAAAAGGGTTCAATATTTAGCGACAAAGGGTTTATGTCAACATCCTATGATAAGGTAGAGGCTATGAAATTCAAAACGGCAGCGCAGTACCAAATGGAAATCACAGTAAAAGGCAAGAATGGTGTTTTGGTGGAAAAGCTAAGCCTAAAGCCTAATGAGAAAGAAATCCTTTTTAACAGGGGGGAAGAATTTATAATTGAAAGTATTAAGGTTCAAAAAAAAGGAGTTACAGGAAAAATAGTAATGACTTTGAAGCAATTGTAACGATATTTTTTGTATCTTTATAATAAATACACACCACATTATGAGCGGAATTATAGAGGACAATGTACCATTGACTGAAATTGCTTGTAATACATGCAAGCATTTTCACAGAAAAGTCGACAGAATAAGTTGTGATGCTTTCGATCGAATACCTAAAGAAATCACAACAGGACAAAATATGCACAGCGAGCCGATGCCTGGGCAAAAGAATAGCATTGTTTACGAGAAGGAGTAGCCATGTACAACGTAGAACCAACTCAGTTTAGGGAGTTCATTAAAAAGAACGCCCTCGATACCAGCAAGCCGCACATCACCACAACACCCTGCTTGGTTGAATGGAGGCGAGACGAAAAGATAATGGCAAAGGTTGAGGTGATTTGTAAGGACGAACTCCTCAGCGTGATGACTGGTATGTTGTCAAAAGCGATTCACAACAAATACTGGATACGAGGCAATGAATGGAAGGTGGATGAAAACGGTGACCCAATAAAAGAACTTTCTATTTAACATAATTAACCTAATATTTCCAAACAGCGCGCCCAACCGTGCAGGCCGTTTTCTTTTACGCCTCCCTACAGCCTCCCAACGTGTTGTGTATCAGCGTGATACGATTTACTGATTCCTTTCGAGAAAAAAACCCCGCCGCAATGGAGTAACTCGCTGTGTATCAACACCCCTTGTTGATGTAATATTTTGCGTTGTGTGTGTAATGCGAAATGTTTATTACGGGTAATGTCCGTTACATCGGCAGCGGCACCTTCCCCAGTACCCTGCTGCTGACGTGCGTGTACACCTCCGTGGTGCGGCTACTGGAATGCCCCGCAATCTTCTGAATGATCCTTAAATCCGTTCCCGCCTCCAACAACGAGGTGA
>Ga0209718_1003089_pt1 | contig 15296 bp, 11 predicted proteins | sample AD_JPNAS1_MetaG_FD_184420 | JGI IMG/M metagenome (GOLD analysis project Ga0209718, IMG submission 184420) | Active sludge microbial communities of municipal wastewater-treating anaerobic digesters from Japan - AD_JPNAS1_MetaG (SPAdes) (version 2) | ecosystem: Engineered > Bioreactor > Anaerobic... | reverse complement strand
CAGGTTCCCAGGAACCATCATGGCAAATACCCGCTCGCTGATCCTGAAAAACACATTCGGTAACTGAAACAATCCCGTTCACAGAGTCAACCATCCTCGAAGATGCCCGTTTTTCAACGGCCTGTTAAACGTTTCGTGATAATTCCCTATTCTCAACGGGGGCTTTATTGTTTTATCCCGCCCTCTCTCAAGGCTGAATTTTACTGCTTCAGCATTGAAATCTTCTCCGTTGTGAAATTTAACGCCTTTGCGCAACTTGAATTCCCATGTGACTGGATCGATAACCTTGTATGATTCAGCCAAGTGCGGATGAATTTTTGCGTCAAGCCCTCGCCGAAACAGGGAATCAAAAATATTCTGTGTGATCCTCGCCGTAGCCATGTCAACTTCTTGATGTGGATCTAAGGACGCGGTATCAGCCCCCTGTTCGATAACAAGTTCCTCCAAGAGATTATACTCTTGGGCATGGACAGGCAGATAGAGAATCGCGCAAAATGCCACGATAGTCCCCAACACAACGAAGCGAAACCATTGAGAGCAACGCATACTCATACCCCCTTAATGGTAGCTGCTACAGCTTGTTAAAGATTTTACGACGCCCTGCTCAGTACGAACATCGACAAAGGCGTTGACATGACCGCTTACGTTGTAAGCTAACTCTCTCCTTTCGCTCTGTTGAAGATTATCTCGAATGCCTTCATTTTAAAGCTCTATGTCGGAAAGCTACTCTTTCCGTCTGATGGTTACCTTCTGTTTCCCGTATTCCCTGATCGTGTTGCCGACTTTGAGAAGTTCATCCAAGTTGACTTTAATCATGGCGACTCGATTCACGGGTCTCTCGCCAACAAATGGGGTCCTCGGATAATAGTTTGGTCCGTAGACGATGATAACCTCTGTTCTGGGAATATTCGTCTCGGGACCGTAAGCCTCAAGACCGACCGTTCCTGGGAGGTTTCCCAATAGTTTCTGGTTTTCCTCATGGACGTTCTCGATCGGAATCTCCTTCGTTACCATCCACACGCTTTGACCCGAGTACGCTGCCTGGATAGCCTCGGCTTGAAGCGGAAGTGCATCCCAGAGCGTCTGGCAATTCCGAGGTGCCTGTTTCTCAAATAATTCAGCCACAAACGTCCCACCCTTTTCAAATACGATCTCTATCTCTCTTGCCATGTTACAAAAACCTCCTTGAATTTATTTCACTTTGTCAGTGCAGATTTTGGATCGTTCAGGCGATTTTTTCATATCCTAGGAATTCCATATTGACCAAGGCATGGGCAGCGGTTAAGTGGATAAGATCCTCGATGTTGACGAACTCATCCACGCCATGCGCTCGATTATCCGGCGTTCCAATCCCCCAGTGAATCGTGGGAATTCCTATCCTTCGGAAGGTTTTTCCGTCTGATGTCGCATTAAGACCGACTACCTTCGGTTCACTATCGATGACGCTTTTGGATACTTTTCTGATGATGTCGATAATTGGAAGATCGGGAGAAGATGCGCTTGGCGGAGCATTCTTTAAAATATCCATTCGAGCGGTAAATTCGGAGTCTTTCTGTTTCAAGTCCTCCAGTATTCCCTGTACCTTCTTGATGACATCATTATGATCGCTCTCCGGAATGACCCTGATGTCGATATCAATGGAGCAACTGTCCGCTAGCATGTTCGATTTGTCACCTCCAACGATCTTGCCCACATTGATCGTCGAGAAAGTCAAACCAGGAACCGTTGATCTTACTTTTGCCAATTCCTTCTGATATCCTCGAAGCGCTATGAGAACATCCGTCATCTTGTGAATCGCATTTGTTCCCAGCCAAGGATACATAGCATGGGCTGATTTTCCAATTACGTGCACGCGAAGAGTGAGATGGCCACTTTCCGCATACCAGATCTCACTGTGCGGGCCCTCCAAAATGGCCACATCGCCTGCTACATATTCAGGCTTCACGCAGTAGCCCGAGCCCTCATGTCCACCTGTTTCTTCATCTACCGTAAAACAATTAATTAAATCACCCTTTAGCGCATATCCTGCTTCCTTGATGACTTTTGCTGCCATCATGTAGACAGTGATCCGCGCCTTCGCGTCGTAAGCACCGCGTCCATAGATTTTACCGTTTTTTACCATCGCCTCGTATGGGTCAACTGTCCATCCCCCTCCTACGGGAACTGTATCCATATGAGCGCAATCGATAAGCACAGGCTTGCCGTGAGTCCCCTTAAGTCTGGCTATGATGTTCGGCTTCTCCGGTTTACAGGAAACAACGTTAACCTCAAATCCGATAGAGTTGAGCTTATCGGCAAGAAACTTTGAGATTTCCTGATACTCAGCGGGCGGGTTCGGACTGGGATGCCTAATCAAATCCCGTTCAAGATCAATAATCTCTTGGCGCATTTCCTTGGCTTTGTTTACAATGGCATCTCTAACGGTGCTGTTCATTTTACCTTCCCTTTATCCTTTCCTTCCAAGGCATTAAGTGCGTTGACCCCCGTAGAAAACGGCGGGATTCCAACACCTGGAATAGCCAGCATCAGAACTTCCAGCACTTCTTCCTTTGTTGCACCATAGTGCATGGCTGCCTGCATATGGGCCTTCCCTCCGGGGTAAAGACGTGCAAAACACATGGCCATTAGGACCAATTCTTTATACTTCCGTGGTACGACACCTTCATCCAATATTCTGCCTCGAACCTTGACCCAGTCCTTCAGGATGTCAGGTTTCAACTCCGCGAGCATTTCCAAGTATGCGGGAACAGCACCACGCTCCTTCATGTACGAATCGAGAATCTTCTTTACTTCAGGATCCATATTCTCCTCCTCTGAAAACCGTGATTTTCACCTCCCGTGCAATTCATCGACTCTCTGCTCATCTCTTAACAATACTAATCCCTTGTGGGCCTCTTTCTTATAGAGGCAAAGTCCTTACGAAAGCAGCCGTTTATTAGATTCCTGAGCCCCGCGGATATGCTTATCCATACTCTTGCGTGCCCTAGGAGCATTGCCCTCTTTTATCCATTTTATTATTTCTCGGTGCTGGGAAGCGGTCACCAAGAAGCGACTCGGCGGTACGAGATTCAGGCGGGAACGGAGATAGAGATGATCAAAAATTCTCATCAATTGACTCAAATATTGCTCGTTCTGAGACATCACACAGATATGTTTGTGAAATTCTATGTCTAAGAGATACTTTTTACGATCGTAAACAGGAGTTACGTAATTCGCGTGCCTATCGGATAGCGTTTCAAGTAGCTTTACGTCCTGAGGGTTCTTGTTCTTTATCGCCAATTCGACTGCGGATATTTCGATAATTCTCCTCAAATCATAGAGATCGTCACGTTCCTTCATATTCAACCTTTTGACGTAAAACCCTACATGAGGTATCCGCTCAACAAATCCTTCTTGCTCAAGCCTTCCCAATGCCAGTTGAATCGGTGTAGAACTCACTTTCAGCAATTCTGTCAATTCCCGGTAGATCAACTTTTGCCCCGGAACAATTTCCTGCTGAAAAAGCAGCATATCCCTGAGTTTTAAATAAGCTCCCTCCATTAGGCTTTCTGCATTGGCTTGACGCATAGGAACGCTCGCTTATCTACTGGTTTCGACGATAAATCGGATTTTCTTTCACTCGCTAAAGGCGGTAGTATTAATGTAATCGGATTCTCTGCTATCGGCATGTGCCGCAATCATATTACCATAAACGCCATATCGATCTATAAGGTTTGGTCGTGATGCTATTCTGCCGCAGAAGTTTTGTCAAGGATTTTGTCAGATTTTTGTTTAAATTTAGTCGAAAGGGTTCTTTATAAGGAGCGGCTGCAGGAGTGGCCACGTCACGCTGGTTGGCATTTCAATAGTTAATGTAATGAGTTAATTGCTTTCACAACTCAATTTGAAAATCTTTAAGATTAGAAGCTGAAATGATTACGACTATCGACAGCGTCCTGGGCCATGGAACGACCGTCTCCCTGCGCGTTCCGGTTGCCAAGGAAACTCGGTGATTGACAAAACCGACAGATCATGATGCTACGGACATGGAATCCGGGACAGTGAGATTTCGATCATGACGCGAAAGAAGATCCTGATCGCCGATGACGAGAAGGACATCGTTGAACTGATTGCCTTCAACCTCGAGCAGGAGGGCTTCTCAGCCATAAAAGCCTTTGATGGGGAAAAGGCCTGGGAGTCGATCCAGAAGGACAAGCCGGATCTCGTCATCCTCGACCTGATGATGCCTGGAATTTCCGGGATGAACGTATGTCGCATGATCCGGAAGTCGGCGGCAACGGCTGCCCTGCCGGTGATCATGCTGACGGCGAAGTCGGACGCCATGGACAAGATTCTGGGGCTCGAAGTAGGGGCGGACGATTACATCACGAAGCCGTTTCATGTCCGGGAGTTGATCGCCCGGATAAGAGCGGTTCTACGGCGCTCGGAAAGGCCATCCGGCGAAGACTTGCCGGAAGTCCTCGATTTCGGCGGGCTCCACATCGACCTGAAGTCTTACCGAGTGACGGTGGATGGTCATCCGGTCGAGTTGAGTTCACGCGACTTTCAGCTCCTCCAATTTCTCATGAGTCATCCTGGAAGGGTTTATAGCCGGGATCAACTGCTAAACCATGTCTGGGGAGACGAATCGTTCGTTGAGCCGCGCACCGTGGACGTTCACATCAGCCGTTTGAGGAGTGCAATCGAAGCGGAGCCGTCCAACCCGAAGTTCATTCTTACGGTGCGAGGCATCGGCTACAAGTTCGCGGATGATTGACCTGTCCCGGGCAAGTGTACCATGTGTAAAGTCATTGTCGGTCAATAAACCGTGATATACGTCCGCCGTTCCGTATGGGCGGAAAATTCCAGCCCCCAAATCAAAGACCTCCCTTCGGAAGATCGATATGACGGCAAGCCTTTCGCTTGAACCCAAGAAATGAAAGCCGGCAAGCACCGAAGAACGAACATGATCTGGTCTCCCCGAGAATATGGAAGGTGGGGTTTCAAAATAAGGAAAAAGAATTTCTCCTTTCGGTGAAACAGGAGAAACCTGACAGAGACACTCGAAAGGCTTTGAAAAAAGCCTGTCTCGATGCCGGCATCCCTTGTGGACGGGGTGAAAAAGACGGCTTTGTCTTCCATGACACCCGCCATTGATTCAATGCGGAAATCGGGTGTCTCTGAATCCGTTATCATGAAGATCGCGGAGCACTCAACAAGGGAGATGTTCCTCAGATACGATACGGTTGATGACGCGGATACAAGGAAGGCCTTCGAGCAACTTGAAGGCTTCCTGAAAAGTAATGACCAAAGTAATGACCAAGCTCCCCAAAAAGCAACGAGGAGCTAACCGATGAATCAGCTAACCCCCCGTTTTTTCTATGGTGCCGAAGCCGGGATTTGAATGTTAAAAGTGGATTTTTAGAAAAAATCAGGTATTTCGGACTTTTCCTTTGATTTCGGTGTCTTACAATTCGTTTTCGGCCTCTCCAATGATCGCATTCCGTGCAATATTTTCAGCCAACAGCGATCAAAAGTGCCCCAAAAAAGACCCCAAAACCGGTGGAACGCCGAAGCCGGGACAAATCACAAAGTAAGGTGATTATCTATTGGATATTCCGGAACATTCAGGCGTTTTCTACATTTTCGTCCGATTTTCTCAATTTCAAATCGCAAGTTGGAATCGACCTGAGTCATTCAATGGTATGTGAAAGTGCGTAAGCGTCTGGTGAGCATCCGGCGAAATTCCCTATTCATCCGAATGTCCTTTTAAAGACTCGGAAATTACTTGACAATATTTGTGGCTATAATACAAGAAGTTGACCAAGCTGGCTGGACGGCTAACAAAGAGAAAAAACAGCCGGATTGGGGAGGCGCATGAGCGATAAAACAAAAAAATCCCGCGCAGCCGATCACACCCTTACTCCCGAGCAAGTGAAGCTCCTTATCCGCGAAGGCGAGGGTCTGACTGTGGAGTTTAAGGAGCATTATACCTCGCGCGTTGACGAGGATATTGTAGCTTTTGCCAATTCCAGGGGCGGAACACTGCTGCTCGGCGTGCGGGACGACGGGACCATCGTCGGGGAACATTTGAGCAACGATCTGAAGGCCAGGATCAACAGCCTGACGCGAAACTGCAAGCCGGCTATTACCGCTGAGCTTTCGCGGGTCGGCGAAGTCGTGGTCATCGTCGTGCCCGAGGGCACGGAGAAGCCCTATTCCTGCGGTTCCGGCTATTACCGGCGGCTTGACGCTACAACTCAGAAAATGAGTCATGACGAGTTGCGCGTCATGTTCGCGGAAAACGAACCCCTCCCCTTCGAGGAAAAGACGGTTCGCGGATTCTCCTTCGATGACATCTCTAAACGAAAGGTCCTGGAGTTTGCCAAAGAGGCGGGTATCCGCATCGGCTCCATCGCCGTGCCGCAGTTTCTGCGCAGTCTCAGGGTAGCAGATGAGGCAGGAGTGAAAAACGCGGGGATTCTTTTCTTCGCAAAAGATGTCCATGAGTACCTGCATCAAGCCCAGACGACGCTTCTGGCATTCAAGGGAACGGAGAGACGCCACATCTACGACCGCCGCGATGTGCGGGACGACCTGCTTACCCAGTTCAATGAGGCCGTGGACTTTCTCAAGAAGCATCTGAATGTCCGCAGCGAAATCAAGGGCGTCAATCGAGAAGACATATACGAAATCCCGCTTGAGGTCCTGCGCGAAGCCATGGTGAATGCCCTCATGCACCGCGACTACAGCATCACCGGCACGCAGGTCAGCGTTGAGGTTTATGACGATCGGGTGGAGATCGTGAATCCCGGCGGCCTGTTGAAAGGGTTGTCGGTTGAGGACCTCGGTACGCTTTCGATCCGGCGGAACGAGCTGATTGCGGATCTTTTCTTCCGCCTCCACAAAGTTGAGCGCATCGGCATGGGCATCCAGAAGATGAAAGAGGCCATGGCCGCGGCGGGACTTCGTGAGCCAACTTTTGCAAGTGATTCTTTCTTCCGGGCGACATTTCAACGATCGTCTGAATTCGCTCTCAAGGAAGGGGAAAAAGGTACCAAAAAAAGGTTCGGAGAAAAGTTCGGAGAAGGTTCGGAGAAAAGTTCGGAGAAAATATTGGCGTTCTTAAAAGAGCAGAATACAGCCAGCGCACGGAAGATCGCCGAGGCCCTTAACCTGTCTCCCCGAGCGGTAGAAAAGCAGATTGCCGTTTTGAAAAAAGCCGGTCGTCTTAGACGTGTCGGGCCGGCGAAGGGCGGACGATGGGAGGTGGGCTGATGAGTCGTAGGGCCAGGTTCGGGGATGAGGAGCTGCCGGCATTACGAGAGGACAACCCCGATAATGAATGCGGCAATGGCACATATCCATTCCAACGCCATTATAGCCAATAAATGGCGCAAATAATGGCATCGGGGCTATCCAGTGCAGCCAATGGGTACGAAGATGCGCCATACAGTCTACAAATGGGATGCAGAGCCAACACACATGTTTATTAACCTCTACACACATGTGTGTTGATGCGTGTGTAGAACCTCCGTAGAAAAGCAGATTGCCGCTTTGAAAAAAAGCCGGGTGTCTTGGACGTGTCGGCCCGGAGAAGGGCGGACGGTGAGAAGTGGTTGGGTAAAGACTCATAAATACGAGCGCGTATTTTCTGGCCACACGCAAATATATGCGCTGATTATGCGTTAGGCGCATATCCTGTGTTTTCAAGCGGCATAAAATTCCTGCCGCTCCATCCCTTTGAAAGCGAAAAAACCGTTCTTCCGAAATCCATTTCCTCCTTTTATCCCTTCCTTTTATGGCCTCGCGTGATCTGCAAAGAACTGTCATCGATTTAAATATATTGACTACTTAGAGGATTTTGAATAAGTACTTTCCTGACGAAGGGACGCGGTTTTATGCCTACATTGGACTGGATAGGGAAGAAAGCAGTCGTGAATCATCACCGAGAGGTGCCGTTCCACCTGTTGGATGATGTACCCGAATTATCGGCAGGCGAGCCTGACAGCGGAAACCTCCTTGTGGAAGGGGATAACCTTCTGGCCCTCAAAGCCCTGCTTCCCTACTATGCCGGACAGGTGAAATGCATTTATATCGATCCACCCTACAATACGGGAGATGAAAACTGGATTTATAATGACAACGTAAACAGCTCTGAAATTCGTAAGTGGCTAGGTAAGGTTGTCGGCAAAGAGATGGAAGACCTTTCTCGTCACGATAAGTGGCTTTGTATGTTGTACCCCAGACTCTCATTGCTCCGTTCGTTCCTTCGAGAAGATGGAGTCATTTTTGTGAGTATTGATGAGAACGAAGTGGGATACTTGCGCTTAGTAATGGATGAAATTTATGGCAATGCGAATAATATCGGTACCTTGGTTTGGCGGCGTCGCAGTTCTTCAGCCATGCGCGGCACCCCTCTTTCAATTGACCATGAATATATGCTTGCGTTTGCCCGTGATTCCTCCAAGGTAACTCTGTACGGACTTCAAAAGGGCATTGAAGGATATCCTAATAAGGATGCGCGGGGTAATTTTGCGAGTACGGATTTAACCGTCGGTATGGGTAAAGATGCTCGGCCTGGACAGTTCTATCCTATAAAGAATCCAAGAACTGGAAAAGTGTATCAGCCCAATCCCGAACGAGTCTGGCGTTTCTTTCCAGATACGATGGAAAAGATAATAAAAGCTGACCTTATTATTTGGCCTGACGAGCAAGAAGGCAAAATGCAGAGGCCGCGTTTTAAAACTTATTATGATCCGAAGAGCACCAAACCGAAACCAGTATCAAGCTGGATCGAAAATTTGAACATCAATAATGACACGGAACGCAAGCATCAAGAGGAAGAATATGAAGTATCCGTTCTAACCTCAGGCATGAATCAGGAAGGCGGGCGAATACTTCAGGAAATTATGGGGACAAAATTGTTTGCTTATCCCAAGCCCCTTTCTTTAATCAAGTCACTTGTCAGAGCTGCTACTCGGGACACAGACATCGTTTTAGATTCATTTGCAGGGACGGGTACCACCGGTCATGCTGTTCTTTCCTTGAATAAGGAAGATGGCCTCAACCGCCATTTTATTCTTATCGAGATGGAATCGAGCATTTGCAAGAATTTGACAGCGGAACGACTGCGCCGGGTCTGTGAGGGCTACAATAGGCCGAACGGCAAATCGGTTGAGGGATTGGGAGGCGGTTTTCGGTTCTGTCTTTTGGGAGCACCCTGCTTTAATGAGCTTGGTCGGATCAATCCTGCCGTGACCTTCGCCGATCTAGCGCGGCATGTATTCTTCACTGAAACGGGCAATCCCCTGCCGAGCCAAACAGCTTTGAAAAGTCCCCTCATAGGCAAACATCAGAATAAAGCTGTTTACCTTCTTTACAATGGCATTTTGAAAGACAGAAGTCTTGACGGGGGTAACGTACTCACCAAAGCCGTTCTGGACTGCCTGCCTCAGCACGACGGTCCCAAAGTCATTTATGGTGCGGCTTGCAGATTCAGTGCTTCGCGCCTGAAGAGAGAAAATATCGTGTTCAAGCAGATCCCCTATGAGATAAGGACCGGTTGATGCTCCAATTGAAAGGATATCAGGAAAAGGCGCTGGAATCGCTCCGGCTGTATTTGCAGGAATGCAATCAGTTGCAGGATGCCGATGAAGCCTTTTACCGGACAACCCGTCATTTGTGGGAACAAGGAATTCCCTATCGGGCTATAAAAGAGCCTTCCGACCTTGCAGATATCCCATATATCTGTTTGAGGCTCCCTACGGGGGGCGGCAAGACTCTTCTTGCCTGCCATGCCGTAGCCCTGGCAAACCGAGAATATCTGAAGCGCAGCCATTCACTGGTGCTTTGGCTTGTCCCTTCAAACACGATAAAAGAACAGACGCTGAATGCACTGAAGGACCGGGATCACGCATACAGGCAGGCCCTAGACGGTACCTTGCCCGCGGTAACGGTTCTGAGTTTAAGCGAAGCATTGTCCCTGCAACCTGCCGCCGTGATCGGCTCTACCGTTATAATCGTGGCAACGCTGCAAGCTTTCCGGGTGGAAGATAAAGAGGGCCGGAAAGTCTACGAGACAGACGGAGCCTTGATGCCTCATTTTCAAAACCTTTCGCAGGAAATCGTGAATATACTTGATCGAGAAAACGGCATAATTCCCCACTCCCTTGCAAATGTCATGAGAATCTATCGTCCTCTCGTCATCGTAGATGAAGCTCACAATGCCCGGACGGAATTGTCCTTTTATACGCTGGCGCGCTTTCGTCCTTCCGCCATCATCGAATTCACAGCTACACCCGACAGCAAGAAAAATCCAAGCAATGTCCTTCACAGTACGTCGGCGGCCGAATTGAAAGCGGAAAATATGATCAAGCTTCCGATCAGGCTGGAAACCCACACGGACTGGCGCACGATTCTAAGCGACGCAATCGCGCAGCGGATCGACCTTGAAAAGAAGGCGGAAATCGAACAGCGAAGAACGGGCGATTACTTGCGGCCTATCATGCTCATTCAGGCCCAGCCGCGAAGAAGAGGGCAGGAAACCCTTTCGGTGGAAGCCATTGAGAAGAGCCTGATTGAAGATCATCGTATCCCAGCGAATCAGATAGCAAGGGCGACAGGAGAAGATAAGGGATTAGAGGGAATTGACCTAGCCGATGAAGAGTGCCCTATCCGGTACGTCATCACCGTCCAGGCCTTGCGGGAAGGCTGGGATTGTCCCTTTGCCTATGTCCTCTGTTCCGTAACTGAGCAAAAATCAATTGGAGCGGTCGAACAAATCCTCGGACGCGTTTTGAGGTTGCCGTACTGCAAGCCGAAGAGTATCAAAGAGCTTGACCGGGCATATGCTTTCGTTACCTCCTCCAACTTTGCAGAAGCTGCCGGCAATCTCGTCGATGCCCTTGTCGAAAACGGTTTCAACCGTCAGGAAGCTGAAGAATTCGTCAGGCGGAACGATCCGGGTGAATCCAGTCCCTTATTTGATTTCATGTCTGAAAAGGGTCGCTCACCGGAAGTCACATTTCCGCTCGATGAAATCCCGGATACACGTGCGCTTTCACCTGAAATCCTTGCCAAGATCGAGATCGATGCCGAGTCCAAAACAGTAAAGCTCAAAGACTCTCTGTATCCAGTGGAAAAAGAAGAATTCGTGAATCTATTGCCTTCCCGGGAGCGCGAGAGGTGGATATATGAAATAGATCACCATCAGCGACAGATTGCAGGCATTTTGAAGAAGCCCTCCGAACGGGAACTCCCTTTCCAGGTGCCTGCACTGAGTATTAAGCGGGGCGAACAACTGGAAATATTCGAAGAAGATCATCTGATCGAAAAAGGATGGGACCTGAGCGCCTTTGATCCCCGGCTCTCTTCGCAGGAATATAATCAGTTAACAGGAAATGGCGGTCAATTCGGCGAAATAGATATTGGTGCTGAAGGGAAAATCAAGAGTCGATTCATACCTGAACTGGACCGGCAGTTAAAATTGATCGAGGTGGTTGAAAACTGGACGGGAGCCCAGTTGATTCACTGGCTGGACAAAGAGATATTTTTTCTGGAACTTTCATCCGGCGAGCGGGAAATTTTCCTCACATCCATGATTGGTGATCTACTGGATGGCCGCGGTATGGGTTTGAGTCAGATCATCCGTAAAAAATTCGAACTAAGAAAAATAGTTGAAAATAAGCTACGCAATTACCGACGAGAAGCCCGCAAGAAGGTTTACCAGGAACTGCTCTTTGGGGATTCATCCATTGTAGTCTCTCCCGCTGTATGCTTCTCTTTCAACCCCGATCAATATCCTTATCGCTTTATTTGTCCGGCGTCGGACAGCTTCAGAAACCACTATTACCCAAAGATAGGAGACCTCGATGATAAAGGAGAAGAATTCCAGTGCGCCCAATTCATTGACCAGATGAAAGAAGTCGAATTTTGGGTGCGCAACCTTGACAGGCAGGAACGGTTTTCTTTCTGGCTCCAGACTTCCACGGACAAGTTCTATCCCGACTTTGTCTGCAAACTCAGAGACGGCCGCCATCTGGTTGTCGAATATAAAGGCGAGCATCTGTGGAGTAATGATGACTCCAAGGAAAAACGCCGCCTCGGAGAGTTGTGGGCCTTGAAAAGCGCAAGGCAATGCATATTTGTTATGCCAAAGGGGAAGGATTGGGAGGCAATCAAAAGTGCAATTTTATAGACTGCATAATTAGGATAATAAGCTATGGCAAATATGGTTATAAATAGATTCATGATTGATGTGGCAAAGAAAGATATTAACGTATCCTTCTTCGCAAAAAACGTTACCCATTATTTGAAGGGTAAAAAGCCGACATATCTTCATGAAGATTTGGCAAAAACTCAACTTGCGGGAGAAATAATAGATTGGGTCAAGGGTCTCAAAAAAGAAAAAATTGAAGATGAACAGTCTATCTATTTTTCTTTCTACGGCGGAGCGCAGAAAGAAGCAACAATAAATAGTCATAACGGTAAATTCATAAAACAATTTATCAGGGAAACTCTCCTCAGGTTTTTTATTGACAAAGGTCTTTTAATAGAGCCGTATAAAGAAGGTTGTGATTTCTGCATTTATCAGAAAGCTGGCACTGAAAATGGCTTCGGTAAATACTTACGATATGATTCCGTCATCTCTTGCTATTTTGATAGAAGTTTAAAAAGGCATGTTAACGAGCTTTCTATTAGTATCGGTAGCGAGGATACGTATTTCCCTAAGATAAGAAAAAACGAAGTGGCTGACCACAAAGTGCTTCTGAACAATCTCTTGCTGAGATATGAGGAAGTGAAATCTATCGTCGATAGTTCTCACGATGAGATTTCAGTAAAAGCCAACTTTGATATGCGTAAGAAATTAGGAATTCTCCCGAAACCACATTTTCAATTCTATAAAAGAAACTATGATCTTATCGATAAGTTTGTCAAAGAATATTTTTCCTCTTTTGACGATGAATGTTTAAAAATTTATTTGCCTTTTAAGAAATTAGATGACTCTCAAATCAAATATGTATCATTCGAATCTAATAAAATGGTTTTTGGAAATAATCAAACAGATTACAGCCCGATCAATGGCATGCGGGATCATGGTCAGTATAAAAAGCCGGACAATATTGGAAATACGAAATTGTTTTTTATCTATCCTGATAGAGATTCGGCAAATAAGTTATTTACATACTTTTCGCGTGGCTATCGCCACTTTCCCGGATTAGAGTCTTATGTCGGACTTCCTGCACAGCCAGCCGAAATAAGAATCAAATATGATGATTTTCATGACTTACCACAAAGAATCGAGATCGAATTACCGAACAGTTCATATGAGAACCTCATAGGCATATGCATAATGCCTTTTAATAAACAAAGTGCGACGGCCGAACAATCGGATGCCTATTATAAAATTAAAGAAATACTGCTAAGGAAAAACATACCCTCTCAGTTTATCGAAGGCAGCAAAATCTTTTTGGAGAATTTCCACTATTACCTGCCGAACATATCAATTGCAATGCTTGCCAAACTGGGAGGTATTCCGTGGAAATTACAAACCGATAAGTATAACCAACTAATAATCGGATTCAATATTTTTAGAAGCAGGGTCAATAGCTTTATCGGATCGGCCATCTACTTTGATAATGAAGGATTACTAAAAGGTATAGATGCCTTTGAAGCGAAGAGTTCGGTTAGGGAGATAACTCAATCAATTAAGAAGTCGATTTCAGATTACATAGAACAGAATCAATCCTGCGATAGCCTGATTGTTCATTATTTTAAACCGCCCTCAAGTGAAGAGAGAATATCGATTGAAAAAATGCTTTCTGCCGAATTGAATTTAAAGATTCCTGTTGTGTTTGTTGAAGTTAACGATGTGAAGACCTCAACGGATATCTGTTTCGATTTGGACTATGGTTTACTTATGCCCCGGAGTGGGACCTATATCAGGTTAAAACCGAATGAATATTTGCTCTTCAATAATCAAAGGTACTGGGAAAAACCGGTGAATCCGATCCGCCAGGAGGAATATCCTATTAAGATAAAGATTTATGATCCCGGAGGATCGTTTCTTCATGAAAAATTAATAAGTCAAGTATATGAGTTCTCCAGATTGTATTGGAAAGGACTTAAACAGAAAGCTCAACCTGTTACGACGATATATTCAAAACTGATAGCCGAGTATGTGTCTCATTTTGAGGGCAATCGGGCACCAGAAAATAACACCGTCCATCGCACGATATGGTTTGTATGAAAGAGATCAAAGACATAATATTTTTCACTGGCGCGGGCTTTTCAAAACCAGCGGCATGTAAGATGTCTATAGATATGTTGAGTGATTTGGAAAGCCTCAGCAATGACGGAAATAGCATGTTCACACAGACTGAAAGGAAAACGATAAAATTTATTTTATCTTGCCTTTATTATCATGCACAGTGGAGGTCATTAGAGGCCGATGGTAAATATTCTTATCAGCCGAACATAGAAGAATTTGCAATGCTCTTAAGAAGAATCCAAAAAAGAGAGAATCTCCTGCCATATCCTGTAACAGGTAATTGGTCTGACAAAATTATGAGCTTAGAGCAGGAGTTTAGATTTGAAAATAAAGATTCAGAATTAGATTTATATGATTCTATTGAACGTAAAATCAAAACCATATGTTATCGAGAATGGCTTGATGCAAGCAACACAGATTTCCTGGCCCCTTTAAGTGAATTTTTTAGAGATAACCCGCGTATTGATACAAAATTAGAGTGGTTTACCTTGAATAATGACCTTGTTTTGGAGGGGCACTTTCAAAATGATAATAGCATCTATACGGGTTTTGTGAGCCAAAAATGGGTTGGCTTTGATAGAACGTCGATTGATGAAGACACTTACAATGCGGGGCGCGTCAATTATTATAAATTACACGGTTCAATTGACTGGTTCAGAATGAATGATGGTACAGTAAGAAAGAAAAACCAAAATATTGACGAATCGGAAATCGATGCCAAGACGAATCCATTTTTAATATTCGGCCACGGAACAAAGCTATTTACCATTGATCCTTTCTTTAGTCTGTTAAAAGCATTTCATGACAAGCTCCATGAAAGACGATATTTTTTTATTATCGGCTATAGCTTCTTCGATCCACATGTTAATAATTTGCTTTTCAATGAATTGATGGCTAATCCCGATCAAGACAAAAAAATGATTCTTGTCAATCCTAAGCTCAATCGTAATCTGAATTTTAATGACTTCGATTTTGAAAGCAAATATGGGTTCGATAGGGTTCTGAAAAAGGAATCTGCAATACGGCTGGTTAATTATTTTAAGGA
>Ga0209718_1003082_pt1 | contig 15322 bp, 11 predicted proteins | sample AD_JPNAS1_MetaG_FD_184420 | JGI IMG/M metagenome (GOLD analysis project Ga0209718, IMG submission 184420) | Active sludge microbial communities of municipal wastewater-treating anaerobic digesters from Japan - AD_JPNAS1_MetaG (SPAdes) (version 2) | ecosystem: Engineered > Bioreactor > Anaerobic... | reverse complement strand
CCGGCCATGCACTCTACTGGGGGAATAATACGACAAGCCCCGGCGGCGTGATCGATGCGCGCACGCTGTCGCAATCCCACTTGGCGATTGCGGTCTTCGGCTCCTGCCACGACCGTCCTTGGGGTGCCTTGGGTCTGATCGACCGTTCGCGCGGTGTCGACGGACTTGAACCGGTGCTCCGCACGTGGCCGGCGGCCTTTACCAACCGTATCAAGACCGCCGGGCAAGATTTCGACTCGACGGTCCGGCTGACCTGTAAATACGAAGATCCACATCCATTGGACGACCGCCATTTCCTGTGCTCCCGCCAAACCGGACGCGGCGAGGAGATGGGGCTCTACTATCTGGACCTGTTCGGCAACGAGGTGCTGGTGCACGCCGAAGCGCCGGGCTGTTACGATCCTTTGCCGTTGCGCCCGCGCCCCGCCCCGCCTGTGTTGCCGTGTCGGCGTACCTTTGAGCACCCGAATGCCGCTGGACGCTTCTATCTGCAGAACGTCTACATCGGTACGCACATGCAGGGTGTCAAGCCGGGGTCCGTCAAATACCTACGGGTTATCGAGTCGCCCGAGAAACGCAATTGGTCGGAACGCGCATGGCATGGCCAGGGCGAGCAGGCGCCCGCGATGAATTGGCACAACTTCGAGAATAAGCGCATCCTCGGTATCGTGCCGGTTGAATCGGACGGCAGCGCCTATTTCGAAGTGCCCGGCAACACTTTTGTCTTTTTCCAGGCACTCGACGAAAACGGCATGATGATCCAGTCCATGCGCTCGGGCGCTTACGTGCAGCCCGGCGAGACCTACGGTTGCGTGGGGTGCCATGAAAACCGTGTAGGCGATATCCCGCCGGTCACGACGCCGCCGTTGGCGATGCGGCGCAAGCCCGATACGCTGAAAGGCTGGTACGGTCCTCCGCGCATCTTCTCGTTCCAAAAAGAGGTGCAGCCGATATTCGACCGCCATTGCGTTACCTGCCACGACTACGGCAAGAAGGCGGGCGAACGCCTGAATCTGTCGGGCGACCGCGATTCGGTCTTCTGCACCTCGTATGTGGACCTGTGGGCACTGGGCGTGATCACCTGCGTAGGCGGCGGCCCCGCCGAGGTGCAACAGGCTTATTCGTGGGGCAGCCATCCGTCGCGACTGATCCAGAAAGTACGCTCGGGGCACGGCAAGGTCGCGTCGAACGCCGAGGTGCTGGATCGCCTGATCACATGGGTCGACTTGAACGCTCCGTATTATCCAGAGTACGCCTCCGCCTATCCGCAAAATCTGGGCGGGCGCAGTCCGCTGACGATGGCGGAAGTGGATCGCTTGAAGGTGTTAACGGGCGTGCAGATATCCGACAAGTTTAGTGCGCGGCAACGTGCGCAGCTCTCCTTTGCACGACCGGAACTGAGCCGCATTTTGGCTGGCGCGACCAACGACGCCGCACGCGCCGAAGCGCTGGCATTGATACAGGAGGGCGCACGACGGTTGCGCGACAAACCGCGTGCGGACATGGACGGTTTTGCGGCTTGCGCCCGGGATCAGGCGCGCGAGGCGGTATATCAGGCGCGGTGGGAGCGCGAGTTGCGCGCCTACGCGGCGATACGCGAGGGACGTCGTGTTTACGACGAGGAACAACAAACACCTGAGGAGGCGACACAATGACAACAATTTCACGGCGCGGGTTCTGCCGCGCATTGGCGGGTGCAGGAGCTGTGGCGCAGATGTCTGCGACCGCGCGCGGCGAGGAGAAGGCGCAAACAATCAAGCTGGGCGTGATCGGCTGCGGCTGGTATGGGATGGTCAACGTGCGGGCGGCGTTCAAGGCCGGCGGCGTTGAGGTCGTCGCGGTGTGTGATGTCGACAGCGAGCATCTGCGGGTCGCGGCCGAAGAGGTCGCCAAGCTCCAGGGGCGGCCGCCGCGAACCTTCAAGCACTACGAGGAACTGCTGCAAGTCGAGGGACTGAATGCCGTGATCATCGCGACGCCGCCGCAGTGGCATGCGCTGCAATTCATTGCTGCGGTCGGACGTAAACTTGACGTCTACTGCGAAAAACCGCTGGCTTATGATGTGCGCGAATGCCGCGCCATGGTGGATGCCGCGCGTGCCAGCGGGCGTATCGTCCAAGTGGGCTTTCAGCGACGCCAGAGTCCCGCGTTTCAGGCGGTGCGCGACTATCTGCGCGAAGGCAAAGCGGGACGGCTCATTTGCGCCGAGGCCGCCATCCACTACACAGCGGGTGTCAAGGATCCGTCGCCGCAGACGCCGCCAGCTTCGCTCGACTGGGATTTGTGGTGCGGACCAGCGCCGCTGATTCCGTACAGCCCGCAGGTCGGACATAAAAGCTGGCGGCTGGAGCAGACCACCGGTCACGGTCACTTGGTCGACTGGGGCATTCATCTGATTGATGCGGCGCGCATGATTCTCGGTGCGGACGAACCGCGTTCGGTGTCGGCGACAGGCGGCCTGTATGCGCTCAAGGGGAGGATCACCACGCCGGACGTGTTGACCGCGCACTTCGATTTCGATGGATGCCCGTTGACGTGGCGGCACCGCATCTGGGGTGCTACGGAATACGCGCCGGAGGTCTCGAACGGCATCTTCTTCTACGGGGATCAGCAGACGGTGTTTGTCACGGACAACCGCTGGGTGGTCATCCCGAAAGGCAAGAACGCAGAGCGTCAGGAGCACACCGTCAAGGCGGATGCCGGTACGTTGCACGTGGCCGAGTTTCTCAACGCCGTGCGGACGCGCCAAGCGCCGGGTTGCCCGATTGAAGAGGGGGCCAAGTCCACCGTCGCCGTCAAGCTTGCCATGATCGCATACGAGACAGGGCGGCGGGTCGATTGGGACGCGGCGGCGCAATCTGTGGGCGATAACAAAGAAGCCGCCGCACGGCTCCTGCGCCCCTACCGGGCACCTTGGAAACATCCTTTTGAGGCGTGACGCATGAGCGGCTACTCCGGTAGCTACTGGGTTATTCCTAAACCGCCAAGACGCCATGAACGCCAAAAAGGATAGAGGTTTTTTGTATGCGGCCGACTGTGGTGTGGTGGGGCAAAGGGAAAAGAAAGTTGGTCTCTTTCGGCGACAGTATGGAATTGCAGAGTCGCTGTCCTTGTGTTAATTTTAGGCTGTTTTGGAGGATTGGCATGCAGGTGACGCTACCATTGGATAGAATGACGACACTAGAAAAGCTTCGCGTGATCGAGGAAGTATGGGATGACCTATGCCGCTCGAAGGAGGATATTCCGTCACCCTCATGGCATGCGGATGTTTTGCGTCTTCGCGAAGAACAGGTTCGCAGTGGTGAATCGACCTTTTTAGAACTGAATGAAGCCAAACGAGTGTTGCGAGAGCGACTGGCATGAGAGTAGAAGTCCTCGCAACTGCCTTGGAAGATTTTGCGAATGGGTTCCATTTTTATGAAAACCAATCTGAGGGGCTCGGGATGTACTTCGTGGACACCTTGTGGTCCGACATCCATTCGTTGTATGTGTTTGCGGGTATTCATCCGTTAATTTTCGGCTATTATCGTATGCTCTCGAAACGCTTTCCGTATGCGGTGTACTACAAGATTGAAGACAATGTAGCACGTGTCTGGGCTGTCCTTGACTGTAGGCGAGATCCAGCATGGATTCATAAACAATTAATGTGATCCGCCATGAACATCATCAAAGAACAGCAGGGTGGATACAGTTTCACAAAGGGACTCGAACGCGCAAAGGCACGACTGGCCTACTGTGAAGAGGGGCTATCAGTGGAGACCGCTGCGCGTATCATTGACGCGATGGAGCGTCGTGGCGTCATGCGGAGTGAGCTGGCCCGCCGCATGGAGGTCAGCCCGGCCTATGTCACCGAAATACTTCGCGGCCACGCCAACCTCAGCTTAGAGAGTCTTGCAAAAGTGGCGTTTGCCCTAGACCTAAAATGGGAATGTCTCCTCATCCCCCCAAGGACGCCAAAATCGGTGTCCTGTCCGTGACAGGCGATGGCGGTGTGGCGACCATTTGCACCGTCGAAACCGCCACCCGGGAGGGGCGCGGGAGTGCGCCTAAACTAGGAGGCGACAAGGCTACCCCGCGCGTACAATGTGTGCGGGAAACGGCTTCTAAGTATCCGCGGCCGAGAAAGGGCAAACCGCCAAGACGCTGCGAACGCCAAGAGGGATAGAGGTTTTTTGTATACGGTCGACTGTAAAGGCTTCCGCCAGCCATATATCACATCCTCGCCCCTTTTTCTCTTCGGTTGTTTTTCCACACTTTGAAAGGTGTGGAAGTAGGGCGTGTGTTTCTCTGCGGAAGACGGTTCGTTCGTGGTGGAGGTTCCCGAACTTCCGGGATGTATGGTGGATGGCTCGACCTATCAGGAAGCACTTGCCAACGCGGAACAAATCATCCGCGAATGGGTCGAAACCGCATCCGCGCTTGGAAGAGCGATCCCCGCGCCTCGCGGGTGGCCCAAAGAGGATGTTCCGGCGCTCCGCAAGCCACCAACTTCGCGTCTTCGCGCCTTCGTTTGAAAAAAAGCAGAGCCGCGGAACCTGAAACCTAAGAGCGTTGAAAGTTCAACCGCTAGTCACTATCCGGGATTCACTCCCTCAGATAGGCGGCTTCAAGGGAGTCGCCGCGTGAAATGTCGATGACACCGCATTGGGCCAGTAGCGGGGGGAGTACACGGGCGTTGATTTGTGCCGGGGAATCGCGATTCGGGTCGTAGCGGCAACAGACGGTACCGGTAGCAGCGTTGAATGAGAGGGTGGCCCCCGGCACGGCAGCGCCGATCGCGCTGAGGTCGGACGGTTCCGCTGTGACGCGATAGAGGAGCATACTGGAGGTGCCGATGATCTCGTCCAATGTGGTGTTGCGCACGGTGCGCCCTTTCTCGATAAATGCTACACGGTCACACATGGCTTCGATGTCGTTCAAATTGTGTGAACTGATCACAAGCGTCTGGCGTCCGCGTCGGCGCGTGAGGAAGGCGCGCATGTGGGCGGCTTCACGCGGGTCGAGTCCGCTGAGCGGTTCATCGAGCAGCACGAGTTCGGGGGAGCCGATGAAGCACTGGGCGATCATGACCCGTTTGCGCATGCCGTGCGAGAGCGAGCGCACGGTGGCAGTCAAGCGGTCCTCCAGATGTACCTCGCGTAGCATCTCGATTGCGGTGCGCTTGGCTTCGTGGCGCGTGAGCCGCTGCAAGAGGCCATAGTGTGTGAGCAGGTCGATCGGTCGGCTTTCTAGGGGCAGTTCGGAGTCCTGCGGCAACAGCGTGATGCGGCCGCTGTGAACGGCGGGATCGAAGGGGCCGCAGCCCAGCAGGTTGATGGTGCCACCGTGCAGGTGAAGCAGACCGGCGATGGACATCATCCACGTCGTTTTACCTGCGCCGTTGGGGCCGATCAAACCCAGCACGGCGTAGCGTGGCACGGCAAGGGTCAACCCGTCCAGCGCGCGGCGCGCGCCATACCGCTTGACCAGTTCGGTTGATTCAATTGCGTAGTCCATGATTAAACGTCGCGGGTACGAAAAAAGGCGTAACCGGTGAACAGGTAACAGAATCCAAGTGTGATGAGGGTGGCCGAGCCTGCAATCAATGGAGCCGGAGCGTTCCGCCACAACAACATTTTGTGTCCGTCGGGCAACAATTGGCCGAGGTGCGGCAGGTAGGCACGCCAGCCGGTATCGGTGGTGAAGTGGCGGATCAGGATGGAGAGGACGAAACAGGCCGTGATGGCGAGAATGCCCATCACCGTCGCCTTGCTGGACGAGCGCGTGAGATGGGAAAGCCCCATAGCCAAACCCAAGTAGGGGATGGAATAGACCCATGCGCGCAACGACCACTGCACCATGTTAAGGAAGAGGTCGGGCGTGCCGGAACCGGCCAGCCGGATCTTGGCGACGGCGTAGGCGCTGGCGCCGCTCAGGATCAGTGCCAAACCGATCATGAACACTTGTCCGATGAATTTGCCGATCGACCAACTGGCGCGCGACGTGCGGAAAATCACGTAGCGCACCGAGCCAGAGCCGATCTCCTCCGCAATACGGTTGCCCGCGACCAATACGACCAGCAACGGCGTGTAAAAAAAGGCGAACCAAGCATAGATCAACTCCACCGGATGTTTGCCGGTGATATCGCGCAGGACCAGATCGTTCTGCGTCATCCTTTTCATCATGCGCTGGAACGGTTTGGATTTCCAGAGGGCGGTTGAGACCACGCCGGCCTGTTCCGTGGCCGGAAGTTGCAAGGCTGTGGCGAGTTCGGACTCCAGTTTGTGCAGCAGGTTGATCGACCAGTGCATGTTGCAGACGGCAGCCGCCAGATAGAGCAGCAAGACCACCAAGGCGCGTCGGCTGCGCAAGGCGTCGAACCACTCGTAACAAGCGACGCGCCACGTTTGGACCAGCGCGTTCAACGGGGCCTCCTTGGGAAGCGGCGGCGACCACCGGGGCCGGACGCGTTTTCGAGTTTGTGCTCGACCGCGATCAAAGGCTCGGCCACGGCTGGGTCGATGAAGTCTGTGATTTCAAGCTGAGACGCCTCGCCGCGCAACGCGTCCGGCACGATCACGGTGAGGTCGTCATAGGTCCGCACGAGCGAGGTGGTCATCTCATTGAAAAACCGGACGCCGAGTTCCGGCGTCATTTCTTCGCCCAGAGCCAGAGCGTCGGCAAGTCCTTGCATGGAGGCTTGCAACTCCGCATTCATGGCGTCGATTGAGGCATCGAACAGCGCCGTGGCTTCCGCATCCAACTTGAGGCGGCTGAGCCATTGCGAGCGTGCGATCTGCACGCGGGTTGCCCACAATTCCTTGGCCTCCTCGATACGCGCTCGCAGATCCTCTGGCGATGTCCTGCGGCTCTCTTCGCTCTCCGCGTCTTGGGGCGGGGGCGTATTCGCGACGGTCGTAGGGGTATCCGTTGTTGCTTGCGCGACGTGTGTTGTCGGTGCAGTTGTTGCGTCTATGTCACGGACGGCTGCTGCCGGTTTGCGATTGGGGGCGGGAACGTTGGCAGCCCGTTCCGGGATTTGGACCATGCGGGTAATTGCGTCGAAACGTGAATCTTTTTCACGGTTCGCGGTCTTCGTTCTGAGGTCGTCCAATTCCCGTCTGAGTGTCCTCAACTCCTCCCTCGGCGACCACCCGCCGATCAGGATGCCGATCAACACGGCGAAAGGCAACAGTAGAAAAGATTTCATAATCGCAAAGCTCATCACTAAAACGGTTGGGATGTCATTTAATGAAGTAACCAGATACCCGTCACTTGCCAGCTCTCCTCGTGTTTTCCACCATCCACAAGGACGAGCCAGCTTTCGGCGGCGGTCACCGCAGTTTTCTTTTTCTCCAACTCTGCGGCCGTGCCACTGAATGCCAGCGCGACCACAAAAGCGGCAACAACTGATACGAATCGGTGTGTCATTTTCTCTTTTCCTTTTGTGGTATCCCAATGTCAGTGCCTTGCGGCTCGACAAGCGCGATAAAAAACGAATTTCTCACACGAAGACGAAGGGCGCGAAGGAGAATGGGGTGTCATAGAAAAACGTTGTGTCTTTTGAGCCTTTGTGTAGGATTAGATTGGGTTATGCGCTCCGCCCGCGTTAGTAAACGTCATATCGAACACGGCCACAGGATACATTTGGTCGCCTGTAGGCGTCAAGGCTGAGGTTGGCAATCGGTTAGTAACAGGGGGGGATCATGCGTTTCTGGTGAAAAGGGGGAGCAGAGAGCCGGCGCGGGCGTCCTCGCCCGCAACAACGTGTCTTGTAAAAGGCTGATACGCACACGTGCTCGGCGCGTCAAGTAAAAATCAAAAACGGAACCTTGATTTCCGTGCCGAAAAGACGTACTGTTCACTGGGTCTTTGGCCGGGTAAGCGTTAAACTCTCAGAGGTGCGTCATGGGCGGTTTTTTTGGTGTGGTGTCAAAAGAAGATTGTGTGACGGATTTGTTTTTCGGAACCGACTATCATTCGCACTTGGGCACCATGCGCGGCGGCATGGCGGTTTTCTCGGGCAAGGGGTTCCAGCGGGCGATCCACGACATCTCGAATGCGCAGTTCCGATCCAAGTTTGACAATGAATTCAAGCGCTTTGAAGGTCAGGCGGGAATCGGTGTTATCAGTGACAATGAAGACCAGCCGCTGATTATCTCTTCGCATCTGGGGGTTTATGCTATCGTGACGGTGGGAATCGTCACCAATCTCCAGCCGCTGGTGAAGGAGCTCTACGCCACGCATGCCGCGCAGTTTTCAGAGATGAGCCGCGGCGGAATCAATCCTACCGAACTGATCGCTACGTTGATCAATTCGCAATCCTCCCTGGCCGAAGGTGTGCAGTACGCTCAACAAAAAATTGAGGGCTCGTGTTCGTTGTTGATCCTGACTCTTAAGGGAGAGCTGTATGCGGCGCGTGATCGTTTCGGGCGTACGCCAATGGTTCTCGCCCAGAAAGAAGGGGCGGTTGCCGTCGCCTTGGAATCGTGCTGCTTCCCCAATTTAGGATATGTTATCACCCGCGAGTTGGGTCCCGGCGAAATGGTGTTGTGCACGCCCGATGGGGTAGAAACCGTGTTGCCTGCGGGGGAGCAGATGGCGGTCTGTTCGTTTCTGTGGGTCTACTTTGGCTATCCGCCGTCAACTTACGAGGGACGGAACGTAGAGATGGCACGGTACCGTTGCGGTGGCGCACTGGCGCGCCGTAACCCTGTCGAGGCCGACTCCGTGGGCGGCGTGCCGGATTCGGGTGTGGCGCATGCCCTGGGGTATGCGGTCGAGGCGGGCATTCGCTATGCACGGCCGTTTGTGAAGTATACACCGACCTGGCCGCGTAGCTTTCTGCCGTCGGATCCGAAAGCGCGCGAGTTGATCGCACAGATGAAACTCATTCCCGTGCCAGGGCTGATCCAAGGGAAGCGGCTGGTTTTTTGCGATGACTCAATCGTGCGCGGTACGCAGCTTTTCGACCAGGTCAAACGGCTTTATGATGATGGCGCGAAAGAGATCCACATGCGTATCGCGTGTCCGCCGTTGCTCTATCAATGCCGTTTCCTCAATTTCTCGCGGGCTAAAAATGAGATGGATCTGGCCACGCGCCGATTCATCCGCGAGATCGACGGCGACAACGCGGATATCGCGATGTACCGTGACCCAGATGGCGCTCCGTATCAGGAGATGGTCGGACGCATCCGGCAGCGGCTGGGGCTCAGTTCACTGGCCTATCAGCGGATAGATGATCTGGTAGAGGCGATCGGCCTGCCGCGCAATAAGCTCTGCACTTACTGCTGGACCGGCGAGGATGTCGCGAAGCCTAACGGCTGCACGCACGGGTGCTCACGCTGTCCATCCCCGTGCGCCGCAAAATCCGTTATGCCCGCTCAGTAGCCGATCTTGAAGTCGATACATTCGGCGGGAATACTGAGGCGGCGTTTGACCAGCGCGGCGAGCGCCCGGACGCCGAAGATCTCCGTGGCGTAATGGCCGGCGAATACCACGTTCTGTTCCAGGTTTTCAGCCAAGTTGTACCCCTGCAGGCTAGGTTCACCGGTGAGGAAAACGTCACAGCCGAGCGCGGCTGCCTGGTCGAGCATGTCGGCGGCACCGCCGGACACCACGCCGACACGGCGTACACGGTCTCTGCCGAAGTTCACCATGCGTAATTCGGGGGTGACCGCCTTCCGGACGCGTGCACAAAAATCTTCCAAGCTCAGCGGCTTGTCGTAGGTACCCGTGAACCCAATCGTGTTGTTACCGTGGTAGTAGAAGGCCGGCGCAAGGTTCCGCAGTCCCAACGCCTTGCAGAGCTGCGCGTTGTTGCCGAAGCGGGGATGCGCGTCCAACGGCAGATGCGCCGCGTAGAGGGCGATATTGTGCTGAATGGCAAAGGCCACGATCCGGTGGTTAAGTTCCGTGATCCGTTTCAGTGAGTCACCCCAACTGATCCCGTGGTGGCAAATCACGCAGTCCGCGCCGCGCTGCGCCGCCTCTTTGAGCAACCGCATACTGGCATCGACACCCGCGACCACACGCGTGACCGTCCCTGCGTTTGCGATCTGCAAGCCGTTGTTTGAGGCATCCTGAAATGTCGAACATTCCAGCGTGTCGTCCAACAGTGAAACAAGGTCATTCAGTGCGATTTTTTTCATTTCAACTTTCAACGCTCAACTCCCAACGCTCAACTCTCTACGGACGGGGACGCCCGCCCCCCAAAAACCTTTGCGTTCTATGCATTCTTTGCGGCTGTTTCCGTAGCCATGCCTCTTCGTGTTGCTCTCATTTTACGATGTCTGGGTCAGGGATTCTTTTCGCGTGTCCCGGTCCCGTACCGATTTCACGACCCAAAGCGAGCAGCCGCTGACGTACACGCAACACGCACTCTTCGCCCTCTTCGTCTACGTCCGGCTTGTTTGGGTAGAGCTTGTATTGTGCCCGATATTTACCGGGGGTGAGATTCGGCATGAAGACATTGGCGCCGCGCGTGAGGACAAGGTTCCGGCCGTCCGGCTCCAAGGCATCGAACGCCGTTGTGGCCGGGATGTGCGCGTACGGATTCAACAGGCGGAGCAGCGCGATGGTTTTGTAGTACATGCTGCGATCCTCCAAGAGCGGCTTACCGGCCAACGGCGTGTCGGGATGTGCGAGAAATGGGCCGCACCCGATCATGTCCAACTTCAAGTCGGTCGCGAAGAGGATGTCGTTGGCAATCATCTCGGCCGTGGAACCCGGCAGCCCGATCATGAAACCGCTACCCACCTGATAGCCGAGTTCGCGCAGATCGCTCAGGCAGCGGATGCGTTGCAAGAAAGATTCATCGGGGTGCAGGGCGGAGAACAGCGCGTTAGATGTTGTCTCGAAACGCAACAGATAACGGTCGCACCCGGCTGATTTGATCTGTGCCAACTCATCACGGGAGCGCACGCCAACGCAGAGCGTTACGGCCAAGCCGGTCTCGTTCTTGATCTGGCGCACGATCTCGCTCAAATGTTCGGCCGTGAAAAAAGGGTCTACGCCGGATTGCAGAACAACCGTGCCGCACCCCCAGCGCTTGGCGTGACGGGCGGTATCAAGAATCTGGTCCTGACTCATCCGATAGCGCTCGATCAGCTTGTTTTCGCAGCGGATGCCGCAATACCAGCAGTTGTTTTTACACACGTTCGAGAATTCGATGATACCGCGGAGGTGTACGACATGTCCCATCACGCGCTGGCATGATGTGTCGGCGGCCTGATAAATGAGGTCGCAGGCTTTACCTTGCGCGTTCAAGAGCGTAGCGAGCTCAGGTGCTGTGAGCCGTTCGCCGGCTTGGAGACGGATAAGCAAGTCTTGCGTGAGTTTCATAGTTCTCCTGGGATTGTAATTAAGGATTCCTCATGTCGAGAGTCGGTTATCTGTGTTCCCGTGCGCGTGACCGATACCGCTCGGGCTGCTTCTCCCTGTAGACATCCTGCTTGGGGATGAAGCGGATACCCCTACGCCCGAGCAGCTTTTCCGCTTCGGCCACGAAACTTGGCGACGGATCAACCAGAAAAGTCTGGCCGGACTGGATCAGGACGCGCCGTTTGTCCGGATAGATGAGGCAGATCAGCAGGGGGGTCGTACCCGGATGCGATGCAGCGAGGCTACGCAGGGCGGCGAGACGTCTGGTGGTGTTGGCGTCAGCCAGTACACCTACGACGATCTTCGCGCAGAAATGGCGCGGGGCATCGAGCAACGGATAGACCTCGCGTGCGATGATTTTAGCGGGCTCGTCACGTTTGGAAAGCGTGCCGCACACCAGCACGGGTTGGTCGGGCACGCAGGCACCTTCATACTTCTTGAACGCCTCGGAAAAGACCAGCGCCTCCATACTGGTCTCGCCGTCATCAAGCACCAGTACCGCCCACGCCTCTTTCGATTGTTTGCTGATGCGCCGCGTTACCGAGGCGGCCATGCCGGCCACGCGCACATCGAATTCATTTTTGGCGGCGGCGGCCTTGGTCAAGGACGCCGTCTGGATGTCCTTGATGATGCGGCGGTAGCGGGTCAGCGGGTGGCCGGTCATGTAGATGCCGAGCAACTCGCGTTCGTACGTCAGGTTCTCTTTTTCGCTCCAAGGATCACATTCGGGCAGATGATTGGGGGCGGCGGAACCGGCGTCATGATCGTCGAGCATCTCGAAAAGATTGCGCTGTCCGCTCTCCTGTTCGCGCAACCGTTCGGCAGCATTCGCAAACGCGAAGTTAATGGCGTTGAAAAGCCGTGCGCGGTGCATGCCGAACCCGTCCATCGCGCCGCATTTGATCAGCGCTTCCACGACGCGTTTGTTGACGATGCTAGAGTCGAGGCGTTGGCAGAAGTCGATCAGCCCCGTGAAGGGGCCGTTGGCCTTGCGTTCAGCTACGATGGCCTGCGCGGCACCTGCGCCGACACTCTTGATGCCGGCCAGGCCGAAGCGGATGTTGCCTTCTTCAGGGACGAAGCGGTCAAGGCTGTGGTTCACATCCGGCGGCAGAACGGTGAGACCCATTTCGCCAGCCTCCGAGACGAACCCAGGGAGCTTGTCGAAGTTGCCGATTTCCGACGAGATTTGCGCACACATAAACTCGGCGGGGTAGTGGGCCTTCAGGTAAGCGGTTTGGTAGGAGACCACACCGTACGCGGCGGCATGCGACTTGTTGAATCCGTAGTTGGCAAACTCGGTCATCGTGTCGAAGATCTTGTTGGCCAATCCGGCAGGCATGTCGCTGGTTTTCGCGCACCCCTCCACAAAGGCCGGGCGCTCCTTGGCCATGACCTCGGGCTTCTTCTTGCCCATCGCGCGACGCAACAAATCGGCACGACCCAGCGAATAGCCGGCCAGCGATTGCGAGGCGCGCTGGACCTGTTCCTGATAGACAAAGATGCCGTAGGTCTCTTTGAGCGTCGCCTCCAGTTTGGGGTGATCGTACACGATCGGCTCTTTGCCGTCTTTACGGGCGATGTAACGCGGGATATTGGCCATCGGTCCAGGACGGTAGAGCGCCGTCACCGCGATGATATCCTCGATGCGGTTGGGCCGCAATTCCGTCAGGACACGGCGCATGCCGCCGGATTCAAATTGGAACACGCCGACGGTATCACCGCGTTGAAAAAGTTTAAAGGTCTTTTCGTCGTCGAAGCGATTGAACTCTGCCGAGTTGAGGTCAAGGTTTATGCCGTGAACCAGCTTCACCAGATCGACGGCCTCTTGAATGACGGTCAGGGTCTTCAGCCCCAGAAAGTCCATCTTGAGCAAGCCGACCTCTTCGACCGCCTCTTTGGCGTACTGGGTGACGGGTTTGCCGTCTTTGTCGCGCGCGAGGGGAATGATGTCGATCAGCGGTTTATCACCGATCACGACGCCGGCCGCGTGTACGCCTGTGTTACGGTAGAAGCCCTCCAGCAGCTCGGCATACTGCATGATACGCCGCAGGTCGGGATCAATCCGGCAGAGGGCACCGAATTCGGGGTTCTCATCTTTAGCCTTTGCCAGAGTAATCTTCGGATCCTCGGGAATCAGCTTGCAGAAGGCGTTGGATTTGTTCAGCGGGATCTCCAACACGCGCGCGATGTCACGGATGACCGTTTTGGCACCGAGCTGCCCGTAAGTCACGATCTGCGCGACACGGTCCTCGCCGTATTTTTGCGTGACATACTCAATCGTCTTGCTGCGGTTGGCCTGGCAGAAGTCGATATCGAAGTCAGGCGGCGAGATACGTTCCGGATTCAAGAAGCGTTCGAAAATCAGATCGAAGCGGATCGGATCAAGCTGCGTGATGTCCAGCGAATAGGCCAATAGCGAGCCGGCCCCCGAGCCGCGACCGGGGCCTACCGGTACGCCATTACTGCGCGACCATTTGACGAAGTCCGAGACCACGAGAAAGTAGTTGATGAAGCCGGTTTTTTTGATCACGCTGACCTCGTAATCGAAGCGTTCGATCAATTGCTTTTCTTCATCGTTCTTAGGCTGGTCGTAGTCCAAACCGTAATGACGGCGCAGTCCGTCTTTGCCGAGATGGATCAGGTAGTCGAGGTCCGATCCTTGCCAGCCGTCCGGCAACTGGAACTTGGGGAAATGCAGGCTTTCGGCGCTCCCATCCGAGAAGGTCAGCTCCACATTGCAGCGGTCGGCGATCTCTTGGGTCAAATCGAAGGCTTCGACCTCGCCCGGAAAACGTTTCTCTAGCTCTTCGCGCGACTTGAAGTAAAATTCATTGGAGTCATAGCGCATGCGATTGGGATCACTCATCACGGTGTTGGTCTGGATGCAGAGCATCACCTCGTGAGCCTCGGCGTGGCTTTGATGGAGATAGTGCACGTCGTTCGTGACTACCGCCTTAAGGCCGGTACGCTTGCGCAACTCTCGCACGCCTTCGTTAATCGTCCGCTGTTCCGACATCCCGTGATCCTGCATCTCAAGATAGAAATTGTCGGGCCCAAAAATCTCCATGTACTCACGTGCGACACGTTCGGCTTCATCAAGGTTGTTTTCCAGCAGATGCGAGTTGACCTCTCCCTTGACGCAGGCCGCCAGACCGATCAACCCTTCCGAATGGGCGCGCAACGTTTCTTTGTCGATGCGGGGCTTGTAATAAAACCCCTCCATGTGCGCGATCGTGTTGATCTTGGCGAGATTGTGATAACCGACGTTGTTTTTTGCCAATAGTACAAGGTGGTGGTAGGGCAGGGTGTGGTCACGTGTTGTCCGTGGGGCATTGGCCAGGATGTAGACCTCGCAACCAATCACCGGCTTGATGCCGTGTTCGCGGCAGGTCTTGTAAAACTCGATCGTGCCGTACATCACACCGTGGTCGGTCATCGCGATGGCGGTCATGCCTAACTCTTTAGCGCGTAGGACGAGCGGCGTGATGTGGCAGGCACCGTCGAGCAGGCTATATTTGGTGTGCAGGTGAAGATGAACAAAAGGTTTTGGCATGTTAGCGAAACGGGCGTGCGGGGTGACATGACAAGGGGCAATGGCACGTCCTGGACACCCCCCTCGTACGAAAACAAAGTGTATCAAAACCAACCGCCACAACGGAAGCCGAAAGCGCGACGGTGTTGAAAGCGTGGCGGACCGCACACAGTTGAATACGAAACCAGAAACCAAGCAACTGTAATCGGTTAGTGACAGGGGAGTGCGAAGGTCATGCGTTTCAGGGTTCCATTGCGCCACCATCGGTATCGCTATCGGTATCGGGATCGGTATCGCCGCCATCATTACACTTGCCGCCGCGAGCCACTGCGTGGGCGCAACAGTCGATTTCGAACCCGATAGCGATACCGATACCGATTTGGAGAACGTGGACGTGCACCGCTGCGCTGTGAACGTGAACGTTGG
>Ga0209718_1003081_pt1 | contig 15324 bp, 17 predicted proteins | sample AD_JPNAS1_MetaG_FD_184420 | JGI IMG/M metagenome (GOLD analysis project Ga0209718, IMG submission 184420) | Active sludge microbial communities of municipal wastewater-treating anaerobic digesters from Japan - AD_JPNAS1_MetaG (SPAdes) (version 2) | ecosystem: Engineered > Bioreactor > Anaerobic... | reverse complement strand
GAGGTTAATTGGAGAATAGAGTTAACCATATTGTTTTCATCGGGATGAAAAGGATAGCCCTGACTCCAATTTAGATTCCAAAATCGGGTAAAAACAGCCAAAACGAAAACAAAAAAATAAACCCAAAACCTGATTTTAGATGACATAGATAATGGCAATCATCATAAAACCCCACATAAAAATCACCATCAATAAGGGAATGTCGGTAGCGATAACTTTTTCCGGTCTTTCCCCTTCTTCCATTTCAAAAATTATTTGACCGTAGCGCATAATGCCAAAAATAACCGGCAAAATAGTAGTCATATACCATTTGCGACCGAGAGCGTTGGGAAAATTTTCTAAAAGAAAATGGTGAATCAGACCATCAAACACCACTGGTTCCTCAGTAAAAGTAAACATAGCATAAGAGATAAGGGTGCTGACGGCAAACATGGTGGTATAAAAATCAAGCAAATTTTTGTCATATCCGGCTAAAGCACTTCTGGTTTTGACGCCGGTGCGATTGATTTCGCTGCGCCTTTTACCGCTAGCTAAAAATAGAGAGAGAAAAATAACTGCCAACATAATCCAAACCGGGAGATGATAGCCGGTGGCAATTTCACCAGCATAAGCCCGGATAATAAAGAAGAGAGAAATGCCAATAATATCCACAACAGCTTTTTTCTTAAGGAGGAGAGAATAGGTGTATTGGAGAAGAATGAAAACTAAAGACAGCCAAAAAAAGCCGGGGGCAATAAACAGGGAAATAAATAGCCCAGAAAATAGTAGAATAAAGGCAATAAAAATAGCGGTGTTAATGAGAAGAGCGCCTCTGGCAATAGGGCGGTTTTTTTTGACCGGATGAAGTTTATCTTTTTCGACATCAACAATATCGTTAATGAGGTATGATGATGAGGATAGAAGACAAAAAACGATAAAAGCAAGTAAACTTTTTGAAAAAGCGGTTTGGTCAAATAGTTGGCCATTAAGAATAACGGCAGCAAAAATACCTAAATTTTTTATCCATTGAATCGGTCTGAGAGCTTCAAAAATTACGGCTAATTTACTTGTTCGAGCCATAATGTATGTTAGCAGATTTATGACTTTTTGTAATAAACAGCGGCAAAGACAACCGATACAACAGCTAAAATGATTAGGGTAATGTTGGGGAAAAGAATTCCGGTCTTGGGAATGCCAGACGAGGTGCTGGGCCTGACAACCGGAATTGGAGTAGGAATGGGTGGCCTAGTGAGAATAGCGGTGGGTTGAATAATAATGGTGGGGGTAGGGGTGGGAGTAATAATAGTGGCTGAGGGAGAGGCAGTAAAAGAAGTTTGACCCTCGGCAGCAAGAACCACAAATTTTCGGGTAATAGTTTTATTGTTATCATCGGTAACAGTAATAGTGTGTTCACCGGGAGTTAGGTTTTGGGGCGGTGACCAATTCCAACTGCCGTCTTGATTGACGCTGGTCTGACCGTTAATTGTAACTGGTGATTCGATTTTGATTTTTAAGGTCGAGTTGGGCTGGCCAGTGCCAAAAAAATCTGGTTTTTGGCTGGATATTTGTTCGTTGTTGGTGGGATTAGTGATGTTTAAGGGGACAGATGAATCTAGAGTATATTCAGGAAGAATAATATCTTGCGCTTGGTCGGGCAGAGCTTCCGGAGCAGAAAAACTGTCCTGACCCAAAATAATATCGGGGACAGGATTGTTGTGTGAGGTGTTGCCAATTATTTGGGTAGCAGGATAATCAGTGGCAAGGACGGTAATATTTTCTTCAATATTGCCGGGCGGAGTAAACCAATCAGTCAGAGATTCATTGAAACTGGTAGCCAGGGCAATATTCCAATTACCAGATGAAGTAACTGAGGCTGAGAGAGCGGAAGCGCCGGAGATATTAAGGTAAACAATGGCATTGCTGGCGGGAGATTGATCGGGGTTTAAGACCCGACCCCAGGCAAGATTTGAAGTGGGAATATCCTGATTAGGTTTTTGAGCGGTTTTAAAATTATAACTGTCGGATTTGAACTCTTTGCCACCGCTAATGATAGAAAAGATATATGCTTTTGATTCTTCAAGGTTAGTAATATCAATATAATGAATAGTGCCTTTATTTTTGGTATCGGGAATATTTTTACCATTAATATTGATATTAACGAAACAATCGGATGAAGTAGTAAAAGAAATCGTGGCCGTCTGATGGGTTAAGTTGGTAACCTGAGGGTTAACAGGATCGCACTCGCCACTGGCTTGAGTAAATGAAGTGGTAGTCCGACCGACCAGACGGGAACCGATAAAGACTGTGCCTAAAATCAAGACTAACCCAAGGATAGTGGGAATTCTTTTTTCCTTTTTCATAAATTAATTTGAAGCACTTTGAGTGGCAATTGGGGTCGGCTGGCTGATAGGACCAGGATTAATATTGCCGGTTTCTGATTGGTTGTCGGTATAGGGAATGACATTCATACTGCCAGTCTCGGTGTGCTCCTGGCGGTTTTCGATGGCTTCCAAAATACCAGTATCTAGCTCAGGATTGATGGGGCGAAGTAGGGCGTTGGACTCGACACTTTTGATAGGACCCATAAGGTTGGAATAACTCCGTTGAACAATGGCAATAAAAACAGCTAAAAAAGTAAAAGCAGAAATAAAAACAAAATAACCGGATAATTTAGTTTTTTTCATTTGAATAGATAGGTAAATAAAATAACCCGGTAGAAAGATTTAAAACAACTGTGTTAGATTGGTTGTTTTCCGGAGTTTTAATTTGAATAGAATTGATGTCAATTAAGCGACGGCTTTCGGTTATTTTTTTGATAGTTTGAAGAACAGAAGAATAGTTGCCGTCAATTAACATGCTAACAATATATGACGGATTTTTGGGATCAAAAGTGGTTTCGTGTTCACTGAGATTAAAATTTATACTTCTGATGACGGATGAAGATTCTCGGGTGATGGCGGAAAAATTTGAGGCTGATTGATAAAACTCCTGGGACGAGGGATAGCTTGATTCAAGCACCTGATATTTTTCCTGAAAAGCGGCATAATTTTCCTGAGCTTGGACCAAATTGTTAATTTTGGTTTTCATTTCTTTGACAGTAAGCTCTTTGGCTTTGATTTCTCCAATTAATTTGGATATAGCAGAGGCGGTGGGAGCAATGGCAGCAAAAAGAAAGACAGCTACCAGGGAAAAAGTGGTGCCGATTTCAACGTATTTAATAGTTTTTTTATTTTCCGCCTGTCGACGAACATATTGGTATAGAGGTTGTATTTGAAACCAACTCTTTTTTTCGATCATGTTTCGGGGGTTGAATTTTTAAAGACAACAGATAGGGTAACTGAATAGTTGTTTTCCTGAGATTTCTTTTCGATCTGATTAATAGTGACGGAATCGATTTGGTCGTTTAACATCAAATTGGTGATAAAACTAACGATTGACTCTTCTTTGAAAGCAATAAGGCTGGCATTGGCACTAACTTTGTTACCACTACCATCTGGTTTGAGAGCAAGATTTTTGTAGATAAGATCCGGAGGAGTGCTTTTGACCAGAACAGACATCTTGTCGTCGTAGGTAGGAGAAGTGGCATAAAAATCTTTAATAAATTTCAGCCTTTGTTGAAAAGAATTAAATTCTTTTTCGAATGTTTGAGTGCTTTCGATAATCGCCTGTTGCTGACGGATGACTTCAGAAAGATCAGAGTTTTTGCGATCAAGCCAAAACCGGGAAATAAAGGCAGTAACCACAATTAATTCGGTGAGAACAATAATCCATCGACCGACAGTGCTTAGCCACTTAATCGCCCGGGCGCTAAATGAGTTTGGATTTTCTGAATCCGGCAAAAGAGAAAGCTCTTTTTTGGTAGCCATATATTCAGTATATACGACTATTTTCTGAAAACAAAACGCTTAAATTTATTAAGGTATTTTTTGTAATCATTAATCTCATCAATGTCGAGAAGATCGGAAACAAAAATGTAAATAATGATGCCGACCAGGCTGGAGGCAGAAAAAACAATAGTTAGAGCCACAGTGCGGGTAGTATCAAGAACAAAAAGGTCAAGGAATTTTAGGCTTAACCAGGAGGATAGTCCCATGAGAAGAGAGGCTAAAAGCATTTTGTTAAGCTTACGAAGAGTTTGAGTCCAGTCAAAACCATCGACAACTTTGATGAAAAAATAAAATAAACCCAACATTTGAATAATATTGGTGGCAGTAGAACTGATAGCTAAGCCAATAACACCCAAATTAGTGAAATTAATTAAAATAAAACTGACGGTGATGTTGGTTATAAGAGAAGCAAAGGAAATTTTAAAAGGAGTTTTGGTGTTGTGAAGAGCATAAAAAGAGCGAATGAGAATTTGAATAACCGCCTGACAGATAATAGCGGGGGTGAGAAAAGCCAGAATTCGGGCAGTGGTAAGGGTGGCAGACCAGGGAAAATTTTGAGAACCAAATAACAACCTGACGATAGGAACCCTTTGGATGAGAACCAAAACAGTGACCGGCAGGGCAATAAAAAGACTTTGAAGAAGAATACTGTTGACAGTTTGGCGAAAATTATTTAATTCATTTTTGGCGATATTTTTGGATAAAATTGGTAGAGACGCCTGGCCAACAGTGGTGCCAAAAATACGGCTGGGAAGATACATCAGCTGAAGGGCTAAATTAAGTAAAGAAATTGAACCTATGGGCAGGGAACTGGCAAAAAAGAGAGTGACGGTGTTTTCTATTTCTCCCAACCCAAGGGCTAAGCTTCGGGGAATCATCAAACGGAAGACTTCTTTAACACCGCTAAGGCGATAATTTATATTGAAAGAATATTTAAACCCGTTGTTTTTGATGGCAGGAATTTGGATGGCAAGATGAAAAAAAGCGCCGATGACAGCACCGTAAACAACCCCGTAGATGCCAAAAATAGGAGCTAAAACAAAGATGGAAATAATAATACAAAGGTTGTAAACAATAGGGGAAAGGGCGGGAATAATAAAAATTTGATTTACCTGAAGGATAGCGGTGAGAAAGTTACTGATGAGAAAAAATACTTGGGCAATTAATAAAATTCTGGTGAGGTCGACCATGAGATCGAGCTGTTGGGGAGTAAAACCGGCAGCAATAATCTGGGTGAGAGGTCGGGTAAAAATTAAGACAATAACTGAGGCAACGATAAAAATAATAGAAAGAATATTAATGACACTGGAAGCAATTTGATAGGCTTTGGTTTCGTCTTTGTGAAGATAACTGGAAAAAACAGGAATGAAAGAAGCTGATAAAGCGCCGGTGACCAAAAGTTTAAAAATCAAATCAGGTAATCTGAAAGCGGCGTTGTAGACATCCAACTGATCAGCACAGCATTTGAAAAATTCAGCGTATAAAAACCGACTTCGAAGAAAACCGAGAACCGCAGAAGCGGCAAAGGCAATTCCTAAAACCAAAGAAGCCGATAAAATAGACTGTTGTTTTTTTTGACCAAGGCTGGTGATGCGATCAAGAAACTTCATAAATATATGCATATTATAGATTCTTGTAAAAGTTTGGTATATAGGATAGAATATCACTCATGCCAATAAGTTTATCTGCAAAAAAGTCATTAAGAAAGTCCTTGAAAAACAACAAGGAAAATGTATTGTTCAAAACCAAAATCAAACTGGTAATAAAACAGTTTTTGAAAAAACCGACAGCTGAAGGGTTAAAATCGGTTTATTCTATATTGGACAAATCGGTTAAAAAAGGAATTTTCCATTATAATAAAACAGCCAGACTGAAATCAAATTTGTCGAAAAAATTGAAACCGAGTCAAGCAAATAAAAAGGAAACTAAGTCGGTAAAAACGACTAAACCCAAGAAAAAAGCCCCATCAAAGTCTAAAACTACTAAAAAAGCATAAAGCTATCGCTGGTCAAAGAGACAGGTGATAGTAGGGTAAAAGAGTATCTTTTTGAGATACTTTTTTTATTTTTTAGTATATTTAATTAAAGTCGTATGAAAAAGTTTTTTGTTACTACCCCAATTTATTATATTAATGACGTGCCGCATATAGGTCATACCTGCACCACAGTGGCGGCAGATATTTTGGCAAGGATGCATCGGATATTAGGAGAAGAAGTGTTTTTCTTGACAGGAACTGATGAACATGGTCAAAAAGTAGCGGAAGCAGCGGCAAAAGAAGATTTAAGTCCCCAGGATTATTGCGATAAGATATCTCCCAGATTTGAACAGGCATGGAAAAACTTGAATATTAGTTTTGATTTTTTTATCAGAACGACTGACCCGGGACATAAAAAGGTAGTCGAGGAAGTGCTGCAAAAAGTTTTTGACAATGGTGATGTTTACAAAGGTAAATATGAAGGTTGGTATTGTATCGGCTGCGAAAAATTTTTGACAGAAACGGATATGGTGAAGGAACACTGTCCACTACATCCGCCGGAAAAGACAGTATGGAAAACGGAAGAAAATTGGTTTTTTAAACTAAGCAAATATATGCCTAAATTAATTGAACTGATTGAAAATGATAAAACAAATTATATTTTTCCGGAAGGAAAGAGATCGGAAATACTGTCAAAATTAAAAGCTGAAGTTAAAGATATCTCGTTGTCACGGGAAAATGTAGATTGGGGAATTAGGGTGCCGTGGGATGAAACACAAACAGTATATGTGTGGTTTGACGCTCTGATTAACTACTACAGTGCTACCAGAATAGTGGAAGACAAAAAAGATTTTTGGCCGGCAGAGGTGCATTTGTTGGGAAAAGAAATTTTGTGGTTTCACACGGTTATTTGGCAGGCAATGTTGTTGTCGGCAGGGTTAGAGCTGCCTAAAAGGACCTATACTCACAGTTTTTATATGGTTGACGGACAAAAGATGTCAAAATCTTTGGGAAATGTGATTTCGCCCCAACAACTGATAGATTTATTTGGTATAGACGGAACCAGATACCTGATTGCTGGGTCATTTCCAACTAAAAATGACAGCGATATCGGAATTGAGAGGTTTAGGGAAAAATATAATGCAGATTTGGCAAATAATTTGGGTAATTTAGTCTCAAGAGTAGCTAAATTAAGCGAGGGGCTGGAAATAGAGCAAAATGAATCGCCGGTGATGGACGACCAGGTAATAGAAAAAATTGATAAGTTAGAATTAGACGAAGCTTTGGGTTATATATTTGACACGTATATTGATAAAACGAATAACTATTTAAACCAAGAAAGTCCGTGGAAATTGGATAAAAATGATAATAAAAGAAAAGAGATGTTGACTGTATCAATTCTAAATTTAAGAAAAGCGGCCGTAAATTTGGCGCCAATACTTCCCCAGGCTTCAAAAAAAATTTTGGAGATATTTTCGGGGATAATTAAACCATTAGAAAAATCATTATTTCCCAGAATTTAGATGATTGACACCCACGCTCATTTGGAAGAAATATTGTGCGACACTAAGGGGGGGGTGGATAAGATAGTATTGGCCTCAAGCGATATCAAAAGCGCTAAAAAAAATTTACAACTGGCAGAAAAATACAAATTTCTAAAGCCAGCGGTAGGAATTCATCCCCAGTCCCCTAGCGAACAAATAGATAAGTTGGAAAAACTGATCAACAAAAAAGTAGTGGCTATCGGTGAATGCGGCTTGGATTTTGGTGATGATTATGATCAAAAAAAACAAATGGAAGTGTTTAGGTATCAAATCGAGCTGTCACAAAAATATAAACTGCCGTTAATAATTCATGCGCGAAAGGCGGTAGATGAGACGGTGGAAGTGCTTAAGTCTTACAAAAATTTATCCGGGGTGTTTCATTGTTATGCCGGAGGTAACAAAAGAATCAAAAAAATAATGGAGCTTGAGGGAGAATGGTATTTTGGAATTGACGGCAATTTAACTTATGAAGTGGGATTGGTGGAAGTAGTTAAAAATATACCAAAAAATAGGCTGGTTTTGGAGACAGACTGCCCTTATTTAACCCCGGTGCCATTTAGAGGGGAAATAAATAAACCGGCGTATGTAGAGTATATTTACAAAAAGGTGGGAGAAATTTGGCAGATGAATTTTGAGGCAACAGAGAAAATAATTGATGATAATGCCAAAAGATTGTTTGGAATTTAGAGATAATCAGAAACAATAGTTTCTAGTTCTTGCGGCGTGGGATATTTGTCGACAAAGGCGACTTCGCCGTTGATAAGGAGAACGGTTTTTCCCTGAACACCCATAGAATAAACCCGAGACATATCTTTGATATATTCGGGGTCATAATCAATTTGAAGCCGGCGACAAATAGTTTGCAGGTTAGCAAAGAGCTGCTGGCCTTGGGGGCTGCCGCGGTCAAAGAGTTGAATTCTCATATAACCTTATTATAACTTATTGATTTTTGGCAATTTGAACAGTATTAAACAAAAGTGAAGCTACCGTCATAGGACCAATGCCGCCGGGAACAGGAGTAATAAAGCCGGCAATATCTTTGATGTCATCAAAATTAAAATCTCCGGTAACTTTGCCGCTATTAGGATCGACAGCATAGCCGACATCAATCACAACAGCATTAGTTTTGATAAATTTACGGTCAAAAAATTTAGGTTTGCCAATGGCAGAAATTAAAATATCGGCTTGGGAGGCAATTTGGTCTAGATTTTGGGTGTGGGAATGGCAAAGAGTAACGGTGGCATTTTTGGCGGTTAACTGGGCAAAAAGAGGTAATCCAACTTCGGGACTGCGATTGATAATAACCGCATTTTTACCGTCAAAATTGATATGATAAGCTTCCATAAGTTTGATAATCCCCAAAGATGTGGCGGAGGGAATGGCGTGGGGGTGGTTTTGAAACAGCAGAGCTAAGTTAAGAGGATTAAGACCATCGGCGTCTTTGGCAGGATCAAGAGAAAGTAAAACTTGATTAGTGTCGATTTGAGAAGGCAGGGGCAGTTGAACCATAAGACCGATGATGTTGGGGTCATGGTTTAAGTTATTAATTAGGTCAATAACGGCTGAGGTAGAAGAATTTTGATTAAGATGGTGAATTTGACCACCGATACCAATGAGAGCGGCTTGTTTTTGTTTCAGCTCAACATATTTAAGACTGGCAGGGTCGCTTCCAACCAAAACTATGTCAAGATTGGGTTTGAGACCTAACCGACTAATATCAGCTTTGAGAGAATCGGTAATTTGACCGGCAACGGCTTTACCATCAAGAATAATCATAAGTTATTTTCCGTCAGATAGGGTTAAATTGCAAGTTTATAAACGGGTCAAAATTTCACTTCCGGTGGAAGTAATAAGAATGGTGTGCTCAAATTGGGCAGACAACGAACCATCGAAAGTGCGGATGGTCCAGGCATCATTTTTGTCCAGTGTTACTTGATAATTTTTGGAAGCATTAATCATGGGTTCAATAGTAAAAATCATTCCCGGTTGAAGAATTATTTTTTCTTTGGGATGATCGAAATGGTAAACAAACGGATCTTCGTGGAATTTGAGACCAACACCATGACCGCCAAGTTCCCGAACCACACTAAAGCCCTGTTTTTCGACAAATGGCTGGATAACCCCGCCAACACAGTCGTTGAGAAGTTTTCCGGGTTTAAGAGATTTAATGGCTAAATTTAGAGATTGGCGAGTGGTGTCAATTAGTTTTTGGGCTAAAGGAGAAATTTTGCCAACCGGATAAGTGGCAGAAGTATCACCATAATATCCGTCCAAAATAGTAGTGATATCAAGATTAACAATGTCCCCTTCTGTGAGAAATTGTTGCAGCGAGGGAATGCCGTGGCAAACAACTTGATTGACTGAAGTGCAAATGCTTTTGGGAAAACCACCATAATTTAGAGGAGCAGGGACGGCATGATGGTCAAGAATATATTTGTGGGCAACAGAATTGAGTTTGTCGGTAGTAATCCCGGGTGTAATAAAACTAGCAACGTGGGACAGGGTGGCAGCAGCCAATTGGGAGGAACGACGAATTCCGTCAATTTGTGGGGCAGTTTTTATGATAACCATTAGGTTATTATACCCCGAGATGAGCTAATTTTTGGAAAATATGGTTTAATAAGATATGCAAAAATTAACTTTAGCCCAACTGCCTTATGCTTATAACGAACTTGAAGGAGTAATTTCTCAAAAAATAGTAGAACTACATCACGACAAACATCAAAATGCCTATGTTAACGGAGCCAATGCGGCGCTGGAAAAATTAGAAAAATCAAGACGGGGAGAGTTGGAAATTAATGTCCGGGAAGTGTTAAGAGATTGGAGTTTTAACTACAATGGGGTTTTGTTGCACGAATTATTTTGGCAGGGAATGAAAAAACCGAGTGAAAATAACGTTATTCCGGAAGATTTAGTTAAAGCGATTGAACAAAATTTTGATTCAGTGGAAGCATTCAAAAAAGAATTTACAGCAGCGGCAGTAGGGGTTGAGGGGAGCGGCTGGGCAGTGTTGTGGAAAGACAGGGACAATAATTTAATGATCGGCCAGGTGGAAAAACATAATCTTTTGGCCCTTAACGGCTGGGAACCAGTGTTAGTGTTGGATGTGTGGGAACACGCCTATTACTTGGATTATGTAAATAATAGGGCTGAATTTGTGGAAAAATGGTGGTCGGCGGTTAACTGGGACGACGTAGCCAAGAGGCTATCATAAGTGATAGACTGGGACGATGAAACAAACTTCTTGGGAGAATTCAAGTAAATGGTATGGGAAGATTGTGGGCAGAAAGGGGCATTATTTTCATCAGACAGTTATTTTTCCCAAAATAAGACAACTAATTGACTGGGAAAAAGTAAATTCGGTGTTTGATTTTGGCTGTGGACAAGGAGTATTTGAACGACAGATAAGTCCCAGAATTGAGTATGTGGGGGTAGACGCGGCTAAAAGCTTGATTAGAGAAGCGGAGATAAGAAATTCAAATCCAAAACATAAATTTATAGTGGCTGATGTGAGCAAAAGTTTGCCGATAAAAGAAAATTATTATGATGTTGGGGTGATAATATTGGCGTTGCAGAATATAAAAAATATGGACGGAGTAATCGAAAATGCCAAAAGACATCTAAAGACTGGAGGAAAATTTTTGATGATTTTGAATCATCCTATGTTTAGGATACCCAGACAAACATCTTGGGGAGTGGATGAAAATAACAAAACGCAATATCGGAGAATTGACGGTTATATGACAGAAAAAGAAATTCCGATTTTGACTCACCCGGGAAAATTTTCAGATTCGGAAAGAACCTGGTCGTTTCATTATCCCCTATCAAAATACAGCCAGCTTTTGGCAAAAAACGGATTGGTTATTGAGATAATTGACGAATGGGTCAGCGACAAAAGAAGCACCGGATCAAAAGCAAAAATGGAAGACAGAGCCAGAAGAGAGATACCCATGTTTATGGCAATTTTGGCAAGAAAAAATTGATTATTTCAATTTTACAAAAACCTGGCAGTGCCAGACTTGAGGAATAGATTTAGTATCAGGGCTATTTTCAAACCAAAAAAAATCCTTGTCGGGGAACTTTTTTTTGATTTCAGTGTCGATAGCCTTGGGAGATAATTTGCCGACGCGACTCCAAAGACAATAATGAACCACACCATTAAGATGTTGAATTAATTTGAGATAAGGAAAAGCGTTGTGACAAAGTCTAATGTCTCCCTTGCCAATTGACCGGTCAAGAATTTTTAGCCTGGTTTCAAGAGGGACCAGGCGGATATATTGTCGATAAAATCTAAGATCATCAGCAAATCTAGCAGAGCCGGAAGTGCAATGAGAAATTTTTGACCGAAGTGAAACAAGTTTTTCCCACGTGCGGGGAGAATCAATTTTGTAAAGAGATTTCATTTTAGTTGTTTGCCAAAAGCAACGCATTCTTGAATCATATCAACCAAAGCAAATCCGGGATGTTCTAAGGCGCGTTTGACGGTGTCATTTAATTTGGGAATATCTTTGCAGTCAACCGACTCGGCAAAAATATCAGAGTTAGCACTTTTGAGAAGTTTAACCGGATCAATAGGTTGATTGATGTTGCCGGTGGGAGTAGATTTGGTACGGGAGCCTTTTGGGGTGGTGGGACTGGTCTGGCCGGTAGTCAGACTGTAAAGAAAATTATTGGAAACAAAAACTTTGATATCAATATTGCCTCTGGCAGCAGTAATGAGATGGTTTAAACCTTCGCCATAAATACCACCATCGCCACCAACAACACAAACTAAAAGTTTGGGGTTGGCAATTTTGACGCCGATGGCTGCCGGGACAGAGCGGCCATGAAGAGTATGAAGGGCATAAGTTCTAAAAAAATCAGCCATATTACCGGCACAACCAATATCGTAGCTGATAACTAAAGTATCAAGATTAAGATTGAGATCGGAAAAACTTTTTTGGAGGGAAGCAAAGGTAAGATAGTTGTGACAACCGGGACACCAGGTGGGAGCGATGTGGGAGCGATAATTTATCATATTAGTTAAGTTTTAGTAACTTGATAATTTCTTCGGGGAAAAAGGGACGACCGTCATTTTTGGTAAAAATTTGGTCAGGATTGAAATCAAATTGAGACTTGAGCAAGGTAGTAAGCTGGCTGGTGCCATTGTTTTCGATAACAACAACTTTTTTAAAACCGTTGATTATTTTTTTGATGTCGGGATTGATGGGCCAAAGAGTTTTTAGCTGTAAAAAGGCAAAATTTGATTTATTTTTGGCTAATTTAAGAGCTTCTAGGATTGGGCCTTTGGTGGAACCCCAAGAGATAATAAGTTTTTTTGAAGATTTATCGCCGAAAAAATTAGCTGGAGGTGAAAGTTTTTGGGCTAATTTTAGTTTTGATAACCGCTTTTGCGACATTTTTTGGGACATATCAGCATCTTCGGTAGAAAAACCAGATTCATCGTGTTCGTAACTATTGGCCAAAAATTGACCATCGGGAGTGCCAGGCAGAGTTCGGGGGGAAATTCCAGTTTGGGTTAACTTATAGCGGTTAAAACCGGCTGACGGGTGAGCAACAATATCACCGAGGTCAATTTTGGCTTTAACCTGAGACAGATCTTTGGTGCTGGCGCTGGATTCGGCAAGAAATTTATCACTTAAGACAATGACCGGAGTTTGGAGTTTAGCGGCAAGATTGAGAGACTGATAGCCCATGTCAAAAGATTCGCTAATGTCGCCGGGAGCTAAGACAACTTTGGGAAATTCACCGTGACCGGAGTGAACGGCATAAAGTAAGTCTGCCTGAGAAGTCCAGGTGGGAAGACCGGTGGCGGGACCGGGGCGGGAAACAAGATAAAAGACTAAACCGATTTCACTAACGCCGCAGAAACTGACGGCTTCGTTCATAAGGGCAAATCCCCCACCAGAAGTGCCGGTAGCAGCTCTGGCGCCGGCAAAAACAGCGCCAGCAGCAATGTTGGCGGCAGCGATTTCGTCTTCGGCGTGAATTACTTTTAGGTGTTCAAAAGCTTCCTGTTTGGCAGCCAAAAAATGCATGGCGCCAGTGGCTGGAGTCATAGGGTAAGCACTATAAAAATTACCACCTCCAGCCAAAAAACCCCAACCATAAGCTTCGTTGCCGTCATAAAAATTGGTTTTGGAGGTGGATTTTTTGGGGACAATAACTGAATCTAATTTCAAGTGACTAAAATTAGTTTTGGCGTAGTTGTAACCGGCTTCAATCGCCCGACCATTAAGATCACAAAACTGTTTGAAGAAGCCGCAAACAATGGTTTTGGTGAGATTAAGATCAAGGTTAAATAGATAAGCGGCAACTCCGAGACTGATAGTGTTGACAACCATGGGACTGCCGATTTCACCGGCTAAAGTTTTGAGAGGAAGAGAGGAAAAAATCCCAGAATGAGAATTATTGTCAATGGTTTCATCAGAAAAAATTAGAGTTTTGGAGGTAAATTCAGAAGTATGCTTTTGCCAGTGACCAGCAACTATAGAAAAGAAAACATCAATTTGCTGATGAGGAGAGAAAACCTGATCGGAAGAAAAGCTAATTTGGATGGTATTGTGACCGCCGCGGACAAGTGAAGGATATTCGGTATAGTCGGCTAAATTTAAACCATGAGCAATGAGAATTTTGGAAAAAAGCTGACCAACAGATTTAATTCCTAAGCCTGCAGGGCCGGCAATCTTGACGGAATAGACTCGGTTGTTGACCATAGACCTATTTTACTATGGATTATTGAGTTTGTTTAATGCTAGTTTTAGGAATCCAACCGTTAGTGTGAGCGTCAATGGAAACGTTATACCAAATTTCAGTCTCCTTGATAACATCAAATTTTTCTCCATCATTAGCCATATAGACAATTGGGGAACTAGTATCCGGCAACCTATAGACTGGATATTTGGTGATATCCTGATTGATAATTAAATTCGACTGAGGGATAGCTTTGGGAATATTGGTAGGAGGAACATCTGTTGATTCACCTTGAACTGAGCCAATATCACCAGGTTGAGCCAATGTGGATAAACGATACTGATGATAACGATTAATGAGGAATAAGGCAAAAATAGTATAAACAATAGTGAGAACAAAAAATAAAGTTTTGATAGATACAAGCTTGGTCTTTTTGTATAAAATAAAACCAATAATAACTGGCAGTAGAGGGATCATAAGAATAAATAAGGTTTCGATTTGGTTATTTTTGATAAGGTCAAATAATTTTGATAAAAAATTAGATGAATTTGCCAATGAAATAGAAGATTTGCTATTCAAGGACGATGAATTAATTTTAAATACAAGGCGGTCAGATCTTAATAAAGTTTCATTTAGATAAACTTTTACCACGGCAAAGAATTCGCCACCACCAGATAAATTGTTTTTAAAATCAACGCTGATTTTTTTTGTCTTATTTGATGGTATTTTATCTATTTTAGTGACTTCTTGTGTATCGACAGGTGATTGATTCAAATCCTGAAATTCAATAATAATTTTGGTGGGAGAGATATCGGTATTACCATTATTTTCAATATCTAACAAAAGTTTAATCGGATCTCCAGAGTTGATATCGGCAATTTCCATATTTTTAACATTCAAAACATCGACGTTAAGATTAGTGGTAACGAGATTGACTTCCATACGGGCCCCTTTAACAATAGAAACACCCGAACTAGCAGCATCAATAGATGAAGCCTTGATCCTAAGAACACCGTTATAATTTCTAATTTCAACATTTTCAGGGACACTAATAGTTATATTAATCTCTTTTCTGGATTCACCTTTGGGAAAAATAAATTCTTTGCCAGGGTCAAATTTAAACCAAGACTCAGACTCCCCTAAGTCAGTTTCAATACTAATTTTAAGATCTTCATCAGCGTCAGATCGGGATAAAACAATATTTTTTTCAAATTTTGCTCCAGGTTTGAGGTTGGAATTATATATC
>Ga0209718_1003074_pt1 | contig 15337 bp, 13 predicted proteins | sample AD_JPNAS1_MetaG_FD_184420 | JGI IMG/M metagenome (GOLD analysis project Ga0209718, IMG submission 184420) | Active sludge microbial communities of municipal wastewater-treating anaerobic digesters from Japan - AD_JPNAS1_MetaG (SPAdes) (version 2) | ecosystem: Engineered > Bioreactor > Anaerobic... | reverse complement strand
TGTTTGATTCAGTTTTTGTTGTACTTCTTCTTCCAACCATTTAGTTGTTGCAATTAAAGCCTCTTCATCTGAGACTTCACTTCCATAATCTCGCGATATAGTAAGGGTCATAACCGGTAACATATCCGGAGAAATTCGCATAATCATCGGTGAAGAAACACCTTCTTTAAACTTAATCCGGTCAAGCGACTCACGAATATCTAAAAAAGCGGTATCCATATTCGTCCCCTCAACAAACGTAATCACCGACATTGCATAATGTTCTGATGAACTTGAGGTGATACCATCAAAATTCGTAACCCCGCTAACGCTACTTTCAATTTTTTTCGTTACTTCCACTTCTACTTCCTCAGGAGTTGCTCCTGTGTAAGTAGTTACTACTACCACATAGGGTAAATTTACATCGGGAAACAAACTAAGGCTCATCTTCGATAAAGAAAACACACCCAGAACGATAACTATTAACGTCATCATGATAATAGAAATCGGTTTTTTTACACTGTATTCACTAATTGATTTCATGGTTGCTCCATTCTCCGACCCTTTGGTCGGTTATAAAAAATTATATAATATCGACCCTCGATTGTCAATTATAATCCGTTTCTTCTATGATATTTTTTCCAAAACAATTTTACCGGTTGATTTTTATTTTTTTAAATGTTATAATTTTATCGGAAAGGAAGTATCTAAAATGAAGATGAAAACTCTAAAATTTATTTCTGGATTGTGTTTGGGTTTGGTGTTACTATTTACACTAACTGCTTGTGGCGCTTCTGTTTTTCCGAAAGTAAAAAAATCTTTCGAAGATGCTGGTTGGACTTATTCTCAAGAATTAGCTGATTCTTACAAAAATGCTGTTGAAAGTAGTAAAAAGGATGGAGAAGCAAAAGAGGTCATCGTTACTGTTCATGCTTTTAAAAAGGATTTGATTAATTTTGCTATTGTTTTTGAATTTAAATCTACAAAAGAAATGGATGAAGCCATTGAAAATAGCGCAACATTAAGAGGAGCTTTAGAAGACGCTCAAAAATCGGAATTAGTAAATAGAAATTGTTTCTTATTGCCAATTGGTATTACCATAGATAGCGATGAAATAATTAAAATCTTCCAAGGTAAATAAGGAAAAAGTAGTTCTTCTGAACTATTCAGACTGTTGACAAGGTAAGTCAATGGTCTTTTTTTATTTTCTTGATTATAGTGATGTAAAACCAAAAAAACCACCATTTAAAGAATCATTAAATGGTGGTTATCTATTCAGTTTTGTAAACTAGATTTATATTTTTAAATCTCCTGGCTTGATTAATTTGAATTTTCTAAATAGAATATCGATGATCAGTACAAGAACAATCGGCAAGATAAATTCTAAGACAATCAATGACCAATAGAACTGAGAAGTTGCTCCCATTGCTTCCAAGGTTCCAAATTGACCAACCAGACCACTAGTTCCCATTCCTGCACCTGCACTGACGCATTCTGTTTTAAAGACCAAAGTGGATAATGGACCCAAAATCGCAGAAACGATGATCGTTGGAAGCCAAATAATAGGTTTTCGGAGAATGTTTTTAAATTGAAGCATCGAGGTACCAAAAGCAACTGATAAGACAATTCCAATGTTATTGTCTTTTCGCGACATAACGGCAAATCCTAGCATTTGTACGCAACAGCCGACTACAGCAGCTCCACCGGCAATTCCGCTGATGCCGATAGCAATCGCAAGCGCTGCACTTGAAATCGGTGCCGTCAAGGCCATTCCCATAACAACAGAAATGATTATTCCCATTAAGAATGGTTGCAATTTTGTTGCATTATCAATAAATAAGCCTAGTGCTGTCATCATATTGGCTACTGGAGTCCCCACTAGTAAAGCAAGGCCAAAAGCAACTGCAGCAGATAATAAAGGGACAATAATAATATCAACAGGGGTTTTCTTCCTTAAAATCAAATTTAAAATTTCAATAGAACCAACAGCACATAAATAAGCGACTACAGGATCATTTGCTACTTTAGTGGCAATACCACCACTAATACCAGCAGCGATTAATTTTAGCCCATCTAATTTCAACGACCAAGCGACCCCAATACCAATGCCAATTCCCATAAAGCCTTTTAGAATCGTAGCTAAGTCTCTAATTTCTTGTAATCCAACGATAATTCCAATACGATCAATAATTACACCGATAATCAGGGTTGAGAATAGTCCAAAGGCCATCCCATTCATTGTTTTGATTAAATAATCGAGGAGCATTTTCCCTTGTTTACCAATAAACACCCAGAATTTATTTTTTTGTTTTCCCATACTAGCACCTGCATTTCTTAGGATTTTTTCAATCTATTATATATCAGTTTTTTTGTAAAGTAAATACGATTATCTTGATAACGTTCTCTCTTTCTTACAAAAACAGCCTGTTTTTATTTTTATTATGGTATAATGGCCACAGGTGAAAATATGGAAAAATATCTAATATTATCCGATTTGGATTCGACGCTACTGACCACAAAAAAGAAAATCCCTTATTCAACGATAAGATATATTAGAAGACTTGTACGAAAAGGTCATCTCTTTGTTCTTGCCACAGGAAGACCGTTACAAGGAACCCTAAAATATGTTCGCATGCTTAAAATAAATTGCCCTATTATTTGCGATAATGGAGCTAATATTTATCTTCCTAAAGGAAATACCTTCACTCATCTTTTTCATCATATGAACAAAGAAAAAATCAAAGACTTTTTCGCGCAGATTGATCCCTTTTTATTTAGCGGTTTTGTAGGTAGTGATCATTTCTTATTTTTGGAAAATAAAAAATACATCCCTTGGTGGATTGTCCATGAAGACAAAAAGTTAGCAATTACCCGTAGGGAAGGAAAACTAAAAGATACGATTGATGAAGATGCGCATATTGCTTTTTTCCAAACAACTATAGCAGGATACGAGCAAACCATAAAAACCATCAAAAAATATAAAGACTTCGCTTATGGTTATTGGGGGGAAGAAAATGGAATTTGCACCTTTGTTTTAGCTCATAAGAATGCTCGCAAGGGAATAGCCATGGATACTTTAATTAAAAAATATCAAATAAAGCCTACCAATACTATTGCTATTGGTGATGAAGATAATGACATTTCCATGATTCAAAAAGCTCATTATGGAGTTGCCATCAAAAATTGTTCCGCTAATCTTGGGGAAAAAGCAAACTATATCACTCTCTTTGATAACGATCACCAGGGTGTAAAAAAATTCTTGAAAGACTTTTTCAAAGACAAACTTAAATAAAAAAGCTGATTATTAGCTCAGCTTTTTTTGTTATATTTATCAAATAAACATCAATCGTAATCCCACTGTTCTCTCTTATCCGTTATAGTTTACAAGTTCCATTCGCTATAGTCGAATCATTTTTCATCTAAGAGATTGTTGAAGTGGTTGTAAAAATAACGAAAGGTTGTATTGTTTTTCGTTCCTTCTATCTTATCAAAACGTTTTAAAATTTCCAGCATAAATTGATAACGACGAATTCCATAAGGCATCATCGCATTGAAATCTTCCTTTGTAAGAGAATCTGTACGAATATACTCTTCTTTGATTCCTAAATCTAGTTTTCCTTGTTCTGTTAATCCTGCCAAATACCAACTTTCAATTTCCATCTGACAAACGGCAATTTTTTCTCTGTCAGGAATCGCATATCGCTCATACATAATATCTCGTTTTTCCAATACTTGCAGGTCATCGGTATCCGTTGTAAAGATGTAATCTGCAGATGGAAGCATCGCAATACTCTTTACAAATTTTTGTATTTTCTCCTTTTTAGTATGCGAATACTCAATAATCCTCAGTTTGTTAGAATGGTTATAATAGTGACGAAAAAACCGCTCATCATCTTGTCCCTCAACAAATATATATAACATCATTAATCCCCCAACAAATCCTGAATAAATAAATCATCAATTCCCAGTTCATTATCTAAAAAAACCTTTACATTTTCACTACTTTCTGGATAAATAATGGTAGTGAATCCATCTTGTTGTCTCTTTGCGAAGATGATCGCTTCTAGTGGACTATGTTTCAACAATTCCGGGTTATGAGTAGTGATGATGACTTGCCGTTCTGTAGAAACTTCTTTCACCATTTCTAATAATTTTCTTAATAGTCTAGGATGTAGACTTCGTTCTGGTTCTTCTAGCGCAATAACTCCTGTTTTCTCATCAAAGTACAAAGCAACAATAATGGTTAACATCACCACTGTACCATCAGATAGATTACTGGCATTTAAAAGACGATTGCTATAGCTCTCCTGAACAACATACGATACTGATTTATCACTTCCAATTTCAAAATCAATTTTTTTGATAAAAGGAAGTGTATCCGCAAGAATATCTAGTAATTTCTCTTCTTCTTTCGGTCGTTTCGTAATCGTATAAAGAAGATTAGCCAAATTTAATCCCCGTTCATCGAGCGATTTAAAGGATGTCAATAACGATGGTTTTTTTAATTCTTTCGGATTAAAGTCATAAATCTTCACAAAACTATTACAATCGATAAATTCAGGAATCATAAATTGCAAGCTTTTTATCGTAACATCATTGCTACTATGGAGAATTCGTAAAAAATAAGTTACATACTCTTGTAAGAAGCGTTCATCCTCTTTGATACTATTTTCAATTTCTTCGCTAGTTTTGCCTGGGAAGGCTTGAAAGTTTACTTGGCTATCAATTTCGTTATTCTTGCTTATAATTACGGTGAAAAAACCTCTTTGTCTTGCCTGTTTATCATAACAAAGGTATTTAATGGTTAACTCATCATTTACTACAGAATAATCAAGACTGTTTTCATTACTTTTGATTTCTAGTTCAAAGTTCACTTGTTCTACTTGCAAATAGGTCAAACTATCTTCTTTCTTTTTCGTTATAATCTCGTTATCATGAAAATCAATTTCATAGCGTAATCGGGTTGTTTCCTTACTGCCAATCGCCGCATTGACAAAAGAGTCAATACCTCCTATTCTCGAAATAGCTTCATCAAGGCCAAATTTCATTAGATTGGAAATAAATTTAAATAGACTAATGATATTTGATTTTCCGCTGGCATTTCCACCAATTAATATAGAAAAATTGTGAAAGCAGATTTCTTGATGATGAAAACTTTTAAAATTTCTAACTGTTATCTTGGCTATTTTCATAACATCCTCCCAATATCTATTATTAGTATAGCATAATTCTTATTTTCGAGCAATTTATTCACAAACCCCTGTTATAAACAGGGGTTAGTTTTAGCTTTTACGATAGAAAATGATGATTGATAAATCATCAATATTCTTATTTTAAAGAAAGATTGCGCATATTTTATTACGCAACACATTATGCTTTCTTTATATTACTTCTTACAAAAGATTCAAATTTAATTACATCTGACTTCTTTCCGAAAACATAGATATTATCGTCAGGTAGTAATGTGTGAGTGCTATTCGGGGTGAATATCTGTTCTTCGCGTTTAATTAAAACGATATTAATTCCATATTTACTACGGGCATTTAAATCTATCAAAGAAATTTGTGTGAAGGTATCGGGTATTTTCATTTCAAAAACATTAAAATCACCGGTAATATTAAAGTAATCAATAATATTATCCATAGCCAACCGATTGGCAATTCTCTCACTGGCAATTTTAATTGGTTGAATGGTTTCTGTTGCCCCGATTGCCAGGAAGGTATCCCGATAACTTTCATCATCCAAACGGACAACAATCTTTTCAACGCCTAAACGCTTTAGTAAAATGGTCGTTACAATCCCTGTAACTACACCATTTGGATTATCTTGTCCTAAAGCAATAATCGCAATATCGACATTACCAATTCCTATTTCCTTTAATGCTTCCTCGTTTGTTGAATCGCAAGTGTAGACATAAGGCGTTTTTTTAACGGCCTTGTTTACTGCATCTTCATCGACATCAATACCAATAATATCTACATCCAAATGACTGAAAAATTCAATTAGATTTAATCCGAATCTTCCAAGTCCTATAATTAAAATACTTTTTTTCATAACGTATCACCTATCCTAAAATAATCTTTTCTTCCACATATCTAACATTACTTACTTCGTTTTTATTCCAATTACGATTCCATAAACTAATCATCGTTAAAGGACCCAAGCGTCCAAACAACATTAAGAAACAAAGAACCATTTTCGATCCGGTATACAAGTAAGGAGTAATCCCCAAAGTTAACCCCGCAGTGGAAAATGCAGAAGTTGCTTCGAATAAAATTTTATGTAAGGTAACTTCATACAGCGGATTATTCATTTCAATAGCCAGTAACAATAATGTTGCAATGAATATCGTTGTTATAGAAAGAGTTGTCAAGGTAAATGCTCGTAATTTTGTATCCTCTGATATCCAGCGATCATAAGTAATAGTCTTTTTCCCTCTTGAAAAACTAAGAATTGATTTGAACATGGTATAAAATGTTGTTATTTTAATCCCTCCACCTGTAGATGAAGGAGCTGCCCCAATGAACATTAATGCAGCAATGATTAAAAGACTGACGATATTAAGACTTTCAAAAGAAACCGTCGCAAATCCTGCTGTTCTTGCTACCACACTTTGGAAAAAAGCCTGTAACCAAGTAAAGTCTTCATTCATAAAACCTTCAGAAGCTTTTAGTAACACAGTACCTGTGACTATTAAAATACCTGTCAACGGTAAAACTATTCGCGAGTGAATCGATAATTTGCTCCACCTACGATTAGTAATCACATCTTGAATAACAATAAACCCAATTCCACCAAGAATAATTAAAATTGCTGTTGTTAGATTTAAGAGGATATTGTCCTTATAAAGGATAAAACTATTACTACCGAGTAAATCAATTCCACTATTATTGAAAGCCGATATCGCATGAAATATACTCATTCCCAAAGCTTCCCAAAAAGAAAAATCTTGGATGAAAAAAATAAAGTAACCAATAGCTCCAATTCCTTCAATAATAAGGGAGGTAAAAATAATCGATTTTATCAATTTTAAAACTCCCTTGGAACTTTTCTGGTTCAATGCTTCTTTGATTAGAAAACGATCAACGACTCCAATCTTCATTCCTAAAAAAATCATGATAAAAACAGCGACTGTAATAAAACCCAATCCACCAATTTGGATGAGGAATGCTAATACTATTTTCCCAAAAACGCTTAGTGTAGCACCTATATTAGGGAAGGTTGTCATCCCTGTTACACATACAGCCGAAAAAGAGGTAAATAAGGCATCCATTGCTTTCATCCTCACGCCTGTTTTTGTTGATATGGGTAATAAGAACAACAAAAATCCAATTAATATCACTACGATAAAACTAGCAAAAATTTTTAATGCTGGTGGAATTTTCTTTAAATTCATAAACCTCTCCTTAAAAAAGTGGAATTGAATCATCTATTGATAAACTATTTTCCAAAGGTTCTAAGTAAAGGATAATGTTAATCGCCTCTTATTTTATCATTAGCCATTAGTCATATCCTCTGTTTTATGACTAGTATTTTACCACATTAAGCAAAAAAAAGCAATTTTATTTCTGGAGAAGAAAAAGAAATTAGCGGTTGGCTTTCCTAGGTGTTGATGACACACTCTTTTAATTTTTTTTAAATTTTTTCTCCTATTTACTAATCCGTTTATATTCTGTATAATAAAAACACACCCTTATCTGGAGGTTTTTATGGAAAAAATAATTATTGACAAAGAAAAAATCAAGGAAGAACTTATCGAAAAAAATTTGTTTTCCTTACAAAAAGATTTAATAAAACAACGCCGGAGAAGGATTTTGGTCATGTCTTTATTGCTATTTTCTTTCGCCTTAACTATTATCTATGGGACTTTGGAAAATCCTTTTAAATATACTCTAAGTAAAATAGGAAATTATTTTACTTATCGTTGGGTTTTTATCGTTTGGGCAATGGTTACAGGGTTTGCCATTCAAATCGCTATTTTAGTTTTATTTCACGTTGAGGAATACAAAGCAAAACACCCTTATATTTATAATAGCCTTTCTGCAATCTTCTTAACTGCTACCGCGATTATTCCTTCTCTTTCGAAGATTTACCCTTTTTGGCATTTTATTCATACTCTGCTTACTGTTTTTTATGCTATCTCTGTTTTCCTAAGTATCAACCCTTTTGTTATTTGGGTTGGTAAAAACAATCCTCGCTTACGTTTTTTTCTCAATATTTGGCTTGGCGTTATTTGGATAGGTTCTTTATTCCCCATTATTCTTTTTGGAAAAACAGGAATGTTTGAATTATGGTTCTTCCTTACTCTAATTATCTTTTTATTATATTTAAGCTTGGTATTGTTTGAAGAAAAAATTGTCAAGATGAGTGTTGCCTTTTTGAAAAACGAGAAAGATTTAAATATTGCCATCGAAAAGATTTATGTAAATCTTGAAAAAGATTACGAATTAAACCCATTCCGCAAAAAGAAAAAAAGCGACTAAAATATTTGGCATATTCTATATGCCAATTTTTAATTGCTCTTTTTTTTCTGAAAAGAAACCAAACGAGTATTTGGCTAGCTAGAAATAACTTATCTATTCACCACGAATTGGTATAAAAAACTATCTGAACATATCATTTTTTGATTTCTTTCTTAGGATGATAGATAATATTTAGATTGGTTTTTTCAAGCGTTGCAAATCTGGTAGCAAATTTAATTTGTTTATAGAACTGAAATCCCGCTTTTTCGCATACTCTTTGACTTTGATGGTTCCACTGAAAATAGCCACATAGTAAAAAATCACAATCTAAATCGGTAAAACAATAGTCGATGACCTTCTTTACTGCTTCAGGCATAAGTCCTCTACCCCAAAAATCTTTGTTTAGCACATACCCTAGTTCACGTCCTTTTAATGGACTAGCTAACATCGATTTTTCTCTTACTTCTTCAATACCCAGTGAACCAATTACTTTACCCGTTTCCTTCAAGACAATGGCAAACACTTTTTTTTCTTTGATAAACATTTTTAGAATCTGAGCAGATTCTTCTATGTTCTTATGAGGAGACCAACCAGCCATTTGACCAACCCCATCGACTTTTGCATATTCATAAAAATCATCTAAATCACTTAACAACCAAGGACGAAGGATTAGTCTTTCTGTCTCTAAAGTTACTTTGCTGATATCAATATCAATATTCATTTGATTCCTCCTCCTATCTTTTTTCTTTGCTCCCTTGATGATTAGGATTAAAATTAATCCCGATAAAATGATGGCCATCCCTCTAAGTTAATTAGAAATGGATTCTCTCCCTATACCCTAGTTTATTTTAATCCTTTTTATATATTTGTTACTATTATATTACAATCAAACAAAAAGCGCAAAAAAAAGTACATTGATTTTCAATGTACTTTAACTTTTCAGCCTTTTTAAGGCAACGAATTCTCATTTAATCAATTTTTTTATCATCTATCTGATCATTCATACTTTCTTGATCGACAATGCTAACAAGAATTTCAGCAACCTGTGGATCAAACTGAGTTCCACCGCCTTCTTTAATCACTTTTCTTGCTTCCTTCTTTCGTTCTTCTAGTGTTAGTTGTCCTCTATTTAAAACACGATCATAGGTTTCAACAGCAGTAATGATCCGAGAAATCAATGGAATTTGTTCTCCCTTCAATCCTCTTGGATAACCAGACCCATCCCATCTTTCATGATGCCCATAAACATATTCGGCCAAATCTAGTGTATCATCAAATAAATTCAGGATTCGGTATCCCACTGCAGAGTGTAATCGTATCTTTTCTCGTTCTTCCTCTGTGAAATAATCCTTTTTTAAAATTTTTTCATCGAGAACAATCTTACCAATATCATGTAAATAAGCTGCTCTTTTTAGTTTGCTTATTTCTACTTCTGATAATTTCATTGCCGAGCCGACTTTAACACAAAGATTACTAACATCTATGGAATGGCGTTTTTCTTTTGGATTACGTCGATGTAGAGTTTCAATAATCGTATCGATAATATTTTTATTTGTTGCTTTACGACTTAAGGCTTTTTCTTTGTACATGGCATTCTCCGCGTTTGCCATCACTTCATCAAATGATTGCTCTATCGTTTCTTTGGTCGCACAACCAAGAGAAATACTGCATTTAATCGCTTCAACATGCGCTGTTTTAAATTCCTCTTTGACCCTTTCCATTATCTTGTTTGCATTTTCTCTTGTTGTTTTTGGTAATAAAATAATAAATTCATCACCACCAATACGAGCTATCAAATCATGTTCACGACAAGATTGCTTCAAGATAGCGGCCGATTCTTTAATCAACTGGTCACCAGCAGCATGCCCAAAGATATCATTGGTCATTTTTAATCCATTGATGTCGGCAAAAATAATCGATAAAGGAAGATTTTCTTCACTATCCATCGTCTTTCTGTTTTTTTCAAAACAAGTACGATTTTGAAAGTTAGTTAATGGATCATAACAGTTTAAATATTCAATTGCTGCTTCTTTTTGTCTTCTCTTACTGATATCGTTAAAGGTAACGACAACGCCGATTAATTCTTCGTTTTTGATTTGAGGGTATGAATAGTATTCAACCTCAATTGGTACACCATCTGCTCGCCAAAATACCTCATCATCGACATGCGTACCTTTCATTGTAGTAAAGGTTTCAACAATCTTACATTCCGTTTTCGGCATTTTTGTGCCGTTTCGATAACTATGGTGAATCAATTGATGGATATTCTTTCCTAATAATTCTTTTTGATTTTTATATCCCAACAACTTCAAACAACTAAGATTACAGAATGTACAATTACCATTCAAATCCACTCCATAAATCCCCTCTGCTGCAGAATCTAAAATTAATTGCAATGCTTCTTTACTTTCTTCTAACGTACTGTTTGCCCTTTGTAATTCTTCTGTTCTTTGTTTTACAGTTTCGTCCAATTTGCTAACAAAAGCTTCTAATTCGTCCGCTAATTTGTTGAACTTTTGGGAAATCAATCCAATTTCATCATTTCTAACGATATCGATTCGTTCTTTAAAATTCACTTGAGAAAATCTTTCTGCACTCTTCAATAATGTCTTTATCGGTTTTAGTCTATTTGTCATGAAAAAGTTATAACCAATTACCAAAAGAATCAAAAGCACAGCGGCGATAATTCCTGACAACAACATGCTCGAATAAACGTTTTTCATAAAAACAGATTCAGGAATAGCGACAATAATCATCCAATCAATACCCTGTAAGTTGATTTCCTTTGTGCTTAAAAAGAAATTGTCGCTATCTCCTTTAAACACTTGTTGTCTACTATCATTTGTCAGATATTGTTGATAAATTTTTTGAACATCCTCATTATCAATGTTATTTGCCTCATATCTTTGTAAGCTATTGTCAGAAAGAATCGCAAAATTAGGAGCATCCAGTGAATTTGCGATTAGTTCATGAGAATCTTTTTCGATAATTAATGCCGTTCCTTGGTGACCTTCAACAGCACCTTTTAGATATTTATTGAAGTCACCTAATAACAAATGAACGCTAATGACTCCTTCTAATTTGTTTTCATGATTATATACAGGCCATCCTATTGAAACCATTAAATCATCTATGGCAAAATGGTTATAAACTGGAGAATAAGTAGGTTTTCCCTCCTCTACAACAGCAATGTACCATAATTGGGTTCGCGGATCATAATTTCCATCATCGGAAATGAATTCTTTTCTGGTACCATCAACATTGGTCGAGTAATACTTGATATGCCAACCTGTTGAGGCATCACAAATAATAAGTTCAATAGCGCCTTGTCCATTCTTTCTTGTTGCATAATACTCTCCCGCTACAGTAGCATAACCAAAGCTATAAATTCCTTTACTTTGCGATGCAAAAACATTTGTAAAAAAGCGGTCTCGTTGATGTTCATTTGATAAGTCTAGCATTCCATTTTCGATAATTCTATGATTGATTCCTGCAATCTTATAGGAAACTTGCATAAAATCATAAACTTGATTGTATAAGTTTTCACTAGTATCAGTTGTCACTTGATTTATTGTCTTTTTGGACAATGAAATCCAATTAGCAAAAATAACAATTCCACTAGCAACAATTGCCACAAATAATGAAATTATAAATGTCAATAAAATTACTTTACGAGTTGACATATATTTATTCTTTTTTCTCATAATAGTTAATCACCTTTCTATTTCTTCAAGGTTTTCATTATTTGTTTTTATAGTTTCGAGGAAATTTTAGTGCTAATTCTTCATTGAGCGGTTTACTAATGAAATATCCTTGCGCTCTATCACAATTATGCTCTTTTAAATATTGTAATTGCTCTTCGTGTTCTACCCCTTCAGCAACTGCATAATGTCCAAGTTTATGAGCTATGGAAATAATATCACTGGTGATTGCTTTTTTAAAAGTTCCTTTAAATAGCTTATCAATGAAGTATTTATCAATTTTCAAGCAGTCAACATTCAATTCTTTTTCTCTTGCTAGAGAAGAATAACCAGTTCCAAAGTCATCAATCAATACTTCTAATCCTTTTTTCCTAAGTCCATTGATAATGCGATTGATATCATCATAATCAGCAATGAAGAATGATTCGGTTATTTCAATCCCAACATTTTCTGGACGAACTTTAGCGTCTTCAATTAACTCGAATAACCGCTTAGAAAAATCCGGTATCAATAATTGAATTGTTGATACGTTTATGCTTACCGTCATGTTTTCATCAATTTCTTCGTTTAGTTTTTTTAGGAATCGCAAAGCTATTCTAACGATTTCTTCACCAATGTCGATAATTAATTTTGTCTTTTCTGCAACCGGAATAAATTCCAGTGGAGGCACATATCCTAATTCTTCTGTTTTTATTCTCGCCAATGCTTCAAAAGAACAAATAGAGTTCGTTTTTAAATCCAAAACTGGTTGATACTCTAAGTATAATTTGCCGGCAGTATTATTTATAGCAATTTCTGTTAATTCTTCTCTAATTTGACGTTCCCTATTAACTCCTTCTTCTAATTTTTCATCATAGAAACAAATTTTAAAGCTCTTTTCAAAAACGTTTTGCGACTTTTCTGCGGCAATTAACAATCTCTTAAAGATTAAATCCAAATCTACATTAGGTTCATAGTCAATTTCAAGAATTGCTATTTCACCTGTAATTCTTTCCATAACAAATAAGTCCTCTAAAGCTTCTCCTATTTTCTTAGAAAAGTTGAAGATTTCTTCTTTATCAAGATACCCTTTTATATAGAAAATAAAGCGGTTTTCATGGGTTGTAAACAAAGTTTTTTTATTATCAGCATACTTGCTTAATACTTCTGCTGCTTTTTTAATTAAATTTTGTGTGTATTGAAAGCCATAATTTGCTGCTAATAGTTGAACCGTACTTAAATTAATACCAATAATAGCTTTCTTTTCTGATATACCTTTCTTAATATCTTTTTTTAGTACTTTTTCTAAATGTTGGCTATTATATAGACCAGTTAGACGATCATGCTCATTAATATATTGAAGATTACTCTCAAATTTCTTACGGGCGGTAATATCTAGAATAATTCCTTCTAATGCTTCCACAGTACCATCTTCATCATAAAGGGGTTCTCCCAATTCAACAACCCATTTTTTTTGATTAGTTGCTGTGGTAATTTCATATTCATATTGATAAGGAAGTTTATTGCGAATCGCTTCATCCCAAATCTTTAATAACTTTTTACGATAAGGTGATGAAATAATATCACTAAAGGATAAATCGCGATTATTGATGAAATTTTCTGGTTTATAACCTGTTAACTCATAACAACCATCAGAGACTATCAACATAGTTCCATCTTCATCATTTTTACAACGATAAGCTAATCCTGGAAGATGATTAATAATAAGATTCTCACGACGCTCCGTTTCTTTCAATGTTTCTTCTGCGTGTTTTCTTGATGATATATCCTCAATCAAACACAAATGTATTGAGTTATCATCATCTAATCCCAGTAAAGCAGATATATTCATATTAGCCCAAACGATGGAACCATCTGGTTTAATATATCGTTTTTCCACCGTATAACGACTAATTTCACCTTTTTTAAATTGTTCGAACTTCTTAATATCTTCCTCTAAATCATCAGGATAAGTCATATCTACCCAAGTAAGTTTTTCTAGTTCTTTCTTCGAACGACCGACTATTTTTTCATAGGCTGGATTAATACTCATACCCGTAACACCTTTATTAGTGGCATGTAATTTATCTTGCATAATAGCTATTCCAATCGGCGCTTGTTCGAAAACACCACGATATAATGCTTGATCAATAGCCATTTTCTTATTTAATTCAGTCAAACGATAGTGTTGAGTCAAAATATATAAGAAAGAAATATACAATAGTAAGATAAAAAATACACCGATGAACTCAGGAATCATTTTTTTCCAAGCGTTAAGATTCCAATCTCTGGTTGGATAAGTAATTCCAAAAACAGTGGGGAAACTATCATTACTTCACCCAAAAACAGGGACTAAAACACTAATCCAATTTCCTAAATAGCTTTTTTTGGGTGAAGTAATGATAGTTTCCCCAGAAGTAAATACCTTTTTAATAGAATCTACTTCTCCGGCACAGATATTTTCTAGTGTAGAATATTCCTTGGAATCTAGTGGTTCCGAACTAACAAGTAAAAGAATTTCTTCTTTTTCTTTTATTAGATAAGCAAAACGAGTGGAATCAGTAATCGTAACTAGACGGATTAAATTCTCTTTTATCTCCTCATATTCTGGGGTATTTCGATCTTCATCACTACCTTTCAATTCTACGATATATTCTGTAGGTAGTAGTGACTCCATTGCTTTTGCTAATTGAATCGCTTCAGAAGAGGCAGTTTCTTGATATTTAATCCATTTATAATGTAAATGAGCACTGTTTAAAAAGATAAAGACCATCGTAAGGATTATTGAAATAATCGAAACATATTTAGTCTCTAGTATTTTCAATGTTTTACTTTCTTTTGGTGATACCTTTTTATGATTTTTCATAATTTACCTCTTTCTATCCCTTGAATTACATTTTTTTAAAGAAAATAGTTTTTTTATTGTTATTGAGAGGACGTCTTAATCATTGCTTTTATTGATTTTTTGTTGTGATTTGTCGGATATAAAATTGATAGGTTAGATATATTTTTAACTTAATTCTTCCTTGCTTCTATTTAAAAACTCATTATATTTATCTGTTTTTTCACCTCTAATCATAGTAATATCGGTAACATTACCATTTTTATTATACAATAAAAAGCCATTTAAAACAATAAAACGTAAAAAAAGACTATCTTTCTTTAATATAATAGTCTTGATTTTGTTTGGATAACTTTAAAATTAGGAAGAAGTTT
>Ga0209718_1003072_pt1 | contig 15343 bp, 10 predicted proteins | sample AD_JPNAS1_MetaG_FD_184420 | JGI IMG/M metagenome (GOLD analysis project Ga0209718, IMG submission 184420) | Active sludge microbial communities of municipal wastewater-treating anaerobic digesters from Japan - AD_JPNAS1_MetaG (SPAdes) (version 2) | ecosystem: Engineered > Bioreactor > Anaerobic... | reverse complement strand
CTGTTGCAGGTTCTCTGCAAGAGCGAGCTTGCGGTAGAAATCCAGCCGCAGGCGCAGCTCGGCGATGTACGTGTGCGGCAGGCGCGCCTGGATCATCGCCACGGCCTTGGCGCCACCGGCGGCATCTTCGGCGTCGCGCAGCACGGTGTAACCATCCTCGTAGCCGGGGCGCGCCGAGGCGGCCTTGTCGGGCGTGCCGTCGCCCACAAACACGAAATCGAGCTTCACGCTGGCCCGGATGCTGGCCGCGGGCGTCTCGCCCTTCAGCCGCGCCACCGACTGGCGCAGGAGCTGGCAATACAGCTCGAAGCCCACGCCGACGATGTGCCCGCTCTGTTCGGAGCCGAGCAGGTTGCCCGCGCCGCGCAGCTCCAGATCGCGCATCGCGATGCGGAAGCCGGCGCCGAGCTGGTTGTGCTGGCGCAGCGCCGCGAGGCGCTGGCGGGCGACGTCGAGCAGGTGCGAGTGCCGGTGGAGCAGCAGGTACGCGTAGGCCTGGTGCTTGAAACGCCCCACGCGCCCGCGCAGCTGGTAAAGTTGCGAGAGTCCGAAACGGTCCGCGCCTTCGATGATGATCGTGTTGCAGTTCGGAATATCGAGGCCGCTTTCGATGATCGTGGTGCAGACGAGCACCTGGTACGTGCCGGCCACGAAGTCCGTCATCACGCGCTCCAGCTCGTGCTCGTCCATCTGCCCGTGACCGACGCCGATGTTGAGGTCGGGCAGCAGCTCGCGCAGGCGCGCCGCCACGAGGTCGATCGTCATCACACGATTGTGCAGGTAAAACACCTGGCCGCCGCGCTTGATCTCGAAGCGGATCGCGTCGGCCACGACCTGCTCGTCGTAGGTTTTGACGACGGTCTGGATCGGGTGGCGGTTGGTCGGGGCGGTCTCGATCACGCTCATGTCGCGCGCGCCGGTCATCGCCATGTAGAGTGTGCGCGGGATGGGCGTGGCGCTCATCGAGAGGAAATCCACCGAGACGCGCAGGCGTTTGAGCGCCTCCTTGTGTTTCACGCCGAAGCGTTGCTCCTCGTCCACGATCACCAGGCCGAGCTCCTTGAACACGACGTCGCGCTGGAGCAGCCGGTGCGTGCCGATCAGGATGTCCACCTGGCCCGCGCCCGTGGCGGCGAGGATCTTGGTCTGCTCGGCGCGCGTGCGGAAGCGGCTGACCATTTCGATGGCGATCGGGTAGCCGGCCATGCGCTCGCGAAACGTGTTGAGGTGCTGCTGCGCGAGCACGGTCGTCGGCACGAGCACCGCCACTTGCTTGCCGCCCTGCACGGCCTTGAACGCCGCGCGGATGGCGACCTCCGTCTTGCCGAAGCCCACGTCGCCGCAGATTAGCCGATCCATCGGGCGCGCGCGCTCCAGGTCCGCCTTCGTCTCGTTGATCGCGCGGAGCTGGTCGCGGGTCTCGGTGAAGGGGAACGACGCCTCGAACTCGCGCTGCCACGCGTTGTCGGCGGGAAACGCGTACCCTGGCTCGGCCTCGCGCGCGGCGTGGATGCGCAACAGCTCGGCCGCGAGGTCGATGGTCGCCCGCTCCGCGGCTTTGCGCGTCTTTTCCCAGCGGTTGCTGCCGATGCGGCCGAGCTGCGGGCGCACCTTGCTCAGGCCGACGTAGCGGCTGATCAGGTGCGACTCCTGCAACGGCACGTGGAGCGTCACGTGGTCGTCGAACTCCAGCGAGATCACCTCGCGCTCGCCGTCGCGCGTCTCGATCTTGGCGAGGCCGCGGTATAGCGCGATGCCGTGCTGGAGGTGCACGACAAAGTCGCCTTCGACGAGCTCCGAAAAGTCGAGCAACTGGTCCACCTGGTGGCGTTGCACGAGGGCGCGCGCGGTGCCCGTGGCCCGGCGCGGACGCTGACGCCCGAAAAGCTCCGTCTCCGACACGACCACGAGGCCACACGCCTTGCGGTCGGCCACGAGCGAATCGAGGCGCGCGCCGTCGCGAAACACCACGCGGAAGCCCTCGTTGAGCGAGCCGCGCAGGAACTGCGGGCGCAGTTTCTTCCACGCCGCCGACTCCTTTAAAATCTCCTGTGCGCGCTGCTCCTCGCCCTCCTTCGAGAGGACAAACACCACGCGGTGGCCCTCGCGCTGCCACGCGGCGGCCTGATCCAGGAAACGGTCGCGCGCCTCGGCCTCCACGCGCAGCCGCTCCTGCGCGACGAGCGTGTCGTCGGGGTAGTGGCGGTGGTGCACGAGGCTCTCGCTGTCCCAGGTCGTTTCCGCGAGCTCGGGCGGGTTGAAAAGTGCGGCGGCTTCGTCGAGGTCGCTCAGTCCGTAGAGCGCCTCGCTGGCGTCGATGAACGGCTGGAGCGGCGCGAGCGCCTCCGTGCGGGCGAGCGCGCTGAACGACTCGTCGAGCGTGGCCGGCTCGATGAACACGAGCTGCGTGCCGGCCGGCAGGTAGTCGGCGAGTCCGGTGGAGGAGGGCGCCAGCTTCACGCGCGGCGAAGAGGCGAGCGTGATGCTCGACACGCTCTCGCCGGAGCGTTGCGTGACCGGATCGAAGGCGCGGATGTCCTCGATCTCGTCGCCGAAGAAGTCGAGCCGGTAGGGCTGGCTGGCGGTGATCGGATAGACGTCGATGATGCCGCCGCGCACGGCGTAGTGGCCGGGCGCTTCGCAGACGGCCTCCGAATCGTAGTCGAGCGCCTGGAGCCGCTCCAGCAGTTGGGCAAACGGCTGCGTGCTGCCGCGCGCCAGCACGAGCTCGCTCGTGGCAAACGCCTGCAACGCCGGCACGGGCTGGAGCAGCGCTTCCGGCGTCGTCACGATCAGCGTGGGGCTTTTCGGGGCGGCGGGCGTGCGCAGCGAGCGCAGTCGGGAGAGCACGGCGAGCCGGTCGCTCGACGCGGCAAACGCCTCCCGCATGTCGCCGCCTTCGGGCATGTTTTCCGGGAAAACGTAGGCCGCGAGCGCGTCGCCCTTCGGCTCGGCGTTGTGGTGGAAAAACGCGATGTCCTCGGCGAGAGCGTCGGCCAGTTTCCCGTCGCGGGCGAGCACCAGCCAGAGTCTCGCCGGCTGCGCGCGCATCAACCCGGCCACGATGGCGCCGCGTGCCGGCGGGCAGATGCCGGTGAGTTTGTGGCGACGAGGCGAGACGGACATGGCGGAGACGCGGCGGACCGGCTCAGAGCCGGCCTTCGGAGGCGAGCAGGGCGAGCGCCGCGCGTGCGGCGGTTTCCTCGGCGGTCTTTTTGGAGGAGCCCACGCCGGTGCCGAGCTGGCGGTCGAGCAGGTACACCGCCATTTCAAATTCCTTCGCGTGGTCCTCGCCGCGGATGGCGACGACCTCGTAGCGGATCGCGGCGTTGCCGTGGAGTGGTTGCGCGTACTCCTGCAGGCGGCCCTTGGGGTTTTCCTTTTCCTCCAGGCTCGCGAGCCGGTCGGGGATCGAGCCGTAGAGCCCGAGGATCACGCGCTTGGCGGTGAGGAAATCGCTGTCGAGATAGACCGCGCCCATCAGCGCCTCAAAGGCGTCTTCGAGCGTCGAGGCGCGCGTGCGCCCGCCGCCTTGCTCCTCGCTGGCGCTGAGGCGCAGGCAGGCATCGAGCCCGATGTCGCTGGCGATGCGCGCGAGAAACACGCCCTTGGTCACGGCCGAGCGGCGCTTGCTGAGCAGCCCCTCGCGGTCGGCGGGAAACAGTTCGAAGAGCGCGTGGGTGAGCGTGAGCTGGATGACGGCGTCGCCCAGAAACTCCAGCCGCTGGTTGCTCTCGGTCACCTCGGGGTGGTCCTGCAGGTACGAGGTGTGCGTGATCGCCTGCTCCAGCAGGGCCGGGTTGCGAAACGTGTACGCGAGGCGGGTCTGAATCTGTGCCGACGGGATGCTCATGAACTGGCGCTGCTGTAGCGTTTCAGGCCGCGGTTGAAAACGAAGATCGCCAGCGTCAGCCAGCCGGCCGCCGTGAGCGCCAGCCACAGCGCGTGGCCGGGATTGAAGCCGTGGAGCAGCGCGCTGGCCGGGATGTTGCTCGCGATCACCGCCGGCAGCCCGTACACGAAACACAGGCTGGCCACGCCGCGAAACGCCTCGCGCGGCAGCCGTGCAAAATCGAACAGCGTGAAATAACTGCCCTCGATGCCCTGCGTGCCGATCAGCCAGAACGTCGCCGACGTGATCAGCAGCAGCGCCGCAAAGTGGATGACCAGCCCGCTGCCGAGCAGCGCCGCGTACAGCGCCAGATCGAGCGCGCCGGGGTGCAGCCCGAGCTTGTGCACCGCGTAGACCACGATGCCCGCCGAGGCGATCACGTTGACCACGCTGTCCATGTCGAGCTTGCGCGTGGCCGCCATGAACAGCGGGTTGCCTGGCTGCGCCAGCGTGAAGTCGAATTGCCCGGTGCGGATGTTTCGCCCCATCTCAAACAGGCTCGACCAGAAAAATCCCATCAGCATCCCCTGGAGCAGCCGCGAGGTGCCGAACAAGAGCAGCATCTCGTACGGCCCCCAGCCGGCGATCGAATCGGTGTGCCGGTAGATCACGCCGATCAGCATCAGGTTGACCATCACCCAAAACACCTCGACCAGCGACCACATGATGAAGTCCGCGCGAAACATCATCATCCGCACGAGTGAGTAGCGGACGCATGCCAGCCAGATGCGCAGGTAGTGGATCGCGGGCATGGCTCAACCTCCGACCGCCGTGTGGCGGCGCAGCCCGCGCGTCCACAGCACATGGATCAACCCCAGCAGGGCCACCACCCAGCACGCCTGGATGCCCAGCCCCACCGCCGCCTCGGCCGGCGTGGCGATGCGCCCCGTGAGAATCGCCGCCGGGAAGTACATCTGATAATAGTAGGGGAGAAACTGCGAGATGCGGAACAGCCCCGCCGGCATCAGATCGAGCGGAAACACCTGCCCGCCCAGCACCGTCTCCACCGCAAAGGACAGGATGACGAACGACTGGATCTCCAGAAACCAGAACGACAGCAGCCCGAAACAGAATGCGATGCCGAACTGGATCACCGCCGACATCGCCAGCGCCGGCAGCCCCATCCACAGCCGCCACGGATCGGAGGGCAGCGTGAGGTACTCGTGCAGAAACGGCATCGCGAGCGCCAGCGGCACCAGCACCAGCAGCCCCGAGATGGTGCGCGCCGAGACGAAAAGCGTGAACCGGTAGGCGAAGTAGTTCACCGGCTTGAGCAGAAACTGGTTGATCAACCCGTTTCGGATTTCCTCGCTCACCTGGTAGTCCTCGTTGAAGGCGCCGATGAAAAACTGGAGCACCATCAACGTGACGAAGTAGGTGAGCGTCTCCGCCAGACTGAAGCCGCCGATGTCCGTCTGCCCCGCAAACGCCGCGCGCCAGAGCGTGACCGCCGCGATCAGGTGAAACAGCGAGAAGGTCGCGCGGATGGCAAAGTTCCACCGATAGACGAGGTTGCTCTGCACCCCGACCAGGAAAACGTGCCGGTATTTGTGAAACGCAGTGCGCACGGCGGAAAGTCCGGGCGGCAGCCCGGAGTCGGAAACGGAACCACAGTCGCCCGCTTACTCAAGGCGTCTCTTTGCAGACCGCGCGCCCACGCCGTCCGCCGCGGCAGGCAACAGGCTCGACTTTGGGAAATCTCGCGCCTTGATCGGAGCCTCGCAGCCCCCCGCACCGCCTCCGTGCAAAGCTCCTAAACTTTCATCCGAAAACCACAGCCCATGCACTCACGCGCCATTCGAACTCAGGTCGTAAGGAGTGGTGAGGACTGATAATACTGCTGGGCAAAAAATGTGAAAACGATAACCGGGAAAGCCTATAGTGTGTTCCACCGTGTTCTTGGTCTGCTAGCGGTTCTTATGTCGCTGACTTCCATCGGGACTATTCTACCGCTCGTTGTGACTAGACTCCGATCAAACCCGAGCAATGCCCTCTTTCTGGCGGTCATAGTTGTCCTCTTCGTCTTCTTGGCGATCCAAGGGATTGATTTGGCGTGTTCAACCGTCTCATTGGATTCTGATGGCCTGACATATCGGGCTTTGCGTAAGCAGGTCCACCTCGATTGGGTCGAGCTTTGCACTGCCCGAACGAGCATCATCAAAGGAGTTCATTGCTACGTTGCCCAGAAATCGAGTGGGAAGGATATCTGGGTGCCCTGTGCTGACGCCCAGGTTCGTCAGGTCGTTGGTGTGATCCAAATCGAAACGGAAATCAAACGGAGGGCCAACAAGCAACCAGAGGGGACTGTCGAAGGTCCGTAGACGGGCTATCCCCAGAAATTCGCTTTCCAGTAACCGCCTTCTAGCCGTGCCACACGCATTTGGTAAATCTCTTCACCAAAACTCTTCGGACTGCAGCATGCTCATGGCGTCGGGTGCGATGGTTCTCACTGCCGATTACGACCAGTCGATGATGTTCAACGTCGGCGTGAAGGGGGGAGCAAAGTTACACGAAGCGCAGTTTGAAAATTCGGAAAAGGGCGAGAGGTCCGTAGAAGGGACGGGCTGAAAATGGCTACGCAAATTATTGACTGACAAACTTAGCGGGTGGCCTCCAGTTCCCCTTTTCAATGAATACACCCGAACAGCATATCGCGGTGTTTGCGCCACGGCTCGTTGCGCAGGAGCGTTTCCGCCAAGTGTCGTTCCGAGTGTCCAGAACCGGCACGCTTTCGATCGTGGCGGAAGGCTATGTTTCGACCGTCGCCGATTTCCATGCGTTGAAGGCGGAGTGGGAGGCGACGTCTCCGCCCTGCACGACGTCGATCTTCGTTCACATCAACCCGCTCCGTTAACCCGACGGTCCGTAGTCGGGCTGGGCTGGAACTGAAGTGGGCCGGACCGTCTCCCAGCCTCACGGGCGGTGGCGAGGAGGTTGAATCGGACAAACCGGATGCTCGCGCAGAGGCGCAAAGGCGCAGAGAAAACCGGGCGGAAAGGTCGGGGCGTGCCTTGATCTCTGCGCCTCCGCGGCTCAAGCGCAGCGGGCGCGAGCCTGGATCGGGCCGACCGGAGCCCGCGTAGAATGGACGAAGCCAATCCGGGGGCAGGCTTTCGGTTTTAATATTCGAGCTGACAGTGGGTGGAGCCGCCCGGATTAGGTCTGGTCCTCGAACGCTCACAAGGGATTGTCACTGGCTCAGATCCACCGCCTCCAAAATCGCCGGAGCGAGGTAGGTCTTGCCCCAGTTGCCGCGAGTGATCTGGCGTAGATGACCGGACTCGACGAGCTGTTTGACCACCTTCGTGGCGGTCGGCTGGGTGACGTCGAGTGCCCGAGCCGCAGAGGCGATGGTCACATAGGGATTACTTAACAAAGCATCGGCCAGCCCGGCGGCGTTGGGCGATTTGATCGCGTGCAAGTACTCCTCGCGCAGCGCGAGGAGATTGCGGGCGCGGGCGATGGCGTCGCGCGCCGTTTCCTCCACCCCGGCAAGGAAGTAGCGCAGCCACGGGGCGTAGTCGCCATGCGTGCGGATGCGTTGCAAGAGCTCGTAGTAGTCGGATCGGTGCCGCTCGATGAAATCGGAGAGGTAGAGCAACGGTTGCGAGAGGCGCCTGCGCTCGATCAGAAAGAGCGTGATCATCAGGCGGCCGACGCGGCCGTTGCCGTCGAGGAACGGGTGGATCGCTTCGAAGTGCTCGTGCATGATCGCGCACTGCACGAGGTCGGGAAGGGTGTCGTGGACATGCAGGTACTTTTCCCAGGCGGCGAGCACTTCTGGGAGTTCCTCGACCGGCGGCGGCACATAGGGCGCGGTGGCCGGCGTGCTGCCGGCCGGACCGATCCAGTTTTGCGAACGACGAAATTCGCCGGGCGTGGCGTTCTTGCCGCGTGCACCTTGCATGAGTTTCCCGTGGATCTCGCGGACCAATCGCAGTGACAGCGGAAGTTCGGGCAGGCGGGCGATGCCATGCTCAAGCGCGACAACATAGTTGCGGACTTCCTGCACATCCGGGATCGCGCTCCGGCTTGGATCGGGCGTGCCGGCTTCGTCGAGCAGGACCTCTGAGATCGAGGCGCGGGTACCTTCGATGCGCGACGACAGCACCGCCTCGCGTCGCACCAATGGCGCGATCAGCAAATGTGGATTGGGCAATTGGCAGCCCAAGCCGGAGAGCTCGCCCAGCGCTGCATCCGCTCGCGATAACGCGAGCCAGAGCGTGCGATCCATGGCGACGTCGATCGGTGGCGGCGCGGGAACGAAGGCGAAGTACCCCGTCGGATGGCTGACCACTCGACCTGTGGACTGCGTTTTGAAGTCATCGGGGTTCATCTGGGGCAAGCCGAGCTAACTACAGTCTCTTTAAATAGTCCATTTGTCTTTTAAAGAATAGCCGAATTATTTTAAAAGGCACTAGAAGCTTTTAAGATTCACCATCAAGGGGCCGGGGCTGAAGAGACATAAAAGCATAAAAGGGACGGGCTGAAAATGGCTATGCAAGCTCTTGGCTGGCAGATTCAGTGATGCCGGGCAGGGCTGCGCTCCTTCGCGCACGCTGGCGCACGATTGGGCCGTTACCATTGTTTTCCCCCCAACGAAAGCCGACGCAGCCGCCCATGGACATCCCACGCCTATTCAACATCACGGAGAGTGCGCACCGCATCCACAACCCGTTCACTCCGGATAAATTCGCCACGCTCGGTGCGGCCTTGCGCCTGGAGCCGGAGGACCGGGTGCTCGACCTCGCCTGCGGCTCCGGCGAGATGCTCTGCACCTGGGCGCGCGATTACGGGATCGTCGGCACAGGCGTCGACATGAGCCAGTTGTTTAGCGCGCAGGCGAAGCGCCGCGCGGAGGCGCTGGGCGTCGCGGAGCGCGTCGAGTTCATCCATGGCGATGCGGCGGGCTACGTCTCCGGCGAAAAGGTCGATGTGGCGGCTTGCGTCGGCGCGACGTGGATCGGCGGAGGCGTCGCCGGCACGATCGAGCTTTTGAGGCGGAGCCTGCGCCACGGCGGGATCATCCTCATCGGCGAGCCTTACTGGCGGCAATTGCCGCCCACGGAGGAGATCGCCCGCGGGTGCCTGGCCCAGACGCGGGCGGATTTTCTGGAGTTGCCCGAGCTGGTGGCGTCGTTTGGCCGGCTGGGCTACGACGTCGTCGAAATGGTGCTGGCCAACCAGGACGGCTGGGACCGGTACGAGGCGGCCAAATGGCTCACCATGCGCCGCTGGCTGGAGGCCAACCCCGACGACGAGCTGGCCGAGGAGGTCCAGGCGAAACTGGCTTCGGAGCCGGTGCGCCACGCGACCTACACGCGCGAGTACCTCGGCTGGGGCGTGTTTGCATTGATGCCGCAGCTCGGCCACAAGCAGCCCTGACAATTCACCCGCAGGGCCTTTGCGGCGGGGCAGTCGCCAGATTGCCCGGCTCGCGGGCCCGTTGAACAACACAGAACGAGAGAATGGAGACGAACCGATGATGACGTTGGGACCTACCTTGTACGTGCAAGACAGCCGGGGTGCGGTGGCGTTTTACTGCGAAGCGTTTCATATGACGATCGGCTACCATGCGTTTCATCCCGACGGGACGTACCTGCATGCGGAGCTGGAGCGGGGCGGCTGCACGATCTTTGCGGTGAGCGAGTCGAGCGACGCGGCGATCCGTACGGCCATGATCACGGCCCGTCAGCCGACGATGAGCTTCGGCATCAATCTCGATAACGACGAGGAGCTGGCCCACGCGTATGAGGCGTTGGCCAGGGAAGGGCATGTGATCCGGCCGCTGGGCCCGGTGCCGTGGTCGCCCGCGTCGGCCGATGTCGTGGATAAATACGGCGTCTGCTGGTACGTGTACGCCTCGCAGCACCGGCCGGACTGACTGTAACAAACCGGGATACTCGCGCCGAGGCGCCGAGGCGCGGTGAAGACCGGGACGCGGATCGTCGGTCGATTGTTTTGCCCTCTCTGGTCCCGTAATAGGAACGGCTGAAAATGGCTGCACAAGTTCTTGGTCGGCATCTTTGGGGGATTGGGTGAAGGTCGTGATCAACGCGCCCCCCCATCCCCATGCGCTTTCTCCCTTCGCTCATTCTCGCCACGCTCCCGTTTGTCGCCCTTCCGCTCGCCGCCTTGGCCGACACGCCTCCGCCGGCCCCACGGCCGTTGCCCGTGCCGCCTCCACCGCCCTGGCTGCTCTCGAAGGAGGAGCGTCAGCGGCAGGACGAGCTCGCCAACGCCGACCGCCAACGGCTCATGGATCTGCTCGGCGTGCGCGAAGCAAAGGACCTCCCACCGGAAGAGTCCGACCCTAACCGCCCCGCCGGGCTCACGCGTCCGGCCAACAACCCAAACGGCTGGACCGATGCCGCCGGCCGCTTCGTCGTCCGCTCTCCGTGGGGCAATTGGATCAACTACGACCTCGCCAAGGCCGCCGCTGGTCCGCTCCCCGATCCACTCCGCCTCGCCGACGGCGCCCCGGTGCCGGATGCCGCCACGTGGTGGAGCCGGCGCCGGCCCGAGCTCGCCGAGCTCTTCGCCCGCGAACTGTACGGGCGCATCCCCGCCGAGACGCCGAAGGTCACCTTCGAGGTCGTTTCCAGCGAAACCTCCGCCGACGGCAAAGTATGCACCCGGAAAATCGTCGGCTGGATCGACAACTCCCTGCACCCGGCGGCCACGCCCGCGATCGTCCTCAAACTCCACCTACCGGCCGGCGCCGCCGGGCCCGTCCCCGTGATGGTTTCGATCGGCGATTTCCAACTGCCTCCCGGCTTTCCCAAGCCCCCCGGTCCATCCGCGCAGGAGCTCGTGCTCGCCCGTGGGTGGGGTTACGCCACCTACGACCCCTATCTCGTCCAGGCCGACAACGGCGCCGGTCTCACGGAAGGCATCATCGGTCTCGTGAACCAAGGTCGTCCGCGCGCGCCCGAGCAGTGGGGCGCGCTTGCTGCGTGGTCGTGGGGGCTGAGCCGCGTGCTCGACTACCTCGAAACCGATCCGGCGGTCGACGCCCACCGCCTCGCGGTCGAAGGCCATTCCCGCTTCGGCAAGACTGCGCTGCTCGCCGCGGCGCTCGATCCTCGCTGGGCGGCCGCCTACGCCAGCTGTTCCGGCGAGGGCGGCGCGAAGCTCCATCGCCACGATTTCGGCGAGTCGGTCGACATCGTGGCCTGGGGCGGCGAATACCACTGGATGGCGGGCAACTTCCTCAAGTACGCCGGCGCATGGGATCGTCTGCCGGTCGACCAGCACGAGCTCATCGCCCTCGTCGCCCCGCGCCCGCTCCTCGTCACGGGCGGCACGGAGGATCTCTGGCCCGACCCCGTCGGCATGTTCGAGGCCTGCGTCGCCGCCGGCCCCGTTTATCGCCTGCTCGGCGCGGGCGATCTCGGCACGGCGGACATGCCCGCGCCCGACACGCTGGTCACCGACGGCGCGCTAGCCTATCGGCTTCACACGGGAGGCCACACCGATCTGCCCGACTGGCCCGCGTTTCTCGACTTCGCCGCGCGTCACTTCTCGGCGAAGCCCTGACGCGTCTCCGGTTGCCGCGCACCGGCGTTGCGGCTCACGCCGTGCCCAGCCGGATCTCGAACGCGCAGCGCGCGCCGCCCTGCAGGGCCGATTCCTTCAACTCGCATCCGGCGGCACGTTGCGTGACCACCGTGAACATCTGCCGGATCGATCCGACCGAGCATGCGCACGCCGCAGGTGGGACCGTGCTCTTGCTCATCAGCGGGCAGTGGCAATCGCCGCCAGCTCCACCGAAGGTCAGTCGCACGACGCCGGTTTCTTTTTGGTGCTCCACCGTCGCGCCCCAGCGCTTGCGGACCTCGGCCAGAAAACCGTCGAGATCGCCGGCGAACTTCGCCGCAAAGCCGCTGCCTCCGCAAAATTGGCCCACCTCTTCGATGATGGCGCGAAACGTCGCCGGGTCGACCTTCTCGGCCACCGTGCTGACGAGTTTCCCGTAGCGTTGTTTTGCGAAATTGATCCGCCAGTCCTCCGGGGGAGGCGTGGGGGCGGCCGGTGCCGGGTTATCGGCGGCGAGGACACGGGCGACGGCGCACTAGCACAGCCCGGCGGCGCAGGCGTTTTTAAGGAAATCGCGACGTTGCATGAGGTGGAAGCTTCGGGGGAGGGGAGGTTGCGGTGATCATCAATGAAACCCCGCCGCGCGCGCCAGCCCTTCATGATCCCAGCTCGTTGCGCACCCGGCTGGGCGAATCGTGCGCGTTGTTGGGTGTCCACCGAGTCAGTGGATAGGCCATCGGACCGGTGCGGCGCCCGGAGGCGATGGACGGCTATTTCTTTCGCGCGCTTGATCTTGGTTGCGCGAGGGGGGCGTGTTGGCGGCGGGGCCTGCGATGAAAAAATGGATTTGTTAAAAAAGGAGCGTTGACACTGGCCTTTTCCGTGCCTGTTTCGTGCCTCTCTTTTCTACCGTTGCCCGGTAGCTCAGTGGCAGAGCAGGTGACTGTTAATCACTTGGTCGCTGGTTCGATCCCAGCCCGGGCAGCCATTTCATCGATCTGGCAGGAAGTGACATTGCACGCCGGAGGATGAATTTTCTGGGAGAGCACCCACTCAAGATTCCGGCCTGCCTGTGCCCTGCGCCAAACGTCCGCGTCCGGATCATGTGTGCGACGCCGTGGACCGCCCCAAGCGCGCGCTTGCCTCAGGTCGGCGGATGGGTTGTCTAGGCCGTTTTATTTCCCATGGCCGAGATCTCAAAGAGCTACGAACCGCGTGACGTCGAAAAGAAGTGGTATGCCGCCTGGCAGCAGGGCGAGTGCTTTGCCGGGCGCGTCGATCCGGCGCGCAAGCCGTACAGCATCGTCATCCCGCCGCCCAATGTCACCGGCGTGCTCACGATGGGCCACGTGCTCAACAACTCTTTGCAGGATATTTTGATCCGCCGCGCCCGCCTCGAAGGGTTTTCCGCCCTCTGGGTGCCCGGCACCGACCACGCGGGCATCGCCACGCAGACCGTCGTCGAGCGCCAGTTGCGCAAGGAAAAGATCCACCGCCGCGACCTCGGCCGCGAGAAGTTCCTGGAGAAGGTCTGGGACTGGCGCCACGAGAAGGGCAACATCATCCTCGAACAGCTCCGCCGCCTCGGCGCTTCGTGCGACTGGTCGCGCACGCAGTTCACGATGGACGAGCACTACTCGAAGGCCGTGCTCACCGTCTTCACCGAGCTGTTCAAGCGCGGCTACATCTACCGCGGCAAACGCATGGTCAACTGGTGCCCGGTCTCGCTCACCGCGCTCTCCGACGAAGAGGTGATCATGAAGCCGAGCAGCAGCACGCTCTACCACGTGCGCTACGAGCTCGTGGACCAGCCCGGCCGCTTCATCGAGGTCAAGACCACCCGCCCCGAGACCATCCCCGGCGACGTCGCCCTCGCCGTGCATCCCGACGATCCGCGCTACGCCGACGTGATCGGCAAGAAGGTCTGGCGCCCGCTCAACCGCGCGCAGATCCCGATCGTGGCCGACAAGGCCGTGGACAAGGAGTTTGGCTCCGGCGCCCTCAAGATCACTCCGGCGCACGACAAGGTGGACTTCGAGGTGGGCCAGCGCCACAAGCTGCCCGCCATCGACGTGCTCCACGCCGACGGCACGCTCAACGAGCTCGCCGGCCCCGAGCTCGCCGGGCTCGACCGCTTCGCCGGCCGCAAGAAATCCGCCGAGCTGCTCAAAGCCTGCGGCGCCCTCCTCGGCGAGGAGACCTACGCCAACAACGTCGGCTACTCCGAGCGCGCCGATGTGCCCATCGAGCCGCGCCTCACGTGGCAATGGTGGCTGCGTTACCCGAAGATCGAGGAGGCCAAGGCTGCCGTGCGCGACGGCCACATCAAGTTCCACCCCGAGCGCTGGTCCAAGGTTTACCTGCACTGGCTCGAAAACATCCAGGACTGGTGCATCAGCCGCCAGCTCTGGTGGGGCCACCGCATCCCCGTCTGGTACCGCAAGGGCATCGACCGCGAGAAACTCACCGAGGCCGACCTGCGCGACCCGACGAAGGTCCACGTCTCCCTCGAAGGCCCCGCCGACAAGGACAACTGGGAGCAGGAGGAGGACGTGCTCGACACGTGGGCTTCCTCGTGGCTGTGGCCGTTTGCCACCATGGGCTGGCCCGAGGCCGACAAGCAGCAGGCCGCCGGCATCGATTATTTCTATCCGACGAGCACGCTCGTGACCGGCCCGGACATCATCTTCTTCTGGGTCGCGCGCATGATCATGGCCGGCCTCGAGTTCATGCGCCCCGGCGCGCCCATCGAGCAGCGGATTCCGTTCAACAACGTCTATTTCACCGGCATCATCCGCGACCAGCAGGGCCGCAAGATGTCGAAGTCGCTGGGCAACTCGCCCGACCCGCTCGACCTGATCGACAAGTACGGCGCCGATGGCCTGCGCTTCGGCATCATCTCGATCGCGCCGCAAGGGCAGGACCTCCGCTTCCAGGAAGACCGCATCGAGAGCGGAAAAAACTTCTGCAACAAGCTCTGGAACGCCTCGCGTTTCCGCCAGATGAGCGGCCCCTCCGGCGACAACTCCTCGCTCGCCGCCATCCTCGCGCGCCTCGTGCCCGCGCAGTTCGATGCCGACGACCACGCCATCCTCGGCCGCCTGCTCGCCGTGACCGGCGAGGTCGAGCGCTGCTTCCGCGAGTTCGAGTTTAGCGCCGCCGTGCAGGCCCTGTACGGATTTTTCTGGAACGATTTCTGCGACTGGTACGTCGAGGTCTCCAAGGCCAAGCTGCAAAACGAGTCCACCAAGCTCAACTGCCTCGCGCTCCAGGATCTCATCCTGCGCCAGACGGTGCTGCTGTTGCACCCGTTCACGCCGTTCATCACGGAAGAGCTCTGGCACAACCTCGGCTATGGCGCCGACGGCTCGTACATCCAAAACACGCGCCTCGAAACCGCCGCCGAGCTCACCGCGCAGCTCGCCCAGGCGGGCGTCATGCTCGACCAGGCCGCCATCGACTCCGTCGAGCGCCTCAAGGCCGTCGTCGCCCAGACGCGCGCGCTGAAGGCCGAGCACAATCTCGCCAGCCGCCGCGACGTGAAACTCTTCGCCACCGCCAGCGACGCCGACTGGGCGATCCTCTCGGCCAACCTCGCGAAGATCCTGCGCCTGTGCGCCGCCGCCGAGTTTACCCGCCGCGACTCCGTCGAAGGCGCCCCGGCCGCCGTCACGCCGCTCGGCACGATCTACCTCGATCTGGCCAGCACGGTCGATGCCGGTGCCGAGAAGATCCGGCTCACGAAGGAGCTGGAGAAACTCGCGCAACACATCGCCGGCACCGAGGCCCGCCTGTCCAACCCGACGTTTGTCGGCAAGGCCCCGCCGGCAGTGATCGAAGGCGCGAAGAAGCAGCTCGCCGAACTCCAAGCCAAGCGCACGGAGCTCAGCCGCCTGCTCGCCGCCCTCGGCT
>Ga0209718_1003069_pt1 | contig 15361 bp, 20 predicted proteins | sample AD_JPNAS1_MetaG_FD_184420 | JGI IMG/M metagenome (GOLD analysis project Ga0209718, IMG submission 184420) | Active sludge microbial communities of municipal wastewater-treating anaerobic digesters from Japan - AD_JPNAS1_MetaG (SPAdes) (version 2) | ecosystem: Engineered > Bioreactor > Anaerobic... | reverse complement strand
GTGCTTGTATCGGTGGAAAGAGATGAACTGCTTTCGAGATGGCGGCGGGGCGAGTCGCCCCTCAGCCTTGAAGAGGTCTTTGTCCATCTGGTAAACAGCAGCGACGTTGGGGCCACTCGGGAGGCGATGGGCCGTTGATCATGAGACTGGCCTATGAAGAGCTTTGCGCCCGCGTCAAGACGATAGGCATCGTCTCAATAGTCGTATTCTCGATCGTGATACCCAGTATGCGTGCTAGTCGCAACGTCTACAGCGTCGCCATTCCTTTCATCGTGGCGTTTACCGCTGCAATCTACAACCAGCGAAGCACCTATGAGGATGAGAAGGACGAGGCGTTGCCGTTCTTGAGGTGTCTGCCCATCTCACCGGCGGAGGTGGTGTGCGCGAGAGCCCTGGCGAGCGTGGCCGTGACCGCTCTCTACACCGTTCTAGCGCTCATAGCCGCGACGCTGGCGACAAGGTTCATCCTCGGGCGCGGCAGCCCGGACTGGAAGGCCAGCGCAGTGCCCGCCTTTGGGATCGGGCTGTTCACAATGGCCTTCATGCAGGCGGTCTACTTCCGCTTTGGCGCAAGGGTGATCGTAGGGTTCCTGAATGTCGCTATGTGTGCTGGAGCGATTGCGATATTGGCTTCCAAGTCGCCCGTGCTGAACGCTCGGTTTGGGCCCCTCGCCTCCCGAGCCGTTTCGCATGCGGCGGCATGGCGCGCTGAAAACCCTGCTACCGCAGCAGCTGTCCTCGGGGCCGTTGCGATCTGTGCCATACTGGCCACTTGGGCCTACGCCGCGTGGGCGCTTGGCCGCAAGGAGATTGTTTAGCCCGGTTCGGGCGAAGCCTGTGTCAGCTGGAGGTGTGAACCATTGCTCGCACGCATGGTCGCCATGGAGATTCGGGCCAGGACCCTAACGATACTGGCTCAGACGCCGCTGATCCTCCTAATCGGGCCGGCGTGCGCACTTCTATGGGGGGCAGGGGAGGCTCTGAGCCTGTTCCCATCGTTGGTATGCTTGGCGGTGTGGGAGTACATGCGCGTGACCGCATATGACGAAGACATATCGAAAGCGTGGCCGTTCCTGAGGTCGCTCCCCATCCAGCCTCGCCAGATCGTGAGCGTTCGCTATGTGGCGAGCATACTCGTCTTCGTCGCCTACGGCATTGTCGCCCTGGGCATCATCCTTGCCATGCCGGGCCTGCGCAGCGCCGCACATCCCGGTTCGCTGTTGGTCGCAGTCGGAATCTCGCTGGGGGTTGGGCTGGTTCTGATCGGGCTATCTATCCGGCTTTACTACCGCGGCGGCTATGCAGCCATCTCAACGGCCATTCTCCGCTCGGCCGTCCCGTTCGTAGCCATCGTTCTTTTCCTGCTGTCGCCGCTCGGCAAGTCCGAAGCTGTTCTCACTCTGTTCAGGAAAGCCGCGCAGGCCGGCAAATGGGCTATTGCACACCCGATGCCGTCCATTGTGATATGGATCGCTGTTGCGTGCTGCATCGTTGCCGTGAGCTGGAACCGGTCTATTGCTTCGTTTTCGCGGAAAGAGTTCTGATGTACTTGACCGCCCTTTCTAGTGCCTCATCGGGACGGACCCACAGGTCGGGCATGCGGCCGCGACCATCGGGGTTAACGAGGTCTTCGCATAGGGATATCTTGGTGCCGCATGATAGCCCGATTCTAGAGTTCGGGAGGATGAATGCACCCGCATTCCCTGCGAGCATCGCCCCACAAGTGTTTGTTCCGACAACCACCACGTTCTCAAACTTGACAAAGTCCTCTCCGGCTGAACCGACGTAAGAATCGATCAGCACGACCAGGAGTGTATCGTTTTCCGCCCTTACGCCCCCAGTAACAGATATCAGGCTCCAGCCGGGCCTGTCCGGATCAGCCCCAGCAGCTTGCCATGATCGGACGTTGATTGGTCCCGAGGAAGTGCCGGCGGGGAACAGGTCCGATCCCGCGGACGACAAGTAGTTCTCGAAAAGCTTCGCGGCTGTGCTTGTCACCAGCCGAGCATGGAGACTGGCCGGGCACACATCAGCCCCCGAGAATTTCCGTACCCAGCCCCGGGCGTGCGAGCTGTTTCCACCCATATGCAACCTCAGGTCGAGGATGACGGCACGAGCCTTCCTTAGCTTCCTCGCATCGCGCGTCAGCCTCTCAAGCTCCGGCATGGTATCAGGCCGCGGCGTCAGACTACGATTCACGGCAACCGGGACACCGTCTACCTGCCTCAGCTCGTACACGGGCCCACGCACACGGGCTGAATCAACCAGTTCGAGTTGAACAGATTCAGACGAGCCATCGCTCCACTCCAGCTTGACGCATATGTACCCGTCAGAATCGCTCACAGCGCCAAGGCAGTAGAAGATCTCTCCATCGCTGTGTATCGACGGCTTCATCCAAAGTGACGGGTCTTCGCCCTCCACGGCAGTCGCCCATCGGTCAGGCGCATGGCGCTGGCGGAACCTGCCGCCCCGCTCGTCAAATCCCATATCGAACCTTGCGAAGAACCTGTACCTGCGGCACATCTTCTTGCCGCCGATGGAGAAGTGGCCGTCCTGGATGAAACCGAGCTGTCGCTGAAGCAGTTCGGCAAGCTGACCGGGGTTCACATCCTCACCTGGAAAGTCTTCGATCTCTGCAAGGATGCCCCGCTTCGCCGCAAGGAACGCCTCATCCCCGCCGAAAAACTGATACGCCCCGTATCCGTACTTCAGAACTCTGAAGAGGAAGTCCACATCCTGCCGGGCTTCATCTTTCGGAGTAACCGAAGGCGCGATTCCCAGGTCCCATCTGTTGAACAACAGAGTCTCAGGATGCGGCTCATCCCGGAAATCGCTATATCTGTATAGCAGTCGTTCGAACTGCGCACGCGCCTCGGGCTACGCTGCACCGAACCTGTGGAAATATGCAACCCGAACAGCATCCGGCAGAATCGATACCAGTGCGCACGTAAGGACCAGCGTTACAGCGAAAGCCACACCGGCCCTTCGGGTCATCGCACAACCGCCCTCTTTTCCGGCGGCAGTCTCAGCGGTCGGCTCAATGCAGGAAGGCATTCGCCAACGCCTGACGTATTCCCTCTCCGCCGCCGGTTCAACGCCATATGCTGGCCGTATACGCAGAGATCATGCTGCGGCTTCTGCATTGCGCTGCATGCGCTCGAGAGTAACGAGGATACGCAGCAAGAACAGGAGCAAGCATCCGTTAGCGGCAAGTATCACACCAATAGCCAATGCCGGGATGATCCCGGAAACAAGCATCGATGCGCCGAATAGTATCGACAGAAGATTCATGGTCAGTTGAGTTCGGAACAGACTCACCAAGATTCCGGGGAGGGGTTCGCCTGGCTGCTCCGACTTCCTCAGCAACGGGGCGCACGCTTTCCTGACGCCGATGATACCGCCCAGGATGTTCAGAGTAGCTACGATAAGCGTAAGGCAAGGAACCAACACCCCCGGAACGATACACGATGTGATCCCAAGCGCAGCAAACACAGAGCCAAGCAGAACAAGCAGCCAGGAGCGAGGGAAAGCGCCAATCGGAGTACTCCCAAATGCGATCATCTGAATAGCGTGGATAATCGCCAGCAGCCCGAGCTGAGCGCTTGCGGAAAAAGGCAGGATGCCCAGGTTGACCGGCACTAACAGAACTCCGAGAATCAACATGAAGAACCCGGTCATCAGAATCATGACCTTGTCGGGCGCAAGGTTTGAGTCTCCGTCGAAAGACCCTGTCGCCTGGGGATAGCGTCTGTAGATCCTCTGGAGTACTACAGCAAGATATATGATCGATAGCCCATAAAGCAGAACCACAATCGCTGCTGCGTGCGTTGCCAGAGAAGAATGCCGCCAGACAAGCGCGCCGACCAAGATCGACAACGCGTAGACCGACCCGCATGCGAGAGCAAGGCGCCCGACAATGCCGCCGTACCTTACCCAGGAGCGAAGCTTATCCTCTGCGAGCAGCATCTGCAGTAGAAGAGCCAAACCTCCAGGCCCAAAACAGACGAACAGGAGGATACGAGGAACGTGAGCGAGAGCGCCGGGGATGAAACAAGTTACGATCCCCACCGAAGCAATCACCGTCCCGGCGACAAGCAAACCCCTCGACCTGGCCCTATCTCCAAATGGAGTCCTCCCGAGCATGGCTGTTTGGAGGGCAAAGATGAACAGAAGCAGTCCATACAATCCGTTCTCATAGTAGGGAATCACGCCCCTCGATACCGGGAAGAGCAAAACTCCGGCGATCAGCATCATCAGCCCGGCGACAAGCAAGATCGCCACGTCGAGAGCGATGTCCGCCTTGTCCAATATTCCATGCTTTGTCATGTGAATATGCCTTTCCGCCTAGAAGTAGGTCCCCTTTGTGCGATAGTTCTCGCGGCGCTCTGCGGCTAGTTTGGCGATCTGCCTATCGAATTCCTGTCTATCAGTCCTGTAAAGCGCGTAGGCGTCTCGCTGAATCTGTGGAAACACGATGATGAGAGACTTCTTCTCGATCTCATCAAGGATGTAGTTAACAGCATCGTCTACGCTTATCGAATCGGGCGGAGGGGCCAAACTTCCGAATGCCGCGGTCTTGACGTTGCCCGGGCAGAATACGCTAAACTGGAGGCCCTCGGCGTTCAGTTCATACTGCAGGCACTCCGTCATCGAGATCACTGCGCTCTTGCTCGCGGCGTATACGGCCTGATATGGAATTGGAATCAGCCCCGCCATAGAAGCAGTGTTCACAACGTGGCCAAACCCCTGTTCCCGCATGATGGGTATTGCGGTGTAGGTGCCGTATACCACGCCCATCACGTTCAGGTCGATGATGAACCTCCAGATGTCAAAGGTGATTCGCTCCGTTGGAAGAGTCATGCCCATGCCGGCGTTGTTGAAGACAAAATCCAGATGGCCGTCGGATGCTTTGGCGGCGTCAATCAGCGCCACGACTTGGTCTAGCTTGGTGACATCGGTAAGCACGGGGAAGACCCTTCCCGAATACTCTTGATTCAACCGCTCCGATTCCCTCGCAAGGTTTTCTGCCTGCACATCGCCCATGTAGACGGCTCTGGCTCCCCTTGCAAGCAAATGCTCGGTCAACCCCAATCCTATGCCCGACGCGGCGCCGGTCACCACGGCTACCTTACCCTCGAAATACCCAGCCATCATAAAGCTCCTTTCTTCGCGGCAAATGCCGCGAGTCCCCAATGCCAACCCATGGAACCCATGTTCTTCCTAGCGCAAGCATAGGGTAAGGCTGAACCGAAGTCAACAGCATTGTTGACATATTCCAACTCCAGGGGTATGCTTTGCCCAGATTACCAAAGAAGATATCCACGAATCGAGGTCGTCGCGGAGATCTCCACGCGCGGATTGCGGAGGCAATCCAGGAGCCGAACGATCACAGGAAGGAAAGGTGTTCAGCATGAGCCAGGCGAGCGAGTACTACATCGACAAGGTTGCTGTCGTAACGGGCGGCGCATCTGGCGTTGGGCTGGCCATGGCGGAGACTATGCTCTCTTACGGGGCGAGCAAGGTCATCCTTGCGGACTTCAACGACGACAACTTGAGAAGCGAAACCGCGCGGCTGAACGGGGCGCATCCGGGCAAGGCGCTCGGGATCCACTGTGATGTCACAAAAGAAGAGGACGTCGCGAAGATGATACAGGAGGCCGCGGAGTTTGGCGGCGGACGAATCGACATGTTATTCAACAATGCGGGCGCCGGTTTCGCAGGCTATTTCGACAAGCTGACGAACGACGACTGGGCTAAGGCGTTCGCACTGAACTTCTACGGGGCGCTCTACGGTATCCGCGCAGTGCTCCCCATCATGCGCGCGCAGGGCGACGGGCACATCATCGACATTATCTCCGGCATCGCGTTCGCGCCGTTGGCGCAGCAAACGATGTATGCGGCCACGAAGGCAGCGCTGAACGGGTTGACACTGGCGCTGCGATACGAGTACTGGGACGATAATATCCGCTTCACTTCTGCTACTCCCGGCACAACGATCACCGCGATCTGGAAGGCCGGCGGCGTTGAACCGCCCAAGGGCGCGCAGACAGCAGAACAGTCCGCACGGACTATCCTCGCAGGCGTCGCCAAGAATGAACGGCTTGTCCTCGGAGACGAGGGCGATGTAAGCGGCGCGAAGTACTGCTTCCATCCCGACGTTGCGGCGGCGAACGACGAGTATCTGCTGAACGTGGCCCGCAGGCGCGCGAAGGGAGAGTGGGGCGTGTAGTCGGACAGGAATACCGAGTCCTTCGCGGAGGCACAAACACAATGAGAATGCAGGGAGCCTTCCTTAGTGGGCAGTGTATATGCGCCGTACGCTGCAGGATTGCCGTAGACTCCCCTTCTGCCCGGCCTTTTGGCATGCGTTCGCATTATCGACGGGTTTTCCCGGATATGTCGCGAATCCGGACGATCACTGATGTATATCGCGACGCATGTCCGTATGAAGGCGGACTAGGCGGACTATCGGATAGTCTGATGGTTGCAACGGCGGATGATGGTATTATATGCCTGGTACACAGGTCACACCACAGCCACCCTCTCTCCCAGTAGCAGTATCACGCTCAGTTCGGCATAGGGACGCATTCGGCAGGGCCTTTCATGCTCGCTCTCCATCGAGGCGCGGCGAGTGCTACAAGGAGGAATGCAGTCCAGTGCAGAGAACTCTGGTAGCCGCGGAAGGACGTGAGAACCTGATGGGGTAGTGGTCCGAGATGTCGTATGCAAGTCCGCCATGACCCGTACCGGAATAGCAGGGGTAGAGTACGCTATCAACCCATACACCGGGTGTGCGCACGCCTGTGTCTACTGCTATGCGTCTTTCATGACCAGATTCTCCGGACACACGGACCGTTGGGGCACATGGGTAGACGCGAAGGCAAACATCGCCGAGGTTCTGGAGAAGGAAATCCGGAGTAAGTCGGCACGTCGGCGCAAGCCCGAAAGGCCCGTCCAGGCACCCCTGGCTGGCCTCGCGGAGGCGATGGACTCCCCTCCACCCTCTCTGCCTGGGTCGCGCGAGGGACCCCCCGTACCCGGTTCGCCCAACTCTCCTGATCACCCCACGATCCTACTTTCCAGCGTCACAGACCCGTACCAACCGCTCGAAGCTTCCCTCGGTCTGACGCGCGCGTGCCTGGAGGCGCTTGCCGGGGCCACGGGCCCCTTCTCGCCCGAGGTATCTATTCTGACGAAATCGGCACTGGTCGCCAGGGACATCCCCATCCTTCGGGATCTGCCAGGCAGCGAAGTGGGCATGACCATCACGACGCTGGACGACGCACTGGCGCGGCAGATCGAACCCGGCGCGTCCGCGCCCAGCGCCAGGCTAAGGACCTTGGAGCAGCTGGCTGGCCAGTCAATCAAGACATGGGTGTTCATATCCCCAGTCCTGCCCTATTACGGCGACTCGCCGGCCGCGCTCGCCGCCTTGATGAAGCACGCCGCAGAAGCCGGGGTATCTAGAATCGGCGTCGACCGACTGAACCTGTACCCGGCGGCAGTCGCGGGATTAGCCAGAGTATCGTGCGCGGAAGGCGTACAAGCACTCCAGGCGTACAAGTCCTCGCCCCAGAACTACCTGACCCGTCTGCGGAGCGCGGTTTTCGAGTCTGCGGCGGCAGCCGGCACAGATATCCCGCTTCAGGTGTTCTTCTGATGCAGATGGGCATGGCGGTGATGGATATCCAGCGTATGCTCGTGCGAAATCGAGGTGGTCCTCGGACACAGCAAGGACAAAGGAGAAGTCCACAGCGAAGCGGGTAGAGAAGGCTAAGGACGCCGTATTATGGCCGTATTTGATTTGCTGGCAAGATAGTCGGAGAATGAAGCAGCGCCAAGCTTGCGGCGCTTAGCAATCATGCGAGCCCAGATTGCGTTGCCTTCGGCCTCGGTTATCAGGCCATGTTGACATGCATCTGCGAGGATATCGCCGGTAGTCATATGCTTCAGACCGTACTCGTCAATGTAGAGTGTGATGTCGCGGAGGTTGTTGCTGGCCACAATGCCGTCTGTTCCCTTCGCCAGCGCGATTGCTGCAGCCTCTCCATCGCCAATAATCTTATGTCCGGCGTCCGGAGCCTGCGTCAGCTTGTGAAAGACGTCATATTCGCCTGTGCCGACATCGATTTCTGCTATTGCAGCCTGCCCGCAGGCGATCATGGTATCCATGCGTGCTTTCAGATGAGCGATTCCGGGATCCGACAGCTCTGCATAGACAGCGCGGGGAATAGCGACACGACCCGGATACAGTTGAGCCAGCAGGCTTTCACCTCTTGCCCACAGGAAAGCAGAAAGGCAGTCGGTGTCAAAGAACAGTGGATCAATCAACTACCTCGCCTCCATCCGAATCGTCGCCGAAAACGACATCGTCGCGGAAGGCTTCGAGTAACCACTGCTCGTATTTCCCGGTAGATACTACGTCTGCCTGCAAGAGGTTCTCTGCTTGCCTAATATAGTGGCCGTAGGTTCGTCTGTTCTTGTCATCCGGCGTCGGCTTGTACAGTGATATGTCATATCCGAGACGAGCAGCGGACAGCATCACATGCTGCTGCATCTCCTGGGCATCGGCTGCACACATTTCATTATCCTTCTGCAGTCGCACAAGCATTGCCTGTCTGCTAACGCCGAAGTGTTGCTCCAGCATGACAACGTCTGCCGCCGTGAGTCTCTCTTTCGCTGAATGCTTCGCTTCCTGGATTTTCCGGTACAACGCTGCCTGCGGCATAAGCAGATAAGAGGCAAACATGTCGGCCTCCTTTTCTTCATCGGTCTTGTTGCCAAAGCCAACCGGGCATATAGTAGACGTTGCGCCTTCATCGAAATAGTAGTGGTAGAGTTCGTGGGCTAACGTGAACCTCTGACGGCCGTAGGACATGCCAGAGTTAACAGCTATCACGACGGAAGCATCAGTCTTCAGACAGACGCCGCTGATGCTGCCGCCGAGCGGATAGAGAACAAGCGTCAGTCCGTCAATGGAGTGGACCAACGCAAAAACGTCTATGGGTGAATCTGAGTCTTCCCCCAGCCTTCTTCGGATATCGGTCGCTCTGTTACTGAGCATCATTCTGTCAAGCATCCGCAGCGCCTCCAGCGAGCCTATCCATCTGCAATTGGTTCAAAGCGATCTTGTTGATAGCTGCCAGAGCTCTGAGGTCGCCGCCGTCAAGCCCGTTTGCACGAAACGCAAACGCCATACTCGGTCCGGCGGCATCCGGAGTCACGATCCTCGAAACAGGGCAGCAAAACAGCGCGGAGAGCTTGCTAAGCATATCAGCGCTTATGGATCTCTCTCCAGATTCAAACTTTGATACCAGGCTCTGGTCGACGCCAAGATAGGAGGCAACATTCTTCTGACCAAGGCCCATGCCTTCTCTGAGCGATTTCAGATTTGGCCCCACAATGCTCATGTCAATCGCCATGATAACCCTCCTTCCTCGTCGTGTTGCTACAGCGCTAGTATACTCCGATCCTGTCATAAGAGCAACTGATTTTTCAAGCGGCTTCATGACACAACGTGGCCATAGTCCTCGCCGCCGAACCTGTACCCGGCAGCCAGCACAGATATCCCGCTTCAGGTGTTCTTCTGATGCAGATGGGCATGGCGGTGATCATGCTCAATCGGCGCATGCTTGTGGCGATGCGATTGGCTTTCGCATAGCGCAACCGCCGCCCACGCTCCCATCAACGCCAAGGCAAGCACGAACAAGCATGTTGGGGGCTGACGGAACACGAAGAACGAAATCCCCGCGCCGATGAACGGAGCGGACGCATATTACGTGGCCGTCCTGGCGGCACCCAGGATTCGCTGAGAGTACACATACAGCAAGATACTCGTGCCATAGCTGATGAACCCTGGGAGAAGCGCTCCTGCAGCCTGCACCGCATGAGGCCCGGTATGCCTCGATGTAGAGTTCAGTCTCCATTTTGATATCACTGTTGCCACATCCCGCCTGTCGCGAACCCGCGGCGATCAGCACGGTTTGGGAGCCAACCAGGCACAGCTCAAGGTGAGAGGTGCCATTTTCGCCCTGTGTCTATGGGGGCCTTGCAGATGACATGAGGTTCAATGTGAGATGAATGGTATAATGATGGTTAGGTAACCAGCACTAGAGTAGAAAGGGCAGATGCTGCCTTCGTGAAACGGAGTTGAGTTCACATGGCAAGGAAGTCCTATAATCAGAAACTGCAGGACAGCAAGGACATGCCCAAAATCGCGGAAATCACGGACCCAAGGGCGATCTCAATGTATGGCGGAACAAAGCTGCTTATTGCTCCCCCACTTGCCTATGATGAGGCCATGAGAAAAGTGCCGGAAGGCGTAGATGGTCAAAAGCTTCATCTTGAGGCTGAAGGCCATACCGTAGTTCAGAGGGGTAAGCGCTACTTTGTGAAGGACTACAGAGATAGCCTCTTTGAGCTATAGACGCTCTCACTGGCATCCCTGTCGCCCTGTTCATGCTGGACGGCGCCAGTCCGTCTCTGCCCTAGCGGGCAGACCTTGAGGGGCCGGTGCTGTATGACGGGAGTTGGCACGAGCCATATGGAGTGCTCCGTTGAGTTCGACCACGTGTGTATCGAATACGAATCCTGGCGCTACGAACGGATGCGCAGGGTGACGCAGCGTATCCGGGCCCTCGAGGACTTGAACCTCAGCTTCAGCCAGGGCGAGATCGTTGGGGTTAAGGGTCCCAATGGATCGGGCAAGTCCAGCATGCTGCGGGCGATGTGCGGGGTGCATGCGCCGGTGAACGGGAACGTGCTGGTTTTCGGCAAGCCGCCCAGCCTATTTGACCCCAAGTTCAAACGCAGAATCGCATATTCCAGCTCACGCCGAACGTCTCTCCTCCCCGACCTGCCGCTTATCGACTCGTTCATCCTCCGCCGCGAGTTATTCGCCATGCCCCGCTCGGATTGGGAAGGCCGCACGCATAGCCTCGTCGAACGCCTCAGCCTGGGCGCCCTCACGAATCGGCCGCCGCGAGAGTTCTCCCAGGGCCAGCGCGCCCGAGCCGAGCTGGCCATCGCTCTGCTTCACGGGCCCAGCCTCATTCTGCTGGATGAAACCACAGAAGCCCTGGATCTGCAGTACTTGCCTGGGCTCTTGGCACTGCTGGACGAGCTCAGCGCGGATGGAGCTACCGTGTGCATGATCAGCCACCGCCCCGATGATCTCGAATGCGCTCACCGCATCGTGACCATCGACCGAGGGAGGGTTGCGGCAGATGAACGGATCCGACGCGGGATCGCAGGTAGTTGACAGGACAGCTGCAACTAGGCTGCTGCGCATGGCGGCGATTCTGGCAAGAGAGCGCATAACCCCAGCGTGGGACTTCATCATGAGTTCCCTGGGTTCAACCGTCCTGCTGATTGCGCAATTCGCCTTTCTGCGCGGCCTGGATCCCTCAGGCGATACCGTCCGCTACCTGGCGCTCGCGCGCACAGCCTATGCCTTCTCCGGCGGGCAACATCTCGAGCGATTCCTGATAGACGGCTACATGAGCGGTTCACTTATGATGGACGTGATCACGCCGCTCAATCCTCTAGCGTTCATCGTGGCCCGGTCATTCGCCGGCATGTTGGCGTCGGCTGCAGCAACCCTCCCCGGTGTGCTTGTGGCCGCTCTTCTGCTCGGAGGGATGCCTGGGATGTCGTGGCCGGGCGCAGCGCTCTACGCCGTATCGCTCATCTTCGTCTGGCTGGCGTCGACAGGGTTGGCGCTCATCTCATCCTCGATCGGTGTCGCGCTAAAGCAGGGCGAAGCCGCCGTTCAGCTGAGGGTGTTCATCACGCAGCTGGCGTCCGGGGCCCTCATCCCAGTCTATCTGTATCCCGAGTGGGTTCAGCGAGTGATACGCGTCCTTCCCTTTGTTCATCTTGCGGATACTTCGGTGGCCATTGCCCTGGGAGGGAGTGTGAGCAGTATGTATGCTCAGATCATCTGGAGCGCGGCCCTGCTCGGAATCGGGATCGTGCTGTGGAGGAGACGCCTCGCGCGCCTGGATGTATATGGAGGGTAATGTGAGAGCTGCTTTAGCCCTGATGCGTGCGGCGTTCCGTCGACACAGGCTGTCGGCGGCGGGGTTCTGGACATGGTCCGTGTCGGTAGGACTATACCAGCTTCTCGGGCTGGCCTTCGTGTGGGTCGCTTCATCCAGACTGAGCGCGGGCGCCGAGTGGTTGGCCATATACGTCTATGGCGTTTTTCAGGGGGCAACAGGCCTTGCCTACGCCTTCGGCGCCTGGACGGTCTTCTTCGCCTCCCGCTACGTTCGCAGGGGAGAGCTCGACGCCCTGCTCCTGCTGGCCCCGGACCCCCGCGTATCGCTTCCCTTCGCCGACTTCGAGCCGGTGGAGCTTATGGGAGCCTTCGCCGGCTACGCCATCGCCCTTATCGGGTTGCGCGCCGGCACAAGACTCACCGTGCCCAATGCCGCCCTAACCCTTGTGGGCGTGGCCGCGGGAGGCGCCGCGACATACAGCCTGTTCATGGCGGCCGCGACCTTATCGCTCTATACCAAGCAGTCGTCGGCTGCGATAAGCTTCGCCATGGATCTCATCCTGTTCGGCCAGTATCCCATGAACCTGTACCCTGCCCCCATGCGAACCATCTTCACATGGGTCATCCCCATCGTGCTGATCGCCAACGCCCCGGCCCGCCTGATCGATGCCAGCCCGGGCCTGCTTGCCGCCGTACTCGCTACAGCGACGCTCGCCCTTGCGGGAGCAAATGCCCTGTTCAAACATGCACTCGGCAGGTTCATCAGGCACTGGTAAGCTATCGGTCGTGGAGACGCATCTCGGGCAGACACACAAAATCCTGCTCAGCAAAGTGGACATCGAACGTGAATGCCTCTGCAATTCCCAGCCGCCTCATCACGATGAAGCTCGTGCAATCGACGAGACTTAAGCTCCGGCGATTCGCCGTCACGAGAGCGGTCTCTGCCGAATCGTGTGTTGCACGATCAACCCATTCGACATCCATCATCGGACAGACGCATTCACGAAACGCCCGCAAGGCCTCCATCCCGATCCGCCTCTGAACAAGGGCCGCGGCCTCGACCACGATGTAGTTGCTGCATACAAGCGGCGTTTCGTCCCGGAGTAGCCCTTCCCATATGCCCCATGCCGATTCATGATTGATGTCATTCGAACTGAGTAGGGCAAAGAGCGCTGAAGTATCGACGAAGACCCTCATCATAGGAAGTCCTCCGCCAGGTACTTGTCGTGGTTGACCGATATGTCAGTCTCACCGGACCTGAACTTCCCCGCGATCGAAAGGGCCCGACGGACACGCTCCTCACGACTGACACTGCCCCGACCGGCCAGGACCATGTCGGCGCCGCGTCTGATCAGCTCCGCGACCGATACCCCTTCTGCGCCGGCCATAGCCCGCAAGCCCTCGATCTGTTCCTCTGTGAGCTGCACCTGCATGCGGATCATGCGCATCCCCCCTTCAGTGAACACCTGTTCCCATGGTATCATGATATCATATACTGATGTCTGTGAACACGGCTTGCCGGTATCATTGCAGTCCGCGCTGACGCAATCGAGCTGTATGGTATAATCGTCTCGAAGGCAGGCGGTCGAGGGGGAGGCAGAGCGCGATGGATTCGCACGGTTTCGACCAGTATTTTGAGCGCGAGGAGAGGATCGTTGCCCAACGAGAGAAGGATCTCGCCGCGCACAAGGAGCGTCTCGCCCAGCAGGCCGCGCGACTCACCGAGGTACTGAGCGCCCTCGGGGCAAGGCGTGTCTGGGTCTTTGGCTCTTTTGCCCGCGGTCACGTGCGCTCTGACTCTGACCTGGACATGGCTGTGGAGGGCCTGCCGTACTCACAGGATCAGCTGCTGGGAATAGCCGAGCAATCGCTGGGCGGCGGGCTGGCTCTTGACCTGGTACCTTGGGAGGTTGCAGGCGCCTTGCTGCGAGAGCGCATCATGTCGGAAGGGAGGATTCTCTATGAGCGCGAGGAGTGAGCGCGCGTGTGAGCTTCGCGGTCTTCTTGTGGACATGCGCACAGACATGAAAGCCCTGGATCGGCTTTTCGGCGCGGTAGATCAGGCGAAGGTAGCCTCGCTCAATCGTGGTTCTGATGACATGACTGTGTGGGCATTTGCCGCCTGGCTACACCATGTGTATACAGGTGTGGAGTCGATCTTCACAAGAGTGGCTCAGGTCCTCGACGGCTATTCAACGCGAGCCGATGACTGGCATCGACGCCTTCTCGTCAGCATGAGTGAACCCTTGGAGGGCGTGCGGCCGGCGGTGCTGACTGAAAGCGCTTTCGCGTGGCTAGATGAACTGCGCCGTTTTCGCCATCTCTTCCGACATGCCTACGGCGCAGAGCTCAATCGCCGTCGAGTGAAGGATCTGGTCATCCAAACCTTGGAGATGCGGTCAACACTGGATGAGGAGCTACACCGACTGGGGGCATTCGTCGAGGCCTTGGTAAAGCGCCACGAACAGCAGGATGCTTGACAGAGACACGAGTCTTCCCTATTGCTCCGCGCTCCTGAGGTCCGACCGCACAGAGACTATCGCGGTGGCTATGACAATATCCGCGCCAGCGCCGCCGCGACGAATATCGCTGGCAGCATGTTGCCGACGTGAACCTTCTTCACTTCCAGTGTGTTCAGGCCGATCCCTACGATCAGGAGCCCGCCAACTGCGCCCATCTCGGTCATGACGGCATCGCTCAGAAAACCCTTTACAGCTGCAGCGGCAAGTGTAAGCCCGCCCTGGTACACCAGAATCGTCAAGGCTGAGAGAGCAACCCCTACGCCCATAGTGGCCCCAAATGCGATGGAACAGAACCCGTCCATCAGGGCTTTGGTCATGAGAATCCGATAATCGCCGAATAGACCGTCCTCTATGGAGCCTATGATGCTCATAGGCCCTACACAATACAGCAGACTCGCCGCCAAGAAACCGCTGGCCAATCCCGAGCCGCTTTTCGCAAATCGTCTCTCGATTCCGACAGCGATTCTCTCCAGCCGGCCCTCGATATCCAGCGCCGTTCCTACGGCTGTTCCGATCACTATGGCAAATAGCGCTACCAGCACGTTGCGGGTTTCGGCGGCCATCTTGAAGCCAATGAATACCGTGAAGATACCAAGCCCCTGAATGATCGCTTGCGACATCCTCTCGGGCATGCGCTTTCCGACCACCAGGCCGACCGCAGTGCCCGCGACCACCGTAGCTGCGTTTATCAGCGTTCCTGTCATGGCAATACCTGTATCCTTCCTCTGACTGCAGTGGCCCAGTGCAAAAGGCTAATGGGGCGAGGGTCTCCGGAACACTCCATGCGGATCGAGCAGGACGACCCCTTCGGTAAGCGCCGCTATGGCCAGGGGATTCC